>Ga0257161_1000060_pt1 | contig 26919 bp, 25 predicted proteins | sample NR01A_FD_185954 | JGI IMG/M metagenome (GOLD analysis project Ga0257161, IMG submission 185954) | Soil microbial communities from H.J. Andrews Experimental Forest, Oregon, United States - NR-01-A | ecosystem: Environmental > Terrestrial > Soil > Temperate forest > Bulk soil | place: USA: Oregon... | reverse complement strand
GCCGCTGCGTGGCGCCGTCATCGTGTCGACCCCGCAGGATCTTGCCCTGATCGACGCGCGGCGCGGCATTGCGATGTTTCGCCGGGTCAATGTGCCGGTGCTCGGCATTGTCGAGAACATGAGCTACTTTCTGTGCCCGCAATGCGGCGCGCGGTCGGACATTTTCAGTCACGGCGGCGCACGCCATGAGGCCGAACGCCTGGGCGTGCCGTTCCTTGGCGAAGTGCCGTTGCACATGGATATTCGCGAGAGATCGGACGCCGGGCTGCCGGTGGTGGCGACAGCGCCGGACAGTCCCCATGCGGAAATCTTTCGTGCCATCGCGGCGCGGGTGCGCGATCAGATCGCGGCCGGGGCGGGCAGGGCGGCGCCGAGGATCGTGATCGAGGCCTAGCGGAGTTTCTGGGACCGCGGGCGTCGCGCCCGCCTAAAAGATGCGGGCGGGACGCCCGCGGTCCCAGCACAGTCCAGCTTGCCTTTACGGGAGGATCGGGGCCATGCTCGCAGGCCGGAAATGCCGGGCCGTACGGCATTCGACCCGATTTGATCGCTCGACTGCGCGTTCGCCCGGTCACCAGGGAGAGTGACCCCATGAAACGTCGTCAGTTTCTGAAAGCGGCAGGCATTGGCGTTGCGGCGACTGCGATCGCCAAGCCCGCCATCGCACAAACCAACCCGGCCATCAGATGGCGATTGACGTCGAGCTTCCCGAAATCGCTCGATACGCTTTACGGCGCGATGGAGACGATTGCCAGGTTCGTGGCGGAATCGACCGACAACCAGTTCCAGATGCAGACCTTTGCGGCCGGTGAAATCGTTCCCGGCCTCAATGCCATGGATGCGGTCAGCAGCGGCACCGTCGAGGCGTGCCACACCGCAGCCTATTACTATTTCGGCAAGGACCCGACCTTCGCGCTGTTCTGCGCCGTGCCGTTCGGGCTCAACACCCGCCAGCAGAATGCTTGGTTTTACGACGGCGACGGCATGAAGCTGATGAACGAGTTCGGCAAGAAGTTCAACATCCACTCCCTCGTCGCCGGCAATACGGGCTGCCAGATGGGCGGCTGGTTCCGCAAGGAGATCAAGGAGGTCGGCGATTTCAATGGCCTCAAATTCCGCATCGGCGGCTTTGCCGGTTTGACGATCCAGAAGCTTGGCGGTGTGCCCTCGCAGATCGCCGGCGGCGATATCTATCCGGCGCTGGAGCGCGGCACCATCGACGCCGCCGAATGGGTCGGCCCCTATGACGACGAGAAGCTCGGCTTCAGCAAAGTGGCGAAATACTACTACTATCCGGGCTGGTGGGAGGGCTCGACCGCCAATCACCTGATGATCAATTTGGCGAAGTGGAACGACTTGCCTAAGCGTTACCAGTCGATCATCGCGGGCGCGGCTGCCTATGCGAATAGCGAGGAATTGGGCAAATACGATGCTCGCAACCCCGGCGCCCTGCGCAAGCTCGTTGCCGGCGGTACCGAATTGCGTGCGTTCTCGCAGCCCATCATGGAGGCATCCCTCAAGGCCTCCAATGAGGTGAACGCCGAAACCGCTGCCGGCAATGCGGACTTCAAGAAGGTGCTGGACTCGATGCAGGCCTTCCGTAATGACGCATACTTCTGGTGGCAGGTTGCCGAGTACAGTTATGACACCTTCATGATCAGGTCGCGGCCGCGGGCGTGATCCGAGAACCCTTCCGACTTCTCCGCAGTCATTCCGGGGCGCCATAGCGAAGCGGAGGCGAGCCCGCAATCCATACGCTCTGACCTGTGGTTATGGATTCCGGGCTCTCGGCCTGGCGGCCGAGCCCGGAAGGCGCAAATGGCGCACCTTACGGCAAGGAGAAAGATTCCACTCTCGCGCTGTTCATGATACCAAAAAGCTACGGTAGCGGGCGGCATCGCCCCGACAGCTCAAAGAATCTTCGGGAGGAAACCATGAAGCGTCGCGAATTTCTCAAAGCCGCCGGGCTGACCGGCGTGGCCACGGCGGCCACCGGCGTGGCCATGCCGGCCATTGCACAGTCGATGCCGGAACTGAAGTGGCGCTGCACGTCGAGCTTTCCCAAGTCGCTCGACACGATTTACGGCGCTGCCGAAATTTTCGCCAAGGCGGTCGCCGACATCACCGACAACAAATTCCAAATCCAGGTCTTTGCCGCCGGCGAAATCGTGCCCGGGCTGAATGCAGCGGATGCCGTGAGCAACGGCACTGTCGAGATGTGCCACACCGCCTCCTACTATTACGTCGGCAAGGACCCGACCTACGCGTTCGGCACCGCGGTGCCGTTCGGTCTCAACAGCCGCATGCAGAACGCCTGGATGTTCTTCGGCGGCGGCATGGAGTTGATGAACGACTTCTACAAGAAGGCGAACATCTACGCGATCCCGTGCGGCAACACCGGTTGCCAGATGGGCGGATGGTTCCGCAAGGAGATCAAGTCACCCTCGGACTTCAACGGGCTCAAGTTCCGCATCGGCGGCTACGCGGGCCGGGTGCTGCAGAAGCTCGGCTGCGTGCCGCAACAGATCGCCGGCGGCGACATCTATCCAGCGCTGGAAAAGGGCACCATCGACGCCGCCGAATGGGTCGGCCCCTATGACGACGAGAAGCTCGGCTTCCAGAAGGTCGCCCAGTTCTACTACTATCCCGGCTGGTGGGAAGGCTCGGCGATGCTCCACAACTTCATCAATATCGACAAGTGGAACGCGCTCACGCCGACCTACAAGGCGGTGGTGCGCACTGCTTCCGAAATGGCCAACACCTGGATGCAATCGAAATACGACGCCGTCAATCCGGCGGCGTTGAAGCGCCTGGTCGCGGCCGGCACCAAGCTGACGCCGTTCTCGACGCCCGTCATGGAAGCGTGCCTGAACGCGGCGCTCGAGCTCTACCATGAAGTCTCCGCCACCAATGCGGACTTCAAGAAGGCCTACGACTCGATGATCGCCTTCCGCGGCGACCAGTATCTGTGGTGGCAGGTGGCGGAATATTCCAACGACACATTCCTGATCCGCAATCGCTCGAAGGTGTGAGCGCGAAGCGCAGGCACGTAGCGCGCGTTCCGAGGAAATCGAATAACCTCGCCACCGTCATGCCCGTCCCCGGACTTGATCCGGGGATTGCATCTCATCGACGTAACGTAGGCCCGGGCATAGGCGCACATTGACGATCCTCCTCGTGCTTGATATCTTGATAGCAAGAACGAGGAGGCCAGATGGCGCAGCTTATCGTTCGTGACTTGGAAGACGAGGTAAAGACGTGCTTGCAGAGGCGGGCCACTCGGCATGGCCGCAGCCTTGAAGCGGAGGTGCGCGACATTCTGCGCAACGCCGCAAAGGACGAATCGATACAACGAAGTGCGCTCGGTACACGTATCGCGTCTCGTTTTGCTGCTCTCCATTTAAAGGAAGAGGAACTTCCCGCGTTGCCGTGGCAAAGGCTTGAGCCGGTGAGCTTCGAGGAATGATTCTCCTCGACACCTGCGTGATCTCCGCGCTCATGCGACCGCAGGACAATCGTCCGGTGGTGGCATGGCTTGATCGCCAGTCATCCGTATCGATCTGGACGACGGCGGTCACGGTTCTGGAAATTCGCTTCGGCTTGCTGACGATGCCGGAAGGACGTCGCCGTTCGAAATTCGAACAGGCCTTTGACGGGCTCCTTCAGCAGGACCTGGAGGGAAGGATTGCGGCATTTGATCTCGCCGCTGCCGAAGCCGCCGCCACGCTTGCGGCCGAGCGCCAGCGGAAGGGACGGCCGATCGATGTTCGCGACACTCAAATTGCCGGCGTTGCGTTGGCGCGGCGGGCCGCGATCGCGACACGAAATGCGAAACATTTCGACGATCTGTCCATACCGATCGTTGATCCGTGGGCGGCGTGACGGGCAGTGATCAGCCAAAATATACCCAGCCCACGATCGCGAAGACCGGGAGCAGTACTGCGCACGACCATGCCATGAAGGCGAAGAAGCTCGGCATCGCGATCCCGCGTTCGACCCCGATGGCGTAGATCATCAGGTTCGGGGCGTTGCCGATATAGGTCATCGCCCCCATGCTGCTGGCGCCAAGGGAGATCGCCGCCAGCGTGCCGGCGAGCGGCCCCATCAATTCGCGGGCATCGCCGCCGGCAAGTTCGAAAAACATGAGGTAGGTCGGGGCATTGTCGAGAAAGCTCGAGAGTATTCCGCTGAACCAGAAATAGGCGAGGTTATGCGTGATGTCACCGGTCGACGTCAGCGCCAGCATCCAGGCGAATGCGCCGCGCGGGCCAGCGCTCAACATGGCCAGCATCGGAATGATGCAGACGAAAATAGCGGCAAAGAGCTTCGCCACTTCCCGAATCGGCTCCCAGGAAAAGCCGTTGGCCTCGCGATGTTCCGCAGGCGTGAGCTTCAGCGAGATGAGGGCGACCGCAACGATGATGGCGTCGCGCGCAATGTTCTGCGCTTCCAGGGTGACGCCGCGAACGGTGATGACAATGTCTGGCTTCCAGGTCGCCGACAGCAGGATGGCCGCGATGATGCTGCCAAGCAGGTAGATATTGACCACCCCGCGGATGCGAACGACTGTCGCGTCCTTCTTATGGCGTGACACGACATCATGATGTTCCCGTGCGTAATACCCGAAATCAATCGCTGCGAATATCGCCAGAACCATCACGACGACGAGGCTCGCGGCCGAGAACAGATGCTGCGCCGGCCAAAAGAAATCGACACCGTGCAGGAATCCGACGAACAGCGGCGGATTGCCGAGTGGGGTCAGCGCGCCCCCCACGTTGCATATGAGGAATATGGCAAATACCAGCACATGCGCATTGTGTTTGCGATGCAGGTTCGCCTGAATGAGGGGGCGCACCGCGATCATGGCGGCGCCGGTGGTGCCGACAAAGCTCGCGAGCACGGTACCGAGCAGAAGCATGCCGGTGTTGCCGGCCGGGGTGCCATGCAGGTTGCCGGTCACGACGATGCCGCCGGCCACCACATAGAGCGAAAACAAGAGCGCGATGAAGCTCATGTAGTCGAGCAGCATCGCCCGTAGAAACGCGTCGAGCGCGGTTGCGGGGCCGAACGCGACGGCGATTGCGACGAGGGTGAGCGCCGACCAGCCGGCAGCGATCTTGCCGTAGTGGCGGCTCCAGATGCGCGGGAACAGCAGTGGTCCGGTAGCGATCGTGAGGAGCAAGCCGATGAACGGCAATGACCACTGCCACGACAGAAGGGCGCCGTCGAGGAGATGCGGGGTGCTTGCCGGCATGCTTTATCAAGCTTGCTTCGATGGCCAGGGGGTGAGCCGCCCCGCCGTAGCCTCCAGGTCGCTACTTCAAATCCAGCGGCGGCGGCATGTCCGGCATCTGGATCTCGATGTTGACCTTGCTGGGGTCGATTCCCGTTCCCTTCTCGATCCAGTAGGTCACGGATCCCGGCCAGAAGATCACGATCGCGACCAGGATGAGCTGGAGGAATACCCACGGGATGGCGCCCCAATAGATATCGGTCGTCTTCACCGAGGGCGGCGCGATGCCCCGAAGGTAGAACAGCGCGAAGCCGAATGGCGGATGCATGAAGCTCGTCTGGATGTTGGCGCAGATCAGGACGCCGAACCAGATGAGGTCGATGCCGAGCTTGTCGGCCGCGGGCGCCAGCAACGGGATGATGATGAACGCGATCTCGAAAAAATCGAGAAAGAACGCGATCACGAAGATGAATATGTTGACGAACACCAGAAAGCCGACCTGCCCTCCCGGCAGGGAGGTCAGCATCTGCTCGATCCACACCTTGCCGCCGACGCCCTGAAATACCAAGCTGAACGTGCGTGCGCCGATCAGGATGTAAACCACCATCGCGGTGATGCGCATGGTGGTCGCCATGCCCTGGTAAACCAGCGGCCCGGTGAGCGTGCGATTGAAGGCCGCCAGCGCCAGCGCTCCGACCGCGCCCATGGCGCCGGCTTCGGTCGGCGTCGCGAGGCCGAGGAAGATGGTGCCGAGCACGAGGAAGATGAGCCCGAGCGACGGGATGATGCCGCGCAGGCACTTTGCCCACAACGCCCAACCCTTGAGCGTGCGCGCCTCGATCGGCAGCGCCGGCACCTCCTTCGGCCATATGACGCTGACGATTGCGACCCAGACCACGAACAGCGCGACCTGAATGATGCTGGGCCCGATTGCGCCCGCATACATGTCGCCGACGGAACGGCCGAGTTGGTCGGCGAGCACGACAAGCACCAGGGACGGCGGGATAAGTTGCGTGATCGTCCCCGAGGCGGCGATCACGCCCATGGTGTGGCGGATCGAATAGCCGTTGCGCATCATTACCGGAATCGAGATCACCCCCATGGCGATGACCGAGGCCGCCACCGTCCCGGTGATGGCGCCGAGAATGGCGCCGACGAAGATCACCGCGTAGGAAAGACCGCCGCGTACCGGCCCGAACAACTGGCCGATCGAATCGAGGAGGTCCTCGGCCAGGCCGCAGCGCTCCAGGATCGCGCCCATGAAGGTGAAGAAGGGAATAGCGAGCAGGAGATCGTTCGAGATGATGCCGAACAGCTGGTAAGTGAGGTTGCCGAGAAAGTCGGGCTGGATAAGCCCGAATTCGATGCCGATAAATCCGAAGAACAGGCCGGTCGCCGCCAGCGAGAATGCCGCCGGATAGCCGATCAACATGAACCCGATCATCCCCGCGAACATCAGGGGGGCCATGTTGTCGCGGATGAAGTTCATTGCAGCGGCTTCTCGTATTTGAATTCAGCCTCGATCAGATCTTCGAGCGCCGCGATGCGCTTTATGATTTCCGAGACGCCCTGGAGCGCCATCAGGCCGAAACCGACCGGCAGGATCAGTTTCACCGGCCAGCGCAGCAATCCGCCGGCGTTATTCGACTGTTCGCCGAGCCGATACGACTCCAGGAACCATGGCCACGTGAAATAGATGAGAATGATGCAGATTGGCAAAAGGAACAGCAGCCCACCGATGACATCGATCCAAATGCGGGCGCGATCCGACGCCATTCCGTAGAACAAGTCGACCCGCACATGCTCGTTCATCTTGAGCGTGTAAGGACCGCCCAGCAGCACCATGCCGGTGAACATGTACCATTGCAATTCCAGGAAGGCATTGGCGTTGTTGCCGTACCAGCCGATGCCCGACGCGAGTCCGTGCAGCAGCGGAACATCCGCCGCGACGGCCAGCATGCCGTTGATACCGTAGCGCACGGCTGCGTTGGCGGCGCTGATCAAGCAGGCCAGCAGCACCAGCCAATTCGCCACCACGCCGAATTGCGCGTTGATTTCATCGATGATGCGGCTGAATTTCAGCAACCCGCCCAATTGTCGTTCCCTCGATCGTCTTGGCGTTTTAGTGTGTTTGTCTTCTGCCGCCGTGACGCAAGAGCGATCTGCCCACACGCGCAGTCAGGGCCACTTTAACTCAGACAACGGCCGCGGCGTCAATCGGAAGTTTGGACACCTGCGGTGCGGACCATTCTTGACTAAAGGTTACCCAGTGTCATTGCCCGGCTTGACCGGCCAATCCAGTATCCACGCTTGGTGATTACTAGATCGCCCGGTCAAGCCGGGCGATGACAACCGAGAGAGGGGCAGACTGAAAAAACGCGCTCAACCGCCGGTGACGCTCATGTGCCGCGCCACCGCGGGGCGCGTGTGGCGGCGGTCGATCACGAAGTCGTGGCCCTTGGGCTTGCGGGTGATCGCCTCGTCGATGGCGTCGTAGAGCAGGCCGTTGCCCTCCGAGGCGCGCAGCACAGTGCGCAGGTCGGCGGCGTCTTCCTGGCCGAGGCACATGAACAAGGTGCCAGTGCAGGTGACGCGCACGCGGTTGCAGGATTCGCAGAAATTGTGCGTCAGGGGCGTAATAAAGCCGAGCCTTCCGCCGGTCTCGGCGACCCGCACATAACGGGCGGGACCGCCGGTTCGATAATCGATCTCGTCCAGGGTGAAGTGCTCTGCAAGGCGCGCTCGCACCAGGGAGAGGGGCAGATACTGGTCGAGCCGGCCCTCGCCGACGTCGCCCAACGGCATCACTTCGATGAATGTCAGGTCCATTCCCTCGCCATGCGCCCAGCGGGTGAGGGTTTCGAATTCGTCCTCGTTCACGCCCTTGAGGGCCACGGCGTTGATCTTGATGGCGAGGCCCGCGTCCTGCGCGGCCTTGATGCCGCCGAGAACCTGGTCGAGATCGCCCCAGCGCGTCACGGCGCGGAACTTCGCGGCGTCGAGGGTGTCGAGCGAGACATTGATGCGCCTCACCCCATGAGCCGCGAGATCGGCTGCATATTTTCTGAGCTGGGAGCCGTTGGTCGTCAGCGTAAGCTCGTCAAGCGCGCCCGATCCGAGATGGCGCGCCAGCCCGGCGACGAGCGTCATGATGCCGCGCCGTACCAGCGGTTCGCCGCCGGTCAGCCGCAGCTTGCGCACCCCTTTTGCGATGAACGCGGAGCACAGCCGGTCAAGTTCTTCGAGCGAGAGAATGTCCGCTTTGGGCAGGAAGGTCATGTCTTCCGACATGCAATAAACGCAGCGGAAATCGCAGCGATCCGTAACCGATACGCGAAGGTAAGTGATGGCGCGGCCGAACGGATCGACCAACGGCTGCGATGCCATCGTCGCAGCGCGTTCGAACTCGACCGTCCCCGTCTGCTCGTACCCCGACATCTGGATGACCCATTTTTTACGGACGCGACTTGTTCCAAGGGAACCACTTCCGCGGCAAATAGGCAATTCGCAATATAGTGCTTAGTGGGCAGACCGGGGAGGTCCCTAGAGCGGCGTCCGCGGGCGTCCCCGCCCGCTCTTTTAGGAAAAGCCCTCCTACCCTATCCCCGCAAGCAGGCGGTGGGTTAGGGGTGGTTGGCGGGCGGGACGCCCGCGGTCCGAGGTCGGTCCGAGGTCGGTCCCAAGTGTGCCGCACTGGGACAACAGCAATAAAGGAAACCAAGATGGCGTCCGTATCGGAAAGAAGCACGGCGTGGCCGACCGAGTTGAGGCTTCGCAAGGACAAGGCGGCCCTCACGGTAGTCTTCGACACCGGCGAGGCATTCGAATTTCCTGCCGAATTCCTGCGCGTCTACAGCCCGAGCGCCGAAGTCCAGGGACATTCCCCGGACGAGCGCAAGACGGTCGCGGGCAAGCGCAACGTCACTATCCTTGAGGTCCAACCGGTCGGCAACTACGCCGTTCGGCTGGTGTTCGACGACATGCATTCCACGGGAATCTTTAGCTGGGACTATTTCGCCAGACTCGGGCGCGACCAGGGGCGCATGTGGCGCGCTTATCTCGAAGAACTTGCCGGCAAGGGGCTCTCCCGCGATCCGCCCGGACGGCCGTAGGATGGGTTGAGCGCGCAGCGAAACCCATCATGCCGGGCGATGGGTTTCGCTGCCCTCACCCCATCCTGCGGCCGCTTACCCGCAGAGCGACTCTCCCGCGATCCACCGAGGGTGGCAGAGGATGTTACCTGCCAATTTGGACGCGCCTGGCAACGGGCGAGTGCCGCGGCGCGGGCGCAGTAACCTACGCCCACTCTCGCTTTGCGCGATCAGCCGGCCTCATGATTCAGCGCAGGACCACAACCTGTGCGCCGATTCGCACGCGGTCATAGAGGTCGACCACGTCCTCGTTGGTCATGCGAAAGCAACCCGACGACACCGCTTGGCCGATCGTCTCGGGCTCGTTCGATCCGTGAATGCGGTAAAGCGAAGATCCGAGATAAATGGCACGCGCGCCCAGCGGGTTTTCGGCACCACCCACCATATGCCGCGGCAGGTCGGGGCGCCGGCGCAGCATCTGGGAGGGAGGCGTCCAATCCGGCCATTCCCTCTTCATGGATACGCTATGGGTGCCGGCCCAGGTGAAGCCAAGCCGGCCTACCCCGATGCCATAGCTTAACGCCTGCCCGGGTGAGGTCACCAGGTAGAGCCGTCGCCCCGAGGTGCTGATAACGATGGTGCCGGGCCGATATGGGCCGGGAAAACTCACCATGGTACGGGGGATCGACGACGACGCCCCAAAGCCGAACAACCGCTGAAACGGATTTGCGCTGGGCTCCTGGAAAAATTGAGCCTTAGCCACCGTGCAGTCAAACGTCGCAACAGCGCAACCAAGGGTAGCCGACATCATCAATCCCGCGGCAATTCGCGAACTCATCTTCTGGTCTCCATCATTGCAGGTCCCATGCCGATCGGCCCCTCCGCGCGACACCCATAGGATGAATGGCGCTAAACACTCAACGGCATTTTTGCGACCGACCGCTAATTCGGGCAAAAAAATTCCACAAGCTTGCGTCATGACAGCGCTGTGGCTGAGCCAGCGTTGCGGTCCTCGCCGAAGTCGTTTAAAAATCAAACGGTTATGGTGAGGCCCGGATGAGGCTTTTTTACCGTCCTCGTTGCCTCCCCTCTGGGACCGCGACGGGACCCCTGCTAAGATGCAACAGGGGTTCTAGGGAAGCGGGTGGAAAGATGTCAAAGAACAGTACTTCGAGGTCAACAAGCGCCAGAAAATCGCTGTCGCACGCGAGGCCGGAAAAGAAGAAGATCAGGCGGGCGATCTTCAAGGCGGACCAGTGGTACGAAAATGCCGCGATGTCGATCGGAATTGCCGGCCGCCCGAAGGGAGCACGGCCGGGTGCGGCGCTCATTGCGCGCGTCAAGGACCGGGCCGACTGAGCGGGCCAGATCGCCGGAATGTGCGGCGCAACGAGCACGCGACGACCGCGGCGGAGGAATCAGCCACAAGGGTCGCCCCTGCAGCGCCCTAAGGACGAGCGGGCTTCGATCTCCGTCTGCGTTCGGTGCCGTGATCTCGCGGTTTTCGATCGAGCATGTCCTGAAGCTGCCGCGCCTCAATGGGCGAAAGCATCCGGCCGACGAATCCCGGCGGAATCGGCGACAACCGTTCGGTATCGATGAAATTGCCTTCGACGAAGTGGGAAGCTCTGCCAAGCCCATTGGCGGCGGCGAGCAGCCGGGCATGAACCAACGACGAAGCGCCGATGATAACGACGCCGCCATCGCGAAATAAAAGCCACCACATTGTCATTGATGCGCGAGAGGAGGTAGGCATTCTACCTCCCGCTCATGCCAGTTCGATGGCACTCTCGATCTCAAATTTGAGGTTGATGCCGCCGACTGTAACCACCGCCTTCGCCGGCAGACTTCGGCAATCCTTCAACTGTCCGTTCGAGACGGCGTCGCGCACCGCATTCTCGATCTCCCTCTGGGCGGTCACGCCGAACGTCTTGAGAAATTTACGCACGCTGGTGTTGAGAGTTTCCTCGTCCATGATCGCTCTTTCGCGGATACGCGCGAGACACTCGCCTCAGCGCGCGGAACACTTGTGGAACGGATTGGTGCAAAATGTGTTCCCGTCCGGATTCGCAACCGCGAGAACGTATCAAAACTCACGCGGTAAATCCAATCGCGTCGGGGGCATCAACAGCCGGATGGGATGCCTCCTTATGTCGTTCCGTGCTGCAGCTTGCGATTGAGATGATGGCAGATTTCGTGTCGATGCTTCCCGCCACACTTGCTAATGATTTGTAATTATTTGCCTTTTATATTTCACGCTGGCGCGCCCGCTTCGCCTTGATACCGCCCAGCTCAACCGTCATGCATTGAATCGCTCAGAGCGTTACCGCGACGTCGCGGAGAGGCATCGCCCCGCGATGCCTCCCGCTACCGACTTCGAAGCCACTATCTGCGAACCGCAAAAACTGAGTGTCTGCCGTCGGCCAGGAACCTAGCGGATCGCATCACTCACACGCTGCGTACCGCTAGGCCAAGGACCCCAGGGTCATTCCCCCAAATCCCCTCAGCGCGGCCCTGGGGTCCGCCCTCTCGCCAGAACGCGGGGGAATTCGGTGCACCACGTGGCGCCGGGCGCATGCGATCGAGCCCGAGCGATGACGCAGCGAAAGGTCCGCAGCGAAAGGTCCACTGCCCGGTTGATCGTGACGCGCATTCCTGAATGAAAATCGGACTCCATCAACCGCGCCAACCTTCACATCTTGGCGGAGCGGCCTTACGAGACGCGCGTTTTCGCGACGATCATCTTGGCCACGCCGGTCAGGCCGTCGAAATGCCGAATGAGTTGATCAGCGAGTTTTTTGTACCGCATGGCTTCGAGTTCGGTCGGGTCGCTTAAGTTGTGAGCCGCGGCATTGCCGATGTTTTGCAGGTCATCAAGCAGCGCAGACGTGTTTGGATCGATCAGTCGCTTCGAACGCAGCAGTCGTATCAACAAAGCATAACGCCGGCTGTAATGCGCAAACCCGTTCGCCGATGCATAGGAACGCACCGCTTCCTCAAGCTGCGTAGCAACTTCGAGGACCGCTTCTCGCGGCGAGATTCTTGCGATCTGTTCAAACCGGCTTTTTTCCTCTGGAGTTGGCTGTATATCAGGGTCAAACGGCGCGGCCGGAAGCTTCCCTGCCGCTGCTTCGGCATTGTCCCACCTAAACGATGCCTCCCAGTCCTTGTGTCTTACCCGGAACATGAGAAGCAGCATCCCAAGCTTTTCCTTGAAGAGCCAAACACAGATTATCAAGGCGGCCGGCAACGCAAACGCGGCAATCATTGACGTGATTGCTTTGACGATTTCAGTAATGAAGGCGTAGCGATCCAAAACGGCTCCCCCGCGATTGTCCCCGAATTAAAGTTGCACTATCGCGCGGGTTGATACAATGGGGAGAATGATCGGTCATGCCAGGGGGAAGATGTGTGAAATTTCCTCACCGCTTCTCAAAAAGCAGGACGAAGGTTAACGAATTGATTGTTAAGCATTTCAATGGTGGGCGCGACAGGGATTGAACCTGTGACCCCTCCCGTGTGAAGGGAGTGCTCTCCCGCTGAGCTACGCGCCCGCCGTCACGACGCCCATTAATAAGCCAGCGCCAGTCGTGTCAAGCAAGTGCTCGCGGGCCGCTGTCCAAGCCGACGTGCTCGCGCCCTTTAAGGAGCGCCTCGATCGCATCTGGCAGATGACTGTAATGACTTACGATTTTGTCTGGCTCAAGGTCCTTCACGGGAACCTCCGTATAGCCGAAATCGACCGCCACCACGGGCATCAGGGCCGCCCGGGCCGTGGCGATGTCGGTTTGTGAATCGCCGACCATCACGGCGCGATCGAGCCTGCCGCCGGCACGACGCAGCGTCCCCAGCAGGGCCTCGGGGTGCGGTTTCTGCACCGCGAACGTGTCCTGTCCGCAGATTGCCGCGAACCGGTGCGCCAGGTCCAAACTCTTAAGCAGCCGCACCGAGAGCCGTTCGAGCTTGTTGGTACAGATCGCGAAGGTGAAGCCGCGATGGGCCAGGACATCGAGCGCGGCCTCCACGCCCGGGAACGGGCGCGAGCGGTCGGCCACATGGTCCGCATAATGGGCGACGAAATGCGCGTACAAATGGTCGATATTGGCCGCGGGCCGGCCCGCCGCCGCAAGGCCGCGCTCGAGCATGCTCCGCGCTCCGGCCCCGATCAGCGCGCGCGCCTCGTCGTACGGAATGACCGGCAGGCCCTCGCGGCCCAGGACCACGTTGAGCGTCTCGATGAGGTCCGGGGCCGTATCGACCAAGGTGCCGTCGAGATCGAAGATGATGGTGGCCATGTCGGAACGGCTAGCCAGGGGCGGTCCCGAATGCAAGCGCCGCCGTGTGTTGTCCCGCGAGCGTGCGCTATGCTCCATCCCTGGGACCGTCCCGCCCGCCGCGATCATGCTCCCATCCCTCCGCCGACGCGGGGGAGATCGAAGGGGCGGGCGGGCGGGACGCCCGCGGTCCCAGGGTGGGGCAGATTTCGGGCTATGCTTTGCGGCCGCGGCCGGCTAAGAGGCTCATAAAGCAGCCGTCCGCCGCAAGAGCGCCTACATTGTGACCAGCCTTGAAGATCGTAAACGTGCCGCATCCGTGCGCGCCGTCGAGTTCGTGCAACCGGGGATGCGCCTCGGCCTTGGCACCGGGTCGACCGCGCGCCATTTCGTCGAATTGCTGGGCGCGCGTGTGCGCGACGGCCTTTCCGTCATCGCAGTGCCGACCTCCGAGGCCACCCGCGCCCGCGCCGCGCAGCTGGGCATTCCGCTGTCGACCCTCGACGAGACGCCGGAACTCGATCTGACGGTGGATGGGGCCGACGAGATCGCCCCCGACCTCACCGTCATCAAAGGCGGCGGCGGCGCGCTGTTGTGGGAAAAGATCGTGGCCGCCGCCTCCGCCCGCATGATCGTGATTGCCGACGATACCAAGTGGGTGCCGGAGCTGGGGCATTTTCCGCTGCCAATCGAGGTCGTGCCGTTCGGCCTGGTGGCGACACGCCGGGCCGTCGAGGCCGCTGCCGTGGCCGTCGGCTGCCCAGGGCCGGCCGTCCTGCGGCGCACGCGGGAGGGACATCCTTTCGTCACGGATGGCGGGCACCACATGCTCGATGCCGCGTTCGAGCGCATTCCCGACCCCAAAGCGCTGGCGGCGCGGCTTGCGGGAATTCCCGGCGTGGTCGAACACGGGCTTTTCATCGGCCTGGTGGCGGCGGCCATCATCGCCGGGCCGGGAGGGGTGCGGATGGTCGAGGCCAACAGGATTTAGACCAGCAACGTCGGGGAGGATGCACATGCACAGGAGTTCACTTTCGCGCATCGTTTTCATTGGGGCCATGATCTGCGCCAGCCTCGGACCAATCGCTGCCCATGCGCAGCAGCCCTCCGCGGCAGCAATCGCCTTGGCGCGCGAAGTGATCGTCGCCAGGGGCGCGGGCGGCCTGACGGAGCCGCTGGTCCGCGGCGTGATCGAAACCGTCAAGAACAGTTTCGTGCCGACCAATCCTAATCTGACGCGCGAGCTTAATGATGTCGCCACGACCCTGCACAAGGAACTCGACGGCAAGAGCAGCGAGGTTCTGGAGCAGATGGCCCGCGCCTACGCGACCCGCTTCACCGAGCAGGAACTCAAGGATCTGCTGGTGTTCTACAAGACCCCGCTCGGCCAGAAATTCACCCGGGAGGAGCCGAACGCGATCGAGGACGGCTTGAATCGCGCGCGGCAATGGGCCGAAGCGTTCGGCGACACCGTGATGGCGCGGATGCGCAGCGAGATGCAGAAGAAGGGCCACCAGTTGTGACAGCTTCGGCGTCTATAAACGACGTCGACCTGTTCGTCATCGGAGCCGGTTCCGGCGGTGTGCGGGCGGCGCGGATCGCCGCCGGCCACGGCGCCAGAGTGATGATCGCCGAGGAGTATCGTATCGGCGGCACCTGCGTCATCCGCGGCTGCATACCGAAGAAGCTCCTGGTCTATGCGTCGCGTTTTGCCCACGAATTCGAGGATGCCGCGGGTTTCGGCTGGACGGTGCTGCCGGCGGCATTCGACTGGCCGACCCTGATTGCCAACAAGGACAAGGAAATCGCGCGGCTCGAAACCGTTTACCGCTCCAACCTGGAGAAGGCTGGCGTCGAGATCGTCAAGTCCCGCGCCGTGATCGAGGACGAGACCACCGTTCGTCTCCTCGCCTCGGGAGCGCGCGTGCGCTGCGGTCACATTCTGGTTGCGACCGGGGCGGCGCCGTTTATCGGCCACCCGATTCCGGGCTTCGAGCACGCCATCTCATCGAACGATGCGTTTCATCTGCCGGCGCTCCCGGCCGAGATCGTGATCCAGGGCGGCGGCTACATCGCGGTCGAGTTCGCCTGCATCTTCGCGGGCCTCGGATCGCGCGTGAAGCTCGTGTATCGCGGCGAAAACATCCTGCGCGGTTTCGACGACGACGTGCGCTCCCATGTGCGCACCGAGATGGAAATGCGCGGCATCGAGGTGATCGTCGGTGAGCTCGTCACCGCGATCCACGAGCGCGACGCGCGCTATACCGTCACGCTGACAGGCGGCCGCACGGTCGGCGCCGATCGCGTCATGTTCGCGGTGGGCCGCAAGCCCAACATCGCCAATCTCGGCATCGAGCAGGCGGGCATCAGGACGGCGCCCTTCGGCGGTATCGCGGTCGACGCCTATTCGCGCACGTCGGCGCCCAACATCTATGCGATCGGCGACGTCACCAACCGGATCAATCTCACCCCGGTCGCGATCCGCGAGGGACACGCCTTCGCGGATACGGTGTTTGGCGGCCGGCCCACCATCGTCGACCACACCAACGTCCCGACCGCCGTGTTCTCCGACCCCGAAGTCGGCGCCGTCGGCCTCAACGAGACCCAGGCGCGGGAACGATTGGCGCGGGTCGACGTCTACAGGTCAACGTTCCGGCCGCTCAAGGCGACCCTGTCGGGCCGCCACAGCCGGATGTTGATGAAGCTCGTTGTCGATGCCGCCACCGACCGGGTGGTCGGTGTCCACATCGTCGGCGAGGGCGCCGGCGAAATGATCCAGCTCATCAGCATTGCGGTGAAGATGGGCGCCACCAAGGCCGACCTCGACGCCACCATGGCGGTGCACCCGACCGCGGCGGAGGAACTGGTGACGATGCGCGAGCCTGCCGTGCGGTATGGAAATCATGCGGCCGGGTAGGCACTGCGGTGCGCTGATCGGCAGCTTCATTGCGACGCAACTATATGGAAAGAAAAGAGATTTGTTCCATGACGTCGGCATTCCTACATTCGTCGGCCAACCCACGCCATTTTGGCAAAACGAAATACCCTTTTTTCTGTGAGTAAATTCATGGGCTTGTACGCGGGGGAAATCGGGGCGCTGGATCGACATTGCGCCCAGCCGTGCGGGCGATTTTTCGAAATCAGGGTGTAGGGGCGGACCCTTGTGGTCGCCCGGTTTGACCACAGGGCGACCACAAGGGTCGCCCTACAGCGTTAGGACTGCGGTCGATACTCCAATCCTTTTTCGACTCGCTGAAGCGGTCTGCGAACGGGCACGCTCTCTGAGCCCCGTTAACCTTCGGGCTCGTGGGCGTTCCTTTTCGTGTATAGCGTGTTCTTTTTGTGTATAAGCTCATAGAGACTGCGGGTAATGACGGGAAATGGGCGACAAGGCGGGGGCCGAACCGCCTGACATCGCGGAGAAGCAAGTGATGGCCGAGCGTTGGACGCCTGATACTTGGCGGAACAAGCCGATCCAGCAGCTGCCGGATTACCCGGACCGTGCTGCCTTGGGCGAAGTTGAAAAGCAGCTCGCCTCCTTCCCGCCGCTGGTGTTTGCAGGCGAGGCGCGGACCTTGACCAAGCACCTCGACCGGGTGGCAGCCGGGGAAGCTTTCCTGCTCCATGGCGGCGACTGCGCCGAGAGCTTTGCTGAGCACGGCGCCGACAACATCCGCGACTTCTTCCGTGTGTTCCTGCAGATGGCGGTGGTATTGACCTTCGCGGCGGCCTTGCCGGTGGTCAAGATCGGCCGCATTGCGGGCCAGTTCGCCAAGCCCCGCACGTCGCCGACCGAGAAACGCAATGGCGTCGAGTTGCCGAGCTACCGCGGCGACTGCATCAACGGCCACGAGTTCACGGCGGCGGCGCGCACGCCCGATCCGCGACGCCAGATCGAGGCTTATCGCCAATCCGCTGCGACGCTCAACCTGCTGCGCGCGCTGGCCCAGGGCGGCTATGCGAATCTCGGCAGCGTGCACAAATGGATGCTCGGCTTCGTCAAGGACAGCCCGCAGTCGCGCCGCTACACCGAACTCGCCGACCGCATCTCGGAGACCCTCGGCTTCATGCAGGCCATCGGTCTTGATCTCGAAGATCACCCGGAGCTGCGCTCCACCGATATTTACACGAGCCACGAGGCGTTGCTGCTCGGCTACGAGCAGGCCATGACCCGCATCGATTCCACAAGCGGCGAATGGTACTCAACCTCCGGGCATTTCCTGTGGATCGGCGATCGCACCCGCCAACTCGATCACGCCCACGTGGAGTTCTGCCGCGGGGTTCGCAATCCGCTCGGTCTCAAATGCGGGCCGTCATTGAAGGCCGACGACCTGTTGCGTTTGATCGACGTCCTTAACCCGCACAACGCACCCGGGCGCCTCACGCTGATCTGCCGCATGGGCTCCGAAAAGGTCGGCGACCTGCTGCCGCCGCTGGTGCGCGCCGTAACCCGCGAAAGGCGCGAGGTGGTGTGGTCATGCGATCCGATGCACGGCAATACCATCGCGTCCGGTTCCGGCTACAAGACCCGGCCGTTCGATCGCATCCTGTCCGAGGTCAGGTCGTTTTTCGCCATTCATCAGGCGGAAGGCACCTACGCGGGCGGTGTCCACCTGGAGATGACCGGCCAGAATGTCACGGAATGTACCGGCGGGGCCCGCGCCATCAGCGAAGAAGACCTCAACGATCGCTACCACACCTTCTGCGATCCGCGCTTGAACGCGGAGCAGTCGATCGAGCTCGCATTTTTGCTTGCTGAGCTTTTGAAGAAAGAGCGCCTTGGCCGGGGCCTGTCGCTGCCGGCTGCGGCCGCGATTTAGTCCTGGGACCGCGGGCGTCCCGCCCGCCCGCCTGCCTTCCTCCTGTCGGGAGTCTTTGCAGCTCAGAGCGGGCGGGACGCCCGCGGTCCCGGGATTGCCGCCCTGCCGGGCAGGCGCTAGATGATTTGCCATGAGCGTCCCCGACCGGCTTGCCATTACCATTGCCCAGCTCAATCCAATTGTGGGCGACGTCGCCGGCAATGCCGACAAGGCGCGCGGCGCCCGCGCCAGGGCGGCTGCCGCCGGCGCCGATCTCATCCTGCTGCCCGAGCTGTTCATCTGCGGATACCCGCCGGAGGATCTCGTGCTCAAGCCGGCGCTGCAGGCGGCATGTCGCGCCGCCGTCGAGACGCTCGCCCGCGATACGGCCGACGGCGGGCCGGCGATGCTCATCGGCACGCCGTGGGTCGAAGACGGCAAGCTCTATAATGCGGCGGCGCTGCTTGACGACGGCCGCGTCACCGGTCTGCGATTCAAGGTCGACCTGCCGAATTACGGCGTGTTCGACGAGAAGCGCGTGTTTGCGCCGGGTCGGCTGCCCGGCCCGATGAACATTCGCGGCGTGCGTATCGGGGTGCCGATCTGCGAGGACATCTGGGGGCCGGGGCCGGTCGAATGTATCGGCGAGACCGGCGGGGAAATACTTTTGGTGCCGAACGGCTCGCCCTATCGGCGCGGCGTGATCGACGAACGGCTCAACGTGGCGGTGGCCCGCGTCAAGGAGGCGGGCCTGCCGCTTGTCTACGCGAACCAGGTGGGCGGCCAGGACGAGCTCGTCTTCGAGGGTGCCTCCTTTGTGCTCAACCCTGATCTTGCCTTCGCGGCGCAGCTGCCCGCCTTCCGCGAGGACGTCGCGACGATCGCCTTCGTGCGCACCGCCGCCGGCTGGTGTGCGCGAGCCGGATCAATCGCGCCGATTGAAAGCGGCGACGAGGCTGACTATGCGGCCTGCGTCTTAGGCTTGCGCGACTACGTGGACAAGAACCGGTTTCCCGGCGTGGTGATTGGCTTGTCGGGGGGCGTCGACTCCGCGCTGTGCGCCGCGATGGCGGTCGATGCGCTGGGCGCCGAGCGGGTGCGTTGCGTGATGATGCCTTATCGCTTCACGTCGCCGGAATCGCTCGCTGACGCCGCCGCGATCGCAAAAGTGCTCGGCATCCACTATGACACCGTGCCGATCGCCGCTGCGGTCGAAGGACTGGAGAAGGCGCTGGCGCCGCTCACGGCCGGCCTGCCGCGCGACGTCACCGAGGAAAATTTGCAGGCGCGTGCGCGCGGCATCGTCCTGATGGCGATCTCCAACAAGTTCGGCCTGATGGTGGTGACGACCGGCAACAAGTCGGAAATGTCGGCGGGCTACGCCACGCTCTATGGCGACATGAACGGCGGCTTCAATCCCGTCAAGGACCTTTACAAGACCGAGGTCTATCGCCTGGCGCGCCTGCGCAACGCATGGCGGCCCCATGGCGCCCTTGGACCGGCGGGACGCGTCATCCCGGAAAACGTACTCATCCGTGCGCCGAGCGCGGAACTGCGGGAGAATCAGACGGACCAGGATTCGCTGCCGCCCTACGACCTGCTTGACGCGGTGCTCGAACGGCTGGTGGAGCGCGAGGAGGCGGTCTCGACAATCGTCGACGCCGGCTTCGATCGCGACATGGTGATGCGTATCGAGCGCATGCTCTACCTTTCGGAATACAAACGCCGGCAGGCGGCGCCCGGCGTGAAAGTGACCTTGAAGAATTTCGGCCGTGATCGCCGTTATCCCATCGTCAACCGCTTCCGCGATCCTGGTGTCGCCTTGCCGCCTCCCGCTGCATCGCCGGTCCGTGGCGCGGCGGCGAGCGAGGCGGTGGATTTTTAGGAGCGGGCGGAGCGCGGGCGTGCGCTCATTTCTGGGGTCCCATCAATATTGCGCTGTAGAGTTCCGCGTCATTGGCCGCCTGACGGAGCCGCTGAACCGAATCCGGGTCTCTCAGCCTCCGCGCGACGCTTGCCAGCGCATTGAGCGCATCGCCTGGGGGCTGCGCCGGAAGAAGAAGCAGGAAGACAATATCCACCGGCTTGCCGTCAATCGCATCGAAGTCGATGGCGTGCCTGAGACGAACCAATGTGCCGAAGGGCTGCTTCAGATCCGTCATCCGAGCATGCGGGATCGCCACGCCGTCGCCTGTGCCGGTGGATCCCAGGTTTTCGCGTTTCAGCAACTCCATGGAAATAAGCTTGGCGTCCAAATTGAGGGCTGCGGCTGCACGGGCTGCCAATTCCTGCAGTAGGCGTGTCTTGTCGGTCCCGTGCGCCTTGATCAAAGTATCGGTTGGTAAAAGGAACTCTTTGATTTCCATGGCGAATGCGGTTCTATGATGTTGATCCATCCCTTGCCTGCCACCCGCTGGCTTGACCCGCGGGTCCATCTTTCTTCGCATGAAGATGGATTGCCGGGTCAAGCCCGGCAATGACGCTGGGATGAATGTCGGCGGAACGTGCTCTAAGCCCGCTCCCTACATTGCCGTGACCGGGAACAATGCGGGTGGATAGGTGGAGGATCATTGCTCAGTCTGCTGCGCGCAAGCGATATCCGATCCCTGTCTCCGTCAGGATGTACTGCGGACGTTCAGGATTCGCTTCGATCTTCTGCCTGAGTTGCCGGACATAAACACGAAGATATTGCGGGTCCGTGAGGGTATTCCACAATTCGCCCAGCAAGAATCGGTTCGTAAGCACCTTGCCGGCATGTTGAACAAGCACGCGCAAGAGATCGTATTCCTTAGGCGACAGCTTGACCTCCTTATCGCCAATCTTGACGATGCGCCGTACCAGATCGACCGTGAGATCGCCGACACGAAATATCGGACGTTCTCCTTGAACGTGAAGCTGGTGCCGAAGTGCGGCGCGCATCCGGGCAAGCAGTTCATCCATACCGAAAGGCTTCGTCACATAGTCGTCGGCGCCGAGATCGAGTGCATCGACTTTGACGGCCTCATCGCCGCGGCTCGACAGAACCACGATCGGTACGCTCTCGTTGCGCGCGCGGATCGTCCTCAACAGGTCGAGGCCCTGGATGTCCGGCAATCCGAGATCGAGAATAACCAGGTCCGGCTTCTGCGCCAAAAGCTCCAAAGACGTCTTGCCGTCGGGCGCCTCCAGAACTTCGTAGCCCTGGGTGGTCAACCCCATGCGCAGGAGCTTGCGGATCGGTCGCTCGTCATCGACCACAAGGACCTTGGCCGCAGCAGCACTCATGCGGCCGTGTCCAGTCGTTGGGGCTGCGGGGGAACCGGAAGCCTGATCGTGAACACCGCGCCCGTGCGGTCAGTCCGGTTCGCCGCCGAAATCGTTCCGTGCATGGCTTCAATGAAGCCCCGTGAGATCGCGAGACCGAGGCCCGTACCCGCCCGCACCTGGTCGACTTTGCGGGCACGATAGAACTTGTCGAAGATTTGCTCCAGGTCGCCGGGCAGAATGCCTTCACCCTCGTCCAGCACCTGCAGGCCGATCGAGTCCCTGTCCCGCCAACTCTGGATGCGAACAGTGGTTCCAGGCGGTGCGTATTTAGCAGCATTGTCCAAGAGGTTGAACAGGACCTGCTCGAACAGGACGGGATCGATTTCCACCATCGGCAAGTTCTTGGCGAGGTCCACTTCGACCCGATGCCGGGCGAGAATCTTGCTGGTCCGCTCAAGGGCACTCCCGACAATCTCCCCGAGGTCATGCGGGGCAGAATTCGGCACAATGGCCCCCGATTCGAGCCTGGTCATATCAAGCAAGTTGGCGATGAACCGGTTGAGGCGCTCGGATTCATCAATGATCGTAGCGACGAGATCGGACTTCGCCTGTTCGTCCAATGCGCCTGAAAGGCCGCGAAGGGCGCTTGCGGCCCCGAGGATTCCGGCGAGCGGCGTCTTGAGGTCATGGGAGATCGACGTCAGCAGCGCCGAGCGCAAGCGATCCGTTTCGACTGTTCGCTTCGCCCGGTCGAGATCCTCGACCAGACGAACACGTTCGACGGCGAGCGCCGCCTGATCCATCAATGCATCGAGGAGACGCCGCCGGTCCGGGGTCAATAGAGGGCCGGATTTATCGCTATCGAGGCCTACGACCCCGACGGCGCCACGGCCCGTATGCATAGGCAAGAAGAGGCGCTTTGCTCCAGGCAACGTGTCCGACCCGCGCCCGGCGGCCCGGTTGCTTTGCCACGCCCATCTGGCGGCAGCCAAATCGGCCTCATCAAGGGTATCCTCCGGCGGGTAACCGGCCTTGACGGCAATTGCATCATTCTCCGGCAGTAAGAGAACGACGCGAACCTTGAGCATCAACGCCGCCTGATACGCAGTCGCCCACAGCACGTCGTCGAGCGTGCCTGCTCCGGCAAGCTTGCGGCTGAACGTGTAGAGCGACTCGGTGGTGCGCGCCCGGCTCACCGCTGCGACCGCCTGAGTGCGCACGCGCGCCGCTACATTGGACACGATAACCGCCATGACGATGAAGAAAAAGAACGCCACCACGTTCGTGGGGTCGGTGATCGTGAATGTGTAGATCGGCGGCAGGAAGAAGAAATTGTAACAGAGCGATGCCGCAACGCTCGCAACCAGCGACGGCAGCAATCCATAGCGAACCGCTACGCCGACCACCGCGGTGAGAAACACGAGGTCCACGTTTTCGATACCGAGCCACGGCTGAATCGCCTCACCGACGCCGAGCGCAACCCCAACCACTACCAGTGCGACGATATATTGTCGCAGATCAAAGGCTTCGGCGCCGTCGGCCGTCCGCACCGTCTTTTTCGGGATCGGCTCACCGCCGACCGCATCGCCGGCGATCACGTGCACGCTGATGTTACCGGATCGGCGCACCAGTTCGTGCACGACGGAGCCGTGCACAATCTCGAACCATCGCGAACGGCTCGATTTCCCAATAATGATATGGGTGACGTTTTGGGACTCCGCGTAGCCGATGACATCGTCGGCGATTTGCCGATCGGCACTCGGGATCGTAACGGCCTCTCCACCAAGCGATTCGGCAAGACGAAGCGTATCGGCGACGCGATCACGTTCTTCCTCGGTGTACTGCAAGCTACGTCGGCCCTCCACGTAAAGTGCCGTCCATTGGCCGTGTAACCGGTCTGCCAGCCGCTTGGCGTACCGCACGAGGCCGGCGGCCCGGGGGTCCTCGCTGACGCAGACGAGGATGCGCTCGCCCGCGGCCCAGGGCCCCGGAATGGCGCCGGCCTGCATTTGCGTGAGCAATTGCTCATCAACCCGATCCGCCGTTCGGCGAAGGGCAAGCTCGCGAAGCGCCGTCAGGTTGGCGGGAGAGAAAAAATGCTCGAGCGCGCGTTCAGCCTGCCGGGGGACGTAGACCTTCCCCTCCTTGAGACGTTGGATCAGATCGTCCGGCGTCAGATCAACCAGCTCGACAGCGTCCGCCCGGTCAAACACCGAATCCGGCACGGTCTCACGCACGCGGACGTGGGTGATCTGGGCGACAACGTCATTCAAACTCTCGATGTGCTGAATATTGACCGTGGAATAGACATCGATGCCGTGGCTCAACAACTCCTCGACGTCGAGATACCGCTTCGGGTGACGGCTGCCGGGGGCATTGGTGTGGGCGAGTTCGTCGACCAGAACGATATGCGGGTGGCGGGCGATGATTGCATCGAGGTCCATCTCCTCCAGCAACTGGCCTCGATACTCGACGCGCTGGCGCGGAACGGTTTCTAGATCCTCCAGCAGCGCCTCTGTTTCCTTGCGGCCATGGGTCTCAACCACTCCGATAACGACGTCATAGCCGTCTTTTCTCCTGGCGCGTGCGCTCTGCAGCATCTCGTAGGTCTTGCCGACCCCAGGCGCCGCGCCGACAAAGATTCGGAGCTTGCCAACACGGCCCTCCTCACGCCGCGCAGCTTCAAGCAGCGCCTCCGGTGAGGGGCGTTGTTCAGGTTTGCGCCGCTGATTGGCCATCAGCCATCAACTTTTTACACGAGCCCCAAGGGAACGAGAGCATTTTTCGATTATAATATAGTCACGTTTTCGACTGCCGTCATCGCCGGCTTAACCCGGCGATCCATCGAGAGCAAAGCACTTTTTACGAATGGATGGATACGCGGGTCAAGCCCGCGTATGAGAAGTCAACCTAAAACCTGCTCTAACGAGCCGCCACGCGGTCGAGAGCCAAGTTGAGTTCGAGCACATTGACGCGCGGCTCGCCGAGGAGACCGACGAGGCGGTCGCTCGTGTTGTCGGCGACAAGCTGACGGAGCCGATTTTCCGGCAAATTGCGGGCCTTTGCAACCCGAGGGACCTGAAACAGGGCCGCTTCCGGCGAGATATGCGGATCAAGCCCGCTGCCGGACGTTGTCACGAGATCGGCTGGAACTTGAGCCGAAGGATTTTCCTGTTTCAGCTTTTCAATGTCGCCCTGGACGCGCTCGATCAGCGACTTGTTGGTAGGCCCGAGATTCGAGCCCCCGGAATTTGCCGCGTTGTAGGGAGCCGGAACAGTCTTGGTGGAGTCGTTCGGGTCCGGGGCGGTCGTCGCCGACGGCCGGCCATGGAAATACGCCTCGCTCGTGAACTCTTGGCCGATCAGGGCTGATCCAACCACCTTGCCGTCCCGCTCTAAAAGGCTGCCCTGCGCCTTACCAGGGAAGATGACCTGAGCGATGCCGGTTATGGCGAACGGATAAGCCACGCCGGTGATCAGCGTCAGTGCGATAACAAGTACGATGGCCGGGCGAATTTCTCGCAGCATGCGTATTCTCCTTTAGGCCAGGTGCAGCGCCGTAACCGCGAGATCGATGGCCTTGATGCCGATAAACGGAATAATCACGCCGCCAAGACCGTAGATCAGCAGGTTCCGGCGCAAGAGCGGCCCGGCGCCGATCGGACGATAGGCGACGCCTTTGAGCGCGAGCGGAATCAGCGCGATGATGATCAATGCATTGAAGATGATCGCCGAAAGGATCGCGCTTTGCGGGGTCGACAGTTTCATGATGTTCAGCGCCCCGAGCTGGGGATAGAAGGCGAGGAACATCGCCGGGATAATGGCGAAATACTTCGCCACGTCGTTGGCGATCGAGAATGTGGTGAGCGCGCCGCGCGTCATCAGCAGCTGCTTGCCGATCTCGACGATTTCGATCAGCTTGGTCGGATTCGAGTCGAGGTCGACCATGTTGCCGGCTTCCCGCGCCGCAACGGTGCCGGTGTTCATGGCGACGCCGACATCAGCCTGCGCCAGCGCAGGCGCATCATTGGTGCCGTCGCCGCACATCGCCACCAGCTTTCCCTTGGCCTGCTCATCGCGAATGAGCTGTAGCTTGTCTTCCGGGGTCGCCTGGGCGAGGAAATCGTCGACACCGGCCTCCGCCGCAATCGCGGCAGCGGTCATCGGGTTGTCGCCGGTGATCATGATGGTGCGGATGCCCATACGCCGCAGCTCCGCAAAGCGCTCACGAATGCCGCCCTTGACGATATCCTTGAGGTGAATCACTCCGAGCAGTCGACCGTCCTTCGCCACCGCAAGCGGCGTGCCTCCGGACTTGGCGATGGCGTCGGCAATCGCATTGATCTCCCGCACTTGTTCAGTGCTGACGGCCGGCTGCAATGCCCGAACGGCAGCGGAAGGACCAAGCGAAGCCACCGGGGCGTTAAGGAAACTCAGGATCGAGTCGACTGCGCCCTTGCGCACCCACGAGTTGCCGGCCTCGACGCCGCTCATGCGGCTCTGGGCTGTGAATGGAATGAAGTTGGCGCCGATCTCTGCGAGGTCGCGCCCGCGGATGCCGTATTTCTCCTTTGCGAGCACCACAACGGAACGGCCTTCGGGGGTCTCATCGGCGAGCGACGCCAGCTGGGCGGCATCCGCCAACTCCTGTTCGGTGACGCCGCGCATGGGCTTGAACTCGGTCGCCTGGCGATTGCCGAGCGTAATGGTGCCGGTCTTGTCGAGGAGCAGCGTATCGACGTCGCCCGCCGCCTCGACGGCCCGGCCCGACATGGCGAGCACATTGAAGCGCACCAGCCGGTCCATGCCGGCGATGCCGATGGCCGAAAGCAGCGCGCCGATCGTCGTCGGGATCAGCGTGACGAAGAGCGCCACCAGGATGACGACCGAAACCGTGCCTTCCGCATAGGCGACGTAGCTTGGGATCGTCGCCGTCGCAAAGACGAAGATGATGGTGAGTCCGACAAGCAGAATGTTCAGCGCGATCTCGTTCGGCGTCTTCTGCCGCTCGGCGCCTTCGACCAGCTTGATCATGCGGTCGAGAAAGGTCGACCCCGGGGCCGCACTGATGCGCACCTTGATCCAGTCGGACAGCACCTGGGTGCCGCCCGTTACGGCGGAACGGTCGCCGCCCGATTCGCGGATAACCGGCGCGGATTCGCCAGTGATGGCCGCCTCGTTCACCGAAGCGATACCCTCGATCACTTCGCCGTCCGACGGGATGGTATCGCCGGCTTCGACGATGACCACGTCGCTGACTTTCAGGCTGGTGCCCG
>Ga0257161_1000059_pt1 | contig 27089 bp, 24 predicted proteins | sample NR01A_FD_185954 | JGI IMG/M metagenome (GOLD analysis project Ga0257161, IMG submission 185954) | Soil microbial communities from H.J. Andrews Experimental Forest, Oregon, United States - NR-01-A | ecosystem: Environmental > Terrestrial > Soil > Temperate forest > Bulk soil | place: USA: Oregon... | reverse complement strand
CGGGCACACCCCGATAATCGATCGGTAGGCCGAAAAATGAACCTCGCTGCTTGGAGACAAGACTTCTTCTTCGACCTCTTTGCTCATCTGCGATAGCCCTACCCACAAGGGGGAGGGGAGGAGTTCGCGGCATCGTCGAGCCTTAACCTAACGCCTATGAGGGCTGGGGTGAGGGGGGCCTCATTGAAGGTACCAAATCGAGGACCCTGGAAAATCATGTGCGGCGTGGCATCCGAGGCGCGCGCGCCTCGGCCTGGAAGCACCTCGATGCTCGCTAACTCATTGATTTCATGGTGCCGCAAGAGGGATTCGAACCCCCGACCCCATCATTACGAATGATGTGCTCTACCGACTGAGCTATTGCGGCTCCAAGAGCCTGGATAGCGGGCAGGGACCGGATTGGCAAGGTTTGCAGGCGGCCTCGGGCGATTGTGCCGCCCGATCCCGCCAATCGGGCCACCATGAAGTTCGCCGCTCCTCACGCCCTTCGTACCATGGCGGGCGTCAGATGCTTGACGGTCGGCGCGCCGACCTGCTGCATGATGCCCGTCAGCTCGGCGCGCAGCAGTTCCAGCACGCGCTCGACGCCCGCCTGGCCGAAGGCGCCGAGGCCCCAGATGTAGGGCCGTCCGACACCGACCGCGGTCGCGCCATGCACAGCGCCTTGCAGATATCGGTGCCGCGGCGGAAACCTGAGTCCACCAGGATCGGGATGCGGCCGTTGACGGCTTCGACGATCTCCGGCAGCGCATCGATGGTGGAGCGGCCGGAGTCTTCGCTGCGGGCGCCGTGGTTGGAGACAATGACGGCGTCATAACCGTAGTCGGCGGCGAGCTTGGCGTCCTCCCAGGCGAGCAGACCCTTGATCGCCACTTTCATCTTGGTGATGTCGCGCAGCCGCTTGAGATAATCCCAGGTCATGGCCGACGACTGGATGTTGCGCAGGCCTAAGAGATCGACGCCCTGGTACATGGGCTTGTTGCCCTGATCGGTCCCAATGCTGGTGCGATCATGGCAGGCGTTGCAATCGCGGGTGTCGGTGCGCGTCAGGCGGAACAGGGTCTCCTGGTTGCGCCCCCCGGAACGGTCGACCGTGACGGCGACGGCCGTGCAGCCGGCATTCTCGGCGCGCCTGATGTGATGCGCCGCAACCTCGAACTTGTTGGTGGCGTAAAGCTGCATCCAGATCGGTCCGCCCCGCGCCTTGATCACGTCCTCGACGCCGGTCGAGGTCTGGGTGGACAGGATCATCAGGTGATCGCCCGCCTTGGCGGCCCGGGCGACGCCTGATTCGCTATCCAGATGATAGGCCTGATGGCCGCCGACCGGGCAGAGCATGATCGGCGAGGAATATTTCACGCCCAGAATGTCGACGCTCATATCGACCTTGCTGACATCGACGAGCCGCCGCGGCCGCAACTGGAACTTCAGGAAGCCTTCCCGGTTCGCGCGCAGCGTCACCTCGTCATCAATGCCAGAGGCCATGTAGCCGAAATGGGCCGGCGGCACGTTCTGGCGCATCACCGGCTCGAAATCGAACACGTTGATGGCCTCCTTGGGACTCTTGATCAGATTGTTGGCGTCGAGCGGCGCCCACATCAGCGGATCGGGCAGTTTCGCCTTTGGCACCAGGGTTTCCGCCAAGGCGCGCGCGTCCCCATAGGTGAGCACCGAGCTCGCCGCGAGGAACTGCAAGAACTTGCGGCGGCTGGTGGCTTGATCGATCTCGTTCGACATTTTCCGATTCCTCCCGGTTGATGCGACTTACCATGCCGTTTGTCATCGCCCGGCTTGACCGGGCGATCGTGCGCTCGCAAGCGCGTTCTGTCCAGGGAGATGCAAGTTCTCTTCAGGTAAACCTACTCCGGCCTGTAGCCAACCGTAACTGCGTCGCCGTGAGGCGGGGTGGAGAGCAACGGGAGGCGACAGAGTCGTCCGTAGCGAAAGCAAACTCGATTCGGCCACGCTGACTGGCGAGCCTGCGGTCGAAAGGCGAAGCCTCTACCTGAGCGAACAGGAAACCCAGGACGCTGAGGGGTTAGGTGCAAAAGCGGTCATGGGGGGCAGCGGGGTGGTTGGAGACGGAAGGCTCTGGAGGGACAGAACACGTGAAGCGAGGAGACCTGCGTGGCGCAAGAGGAGAAAGGATTCCAGGTACCGCCCTCCGCGAGGAGCAGAACGGGCCTCGGGGTCGCGCCTCCACGCAGGAGTCAGAGCACTCATAGTAGCGATGAAGCCGGGTAATGCCGGGGGAGCGAAGGGGTGCAGGAAGGTGGAGACGTGACGACCGAACACGGTGGACAGACACCGGCGAGAGTGCCTAAGGCGGCTAACCACGGCGGAGAGGACCCAAGGACGGCGGGACTAGCCCGCGACTGGTCGTGGACCGAACCAACGGTTTGGACGGCACGGATGCTGGCTGCCCTCGAACAGGGGGTCAAAGGCGGCAAATGGTACAGTCTGATCGACAAGGTCCAATCCGAGACAACGCTGCGGGCGGCTTTCGCGCAAGTGGAGGCCAACCAGGGCGCGGCCGGGGTGGATCATGTCTCGGTCGAACACTACGCGAAGGACAAGGACGCAATTCTGCGGCGCCTGAGCGAGGAACTGCGGCGGGGAAGCTACCGGCCACAACAAATTCGACGGCACTACATCCCCAAACCGGGGAGTACAGAGATGCGCCCTCTGGGGATACCAACGGTACGCGACCGGGTGGTACAGACGGCGTTGCGCATGGTGTTAGAACCGATCTTCGAACGGGACTTTGCGGCGCACAGCTACGGCTTTCGCCCCAACAGAGGGTGCAAGGACGCGCTGCGACGGGTGCAGGAACTGCTCAAGGCCGGGTACGTCTTCATCGTCGATGCCGATCTGAAAAGCTATTTCGACACGATCCCGAAGGACCGCCTGATGGCCCTGATCGGTCAGAAGGTGGAGGACAGCCGTATCTTGGCGCTGATCGAGAGCTTCCTTGAACAAGGAGTCCTCGACGGCGACCGGGAATGGACGCCCGAACGAGGCACGCCGCAGGGCGCTGTGGTGAGCCCGCTGCTGAGCAACATCTACCTCGATCCGCTCGATCACCTGATGGCCGCGCGGGGCTTCGAGATGGTGCGCTACGCGGACGACTTCGTGGTGATGTGTCGAAGCCAAGAGGACGCGACCGCGGCACTGGCCGTCGTGCAGCAATGGACGGTATCAGCCGGCCTGACGCTGCACCCGACCAAGACGCGGCTGGTCGACGAACGCGAACAAGGCTTTGACTTTCTCGGCTACCACTTTGAGGCCGGCAAGCGCTGGCCGCGAAGCAAGAGCCGCAAGAAACTCAGGGACACGATCCGGGCGAAGACCAAGCGAACCTCGGGGCACAGCATGACCCAGATCATCGCCGACGTGAACCGGACGCTGCGGGGCTGGTTTGAATACTTCAAGCACAGCTACCGCCCGACATTCCGCATGGAAGATGGCTTTATCCGCCGCAGGCTGCGAAGCATCCTGCGTAAACGAAGCTGCCGGAAAGGGAGTGCCAAAGCAAATGGCGCCGACCAAACCCGCTGGACCAATGCCTACTTTGTCGCGCTCGGGCTGTTTAGCTTGCAACAAGCCCATGCCGCGGTCTGTCAGCCCTCATGCAGGTAACACCACTAACCGGAGAGCCGGATGCGGGTGATCCGCACGTCCGGTTCGGAGGGAGGGGGTATCGAAACCAATCGACGCTCCCTACCCCTATCAGTAACCACCGACTGGGGATACTGGATTGCCCGGTCAAGCCGGGCAATGACACCATAGGAAAAACTTAATCGAAAAGGGCTGCTAAGAATGCAGCGCCGGCCGGCGCGTCGACCGCAGCGGTCTCCAGAAGCCGGCTGTACAACCGGATACAATCCAGTACGCAAGGCCCGCGAGAAGCCCGGCGGCAACAAGCATTCTCGGCTCGGAGAGAAAGCGATATTCGTCGCGGATATCCTGCGTCAGCGCCCAACCGAGCCACGCGGAGAGGCCGCCGTTGGCGGCATGGAAAATCCATGAACGGATAGCGAAAGCTTCTGAAATCAGCACGCCGATCGCGGCCGGGACGAACACGTAAAACGCCCAGATCGACAACAGCAATGCGAGCAGCGGACCGCCGAACGCGAGGGCAATGAAGTAATCCTGCTGCACCCGCGGATCGGCGTCCAGCACGGCGAGCAACGCGTTGCGGTGGGCGATGACGATAAACGCGGTCGCGGCCGCAAGGGCCACTGCGGCCCCGAGCGGGACCAGGATGAAGCGCAGCAGGAGGCGTATCAGGACGTCCATGCTGCTACTGCCGTGACTCTGACAGTCCATTCCATTTTGGTGTCATGCTCCGCGAAATCGGATGTTTCCGATTTCGCTCGCTTAAGAACTGCCGAAGTCGGCCAAGGCCGACTTCGGGTGAAATCGGATGTTTCCGATTTCGCTCGCTTAAGAACTGCCGAAGTCGGCCAAGGCCGACTTCGGGTGAAATCGGATGTTTCCGATTTCGCTCGCTTAAGAACTGCCGAAGTCGGCCAAGGCCGACTTCGGGTGAAATCGGATGTTTCCGATTTCGCTCGCTTAAGAGCTGAGATGCTGTGGGTTACTGGATCGCCCGCTTTCGCGGGCGATGACACTACTGAGAGCGCTGCCAAGCTCATTCCGTCATCGCCATGGCGCGCAGCGCCATGCGCTCGCGGGCGGACAGTTTCTCGGTCGCGCTCTTGAGCTGGCCGCACGCCGCAAGAATATCGCGCCCACGCGGCGTGCGGACCGGCGCCGAATAACCGGCGTCGAACACCACCTCGGAAAACTTTTCGATGGTCTCCCAGTCCGAGCATTCGTACCTCGTACCTGGCCAGGGATTGAACGGTATCAGATTGATCTTGGCCGGAATGCCGGCAAGCAGCCGCACCAGGGCCTTGGCGTCGGCGAGGGAATCGTTGATGCCTTTGAGCATCACGTATTCGAAGGTAATGCGCTTGGCGTTGGTTAGGCCCGGATAGGTGCGGCAGGCGTCGAGCAGCATCTCGATTGGATATTTACGGTTGAGTGGCACCAGCTCGTCGCGCAGGTCGTTGCGCACCGCGTGCAGCGAAACCGCCAGCATGACGCCGATCTCGTCGCCGGTTCGCTTGATGTTCGGAACCACGCCCGATGTCGAGACGGTGATCTTGCGCTTGGAGATGGCGATGCCTTCGTTGTCGGCGACCACCAGCAGCGCGTCGCGCACCGCTTCGAAATTATAGAGCGGCTCGCCCATGCCCATCATGACGATATTGGTGACGAGCCGCCCGCCATCGGTTGGAACGATGGCGCCATCGGGCGGACGTTGGCCCGGCCAGTCGCCGAGACGATCGCGGGCCACTATGATCTGGCCGACGATTTCGCCAGCCGTGAGATTGCGCACCAGCCGCTGGGTGCCGGTATGGCAGAACGGGCAATTGAGCGTGCAGCCGACCTGGCTCGATACGCAAAGGGTGCCGCGCCCGGTCTCCGGAATGTAGACGCACTCCACTTCGTGCGGCCGCTCGTTTTCTCCCGCCAGCCGCAACAGCGATTTTCGCGTGCCGTCGGCCGAAACCTGCTCGGCGAGGACCTCGGGCCTTGCGACGGTGAACCTGTTTTCAAGCGCGGCGCGCAGCTCCTTGGATACGCTGGTCATTGCGTCGAACGTGGTGGCGCCACGGACGTAGAGCCAATGCCAAAGCTGCTGGACGCGCATTTTGCGTTGCGCCGGCGGCACACCAATCTCGCCCAGCGCCGCCGCAAGCTCCGCACGCGATAGGCCTACGAGCGAGGCCCGATCCGGATCCACGTAGCGCTCCAGCGGCGCCTTCTCGACAAATCCGGGGGCGACCGCGGCTGCGGCTTCAAGGTTAGTGCTCATGATACTCCATGCGGCGAACCAAGGTCGCGGCGAACACTCATGCGGATTCCGGACTTGTCCCGGCCATCACAATGATTCTCGCTCAGTGTCTTAGCATTCGAGGTCGCCGGGACAAGCCCGGCGACGACGCCGGTCAGAGATCGGATCAACCGATCATCGGCATTCCTGCCCGATCTTGTCGAGCGCGAGCGAAAGACCTTTGAGCGAATAGACATCGGTGCTGACAGTCCCTTTGGCGGACGTACCTTTGACTGTCAGATCCTGGCCTTTACGCATGGTTTCGACCAGCTTGGGCTCCTCCGCGGCATTCTTTACCCAGGCGCCGTCCGCCTGGGTATACATCGCATAGCTTCCGCCCGCGACTTCGATATTGGCATCGCTGCTGGGCTTGAGCCCATAACCGAAGATGACCGAGACCTCATCCTTGACCTTCTCGGCGGGCCGGGTGGAAATGAACATCCAGGCCGGGTCGCGAGGCCTGTTCGGTGGCGACGTGCTCGAATTGGCGGGCTTGGCAAGGACAAAGCAAATCTTCTTGCCGCCCGGATTGGCCGTATAGGCGCCCCAGTCGCCGTATTGCCCAAGCAGGGTCGGTTGCACACCTCCTGGAGCGGGCGGCGCAGCCGGAGCTGCCGCCGTGGGAGGCTTTGGAGCTGCAGGCGGGGCCGCAGGCTTCGGCGGCGTGGCCGGCGCGGGTTTCGCCGCCGGCGCCTGCTGCTGCGCCGATGCAGCACCACCGAAGATGACACCCCCTGCAACAATCGCCTGCAAGCCCAGTGCGATCCGGTACCCGCAGGTCGTCTGATGGGACAGTAATTTGCCGCGCGTCATGAGCCCAGTCACCTAAGAGACGCCCCGAATCAAATTAAGAAAACGAGGTTATTCATCAAGCTGGCAATGTGTCGGCACTTTGACGCGGTGGATATCTCCCGCATAGGGCAAAATTTTGCAATCAAGCCCCTGAGGTACCGGCTTCCCGCAATCCGGGTCCTCACTCGCCAAATCCCGCCCCCACTCTACCCTCCTGCGCATGCGCTAGAATAGGGCGGAGGCGCGGCAGCACGCGCGAGGACACGGCGCGCCGCGTCGCGGTGCTGCGGCGTGATATGGACCGCAACCAGCTTGATCGCGGTGGCGAGGACTGCGGCATCATCGGTGAAGCCAATGAGCGGCAGCATATCGGGAATGAAGTCGAACGGCAGCACAAAGTACGCGAGCGCGCCGATCAGGGCGACCTGAACCCGGCGCGGCGTGCTGCGATCGAACGCGCAGAAATAGGCCGCGACCAGATCCTCGGCAAACGGCAGCCGCGCGGCGAATCGCCGGAATTTCGGCCAAAACTCACGGCCGAGCCGGGCCTTCTCGCGCGCCACCGCGGCGTCGTCTTCCATATCGATTCCGTGGGTTGCGAAGACTCGCTGATACCCTCATCCCTGCGGCCGCCAGGACCGATCTGGGCGGCGCCCGGAAACTTGGGAGGCTTCCCGGGCGAAAGCAAGACGGGTGCGACGCGGATGCGGAACCGAGGCGAGGATCGGGGTGAAGGGGCCTCTCCACAGGCTCCGACCCTCGGATTTACCGCCTCAACCCGCCCCCCTAACGCTTCACCCACAAGCGAGAGAGCAAGGAGTGGGGCGATGCCGCCACCCTGGCGCTTGCGTTACCGCAACCCCATGTTTGCGCAGTCTGCCATCATCCCCCCGCCCGCAACCGGAGGTGCGTTCATGTCGTGGTCGGTAAACATCGGCTCGATCGCCGGCACCGCGATCCGCATTCACGTCACGTTCCTTTTGTTTCTAGTCTGGATCTTCGTGGCGGGCCTGGCCACGGGCGGCCTCAATGATGCGGTGAGCAGCCTCGTCTTCATGGTGTTGCTGTTTGCCTGCGTACTCGCTCACGAATTCGGTCATATCTTCACGGCGCGCGCCTTCGGGGTGGCGACGCCCGATGTCACCCTGCTGCCGATCGGCGGGGTGGCGCGGCTCGAGCGCATTCCGGAAAAGCCGAGCGAGGAGTTTCTGATCGCCATTGCGGGCCCGCTGGTCAATGTGGCGATTGCCATCGTGCTGATCGCGGTGGCGCCGACGCATCTCAACGTCGCGCATTTCGCCGCCATGGAAAGCCCCAAAGTGTCGATGATCGACCGTTTAGCTGAGATCAATCTCTTCCTCGCGGCGTTCAACATGATCCCGGCCTTCCCGATGGACGGCGGCCGAGTGTTGCGGGCGCTGCTGGCGATCCGGCTTGGCCATGTGCGGGCCACCGAGATCGCCGCCACGATCGGCCAATGGGCCGCATTTGCGTTCGGCTTTCTCGGCCTGTTGTCCGGTAATTTCATACTGATCTTCATCGCGCTCTTCGTCTATCTGGCGGCGGCTTCCGAGGCCCAGATGGTGTCGCTGCGGGCGATGTCCCGCGACGTGCCAGTGACGGCCGCCATGGTGACGCAGTTTGCGACGCTGACCGGGGACGAGCACATCGATGCCGCGGTCGAGACGTTGTTGCAGACGAGCCAGACGGAGTTTCCGGTCGTCGACGGCAATCGCCGCCTCATCGGCGTCGTCGGCCGCGCCGAGATCATCCGGGCGCTGCGCGAACTTGGGCCCTCAGCCCCGGTCTCCGACGTCATGGTAAAGGACATTCCGACCATCGAGCGGAGTCATCGGCTCGAAGAGGCCTTTCGTCTCCTGCAGGAAAAATCCGTGCCCGCGGTGGGCGTCGTCGATTTTGCCGGGCGCCTGATCGGGCTGGTGACCGCAGAAACGGTCGGCGAGATGCTGATGGTGCGCCGGGCGTTGCCGAAGGACGCCAAGCTCGGCCCATGGAGCCGGCCGGCGGGGGTGTGAGGGCGTGGCTAGAACGTCTGGCGATAACCTGGCCCTCACTCTTGCTTGTCATCGCCCGGCTTGACCGGGCGATCCAGTATCCACTGGTCTGGGGTTACTGGATTGCCCGGTCAAGCCGGGCAATGACACCGCCGGCGCAATCGAAGGAACACCCTTTATCGCCTCCCGCGCTTCTTCGAAATGTCGAAGCAATTGGGCCGGCGGTGCAGCGGCGCGATCGTCTGCGTTCCGGGCAGCGCGTCCGCGATCGCCTCGAACAGCGGCTCGACGCCGAGATCGACGAACGTCCCGAAAATCTGGTCGTGATGGGCGGGCATGAAGATGCGGGGCCGGAACTGCTTGACGAGTTCGAGCGTGACCGGGATCTGCGTTTGCGCCACCGGATGGCCCTGATAGGCCACGATGGCGATATCGACTGGTCCGAGTTTCTGCGCCAGCGCGCGCACGCCGTCAGTGACCGGCCCGGCGCTGTCGATCCACACGACCTTGTATCCGGTGTCGAACGTGAAGGCGTAGGCGATCGTGCCTTTGGTTATGACGTCGGGTGCGAACGTGCCTTTCGCAAGAATAGCTTTCTCGGCCTCGGCCTGTTCCGGCGTCGCCGGGCCGGCGTCGAGATCGTAGAGCTTGCCGAGCGTATCGAGCACGTCGCGCGAGAGCGTGGAATGCTGGGCCAGCGCCGCATCCACGGTGACGCCTTTGAACTTCAGCATCTCCCCGCCTGCGACCGCTGTGCCTTGTCCGTCCGGAACGCCGAGCTTGTAGGCGGTTTCGATGGTGATGGGCGCACCGATCACCTTCGCCTTGCTCTTCTGCGCGATCGGCGCTGCGTCGGACATGTGGTCGAAATGACCATGGCCGATGAATATCGCATCGACGTGGCTGACTTCGCCCGGCACCACGCCGGTCGGCCGATTGCGCGGACCGCGTTCGAAATAGGCATCGAGCAGAAACACCTGGCCACGGTAGACGAGCTCATAGTTCGATGTCGAAAGCCAGCGCAGCATGATCTTGCCTGGGTCGCGCAACAGGGGTCCGCCCATGGCGGCCGGCACCAGGCTCCGGCAGGCGTCCGCATCTGTGCCGGCCGCGTACGTTTGCGTGCTGGCGACAAGCGCCACGGCGGCCGCCGCATACAGCTTAAGTGCTCGGTAACGATACGTCATGGTTTCCCCCCTTTGGAGCGGATTTCGATCGCTTTGGATCGCTTACCGCGTCGAACCACTTACCGCGTCGTCGCCGGGCTTGTCCCGGCGACCTCGAATGTTAGAGCAGGGAGCAAGAACAATCGAGGTGGCCGATGATGTAGGGGCGACCCTTGTGGTCGCCCTGTTGCCGCCGGACGCAATGGACCGTTTAGTCCGGCCAGGGGCAGGCGGTGCGCGGACCGGGCGACCACAAGGGTCGCCCCTACAGCGGGCAACAGTGTCCACTTGGCCGCTCATTCGGTTCGCCACCTGGCGAAGTGATTTTCGGCGCGCCGCACGACGGCGTTGAGCACGATCGCCATGGCGGCAAGCACGCCGATCAGCCCCAAGAGCTTGGTGGGGTCGAAGTTCTGGGTGAACAGGGTGGTGAAATAGCCGATGCCGGCTATCGACACGTAAAGCTCGGCCAAAAGCACCCCCAACAGAACGCCGCTCATGGCGAGGCGCATGCCGGCAAAGAAACTCGGCACCATGTGGGGAAAGATCACATGGCGGAAAATCTGCCAGCGGCTCGCCCCCATGGAGCGGGCGCCGGTGAGCAGAATCGGCTTGAGATTCTGGACGCCCGCCACCACGGTCACGATGACCGGAAATACCCCATGGGTGACGCCGAAGGCGATCTTGGATGCCGCCCCGATGCCGAAGAACAGGATGAACAGCGGCAGGATGGTGACCTGCGGCATGCCATAGAGCAGCAGCACGATGGGAAAAAAGCTGCGCCGCACCAGAGGCTGCAACCCGATCGCAAGGCCCAGCGCCAACCCGATCGCAACCGCAAGCACGAAGGCGACCGTGAGCTCGAACAGAGTCAATTGCAGCGCGGCCGGAACGCCGCGGGTGTTGAAAACCTTGTCGAGCGAAGCAATGACCTGCGACGGCGGGCTCAAGAACAGAGGATCGACGAGGAAGCGCGCCGCCACTTCCCACAGGGCGAACAGAACCGCAATGATGATGAGGCGCGCGAGCCATGGCCGCCGCGCCAGGCTGCGCAGCACGGGTCGTCGCTTCGGCACCGCAATAGCCATTCAATCCCGCTTCCCGCGCGCTTCGAGCCTCGACACGATGGCATTGAGGATCACCGCGATAGCGATAACGAACACGATGTACGCGAACATGCGCGCCATCTCCATCGCCTCCGCCAGATGCACGATCCGATGGCCGAGACCGGCGAGCGAGGCCAGCGTCTCGCTGCCGATGATCGACAGCAGTGCGGTCGTGAAACCCATGCGCAGGCCGGTGAGAATGACCGGCGACGCGGCCGGCAGCAGCACATGGCGAAACAGGTGATAGTCGGAAGCCCCCATGGACCGCGCTGCCGTCACGAACAGGCGATCGACATGGCCAAATCCCGCGATGGTGTTGATGATGATCGGGAAAAAGCTGATCGTCGCGCCGAGCGCGATCTTGGAAGCCGGACCGAGGCCAAAGAACAGCACAAAAAGCGGCAGGAACAGGATGATGGGAATGGAATAGACCGCGGCAAACAGCGGCTCGAAAACCTCGATCCAATAGCGCGAGCGGCTGATCAGATAGCCCAACGTGACGCCGCCGGTGGCCGAAATTGCGAACGCAGCCGCAAGCTCGCCCAATGTTGTCTCAAGATCGCCGATGAATTCACCCGATCGCAGGATATCGGATAGATTGTCGTAGACGGCGACCGGATTGGGCAACAACAGGCGGTTGACGCCCCAACGGGTCGTGGCGAGATACCAGACGGCGACGAGGCCGGCGAGAAAACCCGCCTGAATGAGGTGGCTTGCTCCCCTGCCAGCCATCACGCCGGCTCCGCGCCCGCGTCGGCGGCCGTTGATTGCTGCACCGCTTTGCGGATTTCGTCGTGCAGAAGGCCGTAGAGCTGGTTGCGCAGCGACGTGAACTTCGCCGAGGTCACGAATTCCGGTCTGCGTGGATGCGGCTCGTCGACCGTGATCACCTGCTTGATGCTGCCGGGTCGTGCCGAAAACACCGCCACGCGATCGGCGAGAAACACGGCTTCGCCCAAGCTGTGGGTGACGAATACGATGGTCTTGCGGCTCTGCGCGAGCAGCACTGAAAGGTCCTCGCCGAGGATCATCCGGGTCTGCTCGTCAAGGGCGCCGAACGGCTCGTCCATCAGCAAGATCGGCGTTTTCAGGCTCAGCGCGCGGGCCAGCGCCGCGCGCTGGCGCATGCCGCCGGAAAGCTGCGCCGGATAGTGCTGGGCAAATTCCTTCAGCCCGACGGCTGCGAGCGCCTCGGCTGCGCGGGCCGCCCGCTCTGATTTCGACACGCCTTGAAATATCATGCCGAGCTCGATGTTCTCGATCACGGTGTTCCACGGAAACAAGGAATTCTCTTGAAACACAAAGGCGATGTCGCGGGGCAGCGGACCCCGGACCGGCTGGCCCCGCACGTCGACCGTGCCCGAACTCGGCTCCATCAGGCCGCCCATGATGTTGAGAAGCGTGCTCTTACCGCAGCCGCTTGGCCCGATGAGGCACATGAGCTCGCCCGCCGCCACATCGAGCGAGGTGTCGGCAAGCGCCCGCACGAAGCGTTGTTCGCCCTCATCACCGAACCGGTGAAAAACGCCACGAACTCTGATCACTGCCTCAGACGTCGCCATCCCGTCACCTAGCAGTTCCACCTTGTCAAGCTACCCCGTAGTGTCATCGCCCGGCTTGACCGGGCGATCCAGTAACCACAGACCGGGGATACTAGATCGCCCGGTCAAGCCGGGCGATGACACCATAATAGGCGTCAACCTCAACGTAAAATGCGCTATGTACGGTCCTCATTTCTTCGGCAGAAACGCCTCGGTATAGAGCTTGCTCATGTCAGGCTTTTCTGCGAGCGACCCCATCTCGACGAAGGAGCGGGCCAGCACGTCAAGCGCCCGGGCGTCGAAGCGACCGGTCGGGTTGAAGACCGGCATCAGTTCGTCGTAATTGGCGGTGGCGACAGATTTCGACACCTCTGCAACCCGCATCGCGGCCGCGATGGTATCCTCCTTGTGGTCACGCATGTATTGGACGCTTTCCAGCACTGCCGTGATGAAATTCCGCAACGCCTCGGGATTGCGCTCGATGACCGCATTGTGGGCGAACACCACGTGGACGTGAAATTCCGGTATGCGCTCGCCGAACCGCACCAGAATCCGGCCGGTCCCCTCCTCGACAAGGCGCAGGACCGTCGAGGTTTCGGTGACCACGCCATCGACCTGCCGCGTTTTCAGCGCCGCCGCCTGGGCCGTGGTGGTGCCGAGGGGAGCGATCTTGATGCCATCAGCGCCCCAGCCGTGAGACCGCGATAGTTCCTGGGCAAGCCAGTAAGTCAACGATCCGGTCGTGGAGACGCTCACGGTGCGGCCTTTGAGATCCGCCTCGCTCTTGACAGGTCCGTCCTTCGCCACCACCAGCATGATGGTATCCGGCCGATTGGCAAGCGCCGCGATCGCCAGCATCGGCGCGCCTTTGACCTCGAACGCGATGGTAGGGCCGCCGCCGAACGCAACGTCGATGGCGTCTGCGCTCATGGCCTGCACGAGACGGGCATCGCCGCCAAAATTCGCGATCTCGAGGTCGATTCCGTGCCGCTTGAAAATACCGGCCGCAAGGCCGACGTCCGCGGCGAGGAACGCGAAATTCTGTGCCTGGGCCTTGCCGAGGCGAATTTTGGTTTGCGCCGGTGCACCAGTGCTGTCCAACGACACGACGCTGACGACGAGCGCCAGGCACAACAGTGCTCTTTTGCAACCTAGCCGCATGTTGCGGCTCCTCTCGCCGACGACGAGCGCAAGAGAAAGAAAAGGTGGCATCGCGTGGTGCCTCCGTGTGGCGTTGGCGGGCAACCAGGCCTGCTTGCCGCAATGCCGCGGCTTCCCGCATCGCTTAAGTGACCGCTATCTTGTCCTAGTCTGACGCGGCGCCCAAACGGAAATTCTCAACCCGTTGCAACACAAAAACTGAGCTCGGTGTGAGGGCCTGCCGCCGAATGTTAGGACTGCGATCATACGTTCAAAAATCCCTAAGCTGGGGCGCGAGGAAAGAATTTTTTTCAACCACGTTGGTAGCTTTTGCAAACCGGTCCGAAATATGCGCATTATGCCGCAAAACAAAATAAGGTCGCCACGCGATCGTGGACCGCGATCTTGTCATTGCGAACGGAACCCTCGGAATCCGAGAGTGGAGGAGAAAACATGAAGACACGAAACAGTTTGTATTTAGGCGTGGCGGCGGTCGCCATTGCCCTGGCGTTCGGCGTTGCGCCGACGACAGTGGTGGCGCAGCAGGCCGCGACTGTCAGCGTCGGGGCGACCGATATCGGCGGCGTCGTCCGCGGGCCGAACGGGCCGGAAGCGGGCGTGTGGGTGATTGCCGAGACGACCGACCTTCCGACCAAGATGAACAAGACCGTGGTGACCGACGATCAGGGCCGCTACCTGATCCCGGACCTGCCCAAGGCCAACTACGTCGTGTGGGCGCGCGGCTACGGGCTCGTGGATTCGGCCAAGACCACGAGCGAACCCGGCAAGACCGTGAACATTACGGCGGTACCAGCGCCGAACGCAGCGGCGGCGGCCGAATTTTATCCGGCCATCTACTGGTTCTCGATGCTGAAGATCCCGGGCAAAGAGATGTTCCCCGGCACCGGCACCGGGGCGAACGGCAACGGCATGCCGACTGCGATGAAAAGTCAGCTGCAATGGGCCGACCAGATCAAGACCAACGGCTGCTATGCTTGCCACCAACTCGGCAACCGCGCGACCCGCGTGATTCCGTCGGCGCTCGGCACGTTCAAGAATTCTGTCGAGGCCTGGGAGCGACGGGTCCAATCCGGACAGGCGATGACCGGCATGGCTGCCGCGCTTGGCCGGCAGGAGCCGAAGCTCTCGATTGCAAACCTCGCCAACTGGACCGATCGGATCGCCGCCGGCGAGCTGCCGTTTGCGAAGCCCGATCGTCCCCAAGGTATCGAGCGCAACATCGTGATCACTCAGTGGGACTGGGGTGATGCCAAGTCCTACATGCACGACCAAGTCTCAACTGATAAGCGCAAGCCAACCGTTAACGCGTTCGGCAAGCATTTTGGCGCCACCGAGGAGAGCACGGACTGGTTCCCGGTTTTCGATCCGACGACCAATCAGCCCTCCAAGGTCAACATGCCGGTGCGCGACTCCGGCATGGAGTCGACCAAGAACAACACCATGGCGCCGTCGCCGTATTGGGGCGAGGAAGCGATCTGGGATAGCAAGACCAGCGTCCACAGCCTGATCATGGATGAGAAGACGCAAGTCTGGTTCACCTCTCGGGTCGGCAAGCCGGAGAACCCGGCGTTCTGCCAGGCCGGATCGGATCACCCGTCAGCCAAGGCATTCCCGCTCAAGGAGTCCACCCGGCACCTCTCGGTCTATGATCCGAAGACCAACACCACCAAGCTGGTCCGGACCTGCTTCAACACCCACCATGTCGTCCTGGCGGAAGATGCCGATAACACCGTTTGGATCAGCCAAGGCGGACCACAGCAGGGCGTCATGGGCTGGCTGAACCGCCGGATCTACGAAGAGACCGGCGACGAGGCGAAAGCCCAGGGCTGGGCCCCGATCATCATCGACACCAACGGCAACGGCAAGGCCGATGATTACGTGCAACCGAACCAGGCCGTCGATCCCGCCAAGGACAAGCGGCTCGCTGCCGGCCTCTATGGCGTCGGCGTGAACCCGGCCGACGGCACTGTCTGGGGTGCGGTGCTCGGATATCCGGGATACGTTCTGCGGTTTGATCCGAAGACCAAGCTATCGGAAGTCTACGAGCCGCCGTTCCCGGGCTTCGGACCGCGTGGCTACGACATCGATCGCGACGGCGTCTCCTATGTGCCGCTGTCAAGCGGTCACCTCGGCGCCTTCGACCGCCGCAAGTGCAAAGGCCCACTCAACGGCCCGCAGGCCGCTGAAGGCAAGCTGTGTCCGGAAGGCTGGACGCTGACGCCGTTCCCCGGCCCGCAGTTCCGCGACATCGCTGAAAACGGCAGCGCCGAGGCGAGCTATTACACCTGGGTCGACCAGCAGAACACGTTCGGCCTTGGCAACAACGTTCCGTTGGCGACCGGTAATGCCAACGAATCGCTGATGGCGCTCGTCGATGGCAAGTGGGTCAACATGCGCGTCCCCTATCCGCTCGGCTTCTTCGCCAAGTGGATCGATGGCCGCATCGACGATCCGAATGGCGGCTGGAAGGGCCGCGGCTTGTGGACCACCGACGGTAACCGCACGCCGTTCCATCGCGAAACCGGCAAGGGAACGACGCCAAAGATCTCCAAGTTCCAGCTTCGTCCGGACCCGCTCGCGAATTGACCTCACCTAAATTGGGCCGGGCGCACTTCGCCCGGCCTAAATCTTCAACCGGACGCCCGGCACCTCGGCCGGGCGTTCGTGTTTTGCGCGCCAAGCCTGGTCAGGCCGGGCAATGACAAAAAATGGGCTAATCCAATCTCAAACTACGCCGCCCTATCCGCGAGCAATCGGCGCATGACCTCGGGGTCGCGCTCGATAGCCAACAGTAGCGCGCGGGCTGGCGCGTCCGGGGTGCTCCGGTGCTGCTCCCAATCACGCAAAGTCGTAATCGGCAGGTGGAAGGCTTCAGCGAATTCCGCCTGCGTCATTCCGAGACGCTGTCGCAGCACCTTGACGCGCGATACCCGGCGCATCTTCGCCAGTTGTTCGCGGGTGAGAGGTTGCGCATCGGGGTCGGCCAGTGCGGCCGCCATGACCTCGTCATCGGTCATGGCATTGAGCCGCACCCAATCGGTGTCGCCGCGCGGCAGGGTGTCACCAGGTCTTACGGTCACCCGCGTAGTACCGATCTTGCTCATGTCGTGTGGCCTTCCGGGCCGATATGATTCTACATGTGTCTTCGTCGCGTAGCGTCACGATTACGAACAGCACATTGTCGAGAGCCCTTCCGATGACCTGAATCCGCTCCTCGCCGTATACGAACCGCGTGTCGATTTCTTCGACACGGTTCGGGTCTTCGAGTGCAGCGATGGAATCCACAAAATCCACGCCATGTTTGCGAAGGTTCACGGCGGCTTTGCCATCGTCCCACTCGTATCGCACGTAAAAATAGTACCGGATATCGGTAGTAACGGCAAGTGGGCTACCGGCCTGCCCCGAGGCCAAGAACGTCAAAACGCAACGCCTCAATGCCTCTGGCAAAGTCTCTCGTCCCGGATTGGGTTCCAGTTTCTCGAGAATACGAAGCGGCGCCACTCGGCACCCGTCGTACAGGCTCGCTGCCCGGCATTCGACGTGCTAGGAAGGCATCGCAATTAGCAAAGTGGCCCGAGATGAGCGTTGCGCTGAAAAAACCGATCGAAGAATTCAAAGGCGAGGACATTGCCGCGACGATGCGCGCGATCGGTGTCAACGCACGTGCTGCCGCCAGAATCCTGGCGACCCTTAGCCCGACTGAAAAAGAACACGCAATTGCGGCCATGGGTCGCGCGATCAGGGCCGCGACTGCCCCGATATTGGCGGCCAACCGCGAGGATGTGGCGGAAGCCGAGAAGGCGGGCGCGACCGCCGCCTTCATCGACCGTCTCCGGCTCGATGAGAAGCGCATCGCCGCCATGGCGGATGGCGTCGACGTCATCGCGGCGCTGCCTGATCCTGTTGGCACGGTCATCTCAGGCTGGGATCGGCCCAACGGAATGCGGATCGAACAGGTTCGGGTCCCGCTTGGCGTGATTGGCATCATCTATGAGAGCAGGCCGAATGTCACCGCGGACGCCGGCGCGCTCGGCCTCAAGGCGGGAAATGCCGTCATCCTGCGAGGAGGCTCCGACAGCTTCCGGTCCTCACGCGCCATTCACGCCGCAATTGCCGCGGGCCTGTCCGGCGCCGGCGCGCCCGAGACCGCGATTCAACTGGTGCCGACCCGGGATCGTGATGCCGTGGGCCTGATGCTGACGGGCCTCGACGGCGCAATCGACGTGATCGTGCCCCGCGGCGGCAAGGGGTTGGTGGCCCGCGTGCAGGCTGAAGCGCGCCTGCCTGTGTTTGCTCATCTTGATGGCAATTGCCATGTCTATGTGGACAAGGCCGCCGACCCTGATATGGCGCGATCGATCGTGCTGAATTCCAAGATGCGCCGCACCGGCGTCTGTGGCGCCGCCGAAACGTTGCTCGTCGACAAAGGCGCTGCCCCTGCTCTTCTCGCGCCGCTGGTGCGCACGCTCATCGATGCCGGATGCGAAGTGCGTGGCGACCGCGATGCCCAGGCCGCCGATCCTCGGGTAAAATGCGCCACCGCGGAGGATTGGACCACCGAATACCTCGACGCCATCATTGCGGTGAAGCTGGTCGATGGGGTCGATGAAGCCATCGCGCACGTGGAACGCTATGGCTCCCATCACACCGACGCCATAGTGACGGCCGACCGCGGCGCCGCCGAGAAATTCCTGGCGCGGGTCGATTCGGCGATCGTGCTGCATAATGCCTCAACCCAATTCGCCGACGGGGGCGAATTCGGCTTCGGAGCGGAGATTGGAATTGCCACCGGACGCCTGCATGCGCGCGGCCCCGTCGGTGCCGAGCAGCTCACGACCTTCAAGTATCGGGTGCGCGGTTCGGGTCAGACGCGTCCATGACTATGGCGGCCGACGCCGTCTCAGCTACCCCCCCTGCCTGCGCTCCCCCGCATGGGGGGGAGGGAGCAAGCGGAGATCCTGCCCGGCAAGCGGGGGAGGATAGGGAGGGGGAAGCATCCTCAGCCGCCTCGAACGCTCCCCGTTACCGGATTCCGGTTCATTATCCCGGCCAGCGCGTCGGGCTGTTCGGGGGAACATTCGATCCGCCGCACGAGGCCCATCTCGCTGCTTGCCTGCTGGCCATGAAACGACTGGCGCTCGACCAGGTGTGGTGGCTGGTCACGCCCGGCAATCCGCTCAAGAACACAACGGGGCTTGCTCCTCTCGATGAGCGTGTGGCGGCGGCAAGCAAGCTCGCCCGGCATCCACGCATGGAGGTGACCGGCATCGAAGCCGAGATCGGCGTACGTTATTCGTACGACATCATCCGATATCTGGTATCGCACTGCCCGGGGGTCCGTTTCGTCTGGATCATGGGAGCCGACAATCTGCGCTCCTTCCACCGCTGGCAGAAGTGGCGCGGCATTACGAAACTGGTTCCGATCGCGGTGATAGACCGGCTCGGACCGAGCCTTCGTGCAACCGGCAGCGTCGCCGCGCAAGCGCTCGGTCGCCGGCGCGTCCCGGAAAGCCAGGCTGCATCGCTGCTCGGCCATCGTCCACCGGCCTGGGTTCTTCTGCATGGCTTGAAATCACCGTTGTCCTCGACGGCCCTGCGCGCGGTGCGCCGGTCGCAGAAGCTTCGCATACCGCAGGCAAAATAAGTGCACTTGAGTCGTCGAAGCCCGGTAGCCCGGATGGAGCGCAGCATAATCCGGGATAGCTGAACCCCGGATTACGCTGCGCTCCATCCGGGCTACGGGCTTCACAAGGCGGTTGAAACCGTTAACCAGTTGACCTTATCTTAAGGCAGAGGCCCCGGGCAGGGTGCCCAGGGCAGCGGAACCGAAAGGAAAGGACCTCTGTCGACAGTTGCAATCTCGCGGGGCAGCACTCGCCGCACCCCCGATCTCGTCTCAAAGGTGCGTCCTGACGCCGATGAGACGCTTCGCATCGTCCTCTCTCGCCTCGACGACATGAAGGCTGAGGATACCACCACCATCGATTTGCGCGCCGAATCCGCGATCGCCGACTACATGGTTGTGACCTCCGGAAGGTCCAATCGCCATGTCGGGGCGGTGGCCGATCAGGTGCTGGAGGGCCTTCACGGGGCTGGCCTCACCGGCGTCCGCGTCGAGGGCCTGCCTCATTGCGATTGGGTGCTGATCGACGCCGGCGACGTGATTGTTCATGTCTTCAGGCCCGAAATTCGGGCGTTTTACAATCTCGAGAAGATGTGGTCGCGCGGCCGCGCAGCGACGCGCCAGGCGAGCTAGTCGATCGCTTCGGCCGATCTGATGTAGGGGCGACCCTTGTGGTCGCCCTGCTCCCGGCGGACGATCAAGACCCGGAGAAGGTCGCGGCATGAACGCCCCTTACCAATCCGGTCAGGGGCACGCCGTGGCGCAAACCGGGCGACCACAAGGGTTCGCCCCTACAGCGGGCAATGTTGCAGGACGCCGCTTGTGCACGTTAGCGTGGCAACGCCGGAGTTCGTTTGATGCGGATTGTGGTCGCCGCGGTTGGCCGCCTCAAGCCCGGCCCCGATCGCGAGCTTGCCGAACGCTATCGGGATCGTGCCATCAAGGCTGGACGTGCGTTGGGACTGCGCGGTCCCGATGTCATCGAGGTGAGGGAGAGTCGCGCCCGGGAAGCGGAGCGCCGCATAACCGAGGAGGCGATCGCGCTGGCCGGCGCCGTTCCGGACAATGCCGTCAAGGTCGTATTGGACAGCAAGGGTCAAAATGCCTCCAGTGACGCTTTTGCCCAGCGAATTCGCGCGTGGCGCGATGGTGGCCGCCAAGCCGTGTGCTTCATCATCGGGGGAGCAGATGGCCTTCCGGCTGGCTCGCTCGGTGACGCCGATATGAGCTTTGCGTTCGGATCAGCCACGTGGCCGCATCAGCTTGTCCGAATCATGTTGATGGAGCAGATCTACCGGGCGATAACGCTTTTGTCCGGCCATCCCTACCATCGCGATTGAGGTCGCTCCCCCTCCCTTCCCTCCCCTCCCCCGCTTGCGGGGGAGGGAAGGGAGGGGAGGGCGATCCGTCTGGCGGTCGGCTGTCGGTGCGGCTATAAACATGATGGCCTGATACTGCCCCAATTCGTCCCTACAAACGGCTGGTGGCTATACGCCAAATTGGCTTTTTCCAATTCGCCGGGAGCCCCGGAGCCGATGATATCCCCTGACCGAGCGGCGCAGGTGTGGCGAAACGGCGTAGTGATCGCAGCGTTGCTGGTATGGGCAGGCGGATCTGTCGGAACGGCGCTGGCACAATCTTCGCGGTCGGGAGCCAAAACATTCAATCCTAATACGGCAAAACAGCACGATCAGGAGCTCGATTCGATCCGGGCCGAGCAACGCAGAGCCTCCGAAGCCGAGCAGCGGCTTAGCACCGAGAATAGCGCGATTGCCGACGAGCGCCGCCGGCTCAATCAATCGCTGATCGCCTCGGCCTCCCGCATTCGAGCCACTGAGGAGCGGATTGCGGCGATGGAAATCCGCCTGCGCGAGTTCGATAGCCGGGAGGCGAACATTCGCAAGTCGCTCGACGGGCGGCGAATGCAGATCGCCGAGGTCCTGGCAGCATTGCAACGCATCGGACGGCGGCCACCGCCTGCCATCTTTGTCGGGGCGCGAGATGCCGTTGAATCGTTACGTATCGCAATGGCGCTTGAAGCTGTGCTCCCGCAGATGCGGAGCGAAGCCGACAAACTTCAGGTAGAGCTAACCGACCTTGCTCGCGTAAGGGCTGCAAAGGCGGCCGAACACAGCCAGCTCGCGGCTGAATTGGCCGACCTTGCGATCATGCAGAAAAACATGGCGTCGCTGATTGACTCGCGCCAAGCCCGACAGTCCGAGGTGGAACAAGCCATCACGGCTGAGCGTCAGCGGGCGGCCACGTTGTCGCGACAAGTCGACAATCTCAAAGATTTGATCGGGAAACTTGAGCCAGCGAGCGACCCCACCAAACGTGCCACGCGGGCTCAGGCCCGCCCGGGTGACGAGTCAAAGACCCCTAATGGGGCGCGACCGGTCCTTGCGGCTCTCAACGATCCAGCCCGAATGGTGCCCGCAGTTGCCTTTGTTTCCGCCAAAGGCAGGCTGTCTTTGCCGGTCAGCGGTACCAAAATACGTGAATTTGGCGCTCCAGATGGCGCCGGGAGCAATGAGAAGGGGGTTTCGGTCGGGACCCGACCGGGAGCCCAGGTCACTGCACCGTGCGACGGTTGGGTTGTTTACGCTGCGCCCTATAGATCCTACGGACAACTCTTGATCCTGAACGTCGGCGGCGGCTATCATGTGCTACTTGCCGGAATGGAACGAATTACGGTCGACCCCGGCCAGTTCGTTCTGACCGGAGAGCCGGTGGCGGTGATGGGAAGTGGCACGCGAGTTGCCTCTGCTTCGGCAGCCGGCTCCTCTTCTGTGATTGGTTCAGCTCAACCGGTGCTCTATATCGAGTTCCGGAAAGATGGCACACCAATAGATTCCACTCCGTGGTGGGCGACAACTGTAAACGAAAAGGTTGGTGGATAATGCGCAAGACTTCTCTGGTTCTCCTAGGCGCGGTCGCCGGCGCTGCAGTGACGCTCGTTGCGGTTCAGCCGTCGTCCCGGTTGCTGATCAGCTCGACCGCAAGGGCGGCGCAGGCGGATACCTACCGCCAGCTCAATCTGTTTGGCGATATCTTCGAGCGGGTGCGCACGCATTACGTGGAGAAGCCGGACGAGAGCAAGCTGGTCGAATCGGCAATCAACGGCATGCTCAATGGGCTCGATCCTCATTCGAGCTACATGGACACCAAGAGCTTCAAGGATATGCAGATACAGACCCGCGGCGAGTTCGGCGGGCTCGGCATCGAAGTCACGATGGAAGATGGGCTGGTCAAGGTCGTTGCGCCGATCGACGATACCCCGGCCGCCAAGGCGGGCATCCGTGCCGGCGATATCATCACGCATCTCGATGACGAGGCGGTTCAGGGCCTGACCCTCAATCAAGCCGTCGAGAAGATGCGCGGGTTGGTTAACACCAAGATCCGCCTCAAGATCATGCGCAAAGGCAACGATGCGCCGATCGAGGTTGCGATTATGCGCGACAATATCCGCGTGCGCTCGGTGCGCATGAAGGTCGAAGGCGATGATATCGGCTATGTCCGCATCACCCAGTTTAACGAGCAGACCTCCGACGGGCTGAAGAAAGCTATCGCCGACATCACCAGTCAGGTGCCAAACGAAAAGCTCCGAGGCTACGTCGTCGACCTGCGGAACAATCCCGGCGGCCTGCTCGATCAGGCCATCTCGGTTTCCGATGCGTTCCTTGAAAGGGGCGAAATTGTGTCCACCCGCGGACGCGATCCCGAAGAGACCCAGCGCTTCAACGCACGGCCGGGCGATCTGACCAAAGGCAAGCCGGTGATCGTTCTCATCAACGGCGGCTCGGCATCGGCGTCCGAGATCGTAGCGGGAGCGCTGCAGGATCATCGCCGGGCGACCCTGGTGGGAACCCGCTCCTTCGGCAAGGGTTCGGTGCAGACCATCATCCCGCTCGGTTCCGGCAACGGCGCATTGCGGTTGACCACGGCTCGGTATTTCACGCCGTCCGGCCGCTCGATACAGGCCAAGGGCATCTCTCCCGACGTCGAAGTCCTGCAGGATGTCCCGGAGGAAATGAAAGCGCGGACGGCCGACACCAAGGGCGAATCGTCTTTGCGCGGCCACCTCAAGGCCGAGGGCGACGAACAGGCGGGCTCGCAGTCCTACGTCCCGCCGGAAGCCAAGGACGATAAGGCACTCACTATGGCGTTCGATCTCCTGCGCGGCACCAGGACCAATGCGGCGTTCCCGCCGAACCCGAAGTCGGCTACGCTCCCGAACTGATCTTGAACGTAACTCAAGCACTGCCCGGCGGCCCTGTGCCGCCGGTTTTTTTTGATATTTGAGAAAATCTTCGGAGACCGCCGCACACGGTGATGGACAACCGTCGACATTCAGTCTTATTATTGCCTTGCATGGGGCGCCCGGCGGTAGGGGTAGGGGGGGTCGTCGTGTTTCGTTCGTTGGCAGGGTTAAAGCGGGCCATCTGCGCGACGATCGCAGCGGTAAGTTTTGGCTTTTTTGGCCATTCTGATCCGGCTGTGGCTGACTTTCTCAACGAGCTTGGCGGCTCAAATTTCGTTTTTATAAGTCAGCATGAATATACCCCTTTGCCGCTTGGCTCGGTCGAGGCGGGCAATTGCCCCTACGCGATGGGGGACGCGAGATCAGTCATCGCGGTTTATGACGTGGCCAAGGCGGCTATCGATGCCAAATTGCGATCTTTGTATGCGGCGGGCCAAAGAAAAATCTCTTTGGTTCTTTGGCACTTTTTCAATCAGTATACCTATGCCCCGCCGCAGACCACCTACCTGAACACGTATTGTGAGATGATGGTAGCGGACGGCGTCCTTACAATTAAGCACCAGGCCAATCTTTCGGCGTTGATCGCGACGATCAAGACGATTGGGTTTACTCAAATCAATTTTCGCTTTGTGCCCATGGATGTCAGCAATCCCATGGGATGGAGCTCTTGGGATGAAGCTCAGTTTCAATCGAACTGGAACCTGATTTGGCAAACCCGCCAGTTGATCTATCAGTCTCTAAATTCAGTTTCGGGAGCCAATCCGCGGGTGCTCTTCGACTTAGCCGCGGAGTTTGGTGGCATGTGGGCCGTTCCTCAACCATATGGTCCAGTGAACCCCCAAGTCTATCGGCAATACGTGACGACCTTGTGGTCCGTCTACACCTACAATTACGGGGTTTCAGATACGATGGGCTTCTCCATCGTGCCGGGTTTCTCAGGTCAGATCAGCGCACAGATTTCAGCCTATGACTCGACCGCTGGCGGTCGGCCCAATGCCTATGGCTTTGATTTGTATGGCTACGGACCCGCCGTCGCAGCCGGTGACTATTCTTCTTTCGGTACTCAACTCGACTTCATATCATCCGAGCTTGGCGCTGCCGGCGAGCTTTCAAAGGAACTCTTCGTCCAGGAAACTTACTTCAACTCCATGCCCGCCCGCAACGCACTGTCGCAGGCGACCCAGAAAGGAATTTCGTTCCGGTATCTGTTCCAATGGCCGTATCGCGCCGGCCACGCCGCCGACGTTGTGGATGTTTTTGACCTCAGTCCGTATTTTTCGTACGCATCGAGCGGCGCGCCTTACCCATCATTTCCATTCCTCTTTCCGCCTGGAACCTTCATTTATCAAGATAACATTTATTACACCAATGGTCTCGCCTACTGCCAGTACACAGCTGTTGGACCCTATACGGGGGGTACCGTCGCGCGGATTCCAGTAAACATGAAAAATGCCGGCTTCTGCAGTCCCGCGATCCCAACGGGGTGGTTTAGAGTGAGCGACCGGCTGTATTATTCATATGGCTCGACATATTGCTCGTCGCGCAGTCCCGACGCGGACCAGGTATCTGGCAGCACCGTCTTTTGGGGAATCTTCAGCATGATGAGTTATCTCGGCAGCTGTCAGTGAACCGCGGGAACCGGTATTCTGAATGCTGGGTTAAAACCGTCGAAAACTGCCGCTTCTCACGACCGGGGTTGTCGGCGTAGCCGCGACCCGTGCCAAATGCAGCCGAGCCCGTGAACCACTCCACGCCCAACATGCCCCGCTTCGAGGATTTGCCCTACCGTCCGTGCGTCGGCGTCATGGTGCTCAACAGCGCCGGACTGGTCTTCATCGGCCGGCGTTCGGAAGGGCCCGAACACATCGATGAAACCCACGTCTGGCAGATGCCGCAAGGCGGCATTGATCGCGATGAAGAACCGTGGCCGGCGGCATTGCGGGAGCTTTATGAAGAGACCAGCATCCGATCGGTCGAGCGTCTCGGGGAAATTAACGACTGGCTCTCCTATGACATTCCGCGCGACATCGTCGGCCAGGCATGGGGCGGCCGGTATCGAGGCCAGACCCAGAAGTGGTATGCGCTGCGTTTTACCAGCGACGATAGCGAAATCAATATTTCGTCGCCGGGAGACGGCGTCCATGATCCCGAATTCGTCGCCTGGAAATGGGAGCCAATGGCACATCTCCCGGACCTCGTGGTGCCGTTCAAGCGATCGACCTATGAACGGGTGGTGCGGGAATTCTCGAAATTCGCAAGCTAGACTAGAAGCAAGCCCCCGTAGCTGCTATCGGCTTTACCTTAGGTCGTAGTAGTTGCTGGAATAGGCTAGGCGCCCGTGCCGACGTAAGACGCTGCGGCGGGGGTTGTGGCCGAAGTAGAGCGGGCGTGCTGACTGCGGACAGAAGTGTCCGACGAGGCTCTGTCGGGTCAAGGTCGGGTCGGTCACGGGCGAGCCGCCGTGAGCGAGATCGGCGTGCCAAACGAGGATGTCGCCTTTCCTGGCCAAAAAGCGTTCCACCCCGCGCTCGGCGCCGAACTTATCCAGGGACCTTGCCCATTGGACGTGTGTGTCGTTGCCGTCCTCGGACGGGCTCCAATGCTTTCGTCCTTCGCCGAACGTCCAGTCCGCCAAGCGGTGGCTTCCGGGCAGGTACATCAACTCACCTGAGCCGGGGTCTGATGTCTTCAAGTGCGATCCAACAGGCGGCCAGTATCGTGACCGGCCACGGATTTATTCCGTTCGTAGGAGGCGCGCCAGGCCGCGACTATGGAGTTGCTGGCCTGTCTTGATGATTTCTGTCGTCAGACCTCCCAAGACGTGCAGGGCCGCCTGGCCGCGAAAACTTGACGCAGTCTTTCTCCTATGACTTAACCTTGCAACGTCTCTTCATCACGCGAGCGAGCGCACGGGCTCGGGGGTGGCTATGGATTTGGGGCCGGAAGTGCAAACCGCGGCCGGACGAAATTCTATGCCCGCCGCGAAAGCGCATGCACTGTCGGACGCCAGCTTTTACGTGCCGGAAATTGATGGTTTACGCGCGGTCGCGGTTGGCATCGTGATGCTTTATCACCTCAATTTCAACGCGTCAGTTATGCGCGGCGGTTTCGTTGGAGTGGACATATTCTTTGTTATTTCCGGATATGTGGTTACCGCCTCTCTAGCTAGGGCGCGATGCTGGACGCCCGATTTTAGATCTGCTTCAGCGCTTTTATGCGAGGCGCGTTCTTCGGATCATCCCAGCGCTGATCGCCTGCCTATTGACCACATTCGCGGCAAGCATTTTATTCATCCCCAACGCTTGGCTTAGCGATACCAACTATGAGACCGGCTTCTATGCCTTTTTTGGCATGAGCAACTTTGTGTTGCTTGGCATGGAGTCATATTTTTCGCCTCGACCGGAATTCAATCCATTTACCCATACGTGGTCATTGGCAATAGAGGAGCAATTCTACATCTTCTTCCCATATATTTTCTTTATATGGAGCAGATATAAAAAGCGCAAGGAGTGATCGGGC
>Ga0257161_1000058_pt1 | contig 27148 bp, 25 predicted proteins | sample NR01A_FD_185954 | JGI IMG/M metagenome (GOLD analysis project Ga0257161, IMG submission 185954) | Soil microbial communities from H.J. Andrews Experimental Forest, Oregon, United States - NR-01-A | ecosystem: Environmental > Terrestrial > Soil > Temperate forest > Bulk soil | place: USA: Oregon... | reverse complement strand
TGCTCGACCAATTCTCGCGCAACATGTTCCGCGGCAGCGCCGCTGCGTTTGCCGCCGATCCGCTCGCCCGCGCCGCCGCCGGCCGCGCGATCGACCGCGGGTTCGATCGGCAAACCGCCAAGGCGGGAGCGACCGTTCTTCTATCTCCCTACATGCATTCGGAAGCGCTCGCCGACCAGAAGCGTTGCTGCGAGCTGTGCCGAGCCGCGGAGGATAAAGGTACCCTCAAATACGCCGAGCTGCACGCCAACATCATCCGCCGCTTCGGCCGGTTCCCGCATCGCAACGCGGCGCTCGGCCGCGTCACCACGCCCGAGGAACAGGCCTTTCTGGATGGTGGGGGATTTGGCGGGTGAGCCGTCTTGATCCAAATGGATCAGCCAAATGAAAAGAGGCTCAAGCCTTGCATACAAGTGCCGACACCCTTACTCTTACATGTAAGAGTAAGGAGAGAGGTATGCGGATCACATCGAAGGGCCAAGTGACCATCCCGGCGGAAATCCGCGAGCAGGCAGGTCTTCTGCCCCACACGGAGGTCGATTTCGAATTCGACGGTAAGGTGGTGACGATAATCCCCGCTGCCAGCCGGAAGAAGGACGGCCGAGGAGCGCGCGTCGTCGCCCATTTGCGCGCACGGGGAGGGGATGTTGCCATGAGCACCGACGAAATCATGGCACTGACGCGCGGCGAATAATGACCGCCGTAATGATCGACAGCAACGTCCTGCTCGATATCCTGGCAAAGGACCCGCTGTGGTACTCGTGGTCGGCAGCGGCGGTAGAAAGCGTAGCCGATCGCTTTCGCCTGGTCATCAACGCGATCATCTATGCCGAGGTTTCGGTGCGCTATTCTCGGATCGAGGAGCTCGACGCTGCATTGCCGAAATCCATGTTCGAACGAGAGGCGATTCCCTATGAGGCCGCCTTCCTGGCTGGGAAGTCGTTTCTTGCCTATCGGCGTCGAGAGGGAACGAAACAATCGCCGCCGCCGGACTTCTTTATCGGCGCCCATGCGGCAGTCGCCGGGTATCGCTTGTTGACCCGCGACGCAGTTCGTTATCGGACGTATTTTCCGAAGCTGCCGCTGATCACCCCAAGCTGATTCCGCTCTCAAGCGAGCGGCGCGATGGCGTAGAAATAGCGCTCATCTTCATCGTGCATGGCTCGCCGATTAGAAGTAACCCATGCCTTACTTCCACGGCGTCTTCCCTTATCTGGTTTCGCCCGTCGATCGAGACGGGCGCGTGAAGATCGACGTGCTCGCCCGCCTCGCGGACGACCTCATTGCGGCGGGCGTGCATGGGCTGACGCCGCTCGGCTCGACCGGAGAATTCGCCTATTTGGGCCGCGAGCAGCGCGCCGCCGTGGTGAAGACCACCATTGGGGCGGCGGCAGGCCGCGTGCCGGTGGTGGCGGGCGTGGCGTCGACATCGACCGCCGACGCGATTGCCCAGGCGCAGAACTATCAACAGCTCGGCGCCGACGGCATCCTGGCTATCCTGGAGGCTTATTTTCCGATCAAGGACGCACAGGTGGAAGGCTATTTCCGCGCCATCGCGGATGCGGTCGACATTCCGGTGGTGCTCTACACTAACCCGCAGTTCCAGCGCAGCGATCTCAGCCTTGATGTCATCGCGAGCCTGGCCGGCCACAAGCGCATCCGCTACATCAAGGACGCATCGAATAATACCGGCCGCTTGCTCTCGATCATGAACCGATGTGGTGGCGAAATCGGCGTTTTCTCGGCGTCGGCCCATATTCCGGCTGCCGTCATGCTGATCGGCGGCGTCGGCTGGATGGCTGGGCCGGCCTGCATCATCCCGCGCCAGAGCGTCGCGCTCTACGATCTATGCCGCGCCGGCAGATGGACCGAAGCCATGGAACTGCAGCGGCGGCTGTGGCGCATCAACGAAGCGTTCGCACGCTTCAATCTCGCGGCCTGCATCAAGGCGGGCCTCCAATCGCAGGGTTACGAGGTGGGCGATCCGGTACCGCCGCAGCCGTCCCTGACCGCCGAGGAACGCAGCGTTGTGGTGGCGGCGCTTACGGAGATCACGACGGCACCTTGCCCATAAGCCTGCCATCATTTATGGAAGCCGCTAACCCACTACAAGGCGGCCTCCCTGCCTTGAGCGGCGAAATTAAATTGCAAAATTCAGGGTTGAACCACCCTTGCGTTAGGATCGTAATACGCTATATTTATGAACGTCACATGGACGTCTCATAACGGTCGAGTCATTCGATCGGCTCGTGAGAGTGGGCCCCAGCCGGGACCCGCTCTTTTTTATTACCCGCGTCGTCCGGTCGCGCGTTGGCGACCCGGCGTCGCGATGAAAGGCAAGCTGCGCGTAACCATGACGACCGACACGATCCCTGTCACCGACACGGGGCCGATCGACCCAGGGGCCCTTGCGGAACCGCGCGTGATCGCGGAAACTGGGGTGGCGTCGCGTATCGCCGCAATCGCGGCGCCGGTGCTCATCGAACTCGGGTTTCGGTTGGTGCGGGTGAAGGTGTCGGCGTTCGACGGCTGCACCGTTCAGATCATGGCGGAGCGGCCCGACGGCACGATGGCGATCGAGGAATGCGAAGCAGTGTCGCGTGCCATCTCACCGGTGCTCGATGTCGCTGATCCAATCGACCGCGCCTACCGCCTCGAAATTTCCTCGCCCGGTCTTGATCGACCGCTGGTGCGCCGCTCGGATTTTGAACGGCACATCGGCCAGCTGGTGAAGATTGAACTTGCAATCGCACGCCAAGGGCAGCGGCGATACCGCGGAAATCTTATTGGGATCGACAGCTTCGGCGCCAACATTCGGATGGAAGATGGATCCGATCGCGCCGCCGACGTGCAATTATCGTTCGACGACATGCTCGACGCCCGGCTCGTTCTCACCGACGACCTCATTGCGGCTGCATTGCGTCGCGGCAAATCCGAAGAACGAGCCTTGCGCCGTCGCGGCGACTCCAAGCCTCGCTACGACCACGCTTCCCGTCAACGCAAGAAAGATGAACGCGCTCCCGGAACACCTCCGGCAGCGTCTCAGCCTGAAGGAGAATGACCGATGGTCGTCAGCGCGAATCGGCTCGAACTGTTGCAGATCGCCGATGCGGTGGCCCGAGAAAAGGCGATCGACCGCGGTATCGTCATCGCCGCTATGGAGGACGCCATTCAGAAGGCGGCCCGCTCGCGTTATGGGAGCGAAACCGAGGTGCGCGCCGAAATCAATCCGAAGACTGGCGAGATGCGGCTGTCGCGCCTGCTGCTTGTCGCCGATCAGGTCGAAAACGACGCGATCCACATCAGCGTTGAGGATGCGCGGCGACGTAATCCTGCTGCCAGAGTGGGCGATTACATCGCCGAGCCGCTGCCGCCACTCGAATATGGACGCATTGCGGCCCAGTCGGCAAAGCAGGTGATCGTCCAGAAGGTGCGCGAGGCCGAGCGCGACCGCCAATACCAGGAATTCAAGGATCGCATCGGCGACATCGTCAATGGTATTGTCAAACGGGTGGAGTACGGCAACGTCGTCGCCGATCTCGGCCGCGGCGAGGCGATCGTGCGGCGCGACGAGCTGTTGCCACGTGAATTGTTCCGCAACGGAGATCGCATCCGCGCCTACATCTACGATGTGCGGCGTGAGCCGCGCGGTCCGCAAATTTTCCTCTCCCGCACGCATCCGCAGTTCATGGCTAAGCTCTTCGCCCAGGAGGTGCCGGAAATCTATGACGGCATCGTCGAGGTGAAGGCGGTTGCGCGCGACCCGGGTTCGCGTGCAAAAATCGCAGTCATCTCGCGGGATTCGTCAGTTGATCCGGTCGGCGCCTGTGTCGGCATGCGGGGGTCGCGCGTGCAGGCAGTCGTGAACGAATTACAAGGGGAGAAGATCGACATTATTCCGTGGTCGCCCGACGTTGCCACCTTTGTGGTCAATGCGCTGGCACCGGCGGAGGTGGCCAAGGTGGTACTCGACGAGGACCGCGAGCGCATCTCGGTGGTAGTCCCGGACCAGCAGCTGTCGCTCGCAATTGGCCGGCGCGGCCAGAACGTACGGCTGGCTTCTCAGCTTACCGGCTGGGACATCGACATTCTCACCGAGCAGGAAGAATCCGAGCGCCGGCAGGCCGATTTTGAAAAACGCACGAAAATGTTCATGGAGATGCTCAACGTCGACGAGGTGGTCGGCCAGCTGCTGGCCTCCGAGGGTTTCAACTCGGTCGAAGAGCTCTCCGTGGTCGACCAGAAGGACATCGCGTCGATTGAAGGCTTCGACGAAGATACGGCGAGCGAGCTGCAGACGCGCGCGCGCGACTATTTGGCCCAGGTCGAGGCCGAATATGAGGCCAAGCGCAGGGAGCTTGGTGTTGCGGACGAACTCAAGGAGGTACCCGGAATTACGGCCAAGATGATGGTCGCACTGGGAGAGAACGGCATAAAGACCATTGACGACCTTGCCGGTTGTGCCACCGACGATCTCGCCGGCTGGACCGAGCGCAAGGACGGCGAAGCCACTCGCACCCCCGGTATTCTCGATGGCTTCGATCTGACGCGTGAGGAATGCGAGTTGATCATCATGCGAGCCCGCGTGAAAGCCGGCTGGATCACGGAGGCCGATTTCGCTGCCCAACACGCGGCGTCTGAGGAGCCCGAAGCCGCCGCCGAACAGCCCGCCTGAGCGAATGCGACGAGACAGCATGCAAACACTGGCGGAGGATGCCGTAGTCGATCGGGGGCCGCACGCCGCTGCTGCGGTAACCGTACGGTTGTGCATTGCAACCCGCAAGGTGCGCCCCGTTGCCGAGCTCGTACGTTTCGTCGCCGGTCCCGATGGCGCCGTGGTCCCGGACCTCAAGCGCCGGCTGCCAGGACGGGGCGTGTGGATCACGGCCCGCCGGCGGATAGTTGAGGAGGCGATACGGCGGCGCGTCTTTGGGCGCGGCTTTAAAACCGACGTCAGGGCCTCGACTGACCTTCCGGATGCGCTGGATCGGCTTCTGGAGCAATCGGCGTTGAATTCCCTGTCGATTGCACACAAGGCGGGCCTGGTCGTCCTGGGCTTTGCCAGGGTCGAGACCGCCGTAGCGGCGGCACCCCTGGTGGCCCTTGTCAGGGCTCGGGATGCCGGGGCGCAAAGCGGTCGCAGGCTTGTGGCTACGCTCGGACGCCGCGCGGACGGTGCGGCGGAGGGAAAAATTGTCGAAGCTTTCACGTCGGCTCAATTGGATTTGGCATTGGGCCGCCTAAATGTGGTACATGCAGCACTGCTGGCCGGTCGGGCGAGCGAGACATTTCTCGTACGCTGGCGGTTTCTCGAATACTTCCGAGCTGACGACCCGGATGACCGGAACCTCGGCTCACGGCAGTCACATGATATTCTTCTGGAACCAGGATCGTAATGACTGAAACCAAAAATCCCGGTGAAAAGACCTTGACGGTCACCCCGACCAAGACGTTGACGCTTAAGCGCAGCGTCGAGCAGGGGGTGGTGCGCCAAAGCTTCAGCCATGGCCGTACAAAAGCGGTTGTGGTCGAAAAAGTGAAGCGGCGGACCGTGGGGCCGGGCGACGGCAAGGTCGCCGAGGCTGGGCCGGCCGCAACTCCGGCCATTTCCGTGCCGCGACGCGGGGCGCCTGGCACCAGGGGCGCTGCGGCCGGTTCGACCGCCGGTGCGGCCGTCCCGGCAGCGGGAGTGGTCGGTGGTAAACCATCCGGTGTCGTGCTGCGCCAGTTGACCGAGGAAGAGCGCACCGCCCGCGCCCATGCGCTTGCGGAATCGAAAGTCAGCGAGATCGAGGAGCGGCGGATCGCCGAGGAAGTCGCGCGTCGACGCGAGGAGAGAGAAGCGGCCGAGCGCACCGAGCGCGAAGCTGCCGAGGCGCGCAAGCGCGAAGAGGACGAGCGCCGCCGCCACGACGATGAGGCCAAGCGCAAGGCCGAGACTGAAGCCAAGAAACGTTTTGGCGAAGACGAGACTAAGCCGAAGACTCCTGCGACGACTCTCAGCGCGCCGGCGGCTGCGATCAATGCGCGCAAGATCGTTCAGGAAGCCGACGAGGAGGAGGCGCCGCGGACGGTACGTCGCGGTCCGGGCGCCGCGCGGCCGGTGCCGGCCCCGAAGCCGGCTCGAGGCGGCGCGGAGAAGCGGCGGGGACGGCTCACCCTGGTGACGGCGCTCACGGCCGATGAGGAGCGCGAGCGCTCGGTCGCATCGTTCCGTCGCCGCACCCAGCGGCTCAAGGGTCATGCCGCCAATGAGCCGAAGGAAAAGCTAGTGCGGGAGGTGACGATCCCGGAGGTAATCACCATCCAGGAGCTTGCTAACCGTATGTCCGAACGCGCGGTCGATGTGATCAAGCTGCTGATGAAGCAAGGCCAGATGGCCAAAATCACGGACACGATCGATGCCGACACGGCCCAACTCATTGCCGAGGAGTTGGGTCACTCCGTCCGTCGCGTCGCCGAATCGGACGTTGAAGAAGGTCTGTTCGACAAAGCCGACGATCCGGCCATGCTGCATTCACGGCCGCCCGTCGTGACCATCATGGGCCATGTCGATCACGGCAAGACCTCGCTGCTTGACGCCATCCGGGCCACCAATGTGGCGGGCGGGGAGGCGGGCGGTATCACCCAGCATATCGGCGCCTATCAGGTTACCTCTCCGCTCGGCTCGAAGATCACCTTCATCGATACGCCCGGTCACGCAGCGTTCACCTCGATGCGCGCGCGCGGCGCCAAGGTCACCGACATCGTGGTGCTGGTGGTGGCGGCCGATGACGGCGTGATGCCGCAGACCGTCGAGGCGATCCAACACGCCAAGGCTGCGAAGGCGCCGATGATCGTCGCCATCAACAAGATCGACAAACCAGATGCGAAACCGGAGCGCGTGCGAACCGAGCTGCTGCAGTACGAGGTGCAGGTCGAATCACTAGGCGGAGACGTACTTGATGTCGAGGTTTCGGCAACCAAGAAGATCAATCTCGACAGGCTCTTGGAAACGATCGGGTTGCAATCCGAAATCCTCGATCTCAAAGCCAATCCTGACCGGCCTGCCGAAGGCACTGTGATCGAGGCCAAGCTCGACCGCGGTCGTGGTCCGGTCGCGACCGTGCTGGTGCAGCGTGGTACCCTTCGCGGCGGCGATATCGTTGTCGCCGGTGCCGAATGGGGTCGGGTGCGGGCCCTGCTGTCGGATACCGGCGCGTCCGTGAGCGACGCCGGCCCCTCGACGCCGGTCGAGATTCTCGGCTTCAACGGAACCCCGGAAGCCGGCGACCGGCTAGCGGTGGTGGACAGCGAAGCTCGCGCCCGCGAGGTGACCGAATATCGCGCGCGCCAGAAGCGCGAGAAAGTGGCGGCACGGGCGAGCGGCCTGCGCGGGTCGCTCGAACAGATGATGAGCCAGCTCAAGACCTCGGGGCGCAAGGAATTCCCGCTCCTTATCAAGGGCGACGTGCAGGGCTCCGTCGAAGCCATCGTGGGCGCGCTTGAGAAACTCGGGACTTCGGAGGTCGGCGCCCGGATCATCCTCGCAGGCGCTGGTGGCATCAGCGAATCCGACGTCACGCTCGCCGAAGCCTCCGGCGCGGCCGTCATCGGCTTCAATGTACGCGCCCACAAGGAAGCGCGCGAAATGGCCGAGCGCGATGGCGTCGAGATCAGATATTACAACATTATTTACGATCTCGTCGACGACGTGAAAAAAGCAATGTCCGGCCTGCTGGCGCCGACATTGCGGGAGACGATGCTCGGCAATGCTCTCATCCTGGAGATCTTCAATATTTCCAAAGTTGGCAAGATCGCCGGCTGCCGCGTTACTGACGGTACCGTCGAGCGCGGCGCCAATGTACGCCTAATCCGCGACAACGTGGTGATCCACGAGGGCAAGCTGTCGCAGCTCAAGCGCTTCAAGGATGATGCCAGGGAAGTGGTGGCCGGCCAAGAATGCGGCATGTCTTTCGAGAATTACCAGGATATGCGGGTCGGCGACGTCATCGAATGTTACCGGGTAGAGACGGTGCAACGCTCGCTCTGAGTTTGAAGACCATGTCGCGCGGTCACGCCCGTGAGCCCGCCAGGGGACCTACCCAGCGCTCGTTGCGCGTCGGCGAGCTGGTTCGCCATGCATTGGCGGAAATCCTTGCGCGCGGCGAAGTCCACGATCCTGTGATCGAAACGCATCTCATCACGGTGCCGGAGGTGCGCATGTCGCCGGACCTACGGGTCGCGACTGTCTACATCCTGCCGCTCGGCGGTCAGGACGCCGCGGTCGTGCTCGCCGCGCTCGATCGCAACAAACGCTATCTCCGCGGTGAAATCGCCCGCAGGGTGAACCTCAAATTTACGCCTGATATCCGATTTCGCATCGATGAACGTTTCGACGAAGCCGAGCGAATTGAGCGATTGCTGCGCTCCCCACAAGTCAGACGCGATCTCGACAACGATTCAGGCGAGCATGAATGAATTCCACAACAGCTGATCAATACCCCGTTGACGCCGATGCTGATGAACCGAAGGTCGTCGACGATACCTCGCCGCCCACGCCCGAGCTCTCGCCCAACCGGCCCCGTCGGGGCGGCCGGGCGCAGCAATTCAGGCGCGAAAAATACGATGTCCATGGCTGGGTGGCACTCGACAAACCGATCGGCATGACCTCAACCCATGCGGTATCTGTGATAAAGCGCCTGTTCGCTGCCAAACGTGCCGGTCATGCCGGCACCCTCGACCCGCTTGCGTCCGGATGCCTCCCGATCGCGCTCGGGGACGCCACCAAGACGGTGCCCTTCGTGATGGACGGGCGCAAAACCTATCGCTTCACCGTTCGCTGGGGCGAAGAACGAGATACCGACGACGCCGAGGGAAGAGTGGTGGCGTCGAGTGACGTGCGTCCCACCGCGGAAGCGATCACGGCGCTTCTACCGGGATTCGTCGGCGCCATTGAGCAGGTGCCACCGCGGTTTTCAGCCATCAAGATCGAAGGCGAGCGCGCCTATGACATCGCGCGCGACGGCGAAGAGTTCGAGCTCAAGGCGCGGGTGGTGAACATCGATCGTCTGGCGCTGGTGGAAATGCCAGATCCGGATCATACCGGCTTCGAGGCCGAATGCGGCAAGGGAACCTACGTGCGGGCACTAGCACGCGATCTCGGCCGCGCGCTCGGGTGCTGCGGACATGTTGCGGCATTGCGTCGAATGGCCGTCGGGCCGTTTGCCGAGCCGGACATGATTTCGCTGGAACAAATTGAGGCTTTGTGCCATAGAGCCGCTGCCGGTGAGGGTAGCCTTGCCGACGCGCTACTCCCGGTTGCGACTGCGCTGGACGACATCCCGGCGCTAGCCGTCAGCAGGGCCGACGCGGCGAGGCTCCAAAGGGGCCAAGCCGTTTTGATGCGCGGACGGGACGCACCCATCGTCCGTGGCACGGTTTACATTATGGCGTCTGGCAATCTGATTGCTTTGGCCGAAGTCGACCGCGGCGAAATCGTCCCTAAGCGTGTGTTCAACCTAGCCGGACTGCAGGGCAGAGCCGGCCGACAGGAAGGTCGTTGACGATGTCGATCACTGCCGAGCGTAAATCGGAAGTTATCAAAGCACATGCCAAAAAGGCCGGCGATACTGGATCACCCGAGGTGCAGGTGGGGATTCTTTCGGAACGCATCACCAATCTCACCGAGCATTTCAAGAAACACGTTAAGGACAACCATTCACGACGGGGGTTGTTGAAGCTCGTATCCCAACGTCGCCAGCTCCTCGATTACCTCAAGCGTGCCGATGAAAGCCGCTACAAGGCTATAATCGAGAAACTCGGCATTCGTCGTTGAGCAGAGCTTCGTGTTGACGCGTTTTCAGCGATTGTCCAGGTATGAGCGCCGAGAAATGCGGAGATTTGAACGTCGCGGTTGCGCAATTTTCAGCGGAAGCATGGTGCATCCGCTGCATTTCGGCGGTTAAGACCGCCACGTTGGGCCGGGCGAAGGTGCCGGCGACCCAAGGTCCGAACGCCATGGCAGGATTGCCGGACGCTGTGACTCAATCCCAACCATCGGCCGGTCGAGCCGGGGGCGGGGTGAGGCGCGCAGTCTCTCGCCGTCTTGCTCATGGCATTCGTGGCACAAACCATGAAAGAAGTCGAAAGCTATGTTTAACATTCATCGTGAGGAGCTCGATTGGGGCGGGCGCAAGCTCGTTCTCGAAACCGGTAAAGTAGCCCGGCAGGCGGACGGCGCAGTCTTCGCCAGCTATGGCGAGACCACCGTCCTGGCGACCGTGGTAGCAGCGAAGAAGCCCAAGGAAGGCATCGATTTCCTGCCGCTCACCTGCAACTATCAGGAAAAGTACTTTGCCGCCGGCCGTATTCCGGGCGGCTACTTCAAGCGCGAAGGGCGCCCGACCGAACGCGAGACGTTGACGTCGCGCTTGATGGACCGCCCGATCCGCCCGTTGTTCGCCGACGGTTGGCGCTGCGATACCCAGGTCATCGTGACGTGCATGTCGCACGATCAGGAGAACGATCCGGATATTCTGGCGATGGTGGCAGCATCGGCCGCCCTGACGCTGTCGGGTGTGCCGTTCATGGGCCCGGTAGGGGCCGCTCGGGTCGGCTTCATCAACAACGAATATGTGCTCAATCCGCAGATCGACGAGATGACCGAGAGCAATCTCGACCTGGTGGTCGCCGGCACCCAAGACGCCGTGCTGATGGTGGAGTCGGAAGCCAAGGAACTTCCCGAGGAAGTCATGCTGGGCGCCGTGATGTTCGGCCATCGACATTTCCAGCCGGTGATCGAGGCGATCATCCGTCTCGCCGAAAAAGCCGCCAAGGAGCCACGCGACTTGGTAGTGGCGGACAATGCGGCGCTGGAACAGGAAATGCTCGGCCTCGTCGAAAAGGAACTGCGTTCCGCCTACGCAATCCCGGACAAGATGGCGCGCCATGATGCAGTGGATGCCGCCAAGGCGACCGTGATGGCGCACTTCTTCAAGGAGGGCGTGGCGAATCCGCCCTACGACACGGAGCGGGTCGCCGCCGTGTTCAAGGAACTCGAAGCCAAAATCGTGCGCTGGAACATCCTCGATACGGGCCATCGCATCGATGGACGCGACCTCAAGACAGTGCGGCCGATCGTGGCCGAGGTCGGTGTGCTGCCCCGCGCCCATGGTTCGGCGTTGTTCACACGGGGCGAGACTCAGGCCTTCGTGGTGGCGACGCTCGGCACCGGCGAGGACGAACAGTTCATCGACTCACTGACGGGGACTTACAAAGAAAACTTCATGCTGCACTACAACTTTCCACCGTTCTCGGTGGGCGAAACCGGTCGCCTTGGTTCGCCGGGGCGACGCGAGATCGGGCACGGCAAACTCGCGTGGCGCGCCGTCCACCCGATGCTGCCGCTCAAGCACGAATTCCCCTACACGATCCGCGTTGTGTCGGAGATCACCGAATCGAACGGCTCGTCCTCGATGGCCACGGTGTGCGGTGCCTCGCTTGCCTTGATGGACGCCGGCGTGCCATTGCGCGCACCGACGGCTGGCATCGCCATGGGCCTTATCCTGGAAGACAAACGCTACGCCGTGCTCTCCGATATCCTCGGCGACGAGGACCATCTCGGCGACATGGACTTCAAGGTGGCCGGCACCGAGAAGGGTATTACCTCGTTGCAGATGGACATCAAGATCGCCGGCATCACCGAGGAAATCATGAGGGTGGCCCTGACCCAGGCCAAGGACGGGCGGCTGCATATTCTCGGCGAAATGGCGAAGGCAATCACCTCGGCCCGCGCCGAACTCGGCGAACATGCGCCGCGCATCGAGGTGCTCACGATCCCGACCGACAAGATCCGCGAGGTGATCGGCTCGGGCGGCAAAGTAATCCGTGAAATCGTCGAGAAGACCGGCGCCAAGGTGGACATTTCCGATGATGGCACCGTCAAGGTCGCGTCGTCATCAGGCGAGTCGATCAAGGCGGCGATCAACTGGATCAAGTCGATCGCCTCTGACCCGGAGGTCGGGATGATTTATGACGGGACGGTCGTCAAGGTGATGGACTTTGGCGCATTTGTGAATTTCTTCGGCTCTCGCGACGGCTTGGTGCACATCAGCCAGCTCGCACCACGACGCGTGCAGAAGACCACCGATGTCGTCAAGGAAGGCGACAAGGTGAAAGTCAAGCTGTTGGGCTTCGACGAGCGCGGTAAGGTTCGGCTGTCAATGAAGATGGTCGATCAGCAAACCGGCGAAGACCTCGAGGCCAAGCAGAAGGCGGAAAGCGAGAACCACCGCGAGGCTGCCGGCGGAGAATAGCCGCAATTCCGCAGTGAGAACCAGAAGGGCGGCTGCGGCCGCTCCTTTTGGTTGGAAGTTGTTCCGACCGGGCGGCTACCAACCCGCAGGTCGGTCCCAGTCGTATCTCCAACCGGTGAGTCGGCGATGGCGGAACTGCAGCCACAACTGCTGCCGCTCACGGACCACAAAAGCGGTCGTCAGGGTGGTCTGCTCTGCATAGTAGATTTCCGAGCCCCGGCGCCCGGACACCTGGGAAAGCGGACTTTCGAGCGCCTCGGCGGCCGCCTCCGGCGTCATGCCGAACGCTAACGGCAGGGCATTCGAGCGCAGGTCGAAGTTCGGACAGGTTGAAATCCATGCGATGCAGCCCCACACCACTGCGTGCCGGAACTGTCGCATCTGCTGCCCCCCGATCACCCCGTAACCCGGCGCTTTTTTAGCAACGCCGCGATGGCGCGCAAGGGATTAGGCCGCAATCAATTCCGTTCTTCCACAATTGAGCCCACGGGCCGACTTACGTTTGCACCCTGGTGGCGCATCTCGCGGACGCTGCCAGTGGTGTCGGGCGGCTGTTTACCGGGCAGCACCACCACACGGGTACCCACCGTGACGCGGCCGTAGAGGTCTTCGATGTCCGCATTGGCGAGGCGAATGCAGCCCGAGGACACGAACGATCCAATAGTTGAGGGCTGGTTGGTGCCGTGGATGCGGTACAGCGTGTTCCCCAGATAGAGCGCACGCGCCCCCAGCGGATTGCTTTCGCCGCCCGCCATGAAACGCGGCAGATAGGGTTGGCGATCAATCATTTCTTTGGGCGGATGCCAATCCGGCCATTCGGACATTCGGCTGACCTTTTCGCGGCCTGACCAAGTGAAACCTTCACGGCCCACTCCGATACCGTAGCGCACCGCCTTCCCGCCGCCGAGGACCAAGTACAGATAGGTACTGGGCGTATCGATAATGATAGTGCCGGCCGGCTCGCGGGTCTGGTAATCGACCATCTGTCGCCGGAACTGTGGCGGCAATTCCTTGGGTTGTCCCGCCTCCGGTTGATAGTCCGGTGGAAGGGCCGCATAGCCGGAGCTTCCGGGGCTCGGGGTTACCTCGATCGACGGCCTATTGCCGTAGTCGGAGGATCGGCCAGCGGGGCCGGGGCTTCCAAGGTTTGGGGTTATCTCAATCGGCGGCCTGTTGGCATAGTCGTAGGGTCGGCCGGCGGGACCCGGGGACAGTGCCCGGTCATTGGGCGCGTAAACGTCGCCCGGCGGGCGCACGGGTTCCCACGCCCCATAGCTGTATCCGCGGCCTCCCGGCGGGAGCGATCCGCCGCCATCCGGGTAGGTGCTTGCACCAGGGGGGCCGGGCGGCGGCAAGGCCTCACTCTGGATACCGGCAGGTGATCTCTGTTGAGTATCATAGGGATAAGGCGCACCCGATGGGCGGCCATAAGGGCCCGGCGCCGGTAATGGAACCAGATCATCGTCGTCCGGTGGCGGGGTCGGCGCCACACGATATGCCGGCGGGGCTGGCGTATAGGGACCGGGCGGATAATACTGGGCCAGGGCTTCGCCTCGAAGTCCCGTTACGCCCAAAATGGTCAGGCCCAACCCGGTCGCCATCCTGGCGGCGAAGCGTGCATCCATCTTTGGAATCCCCATGAAGCCTCTTTCGTGTTCAATACGATAGGTCAGGAACAAGGCGAAAAAATAGTAAATATTCACTTGGCGGGTCGATTTTGCGTGCAGCGCACCGATCGCACTGCCTTGATGCCGAGCAGGCTTATCTGCCTATGCGCTGCGAGCCGCGATGGTAATATCGTCATGGCCGCCCGTTTTGACCTCAAATCGCTCAATTGAATTGTACCGGTTTGTTGAGGTAATACTTGGTCATCTCGGCTCGGTAGCGCTCCATCGTTTCTCTGTTGAGGTCGAGCGGCGGTTTGGCGTCGGGCGGCAATACCGGAAAGTACTTCATCTCTGTCGTCGCCTTCTCGAATTCGGCGCGCGCTTGCTTGACGAGCTCCGGCTTGATCAGGAAATCGAGAATCGTTGCGGCCAGCACCTTCGAGGCCGACACCATCCCTTTGTGGGCGATCGTGCTGGTCGGCGTCACAGCGGCCTGCCAGTTGTGATAATTGATGCCTGGAACGCTCGCGGGAAAGTTCAAGGCCGCGCTCGGCACCACCCAGGTGACGTCGCCATTGTCATTCGATGACGCTGATTGTCCGCGTTGGCCGAACGGCGTTTGCTTCGTGTTGAGGCCAACCACTCTCATTCCCATTGCGGCCTGGAATTTGCGTGCGAATTCCTGCTCGTCTTCGCTCCACTGCGGCATACCGACGGCGTCTATATTGGATTGTACAGCTTCGGCGATCGACTTGAGGCCGAGCTGCGGCCAGCCGGCGGCGTCGATCTGGTATTCATAGGTCGTACCGGTCATCAAGGTGGCGCCTTCGGCGATCTTGACCAGCTTGTCGAAGGTTTCCTTAGCGGCTGCCATGTTGGCGTCACGCACGAACCACCAGATCTGCGCATAGTCCGGAATGATGTTTGGCTGGACGCCGCCGGCCGTGATGGCGCGGTGGGCCCGGTAAGTTGGGCGCAGGTGTTCCCGCAACTTGTCGAAGCCGATGTCCATCAGTTCGACGGCATCCACGGCGTCCTTGCCGTTCCACGGGTCGACGGCACCATGGGCAGTCTTGCCGTGGAACGTGAATTTCGCGCTGATCGCCGCGTAATTCATCAGGCCATAGCCGGCGGCAAAGTTGTCGCCGAGATGCAGCAGGATGGCGACGTCAGAGTCCTTGAACAAGCCGGCCCGCACCAGATACGGCCGGCTGATGATCTGCTCTTCGGCCGGGCCGAGCGAGATCGCGATGCTGCCCGGGATGTTGTAGCGCTGCATTGCCTGCTTGACCGCATAGGCGGCGCCGATCGCGACACCCGGGTGCGTATTATGGCCTTCCATGTGGCCCGGCGCCCCCGGAATGAGGGGTCTATGCTCAATGCTGCCTGGGGTCTGCGAGCCGCCCGGAAGCGCATCCATTTCCGAGACGATCACGATCTGCGGCTTACCGGTGCCCCAGTGGGCCCAGATGTTGGTGGGCATGCCGGCGGCGCCGGTCTCGACCGTGAAGCCGATCGATTCCAGCACCTGCTTGACGAACTTCGCGCTTTCGAATTCCTGCATGCCGAGTTCGGCGAAATAATAGACGCTGTCGCCGATCGTGGCGATCTGCTCGGCATTCCGCTCGACCGCTGCGTAAGCCAGCGCCTTCGCGCCATCAGGCTCCGCCGCGACGGGCGCCGCCACACCAATAAGGCCGAACAGAATCGCGGCTGATCGGAGAAAATACGTGGGTGCGTCCATCGCTGACCTCCCGAAATCTGTCAACCAACATACCGTCGCATTGCGCGTCGGTGACGAAGTTACCGCATTATCCGCGGGAGGCACACAGCTTTCGGACAAGACCCTCCTCTGTACCTAACCGAAGGCCTGGATCGACACAACAACGGCAAGCCCGTAGAACCGAGAGGCCGCTGGCAAAACCAGCCACGGGGGCCGATCCGCGAGAGACAGACGACATGACTCGAATCAATGGCAACCGACTTATTTCCGATCTACGCGAGCTTGCAGCGATCGGCGCCTACCAGACCGGTGTGGATCGCACGGCGCTCTCCGCCAAGGACATCGAGGCGCGGCGCTGGTTGGTCGACAAGCTCCGCCATGCCGGCCTTGATGCCGCCATGGACCGGTTCGGCAATGTGCTGGGCCGGGCGCCGAAGGCCGAAAAGTCGATCCTGATCGGCTCCCACACCGATACTGTGCCCAAGGGTGGCTGGCTCGATGGTGCCCTCGGGGTTGGCTACGCTCTCGAGATAGCGCGCAGCGCGATCGAGGAAAATGAGCCACTCGCGACCGGCATCGACGTAATCTCGTTTCAAGATGAGGAGGGAACTTTCCTGCCGTTTCTCGGCAGCCGATCCTTTTTTGCCGATCTCGCCGAGGCGGAAATCGCGGCAGCAAAATCGAAGGACGGCGCCTCACTCACGGACGCGCTGCAAACGATCGCCGGAGAGCCGCCGCCGCACCGGTTCGATCGCCTGAGACAGGTGTGTTACCTCGAAGCCCATATCGAGCAGGGGCCCCGCATGGAAGCGGCCGCCCAGCGCATCGGGGTGGTGCCGGCGCTGGTTGGGATCCGGCGCTTCCGCGTCCGCAGCCACGGCGCCACTAATCACGCTGGCACCACCCCGATGGCAATGCGCCGCGATGCCGGCGCCGCGCTGATCGAGTTCGCCGCCGCGGTCAATGCGGAATTCCGCCGCGTCGCTGATTTCGACACCGTGTGGAACATCGGCAACATGATCTTCCGCCCAGGTGCTCCCAACGTGGTACCGGGCGAGGCCGAGATGTTGCTGGAATTCCGCGACATTGAGGCCGAGGTGATGGATCGGCTCGAAGCGCACTTGCTGACGCTCGTCGCCGCCGCCAACCGCAGCACGGTCGGGATCGATGTCGAGGCCACTGCCCGCATCCCACCGACCGCGATGGCGGAAAATCTCGGCGCCGCCATCGCAGCTGCAGCGGCTGCGCGCGGCGAGACACCAGCCCACTTGCCGAGCGGCGCCGGTCATGACGCAATGGTGGCGGCGCGCTTCATGCCGGCCGCCATGATGTTCATTCCAAGCATAGGCGGTATCAGTCATGACGTGCGCGAGAACACCTCGGACGCCGACATCATCTTCGGCTGTGAGGTGCTGGCCGATGCGGTTGCGCAATTGCGCCGGCAGTGAATTTCCCAAAAGCGGGGGAGAAAACCGTCGCTACCGTTGGCGACGAGCTAATCATTGGAACGATCGTTAACATAGTCATCATTAAAACGATCATTAGTATGATCATTGTGGTAATCATCGGGATGATCGAGCGAGACCTTGTCAGCTCAATGTCAGACCAGCGTCAGCCCATTGTCAGCAGGTAGCGCGTATCAATAACGTCGAAATTCGGTGCTGACTCCTTTGAAGAGTCATCTGAGCGGATTGGAGATGCTCAGGCTGGATTGTCTGCGGTGAAAGTTATATCGGGGCGAAGTTGTTCTACGCGCGTGAAGGCAGTTAAGCTAATGAATGTGTTAGCGAAAATGAACGATCGTGTTACCGATAACGCTGTGACAACGCCCAGTTTGATCCGCATCGCCGTCATCAACGACAATCCTATGTTTCGCGAACGCATGGTCCGGATGCTGCGGGGTGTGGCTGGCATCGAGGTTGTGGGGGACGGAGCGACCGCGACCGATGCCCTTAAGGTCGCACAGGAACTTGCTCCCGACGTCATGTTGCTCCATCTTCGCCGGCCAGGAGGAAGCACTGAGGTAGCCGCGAGCATTGCCAGCGTTTGTCCCGACGTGAGAACGGTTATTCTAACAGCTTCCGAAGATGATCAAGATATCACTTCGGCGCTACAGGCGGGCGCGCGGGGCTATATTGCGACAAGCAGCAGCGGACGCGAGGTGGTCGAGACGATTCGCGCCATCGTTCGTGGCGACTGCCATACCGCGCCGAAGCTCGCGCCAAGGTTGCTGATCAAGAACGGCGAACTGATCGAAACGATCGTCAACGACAATCTCCATGATCTTGCCCTTCGCGGGAAGTAAATCTGGCGGTTGCCCGAGCGAACCCGCTTTACAGTTCGCGCGCGCTCCGACCGACGGTTAGTAAAAAAACCAGTTGGAAAGCTACGGCCCGCATGCTCTCGCAACGGGCCGTATTATTTTGTCGCCGGGTCATCCGCGTGCGACGATCCGGCGCACCAGTTCTCTATACCAGCTTGACATTCTTCAGCGGCAGGCTGCGCACCGGCTTGCCGGTGGCTGCATGGATCGCGTTGAGGACCGCGGGCGTCACCACCGCAATGGTGGGTTCACCGATACCGCCCCAGAAATCGTAAGTCGGCACGATGATGGTCTCGACCTTCGGCATCTCGGCAAGGCGCATGATCTGGTAGGTGTCGAAGTTGAGTGACGCCATGCGACCGTCCTTGACTGGACACTCGCCGTAGAGGGCTGCCGTCAGCCCATAGGCCACCGAGCCTTCGCACTGGGCCGCGATCTGGTCGGTATTGACCGGATGGCCGCAATTCACCCCCAGCACCAGGCGGTGCACTTTGAGCTTGCCGGCGTCGCTCACTGAGACCTCGGCGACTGCGGCCGAATAGGTCGCGTAGCCGTGGAACTGTGCGATACCGCGATGGACGCCGGCCGGCAGTGGTTGATTCCAACCGGCTTTCTCGGCGACCGCATTGAGGATCGCGAGATGCTTCGGAAAGTTACCCATGAGGGAGCGGCGGAACTCGAGCGGATCCTTGCCGGCCGCCCTCGCCACCTCGTCCATGAAGCATTCCACGTAGACGGCGTTCTGGTTGGTGTTAACGCCGCGCCATGGACCGACCGGGACGTGGGTATTCCGCATCACATATTCGATGAGCATGTTCGGCGCCGCGTAACCGAGTTGCGCCTCACCCGGATTCACGTCGTATCCCTGCAGTTGGCGCATATCCTTGCCGCCAGAGACCAGCGCCGGGTTGAGATAGGCGTTGATCGATTGCCCCGAGATGCGCACATGCAGGCCGACCAGGTTGCCCTGCTCGTCAAGCCCTGCCGCCATTTTGGCCTGCGAGATCGGCCGGTAGAAGTCGTGCGCCATGTCCTCTTCTCGTGACCAGATCAGTTTGACCGGGGTATTCGGGAAGTTCTTGGCGATGGCGACAGCCTGGTGCACGTAATCCTGTGTGCCGCCACGACGACCAAAGCCGCCGCCGGGGTCTGATCGGTACACTTCGCATTTGTCGAGCGGCAGGCCGGACGCTTCCGACAATGCCGCCAACGAGGCTTCGGCGTTCTGGGACGGCACCCAAGCTTCGGCCTTGTCGGCGGAAAGCTTGGCGATGCAGTTCATCGGTTCCATGGTGGCGTGAGCGAGGAACGGGGTCGAGTAAATCGCCTCGACCTTCTTGGCGGCGCCTTCGATCGCCTTGACGGCATCGCCATTGCGGCGATCGCCGTTATTGGTGGTGGCATCGAAGCCTTCGCGCAGACGGGCGGCGATCGTCGCATCGGACTGGCCCGCGTTGGCGGCATCGTCCCACTCGATCGGCAGCGCTTCGAGCGCCGACTTCGCCCGGTACCAAGTGTCGGCGACCACCGCGACCCCGGACTCTTTCACCTTGAACGCGCCCTTGACGCCGGGACGGCCGGCGATCTTCGTCTCGTCATAGCTTTTCACCTTGCCGCCGAATACCGGACAGTCCTTGATGGCGGCACACAACATGCCGGGCAGCTTGACGTCGATCGCATAGATCTTGCTGCCGTTGAGCTTGTCGGCGGTGTCGAGCCGCTTGATCGCCTTGCCGGCGATCTTCCAGTCGCGCGGATCCTTGAGCGTGATGCCTTTGAGGTCGGGCGCCGGCAGCTTGGCGGCGGCCGCCGCCACCTTGCCGTAGCTGATGGTGCGCTTGCTGGCCGCATGGGAGATGATGCCGTCGGACACGGTCAACTCCCCGGCCGGCACCTTCCACTGGTCGGCCGCCGCCTGGAGCAGCATGATGCGCGCCGCCGCGCCACCGCGACGCACATAATCCTGCGAGGTGCGGATGCCGCGGCTGCCGCCGGTGCCCATTTCACCCCACACCCGCTTGCGGGCGAGGTTCTGACCGGGCGTGATGGAATCGGTCGTCACTTTCTTCCAGTCGCAATCGAGTTCCTCGGCGACCAGTTGGGCTAGGCCGGTGCGGGTGCCCTGACCCATCTCGGTGCGCGCAATGCGGATCATGCAGGTGTCGTCGGGCTTGATGACAACCCAGGCATTGACCTCGGTGCCGCCATCGACGGCATCGGGGGCGCCCTGCGCCCAGGCCTGCCCGGCGCCAAGCGGCAATTGAAAGCCGAGCGCGAGACCGCCGCCTGCTGCGGCCGAGGAGCCGACGACGAAGGCGCGCCGGGAAAGCTTGGTGAATTTGCTGTTGCGGTTTTTCATGGCTGACCTCCTCGCACCTTAGATCTTGGACTTGCCGTCGGGGCCGACGTCAGCCTTGTCGCCGGACGGCATTCCGGCGGCGATGTGCACGGCCGCGCGAATGCGTTGATAGGTGCCGCAGCGGCAGATATTGGTCATTGCCTCGTCTATGTCGACATCGGTCGGCTTGGGATTCTTCTTCAACAGCGCCGCCGCCGCCATGATCTGTCCGGACTGGCAGTAGCCGCATTGCGCACGTCGATCGCGAGCCAAGCCTTCTGCACCGGATGCGAGCTCGTGTCCGACAGTCCTTCGATCGTGACTATATTGTCGCCCACTTTGACGTCGCCGACGCGAATCGAGCAGGACCGCGCCACTTCGCCGTTGATGTGCACCGAACAGGCGCCGCACTGGGCGACACCGCAGCCGTACTTAGTGCCGGTGAGGCCTACCTGCTCCCGGATCACCCACAAGAGCGGTGTCTCGGGCTCGACCTGCACGTTATGCACCCGTCCATTGATGTTGAGCTGGGCCATGAGCGTCCTCTCACGACTGGAATTCAAGACCTAGGAAACGAGGTTCAAATTCGAGTGGCGAAGCTTGGTTGTTGATCGGGGCAAAAGCCGAACGCCGCGAGGCATCGCTTTCCCGACGCCAAGAACATAGCCCAGAATCGGGTGGCGCGCCTATATGCGATTCAGGCGATACGAGCGAGGCCCGTTACCTACCGATCGTCGCCTTTTTTCCGTTGAGGCCCGTCCGCGACGTATACATCGACGGGGGCAAAGTCGTCGGTCAGCACCTCTCCGGCGCCGGGGTCGGGTTGCGAGCGATGCGCGAGCAATTCCGGCAAGGCGTGGTGGAAGCCGTATTTCTTCTGCAACTCCACCGCCCGGTGTTCGACGTCTTCCATGGCGCGCGGCGTATCGGTCGCCACGATAGCGACCTCGCCGAAATCCGAGCGGTACAGATCGACGGTCGCGAACACGGCTTGCAGCGTGCGCACCGAAACCGCGAACAGCCGGTTGGGCTCGTGAATGTTGAACACGGCGGCGCCGCCGGGCGCCAGTCGCCGCTTGAGCAGCGTGTAGAACTCCTTGGTCATCAGATGAAATGGCACCGAGCCGCCGATATAGGCGTCGATCAATGCCACATCGTAGAGCCTGCGATTGCGATTGAGAAAGACGCGTCCATCGCTTTCCACGACACGCATCCGTTCGGCCTCCTTGACGCCGAACCAAGTCTTCGCGGTGTCGATGACGCCGGGGTCGATTTCGACCGAGTCGATTTGGGCTTCCGGCAGAAATCGTCCCACATAGTTGGTCAGCACACCACCGCCCAACCCGACCAGGAGGATCGAATCGACCTGCGGCGCGTACGCAAGTGCGGTCGTCATCATGCGCAGATAGTTGGCCGGAATGACATCCTGGTCTGCAAGATTGATGCGCGACTCCGTATAATTCCAGCCTTTGAGACGTGCCGTCATCAAGAGCTCATTGCCGCGCTTGACCACATAGATGTCGTTGTACTGGCCTTCGATATGGGCGAGCTGACCATCCTCGCGCGCCAGCAGGGTGGCGCGATCGAAAATCTCTGTCGATTGTGCCACTGAAGGCGCGGCCGCGATGGCCACAAACATGCCGAACCCCACGAGTGGAGGCCCGAAGAACGCAGCCATCATGGCGGCGCACCGGCGCGCCGGGAATCCGATCAGAGCCATGCCACATACCACGCCAACCGCGCCGAGCATAAACGTGATGGTGCGCGTGCCGATGGCCGGAATGAGAAAAAATGTGGTGCCGAGTGTTCCCAAGATGCTGCCGGCCGTGGAAATTGCATAGACGCCGCCTGATACGCCACCCGAGGCATGCGTCGAGCGCAGCAGCAGCCGGATCGCGAACGGCGAGTAGGCGCCGTAAAAGGTGACCGGAAAAAACATCAGAACGAAAGCCGAGATCAGACTTCCGGCCTTGATGTCATCGACGGCGTCAAGCAGCGCCTCCAGCAGCATGGTCGAGAACGACGGCAGCGCGAGAATGAAGGCCGAGCCAATCAGCACCGCGGCGCCGAGCACGCGCCCCGAGGGATGCCGGTCTGCGACCCGACCGCCGGCGAAATATCCGACGGTGAGAGCGGCCAACACCGTCGAGATCAGCGAAGCCCAGGTATAGATGCCGCTGCCGAAATAGGGATTGAGATAGCGCGAACCGAGCATCTCGAAGCTCATCACAATCGCACCGGTAACGAACGCGCCCACATAGACCACCGCGCGAAAAGCCGACGACGCGGCCTGACCGTCATGCAACCTGCGCGCCTGCGACCGCGAGAGCGATCCCTCCATCGCACATCACTTTCGATTAAGTCTGTCGACGAAATTATCTTCCATCGGAATAGCAAATACAAATGGTAGTCAGAGGGCGGTGTCCGCGATCTGCCGCAACTATATTCAGGGAAAATCGGAAAATGCCTGCCGCTCACTGCAGGTTTGAAATCAAACCTTCCATGCGTCGCATCAGCGTCGGGCGTTCGAAAAAAATGACTTCGAAGACGGGAGAGAATCGTTCCGCAAAGGAACTTTGTCCAGGGACCGGCGTGGCGTCGACGGTTACGGCGGGAGCCTGAGGGGTCCATCCCGTTCCGCTTGTCTCGCTAGGGGCTGTCGACGGGCTCCAATTTAGCGGGCTATCAACGCTGGCCATGGCCGGCTTTGGGGGTGCGGTCGGATTTTGATGATGCACCATTCTGAGTTGGTATCTGTTCGCCGCCGCGTGCGTCCCCGGATGCCAACATTTGGCTCCGTCGCGGTTATGGGCCCGCAACTTCCAATGCGGCCACGCCCCCGGATACGCGCTTTTCACGGCTGCGGCCGAGGACAGGCATGACGAAGCTTGAGCTCCGGAGGAAGCTTGAACTCCGGCAAGCGATGAAAGCAGTACAATCAAAGTGCAGCACACGAGCCAGATCAGTTTAGTGGGTCGTAAAGCCATGATGACGCCGTATCCAGATTTAAAGAGGGTAGCAAACAACACCGCTCATCCGCGCAACACTTCGGCTGCTCCGAAGTTCAGCGATTCGTCCCTTAAACTCAATTGCAGAAAGGGCGACCAAGAGGCCATTCCAAGTCTGAAATTTGGCATTTATTCTGCGTAAAATGAAACTGTGGAAGCTGGTATTTTCGAAATGTAACGCAATCTGAGATAGCAAACGACCCATGATTCATCCACCAATCCGATCCAAACTGCTTCGCACAGGGTTGGGATTTCACGCTGTGTAGCAGCAGTTTTCTTCGCCTGACCGTTGCTTTGGGCGACCATTGGCCTCTTTGATCGCACGCAGGATAATGATCGCGGATCCGGTCCGGATTACTCCCAGGCCAGCGCCCCATGACGCCGAACATCATATAACCGCCGCAATCACCACATTGCTTGGCAAATGGGACGCAGTGTGGAAAAGCAATTCGGATTGGTGCAATCAAACCGGTGGAGGGTTAAAGTGGCTGAGATTGAATTTCCGAAAAGGCCCCCGACGCAGGGAGAGATTGACCGGCGCCCTTTGATCGACGGTTATCGTTCTGAGCGCAATGGCGCAGGTACGGTTTGGCAAGACGCGGCCAATGATGTTGCAAGGGACGGATTCGAGACGAGAAATCATCATGAGGTTGCGATGAATACAGGAACGAACATCAACCTGCGAAAGCTTCAGGAGCAACTCGATCGTAATCCGCTCGATGAGATTGCGATGCTTGTGCAGGCGCTCACCTATGGCGAAATGATCGAACTCGCCGAAGCCATGTGGAAAGTTCAGCCTGAAGGTTCGGCTGTCACGGAGGAAAATCTGCCGGCGTTGCTGCACCGGTGGTCCAAATCCCGCTCGGTGTTGACCGAAGAAGCTCGCCTGGAGGCCGGCCCGGCGTGAATGCTCGGAGACGCTGCAATAGTTCCTTTTCACGGAAATGGACAGTCTGTTCAAATTCACGTGTCTAGATGCTAGCTCTGTCGAGCATTCCAGCAAACAACGATCTCCTTGGCTTCTTCCAGAGTTGCAAGTCGCCAACGCAATTCCACAACATCCTGGCCCATTGCGTTTTCGGTTATTTTCTTTTCTTCAACCCGCAAGGTAAGCGGCTGGGGCGCTGCGCTTTCGAGCGCGGGGGCGTGAAAATCGATATTGCCGGTCCGCGTCCAATCCTGCTTCAGGACGCCATCGACGTGACCGAACGCTGCGGGCTTCTGTTCCTTTTTGTGAAAGCCGGACATTATTATCAGCCCCCCCACAACGACCCCGATGACCCCGATGATGATCGCTACGAATCCCCAACCAAATTCCATGCTCGACTCCCATCCCAAAAGACCCGCAATTCCGCGGTGTAGCCACCGATCGCTTAAGCTTTAGTCAGACTGATCGGCGCCGCGCAGCCGAAATATGCCGACAAAAATTACAAGAATACCTGCCCGACGATTACGCTGAGCGATATGCGTTAGAGTACGCCATCACATTGAACAAGCACATTTTATCCGTATTTCACATCGAGGTCGATGTCGGTCTGAGCAAGGCTTCGCTGGCTTCGATTCCGTCAGCAGGCGCCCGCCGGCAGGATGGTTTCGTTCTTCGCCCACCCAATTGCCTGCTCCAACCGATCGTTCCCCCAGAACAATTCGCCTGATGCGGTGGTGAAGCTCGGCGCCCCGTAGATGCCGAGCGATTGCGCTTGATCGGTCGCTTGGCGCAGGGCGTCCTTCGTCTCCGCGGCTTCCGCCGCCGCGAACGCGTCAGACGGTGCGCCGCCGATATCGTCGAGGATCGCAGCCAGCACCGCGCGGTCGGCGATCGAGCAGCCTTGCGTGAATTGCGCTCGGTAGACGGCGCGGGAGAATGGCGGGCGCGCGGCCGGCGGCAGTGCTGTGGCGATGCGGGCGGCCAGCAGGCTGTTCTGCGGAAACGGGTCCGGCCGCACGATCGGTGGCAGGCCCAAGCGGGCGCATTGCCGCTCCATGTCGCGCCACATATTGCGGCCCTTGGCGGGAAAGAGATTGAACGGGGAACTGGTCCAGCCCTGGGCGGCGAAGATGGGCCCGAGCAAAAAGGGGCGCCAGGCAACCTCAACACCCGCTTGCACGGCGAGCGCCTCGATGCGCTCCGCAGAGAGCCACGAATAGGTCGAAGCGAATTCGTACCAGAAGGTCAATGATCGCTTCATGCGGTCACGTTGGTAAGGTGCCATCACGGGATTTTCACGGTCGGGATTGATCGGCGGCTAAGCCGTGTGCGGGAAACACCAGACCGGAGGCGGCATCATGGTTTCGGCATCAGCGCGAGAAGGCGCGCCACCATGGCGCTGTCTGGATCGGTGAGCGGGTCGAGCACGGTAAAGTGATTGGCGCCGGCGATCTCCTCGTAGCGCGTTGCAACGCCGGCCTTGCCCCAGACATCCGCGATGATGCGGCTCTGGCGCAGGAATTCATTCGATTCGCGTGCGCCCACTACGGCATCGAAAACGCTGCCGCGCGGCGCCGGCCACGATACCGGGGAGATTTTTCGTGCACCGTCGACGTCGAGGCGCAAATTCTGGTTCATAGATACCTGTACCAGCGGCGCGAGATCGTACACGCCGGAAATCGCATATCCGGCCGGTACGAGATCGGCCGGCGCGGTGGCGTCACGTGCCGGCCAATCGGTCGCCAACAAGGTGGCAGTCAAATGACCGCCGGCCGAGTGGCCGAGCACCAACATGCGCTTGCCATAGCGACGCCACAGGGCCAAAAGCGCACAGCGTATTTCTTCGATGATGTCAGCGATGCTCACCTGCGGACAAAGATTATACCCCGGCAGCGCGACGCCGATGCCATGTGCGTTGAGGCCGCCCGCAAGATGGCTGAACAGCGCCGGCTCGAAATTGCGCCACCAACCGCCATGGATGAACACCGCCAACGGGGCATCGGGGCGGGCGTCGAACAGATCGATGATCTCGCGGGCCGTCGGGCCGTAGCCCACCTGCGCTTGACGCGGTGCCGGCAACCGGGCCCGGTAGGCTTGGGAATCCCTCGCCCATCGGGCAAAGATCTGCGGGTGCTCGGGCACCCGCGCTCGATTGTCGTATTCCGTTTCGTAGTCGATCGCGGTCATCGCCGTGCTCTCCTGGGTCGCACAGTGCGGGATGGCGCGGTAGCAGGCAAGGGTCGTTGGTCCGCTCGGCAAGGCCTTGTCGACTTTCGCGCGCCATGGAATCTTGGTCCGGGAATTTGCCACCAGTCGCTGATTTAGAAGGTCGATGAATTCGATTGATGCCTCGATGTCGATGATCTCACCGCCCACCGTGCCGCTCGATCGCCGTCAATCACCGACCGCGCTTGCGGTCGCGCGTGGAACGCAGCGTTTGCTGCTGACGCTCGGGCTGTCCTGCGTCGCCGAGCTGCCACTGCTTTCCGGACGCCGCGCCGATCTCGTAGCGCTCGGAGGTGACGGCGAAATCTGGATCGTGGAGATCAAGTCCTCGGTCGAGGATTTTCGCGCCGACCAGAAATGGGCCGACTACCGGATGCATTGCGATTGTCTGTTCTTCGCGACCGCCGACCATGTGCCGCTTGACATCTTTCCCGCCGACGCCGGGCTCATCCTGGCCGACGGCTACGGCGCTGAGCTGGTGCGCGAGGCGCCGGAGCATCGGCTGCACGCCGCGACCCGCAAAAGCGTCATGCTGGCGTTCGCGCGTGCTGCAGCAGTACGCTTGCAGGCGCTCTGCGATCCGCAAGGGCCTTACGGCAGCGAAATCTGAGGAGGCGAAAGACACATTTTGGCTGTGGGCACAGCCCCATGCATTTTGCGCTGCGAACTAGGAGCCTGTCTGAGTAATAGGCGGATTTT
>Ga0257161_1000057_pt1 | contig 27177 bp, 28 predicted proteins | sample NR01A_FD_185954 | JGI IMG/M metagenome (GOLD analysis project Ga0257161, IMG submission 185954) | Soil microbial communities from H.J. Andrews Experimental Forest, Oregon, United States - NR-01-A | ecosystem: Environmental > Terrestrial > Soil > Temperate forest > Bulk soil | place: USA: Oregon... | reverse complement strand
ACGATAGATTTCGCCGATCGGCGATGTCAGCGGGTCCAGGCCGGGAGTGATGCCCGACGGCAGGGTGACGTTCTGGATGCGCTCCAGAATGCGCTGGCGCGACCAGTAGTCCTCGGAGCCGTCGCGAAACACGAGCACGATCAGCGACAGCCCGAATGTGCTCTTGGAACGCATGACGAACAGCCCGGGCGTCCCGTTAAGCTCACGTTCCAGCGGAATGGTGATTTGCTGCTCGACCTCCTCAGCCGCCAGTCCGGGCGCCTGGGTGATGACCTGCGAGGTGACGTCGGCGATGTCCGGATAGGCCTCGAGCGCCAGTTGGGTCCACGAGTAGTAGCCGTAAATGGCCGCGAAAATGCAGATCATCGCCACGACCAGGCGCTTGTGCAACGCGAAGGCGACGAGGCGGTCAATCATTGAGGAGCACTCCGCCCTTCACGACCACCCGATCGCCGACCTTGAGACCGCTTTGCACCACGGCCTCGTCGCCTTGCTGGAAGCCGATCTCGACCGGGACGGACGCGAAGGTCCAGGGCGCCACTTCGACGAACACTTGATTGGCATCGTCTTTGAGCACCAAAGCTGTCGTCGGCACGATCGGCATCGTTTGACCTGGGGCGAAGAACGTCACGTTGGCGAACATGCCGGGCTTAAACCGCTTGGCCGTGTTGTCGATGTTGACGCGGACCTTGGTCCGGCGCGTGTCCGGATCGAGAACATTGCTGACGAAGAGGACCTGACCGTTGAAGACCTCGCCCGGATAGGCGGCGAAGATGATATCGACCGACTGCCCCTTGGCGACCAGGGATGTATCTTTCTCCGGAACGTTGGCGGTGACCCAAACGGTGCTGAGATCCGCAACCGTCATCAACGCGGCCGTCGAATCGTTCCAAAGAGCACCAGGCGCGACCGCGAGATCGATCACGCTTCCCGATACCGGCGCCGAGATCGTGACCGTGCGGGACTTGTTGGTGGTGTCGTCGGTTGAGTCGGGATCAACGCCGATCTGCCGCAGCCGCGCTCCGGCGCGCTGATTCTCCACCTCCGCTGTGACAGAATCGGCTTCCGCCTGTTGCTGTTCTCTGAGCGCTGCGCCCCCCGATTTGGCGAGATCGCGCAGCCGGTCGCGATTGCGCAGCGCCAATACCAACAGCACCTTGGCGCGATCGTAGTCGGCGTAGGCTGTCGCAAGATCGGGCGAGTCGAGGACGGCGAGCGGCTGGCCGCGGACAACCTCCTCTCCAAGTTGCACCTTAAGCTGCGTGACGCGCCCTGCAAGCGGCGGCAGAACCTTGACGAGGCGGGCGGGGTCGGCCTCGACGACGGCCGGAAGCAGCAGATTGCGCTTGATCTCCCTCTGGCTGATGGCATCGATCGTCAACTTGTCACGCAACGGCGATCCATCGGGAATTTCGATTCGCCCGCCTTTTTTGATGAGATTAGGCGCGCCGATCTTGGGGATCGTCAACGCCTCGCCGCCTGACGGCGTCGCGATCAAGCGATAGGCGCCGGCGCCTATCCCCGCCCCGATCACGAGGAGCAGAAATCCCCTCCAGACCCGATGGCGTTGCAAAGTGCGATCGTTCTTATCAACGGATTTCATGTGACCTCTTTAGAGCTGGCAGGCCCATCGAACAGGGCAAGCAGCCGGTGCGGACGTCTGCAATCGTTTGCGGAACGCGCAACGCGTCGTCTCGACCATGAATTGATATGTCGATCATTTCATTTCTGTGACAGCGAGAAATCCGTCGGGGCGGCCGTTGCGGTTAGCGCGCGTTCCGGTCAAGTCGAACCATTTTCCTCAGTCATGGCCGGGCTTGTCCCGGCCACCCACGTCTTCCTGCTGAGAGTGCGCCAGAAAGACGGGGATGCCCGCGACAAGCGCGGGCATGACGCTGGAGAGGCGATTCGATCCTATCGGAACGTGCAGTGGCGCTGGCCGGGCCGGACGAACCCGCCTTGGCGCTCCTGTTGGGTTCAAAACGTAAGCAACCTCAAAAATGCCGCGGCGATTGAAGACCGGCCGGAACAAGTTCCAATCCGCGCGAGTATTGATCACAATGATCTCCATCGAGCAAGCCATCCTCAATCTGGCGGTGGCGCTTGGTCTCAGCGCCGCCATCGGCTTCGAGCGGCAGTGGCGTAATCGGCTGGCGGGTCTGCGTACCAATACGTTGGTCGCGCTCGGCGCGGCCTCTTTCGTCATTTTCGAGCAACTCATTCCAGATGAATCGAGCCCGACCGCGTGGCCGCGCAGGTGGTCTCCGGCATCGGATTTCTCGGCGCGGGCCTGATCTTCCGGGAGGGCTTAAGCGTGCGCGGGCTCAATACGGCCGCCACGCTGTGGTGTTCGGCCGCGACCTGATCGCGAGAACGGGGCAGCCACGACTTGACGGCGCGCCCGTCCTGTGGGCTGTAGCCATGGATACATATTGACGACGATACTTCATGACTGCCGCCGGGAACAAGTTGCTGTGTTGCACGCTTGCGATGATCGCGCTGGTGTTCGGCGACGATGCGCGGGCGGTTGATTCCTTGACGACCCCCCGGGAGACAAGTGACACCGAGGCGCCGTCCAGTGTTCCCGCGGAGGCGCCGGCGCTGGGTTCCGGCTGGACCGGCTTCTATGTCGGCGCCCATGCGGGCGTGTCGGGCGGTTACTCGGCATGGTCGGCGACGCAGCCGGGCAGCCCGGACCACTCAGGCTCGCTTCATTTCTTCACGCCCTACGACGTGTTTAATGGTCACGGCAGTCACTTCGCCGGCCTTACGGCCGGTTACAATTATGCCCTGCCCTCGCGCCTCGTCGCCGGGCTCGAAGCCGACGTGTCCTTCCCGGGATTTCTCAATGCCAGCCAGAGCTTCTCTTCGGCTGCGACCGGCGCGGCGAACTTTGAGGACACTGTGAACATGTTCGGCTCGGTGCGCGGGCGCATTGGCTATGACGCCAATCACTGGCTCTATTACGCCACCGGCGGCCTCGCCTGGACGCACGATCAGTTCACCCGCACCCAGTTCCGCGCCGGGCCCGTGTCTGGCGCACCGGCCGGCACCGTTGAGACGTCCTTTGCGGGCCGGGTCGGCTGGACCGTCGGGGCCGGCGTCGAGGCGCCGATGGTGCCGGGTTGGACCGCGAAAATAGAGTATCTCTACTCCCAGTTCGGGACCAGCGCAGCGACTTTTCCGCTGGGCGGGCAAAAGTTCGAATCTGATCTGTCCATGCACCAGGTCCGGCTCGGCCTGAACTACAAGCTCGGCGAGCAATCAAGGCCGGATTGGACGAAGCCGATGCCGCCTGCGTTCGAGACGGACAATTGGGCCATCCATGGTCAGACGACGTTTGTCAGCCAGTTCGCGCCCGCGTTTCATGCACCCTACCACGGCGCCAACAGCCTGGACTCAAATGCCGGCCGCGAGACCTGGGACGTCACGGTTTATATCGGGCGGCGGCTGTGGGACGGCGCGGAGTTTTGGATCGATCCGGAGATCGACCAGGGCTTCGGATTGAGCAACACGCTTGGCATTGCGGGATTCACTAGCGGCGAAGCATACAAAGTCGGCAATACCTACCCGTATTTCCGGATACCGCGCGCCTTTGTCCGGCAAACTTTTGATCTCGGCGGGGACGCCGAGAAGGTCTCTTCGGGCCTCAACCAGATGAGCGGTTCGCGGACCGCGAACCGGGTGGTGCTGACGGTCGGAAAATTCAGCGTCTCCGACATTTTCGATACCATCTCCTATGCGCACGATCCCCGTAACGACTTTCTGAACTGGTCGCTGGTCGACGCCGGAACCTTCGACTATGCGGCCGACGCCTGGGGTTACACCTATGGGGCGGCGATTGAATGGTATCAGGGCAACTGGACATTGCGGGCCGGCCTGTTCGACCTGTCGATTGTTCCAAACAGCATCGAACTCGACCATCACTTCGAGCAATTCCAGAGCGTCTACGAGCTGGAGCATCGTCATCAGCTGTGGGGACAGCCCGGAATGATGTCCATTGTCGGATTCTTGACCCGTGGCCGGATGGGCAGGTTCGACGACGCCATCGCGTTGGCGCAACTGACCGGCGGGGTGGCGGACATCGCTGCCGTGCGCCGCTATGCGAGCCGCAGCGGCGTGAACGTGAATTTCGGCCAGCAGGTCGCGGACGGCATCGGCGTATTTGCCCGCGCGGGCTTTGCGGACGGCAATCTCGAACCCTACGAGTTCACCGACATCGATCGCACCACGTCGGTCGGGGCATCTATTTCCGGTAAGCGGTGGGGCCGGCCCGACGACACTTTCGGGATCGCCGGCGTTGTCAACGGCATTTCGAGCGTGCACCAAGCCTACCTCAATGCCGGCGGGCTCGGCATCCTGGTCGGCGACGGCCAATTGCCCCATCCCGGCCTCGAACAGATCCTGGAAGCCTACTACAGCTTTCCGATCGGCGATTGGCGCGTCACGGCCGACTATCAGCTCATCGTCAATCCCGCCTACAATCGCGACCGCGGTCCCGTGTCGGTCATCGGGGCGCGGCTGCGCACGCAGTTTTAGCAGTCTTGAGCGCAGGTTCCGGCGATAACGAGCAGCGCAACCCGACGGTGTTGCATGCGTTGGAGCTGTAATATTATGTAAGATAAGTTGAGCCGCCTGGTCGGGCCTTCGGCCGGCCCGATGATAGACTTGGGCGAAACCCACCGGCAGCCCTCGCGCGTGGCGATGCATAGGATGGTTTCGCGACAGCTCAACCTATCCTGCGCGATCCTACCCCGCCCGCGGCGGAGACCATCGTGACGATCTCGACCGACATCGCCAAGCGTGTCTACGACCACACCTTCAAGCTCGATCCGATCGTCCGCAGCCTGCTCGATACCGATTTCTACAAGCTCCTGATGCTCCAGATGATCTGGGGCGTCTATCGTGACGTTCAGGCGACATTTTCGCTGATCAACCGCACCGCGCGGGTGCGCGTCGCCGAGGAGGTCGACGAGCGGGAACTGCGCGACCAACTCGACCATGCGCGCACGCTGCGCTTCACCAAGAAAGAGATGATCTGGCTTGCCGGCAACAGCTTCTACGGCCGCGCTCATATCTTCGATCCGAAATTCCTCGCCTGGCTCGCAGAGTTCCAGCTCCCCGAATACGAGCTTCGTCGCGTCGATGGCCAGTACGAGCTCAACTTCAGCGGGCCCTGGACCCACACCACCATGTGGGAGATTCCGGCGCTCGCCATCATCAACGAACTGCGCTCGCGCGCGGCGCTCAAGCGCTACGGCCGTTTCACCCTTGATGTGCTCTATGCCCGCGCCAAGGCCAAGCTGTGGGCGAAGGTGGAGCGGCTGCGGGCGCTGTCCGCCTTGCGCATTTCGGATTTCGGCACCCGCCGCCGTCACGGCTTTTTATGGCAGCGCTGGTGCGTGGAAGCGCTGAAGGAGGGGCTCGGCGCGGCCTTCATCGGAACCAGCAACGTGCTGCTCGCCATGGACTCAGAGCTTGAGGCGATCGGCACCAACGCCCATGAGCTCCCCATGGTGCTGGCGGCGCTCGCCAACAACGACGAAGAGCTGCGGGCCGCCCCCTACCAGGTGCTGCGCGACTGGGAGCGCTACTACGGCGGCAATCTCCTGATCGTGCTGCCCGATACCTTCGGCACCGCCGCCTTCCTGCGCGGCGGGCCAGACTGGGTCGCCGACTGGACCGGCTTCCGGCCGGACTCGGCGCCGCCGGTTCCCGGCGGGGAGGAGATCATCGCGTGGTGGAAAGAGAAGGGCCGCGACCCCCGCGACAAGCTTCTGGTATTTTCCGACGCGCTCGACGCCGACACTATCGTCGCCACCTACCGGCATTTCGCCGGCAAGACGCGCATGAGCTTCGGCTGGGGCACCAACCTCACCAACGATTTCGACGGCTGCGCCCCGCAACCCGACGACGGCCTGCGCGCCATCTCGCTGGTCTGCAAGGTCACGGCCGCCAACGGCCGGCCGGCGGTGAAGCTGTCGGACAATCCCAGGAAGGCGACCGGGACGGAGGAGGAGATCGCGCGGTATCTGCGGGTGTTCGGCGGGGAGGGGCGAACGGAGCAGGAGGTGGTGGTGTGAGGGGGGACGGGCCACTGTGGACTCTTTAGGAGATCGAACGCGCCAATCACCGCGTATGATATGAACGCGCCTTAGACCTTCGATCGACGCGAGAACATGGCCACAAGCAAATATTGCTTCTCGGCGCGGGTTTCAGCCACAACTGGCACGCCTTATTCCCACGGATCGCATCGGGCTCCGTGGATGATACGAAGGATCACTACATCACCGTCAATGATCCCGTAGTGAACCACATAAGGGTAGCGCACGAGTGGGACACGCCGGATGCCCGGTCGGTTTTCGACCTCCTGTGCGCCTTTGGGAAATTGCCCGATCCGCTCGAATACACGCGTTATTCGCCCTTCGAACCGCGCTGCCGCGCGCGGATTTTCAGCTCGAATATAGGTCAGAATCGCGTCAAGCTCCGCGAGCGCGAGCTTTGAGAGCCGGACCTTCATGCCCGTCGATGTTTGGCAAAGACGGCCTCTACTTCTTCGTCTGACGCAATCTCACCGCGAGCTACCGCCGCAAGCGCCTCGTCGATCGCTTGAAGTTCCTCGGGCGTCGCGTGGTAGACACCGTGCCGTCGCGCCTCGATTTCGAGGGCGATCTGCGCAAGCTCATCCTGGTCATCCTCAGGCCAATGCGCGACCCGCGACAGCACGTGCTTCACATCCGTGTTCATGGAACTTACTTAGCACCACATCAATTCGTTTGCACGCTCCGCGGAAGCGTCATTTTGGCTGCCGGCCGTGAAGCTCCCGGGCAATGGTGACTCGGTTCAAATGCCTGACCTAAAGAAAGACTCCCTTCATCTGCGCTTCCGGATAACGCGTGCCCGCTGCCGCTCCGGGCGGTATCGCGGCCGAGATTTCGGCAATGTCGGTTTCGCTCAGATCGACCGTCAGCGCTCCGAGATTTTCCAGCAAGCGCACCCCGGGTTGAGCGCCAGCGAAACCTTGGACCGCACCGTCCCATATTTCACTTCGTTCAATCCGGGCTACGCTTGCTGGACCTTCAATGCCCCCGAGACAGCGCACGATCACGTTTCAGCGAACAAGCGGGGAAACAGAATTTCGAGCGCGTCGATCGGAAAGCGCAGTGACACCGCGCCCTTCGGCGTGTCGGATGCAAGCAGACCCGTGGCAAGGACGTCATTGAGCAGCCTTCGCGCCGTCCGCTCCGGCAACCCCGCAATGCGGGAAACCTCGCCGCGATCGAACTCTCCGCGAATGAGCGCTTCTTCAAGCAACCGGGCAGCTTCCAGCTTTAGCTTGTCATGGCGCTCCACATAGGTGCGAAGCCGACGTATCAGCGTATCGATTTCGAACAGGCCCGACATGAAGTTAACCTGGTCGAGACAGACGCGGAGGAACCACAGGATGAATTCAGTCAGGGCGCGCTGTGAGAGATTGCCGCGACCATCGAGGTCGCCTTGCCGCGGCATGTCGGCGTGGTCCATTATGCGCTTATATTCGCCGCGACTCTCGATGCCGCGCGCTAGTCCGCGAGAAACGGACCACAGGCTGTGAGCCCCGATTCCGGCGACATGCGCCATCGCGTGACTCATGAGCCGGCTGACACGGCCGTTCCCGTCCGGGAAAGGATGAATATAGTTGAAGCGGTGGTGAGCGGCCGGAATAGCGACGATGCGAGCTGCTTTTCCCAGCTTGTCGAAACGATAGCGGTCGGCGAAATACGCCATGAAATCTGCCACGCGACCGCTGGAAGGGGGCACATGCCGACCGACAGCCACGTCGTGTTCCGGGCGTGAGCGCCACTCTCCCGGCTCCATCACGAAAGCCCCGCCGGCGCCCTCGATTCGAAGCATCGCCTCGGGCGCATTCCGATAGAAATCACGATGGAGCTGGCGGATGAAATCGACCGATGCCGGTTCCGGCAATCGACCCTCGCCAGCCATGCGATCCACCTCCGCCTGAACGCGGACATGTGCGGCGGCTTCAAGCTGCAGATTGCGACGGTCGTTATCGTTGTCTAAGTCTCCGGCAAGCGCCCGCGCGATGTCTCGTGGGCGCGTGTTATGTCCCTCGATGAGATTGCTGTAATAGGTGTTCATGATCCGCACGATGCCGGCCAGATTGGTGGCCGTGCGCGGATGCAATGCGTGGCTTAGCTTCGCCGCCGCTGCCGACAACTCGGCAACGACGTCCGTGACGGTCTCGGCAACTTCTTCGACACGCGCCGGCTCGATGCGCTGAACACTCTCGATTTCCGCAGCATTTTTGGCCGATTCGTTATTTTCCATAAGGAAATGAATATACAGCAGAAATGTGCTGAAGGCTAGCTCATTTGGCCGATTTATTGGCCGATCTTGTCAGCGCCGGGACGCACGCGATTGATCCCCTCGAAACGCACCTCGCTCTGGAATCCCGCCGGCCGCGCTGATACAGCCCGGCCATGAACGACGTTCCCGGAACCGGCACACCGGACATATCCGTCGTGCTGGCGACCTACGATCGCCGGCACAGCCTGCCGCGCGCCATCGCGAGCGTGCTGGCGCAGGATGGCGTTCGTTTCGAGCTGATCGTGGTCGACGACGCCTCGCGCGACGGCACGGTCGATTATCTCGCAACGCTCTGCGACCCGCGCATCCGCGCCATCACGGCCGAACGCAACGGCGGGCCCAGCGCGGCGCGTAACCTCGGCCTCAAAGCCGCGCGCGCCGGCATTGTGGCTTTTCTCGACAGCGACGATGCTTATCTGCCGCGTCGCCTTGCGGCCCCGCTCGCGGCCTTTGCGACCGACGCGGGCCTCGTCTGCACGCTGAGTTCGGCGGTCCGGCATGATCGCAAACGGTCCCGCGAGGCCCGCATTCCGGCGGTGCGCCTTGCCGCGCCGGCGTTCGAGTGGGCGCTGATCTGCGATCTTGTTCCGGTCGAAGCGACCAGCATCACGGTGCGGCGCGAGGCGGCGCTCGCCGTGGGCGGGTTCTGCGAGCGACTGCGGCTTATCGAGGATCGCGAATTCCTGATCAGGCTCGCCCGGCACGGCGGGGCGCAGCTTCTGTCCGAGCCGCTGTGGGAGAAGTTCTGGGGCGAGGACAATCTCTCCAACGATTGGGCGAAGGCGGCGGGCGGCCTCGTCGCCTATGCGCGCGAGCGCCCCGAAATTGCCGGGCGTTACCGTAAGGTCGGCGCCTATCTGGCGACCAAGGTGCTGATCGCCGATCTGAGGCTTGGTCTGTGGCGGGCCTTTCGGGCCGATCTCAAGGCATTGGGCGCAACCGGGCTCATCGACTTTGATGCGCTGCGCCTGATCCGCAATCATCGCGAGGTGCGCCAGTATCGGCGCGCAATGTCGGGGGCGGAAGGGCTTGCCGGGCTCATGGCACCGCCGGCGGAGTGGAGGTAACTTGTAGGATAGGCTTCGGCTCTAAGCTCGAGACTACGCTCTGAGCCTCTGCGAAGGTTGTGGGATCGAGTTACCGGCAGCCTTCGCTGCCTCAATCCATGCCTCGATAGCAGGCTCAAGTTCCTTAAGGGCTTCGGGCCGGCTTTCACCAAACGCAGAGCAGCCGGGAAGATCGGGGGCGATGGCGATCCAGCCCCCGTCTTCCTCGCTCCAAAATACCTCGGCGGGATAGTGCAGGGTCACGAGCCTTGTTCCTTTTCGTATTTGTCCATCATAGCGATTAGCTGCCTCGCCTGATAGGTTGGTATCCGCCCGCTCCGGTCCTGGAAGTTAAGCCCGATCCGCTCACCGCTCCGCGAGAACGCCCGATGACTGCCCTTTCCGCCTTTGTGAACGAAACCCAGCCACTCAGCCACGTTACAGGCGTCTTCGAACCGAACATCCTTCGGATTGTTGCGGATCGCAGCTAAAAGCTTCTTGTTCATTCCCCCAACCCCATCAATCAAAATAATCGCCTTCAGCCCTCCAGGCTAGCTTCTGGTGAACAAAGATTCTCAAGGATTTGGGCTTGAAATGATGCAATACCTCGTCAACGTCACCAAAGACGACGATGGCTCGTTGCTCGTTACATGCCCGGCATTTCCCGAAGTGACAACCTTCGCTGAGGACGAGGCGCATGTGGTCCTGCGCGCCACCGCAGCGATCGAGGAAGCCATCGCCGCGCGCATTCATGATGGCGGCGATCTACCTCATGCATGCACTGACGAAGAGCTGAGGCGCGTGAAAGGCCAATATTGGGTCAAGCTTCAATTGTGATGCGCACATGGAACATTCCTTCGCTGTCGTCGAAGCCGGAGCGCTGACCGAAGCGCAGGGCCTCGACCAGCCGGTGCCGTGGTGGAGCTTCACCAAGACAATTCTTGCCGCCACTGCTCTGGTGCTGGTCCGGGATGGCAGGCTGGCGCTCGATCGGTCGGTCGAAAGTCGCCCCTTTACCTTGCGTCAACTTCTCCAGCATCAGTCGGGCCTCGCGGACTACGGGGGCCTCGCGGCCTATCACGAAGCCGTGGCGCGCGGAGACGAGCCGTGGCCTGATTCCGAACTGTTGGAGCGCACCGACGCCCGCCGTCTGCGCTATGAGCCCGGTCAAGGGTGGATCTACTCGAATATCGGCTACCTGATGGTGCGCGAGTTGATCGAGGAGACGGCCGGCGAAGACCTCAGCGCGGCCATCTCCCGCCTGGTGCTGTGTCCGCTCGACATCAACGGGGCGCGCATCGCCCGGACGCCGGCAGACCTCGCCGGCGTCGCCATGGGATCTGCAAGCTCATACCATCCGGGCTGGGTCTATCACGGCCTCGCGGTCGGTCCTTTACGCGATGCTGCCCTCCTGCTCGATCGCCTGATGACCGGCGCCCTGCTGCCGCCGGACCTCCTCGAGGCGATGCGCGAAGCGCACCCGGTCAGCGAGCCGAATCCGCGGGCGGGGCCGTGGAAACGGCCCGGCTATGGGCTGGGGTTGATGAGCGGGATCGCGTTCAGCGGATACAACGTGATAGGTCACACCGGAGCTGGGCCGGGCAGCGTCATCGCGGTCTACCATCGACCCGCCGCCGCGCCGCCGACGACCGCCGCCGCATTTGCTTTCGGGGACGATCTAGGGCAGGTCGAGGAAATCGCATTCAGCCGCGGGCCAATCCCGTTGGCAAACCGCTGATTGAAGGAAACCCCGCGTGGCCACATTCAAGGCGATCGTCATCACCAAGGCCGAAGGCGGCACCGCCGCCGCGCTGACGGATTTCGACGCGCAGGACCTGATGGAAGGCGATGTCACGGTGCGGCCCGAATGGTCGACCGTGAACTACAAAGATGGCCTCGCCATCACCGGCAAGGCTCCGGTGGTGCGGCGGTTTCCCATGATCGCCGGCGTCGATGCGGCAGCGATCGTGGAGGCGTCTTCGCATCCGGCGTGGAAGCCCGGCGATCAGGTTCTGCTCAATGGCTGGGGATGCGGCGAAACCCATCTCGGCATGTTTGCCGAAAAGGCGCGGGTAAAGGGCGATTGGCTGGTTGCGCTGCCGCCGGGTCTCTCCGGCCGCGACGCCATGGCGATCGGCACCGCCGGCTACACCGCGATGCTGTGCGTGATGGCGCTTGAGCGCGCCGGGATTGGGCCCGGCAGCGGGGACGTGATCGTCACGGGCGCCGCCGGCGGGGTCGGGTCGGTCGCGGTCGCGCTCTTGTCCAGGCTCGGCTACCGCGTTTCGGCGTCGACCGGCCGCTTGGCCGAGGCGGGCTATCTCAAGGACCTTGGGGCGACGGAGGTGATCGGCCGCGCCGACCTCACCGGCCCCGCGCGCCCGCTCGCCAAGGAACGCTGGGCCGCCGGGATCGACACTGTCGGATCGACGACGCTCGCCAACGTGCTGTCGATGACCCGCTATGGCGGCGCCGTCGCGGCCTGCGGCAACGCGGGCGGCATCGATCTGCCGACCTCGGTCGCCCCGTTCATTTTGCGGGGAGTGTCTCTATTGGGAATAGAATCCACGATGGCGCCGTTGCAAATACGCAACAGCGCGTGGAAGCGACTCGTCACCGATCTCGATCGGCACAAATTGGCCAAAATGATTGAGGAAATTGACCTTACGGGCGTTATCCCGGTCGGGAAAAAGATCGTTGAGGGCGGCGTCCGCGGTCGACTTGTGGTCAAAATCCAGTAAATACGTTTAATATTTATCCACCGAATCCTATCATGCTCGTTTCGAGTTAAGTATTTCCGAGCACGGTCAAGGTGGGCTTAACAGGGCTGGTTAAGGGCTGGTTAAGGGCAGGTTATGAAAGTGGAGTCGGGCATGTTGGGGCGTAGCGTCATTGTGGTCGCTGGTATTATCGCCGCTATGCCGGCGGGGGCAGGCGAGCTCAAGCCCTTGGAAGCCAAGCGCTTCATCGCCGGCAAGTATTTCAGCTACTCGTGCTTCGAGGGCACCACGGGGGCGGGCCGGATCAATGCCGACGGGTCGGTGGTCGGCACCATCCAGGTGCGTGGCTCAGGGCCTGTGCGCCTCGTCGCCCTGCCGACCGGTACGATCCGGGTGCAGCCCGATTCGATCTGCGCCTCGCTGCGCGGGATGCCGTTCCAGCCTTGCTTCACCATCCAACAAACCGACGCCCGAAGCTTCCGCGGCGCGCTCTCGGGGCTCGGTTTTGCGTATTGCGATTTTATCCGCCGCAACCCGCGGCTTGAGATTTCGGCAACCCCGCCCGGGCAGGCGCCACATCCGGTGGATTGGGGCATGTTGCGCACGTCGGTCGACGAATAGCGGTTCCATCGACCCGCGTCGGCTGGCGCGGAATGATTCGATTCGTGGCTAGCGCGGACGTCAGGTCCGCGCTTTTTTCTTATTGCAGATCGCTTATTGCAGATCGCTCATGGCAAATGGATCAGATGGGCGCCGAACCAGGTGCCGATGAAAAAGCATGCGATCCCGACGATTGCTCCGGCCGCGAGGCAGCGCGCGGAAATCAATTGAAGAACCGGTCGCGCATGAAGGAAACGCAGCGTCAGCAAGCCCACAACCGCGCAGGCCAGGAAGGCGATGAGGGGGTGGGCGAGGACGCCGTTGCCGAACGGTCGCTCATCGGCGTAAAGCCCAAAGCCCATGCCGCCTGCCGCCATCAGGCCGAACCACCACGTCAACAGGTGCGGCGACACCGGCACCGGCGGCGGGCCGTCAGGGCGCTCGGGTTTCGCGGGATGGATGCGAGGATGATCGGACATGGCGGCGGCAGATTAGAGCATGATCCCGAAAAGTGGGAACCGGCTTTCGGAAAAGATCATGCTCCAACAATAAGCTGGAGAGGGATGACGATTCGAAGAAAAGTCATCCCGCTCTAGGGGCCGATCACAGGGTAACTGATAAGAACGGCCAAGATAAGAGCCGACCACAACCACCCGTTTGATTGAATCCGGCACATCGCGCTTCCTAGGGGGCGCTCGGTCCACAGGAACAAAGCCATTACGGAGACGTTTACGAGGCGCCGCGTGCATGGCGCGGACGACTTCGAACTCGAAGAAGAGTCATCCCCGCCCTAGACCGCAAAGCGAGTGGCGGATGGCGCAGATCTTTCGACCCTACGCAGACACGCTCGCCCGCGTGGTGCTCACCGCAATCCTGGTCGTCCCGTTCCTCGCCATCGCGATTGCGTATTGGATCATGCGGTCTTCGTACATCACGGGTGAAAACATCACATTGGGGCAGCCGGTTCCCTTCAGCCACGAGCACCATATCAGCGGGCTCGGCCTTGATTGCCGATACTGTCATGCCGGAGTGGAGCGGTCGGCCGTCGCGGGCGTGCCGCCCACTCATACCTGCATGACTTGCCACTCGCAGCTCTATACGAACGCCGAAATGCTGGCGCCGGTGCGCCTGAGCCTCGCCGACAACAAGCCCATTCACTGGAACAAGGTGAACAAGCTACCCGACTACGTCTATTTCGATCATTCGATACACATCGCCAAGGGCGTTGGTTGCACCACCTGCCACGGCCCCGTGGGGCAGATGCCGCTGATGCGCGCGGGCGCACCCCTGACCATGGGATGGTGCCTCGACTGCCATCGCAACCCCGCCCCCAACCTGCGGCCGCCGGCGGCGGTTTTTGATCCCCACTGGGCGCCGCCAAGCGATCAGCTTGAGCAGGGGAAAGCGCTGCTGGCGCAGTACCACATCGATAATAGTCATCTGACCGACTGCACCGTGTGCCATCGATGAACGAGCCCTCAGATCGAGGACCTGCGGGACCCGTCGACATCGACCGGCGGGTGGCCTTGCAGCTGATGGCGAGCGGCGCGGCATTGGCCCTTGCCTCGTGCGGACGTCCGGCAGAAGAGATCGTTCCCTATGTGAACATCCCGGAACGGATGACGCCGGGCATTCCGCTGCGCTTTGCCTCAACGCTCGCGCTTGCGGGCTTCGGCCGTGGCGTGATCGCGACTTCGGTCGAGGGCAGGCCGATCAAGATCGACGGCAATCCGCACCATCCTGCCAGTCTCGGCGCGACCGACGTGTTCGCCGAGGCGGCGCTCCTCTCGCTCTACGATCCGGACCGCTCCAAGGCCGTAAGAAGGGGGACAGGCGTCTACTCCTGGGATGCCTTCGAGGCGGCGCTGCGCACCCAATTGGCGGCGGAGCGCGGACGCCACGGCTCAGGCCTTCGCATTCTGACCAACCGTATCACCTCTCCGACCCTGCTGGCCCAGATCGACACGCTGTTGGAGTCCTTTCCGGAAGCGAAATGGTATCGCTACGAGCCGGTCGACGACGATGCCGCGCGCACCGGCGCTGCGCGCGTCTTCGGGCGGCCGCTCAGCGCCATTCCGCGACTGGCCGATGCCCGCGTCGCGGTTACGCTCGATGCCGATCCGATCGGCCCGGGACCCGGGCAGATCAGGTTCGGCCACGATTTCATCAGCGCGCGCAAGTCCAAGTGGGCATTCGAGCAGGCACCGGAGTTCCTGCGGCTCTATGCGGTCGAGTCCGCCTGGTCTCTGACCGGCGCCAACGCAGATCATCGCATCGCGCTGTCCCCGCAGTTTGTTCACAACTTTGCCCTGGCGCTGGCGAGCCCGCTTGGCGCAACCGTCCCGACCGGCGAACTCCCTGCCGGGGCGGCGCGGTTTGCACGAGCCGCCGCCGCCGATCTGAAGTCCGCTCCGGGGCAGGCCCTGGTGCTGGCGGGACGCAGCCAGCCGCCGGAGATTCATGCGCTTTGTCATTGGATCAACGCCCAACTGAAGGCGCCGGTTGACCTCATCGAGCCAGTTGACCCGGTCCCCATCGGTCACGCGGTTGCGCTGCGCGCCCTCGCTGACGACCTCGCCGCGCAACGGGTCGAGACATTAGTCATTATCGGGGCGAACCCCGCCTATGACGGCCCCGCCGACCTGCGGCTCGGCGACCTGATCGCTGCGGTTCCCTTCAGCGCCCACTTCGGCCTTTATGCCGACGAGACGGCGATGCGCTGCCGGTGGCACCTGCCAATGTCGCATCCCCTCGAAAGCTGGTCGGATTTGCGCGCATTCGAGGGGACCGCGAGCATCGTGCAGCCGCTGATCCGTCCGCTCTACGACACCCGAACCGCGCACCAGCTCATCGCAGTTTTGCAGGGAGAGGTTTCGCCGTCGTCACACGACATTGTCGTGTCGAACTGGCGGGCCCGCTCCGGATCGGATGATTTCCCCACCTGGTGGCGCGAGGTGCTCCATAACGGCGTCGTGCCGGACACGGCCGCTCGTCCGGTTGCCGCGCCTCCCGTCGAGCTTCCGCAGGTCGCGCCCGCACCGGAGCCGAGCGGCTTTACGTTGACAATCTCGCCTGACCCGTCCGTCTGGGACGGCTGCTTTGCCAATAACGCCTGGCTTCAGGAATGTCCCAAGCCGCTGACCAAGCAGGTGTGGGGCAACGCGCTGCACGTATCGCCGGTGGACGGCAAGCGGCTCGGCCTCGTCGATGGCGATGTGGTTCGTCTTGAGATCGGGGGCGTTGGCATTGAGGCGCCCGTTCTGGTGCGCGCCGGCCAGCCCGAGAACGTCGTCGCCGCCACGCTCGGCTATGGCCGCTGGTCTGCGGGGGCCATCGGCAACCGCGTCGGCTTTGATGTCTTCGGGTTGCGAACGCTCGATAATCTTTGGCTGCGCACCGGCGCCAAGCTCTCCAAAACCGGCGCGTCGCAAAATCTCCTGCTGGCGCAGAAGCATTTTCAGCTCGAGGGTGAAGCGAAGGAACTCCAGCCGCGCATGTCACTCGCCGAACTGGCCGCCGGCAAACGCCTCGCTGACCGCCCTGGCGAGCACCTTCCGACACTCTACCCGCCATACGACTACGACACATATGCGTGGGCCATGGTCATCGACAACGCCGCCTGCATCGGCTGCAACGCCTGCGTGGTGGCCTGCCAGGCGGAGAACAACGTCCCGGTCGTCGGACCCGATGAAATCGCGATGGGTCGCGACATGCATTGGCTGCGCGTGGACACCTACATCATCGATGAGCGCCCCGGCTTTTCCCCGGTGCCCTGCATGCATTGCGAGCACGCTCCGTGCGAGCCCGTTTGTCCGGTCGCAGCCTCGATCCACGACAGCGAGGGGCTGAACGCCCAGGTCTACAACCGCTGCGTCGGAACCCGGTTCTGCCAGTCGAATTGTCCCTACAAGGTGCGGCGCTTCAATTTCTTCGGCTACGCCGACGGACAGGAATACGCCAATTTGGGCGCCGAGGTGGTGAGAGCCGTGTTCAACCCGGATGTCACCGTGCGCGCACGCGGCGTCATGGAGAAATGCACCTATTGCGTCCAGCGCATCAGCCGGGCGCGCCGCGCCGCGGAAAAGGAAAAACGGCAGATACGCGACGGCGAGGTCGTCACCGCATGCCAGGCCGCGTGTCCGACGCGCGCCATCAGCTTCGGCGACCTCAACGATCCTCATTCGCAGGTCAATGAACTACGCCAGGAGCCGCGCCTCTATGAATTGCTCGGACACCTCGGCACGCGTCCGCGTACCACGTATTTGGCGCACGTGCGCAATCCCAATCCGGAATTGGAAGGCCCGGTGTCATGAGCGTCACCGCAATCGAGGAGGTGACGCCGGTCCGGCGCTTTACGCTCCCGAGCGGACGCTCTTATGAAAAAGTCGACGACCTCGTCACCGCCCCGCTTATCGAACGCCAGGCCTGGAGTTGGCGCATCTGGTGGATTGCATTCGCGGCGAGCGCGGCGCTCACCGCGGTGTTCGTCGTCTGCGTGGTTTGGGTATTCATCAAGGGGATCGGCATCTGGGGCCTCAACACCTCAGTCGTCTGGGGCTTCGACATCGCCAATTACGTCTGGTGGATCGGCATCGGCAACGCCGGCACCCTGATCTCGTCGATGCTGCTGTTGATGCGTCAGCGGTGGCGCGCCTCGATCAACCGCTTTGCCGAAGCTATGACCCTGTTTGCGGCAGCCATCGCCGGGCTGTTCCCGATCATCCACCTCGGACGGTCGCTCTATTTCTATTGGCTGACGCCATACCCGAACACGATGACGGTGTGGCCCCAGTGGCGCAGCGCGCTGATATGGGATTTCTGGGCGATCTTGAGCTATTTGCTGTTCTCGATCCTGTTCTGGTACGTCGGTCTCATTCCGGATTTCGCCACCGTCCGCGACCGCGCGCGCAATCCTCGCCAGCGCATGATCTACGGGGCGCTCGCCTTGGGCTGGCGCGGGTCAGCGCGGCATTGGCGCGTGTACCAGCTCTACCACATCGCCATGGCGTGTCTTGGCGTGCCCTTGGTGGTGTCGCTTCATAGCGTGGTCGGACTCGATTTTGCTGCGAGCCTGATGCCCGGCTGGTCCGAGTCGATCTTCCCGCCCTACTTTGTGGTCGGGGCCATGTACTCCGGTTTCGCCATGGTGGTCTGCCTGACGGCCCTGGTGCGGTGGGGTTTCCGGCTGCAGCCGCTGATCACGACGGAACATTTCGACGTGATGGCGAAGATCATGCTCGCCGCCGCGATCATCATGGGTCTGTCCTATCTCACCGAGTGGTTCAATGCCTGGTACGGGGGCGAGCACGCCGAGCGCAGTCTCGTACGATTCGCATTCACGGGCGCGTATGCGCCGCTCTTCTTCGCCATGCTGTTCTGCAACGTGCTGGCGCCCCAGGCATTCTGGTTCGGGGCGGTCCGACGCAGCATTGCGGCGGTGTTTGCACTGGCCGTCGCCATCAATGTCGGCATGTGGCTCGAGCGTATCCTCATCATCTGGAACACGCTGTCGCATGGTTACACCCCGAGCATGTGGCGGCTCTACCTGCCGACGATCTGGGATTGGCTGACGATGTTCGGCTCGCTCGGCTTCTTCATTTTCCTTTTTCTTATTTTCGTTCGCCTGGTTCCGACCGTGTCCATGCATGAGGTGCGCGATCTCGTGGCCGAGGAGATCGAAGCGTGAACAAGATGCTGCTGGCCGAATTTGCTCAGGCGCACAAGTTGCGCGAGGCTGCGGAAACGGCCAGCGGGCGCGGCTATAAGCTCATCGACGCCTTCACGCCGTTCCCGGTCGAGGGCGTGGCCGAGATGCTTGATTCCCGGCCCAGCAAAGTCCGCGTTTTCATGTTCGCCGGAGGCATCCTGATCGCCGCAATGGCTCTCGGCGGCGAATACTACACGGCGGTCATCAACTATCCCTACAACGTCGGCGGACGGCCGCTGAATTCGTGGCCGGCCTTCATGCTGGTGCCTTTTGCCACCGGCATTCTCGGCGCCACGATTGCGGGCTTCATCCGCTTTCTCTTCGAGACCGGCCTGCCGCGGCTCCACTTTCCATTGTTTGCGGTCGAAGGAACGGAGCGCGCCAGCCAGGACCGGTTCTTCCTCGCCATCGAGGCGCCGGAAACGGAGGACGAAAGGCGCAACGCCGTAGACTCGCTGCAGGGCGCGGGCGCGCTGAACGTCCGGGAGGTGTTATCGTGAGACGCGCTGCGCCCGCCGTGTGCCTCATGCTGCTGCTGTGCGGCTGCGGCCTCAGCATGACGCAACAGCGCAAGTACAAGACGTACTCGCCCTCCACGCTCTGGGCCGACGGCGCTTCCGCCCGCCCGCTGCCGGACGGCGGCGTGGCGCAGGGCGACCTCGCTCTCGCCGCCATGGAGGCGGAACCGCCGGACGCATCGCCGGCGCTGCTCGCCCGCGGCCGCGAACGCTTCGACATCTATTGCGCGCCCTGTCACGGGCTCGCCGGCGATGGCGACGGCGTGATCGTTGCGCACGGGTTTCCGAAGCCGCCGTCCTACCACATCGATCGCCTGCTCGCTGCGCCCGCTTCGCATTTCTACAACGCCATCTCGAAAGGTTACGGCGTTATGTATGCCTATTCTGATCGGGTCGATCCGCATGATCGCTGGGCGATCGTCGCCTATATCCGCGCGCTGCAATTTTCGCGGCGCGCCACGGTCGCCGAAGCTCCGGAGGCCGAGGGTGTGCTCAGATGAACCGGGGATGGAATGTCCCGTATGGAGATGGCGAGCGGAGGGATTCGATGAAACCGATCATATATCCGGCTCGGTCATTCCGGGGCGCCACCGAAGGTGGCGAGCCCGGAATCTATAGCCCTCGGCTGGTGGTTATGGATTCCGGGCTCGCCGCTTCGCGGCGCCCGGGAATGACGCGGCATATGATTCGAATTTCGAAATCGCTCAACGGGTCGCTCGCATGAGCAATCACACGCATCGCCTTCGAGGTCTTCCTGTCGAGGCTGGTATCGCGGCGGCAGGCGGCATGATGATCGTGGCGGTTTTCGCCCCCAGAATCGCTGCCGCTGGCTGGCTGGTCGCGTTCGTGTTCTGGAGCCAGATTCCCATCGGCAGCCTGATGCTCATGATGATTCACCGCCTGACGGGGGGACGCTGGGGCGAGGCGCTATACCCCGCATTGTCGCCGGCGGCGCGGCTTGTGCCGCTGTTGTTCCTGCTCATCGTTCCGGTCTTCATCGCGATCCCGCTGCTCGATCCCTGGTCGCACCGCGCCGGCGACGTCAAACCCGACGTCCTTTCATACTACCTCAACACCCCGTTTTTCATCGCCCGGTCGCTGATTGCCATTGCGGGCTGGAGCGTGCTGGCGTTTCTGCTCCCCCGAACAACCGGACGTCCCGGCCAGCTCATCGCTGCCGTCGGACTGGTGTTCCACTGCGTGGTCATCAGCGTTGTTTCGGTCGACTGGGTTCTGTCGATCGAGCCGCCGTTCATCTCCTCGTCGTTCGGCGCCAGCATGGCCATTACACAGCTTATTGTCGCGTTGGCGTGGGCGGCGCTCCGGGCGCCTCAGGCGGCGGACAATCAGGTTACCGGCGACATCGGCGGCCTGTTGCTGGCTTTCGTGCTGGGCATCACATACGTGAATTTCATGGCGTTCCTGGTGATGTGGTACGGCGACTTGCCAAGCAGGGTGTTCTGGTTCGTGGAACGCGACGCGTGGGTTCCGCTTGCAGCGGCCGCTTTCGTTTTCGGATCGGCGGTGCCGATCCTGGCGCTGCTGCTCGCGCGTGTGCGCAACGGCATTCGCCCATTGCGGGCCGTCGCCTTCAGCGTTCTTGCCGGCCTCGCCTTCTATTATGCGTATCTGATCGTACCGCCGTTCGGCGTCCGCGCTCTCGGCGCCGCGGCGCTTGCCGTCATCGTCATCGGCCTCATTGTCGCCGCCCTCGCGGGCCGCGCGATAAGCGCCCCCTCCCTACCCTCCCCCGCCCCCCTCCCTAACCCTCCTCAGCAAGCGGGGGAGGGAAGGGTGGGGGAAGGGGGAGGGTAGGGAGGGGGCAGGAGAGCTGTCCGTGGCCCATGACGCCGAGGCCGATGCGCCGCTCGAACCGGCCGGCGTCTCGCTCTGGCCGGTGCTGCTCGGGGCGCTCGCATCCGTGGTTCTGATGCTAGCCGCGATCTGGGGGTTGAATGCCGTCTACGACTGGCAGGTCCCGAACCGTTCGCTTCCTGCCCCCGAACAATTCCCTTCGCCGCGCGTTCAAACCCATCAGGCCGAGCAACTGCAGGATTTGCTCGCGGCCCAGCGTCAGCAACTGACCGAATATGAATGGGCGGATCAGAACAAGACGCTGATCCGCATCCCGATCGAGCGCGCCATGGAGATCATCGCGCAACGCGGAGGGGATGCCTACGCGCCGCTCCTCCCCCCTGGTCCGGCCACCGCTGATCCCACGGCCGGGGCCCAACGGGCAACCACCGGGCAAGCGCCTTCCGCTGGAACCCGGCAGCCGGAGGGAAAGCCTTGATCATCCTCGCCGCGCTCCTGATGCTGTTGATTGCCGGCGGCGCGGGCGCGCAAGCAGGCCTTACGCCAGCCGTCCTTGATGAGGTTGCGGCCGAGCCGCGATCGGACGCCGCGTTGCCGCTCGGATTGCGGTTCTCCGACGACAGCGGGCAGCCGCGGACGTTGGGCGACGTGCTGGCGGGAAAGCCTGCCATCCTGGTGTTCGCCGATTACACCTGCCGCACGCTGTGCGGCCCCGTCCTGACATTTGTCGCGGCCGGCCTGGAGCGGTCCGGACTCGCGGCCGGCGCCGATTATGGCCTCGTTGTGATCGGCCTCGATCCCAAGGATGACCTCGCGGCCGCCCGAGCCGCCAAGGTCGCGCGCATCGGTTCCGGCACCCCGCTCGCAGCCGCGACGAACATGCTGACCGGCGACGAGGCCGCCATCACGGCCGCGACCGCGGCACTCGGTTATCGCTACGCGTACGACGCCGAGCATGATCAGTTCGCCCACCCGGCCGCGGCCTTCGCGGTCAACTCGGCCGGCCGTGTCACGCGCGTGCTCTCCGGGCTCGCGCTCGACGGCGCCGAGCTCCGCATGGCGCTGGTGGAGGCCGGCGAAGGCCGTGTCGGCTCGCTCGGCGATCGCCTGCGGCTCTTTTGTTACGGCTTCGATCCGGTGCGCGGCGTCTACACGGAAAAGATCACGCTCTGGCTCGAACTCGCCGCGATCTTCACGCTGTTCGGCATGGCGGTTGCGATGGTCGTGATGAACGCGATATCGCGGCGCGGTGCGCCATCATGACGATCGACAGCTTCATGACCGCGGCGTCCGACTACGCCAACGAGGTCGACGGCACATTCTGGGTCCTGGTCGTGATCTCGAGCCTGATCACTCTCTTGGTTGCGGCGCTCATCGCCGGCTTCAGCCTGCGCTATCGGCGCGGGTCGACCGCGCGGCGCGGACCGCTCTCCGAGCGCTTCGGTCGCGACGTGGAGATCGGTTGGACCGTGGCCACCCTGTTCCTGTTCCTTTTCATCTTCTGGTGGGCCGCCTCGAACCAGCTTTCCGCACTCAATGTTCCGGGCCACGCAATGGAAATCCATGTGGTCGCCAAGCAGTGGATGTGGCGCGTCCAGCAGCCCGGCGGCGCGCGGGAGATCAACGAGATTCACGTCCCGGAAAACGTGCCGATCCGTTTGGTGATGACCTCGGAGGACGTGATCCACGATCTCTTCCTGCCGACGATGCGGCTCAAGCAAGACGTTCTGCCGGGCCGCTACACTTACCTCTCGTTCACGCCCACCAAGACCGGGGTCTTCCACCTCACCTGTGCGGAGTATTGCGGAACGGATCATTCCGTGATGGCGGGCCGTCTGGTCGTCATGACCGCACCGGATTATGCGCGCTGGACCAACGCGCAGCCCGAGGCCGACGACCTCGCCCACCAGGGCGAAGCTCTGTTCAGCGCACTCGGCTGCTCGGGTTGCCACGCCCCAACCTCCAGCATCCACGCGCCGGACCTTCACGGCCTTTACGGCCGCGCGGTTCCTCTCGCGGACGGCCGCGTGGTCACGGCGGACGAGGCGTATCTGCGCGATTCCATCCTCCTGCCGGCGAAAGATATCGTGGCCGGATACGCGCCGATCATGCCGAGCTTTCGTAGCGCCATTACGGAGGATGACCTCGTAAAGCTCATCGCCTACTTGAAGTCGCTGTCGACGTCCCCCACCGGAGCCCCTGGGAGCGCGGGCGTCTCGCCCGCATCAGGGAAAGAAAGAGCGGGCGGGACGCCCGCGGTCCCAGGGGGAGGTCAACAATGACCGACGCCGCCATCGCCGATGTGGCCGTCGATACGCAGCCCGCAAGCTATCTCGGGGCCGGGCACACTCTCCTCTCATGGCTCACCACGACCGACCACAAGCGCATCGCCATCCTTTATGCGGTCTCCATCACTTTGTTCTTCTTCATCGGCGGCATCGCGATCGGCCTGGTGCGTCTCGAGCTGATGGCGCCCCGAGGGCTCTTTCTCACTTCGGAGGCCTACAACCGCCTGTTCTCGCTGCATGGCATCATCATGGTGTGGTTTTTCCTGGTTCCGTCGATCCCGGCAACCATGGGAAATTTCCTGCTGCCTCTCATGATCGGCGCCCATGACGTCGCGTTCCCGCGGCTCAACCTCTTCTCGTGGTATCTCTACGTCTTCGGCGCTGCTTTCACGGTTTACGCGCTGATCTCGGGCGGCGTCGATACCGGCTGGACGTTCTACACGCCGCTGTCGACGAGCTACGCCACCGGGTATGTGGTTGCGGCGGCGACCGGCGTTTTCGTGGTCGGCTTTTCCTCGATCGCGACCGGCGTGAATTTCATTGCCACCGCGCACATGCTGCGCGCTCCCGGCATGACCTGGTTCCGGTTGCCGCTGTTCGTGTGGGCGATGTACACGGTCAGCATGGTCATGGTGCTGGCGACGCCGGTGCTCGCGATGTCGCTCCTGCTCGTCATCGCGGAGCGTGCGTTCGGGCTGCCGATTTTCGATGCCGCCCGCGGCGGCGACCCGGTCCTGTTCCAGCATCTGTTCTGGTTCTACAGCCATCCGGCCGTCTACATCATGATTCTTCCGGCAATGGGGGTCGTGTCCGAGGTGATCCCCTGCTTCGCGCGGAAAACCATCTTCGGCTACGCGTTCATGGTCTACGCATTGATCACCATCGCGGTGATCGGGTTCATGGTCTGGGGCCACCACATGTTCGTGGCCGGCCAGTCTCCCCTCGCCAACCTGGTGTTTTCATTCCTTTCGTTCATTGTTGCGGTGCCCTCCGCCATCAAGGTGTTCAATTGGACCGCGACCCTGCACCGCGGCGAGATCACGTTCGAGGCGCCGATGCTCTATGCGCTGGGCTTCGTCGGCCTGTTCACGATCGGCGGACTGACGGGGCTCTTCCTTGCTTCGGTTCCGATCGATATTCACGCCACCGACACGTATTTCGTGATCGCGCATTTCCATTTCGTCATGGTGGGCGGAACGGTGTCGGCGTATATGGCCGGGCTGCATTTTTGGTGGCCCAAGGTGACCGGGCGTATGTACTCCGAAGCGTGGGCGCGCTTCGCCGCGATCACCACGTTTCTCGGGTTCAACGCAACGTTCCTGCCGCAGTTCGTCATGGGGTGGAACGGCATGCCGCGCCGCTACCATTACTATCCCGACGTTTTCCAGGCGTGGCACGTGATGTCGTCGGTCGGCGCCCTTATCCTCGCCGTCGCCTATGTGCTGCCGCTGATCTATTTCGGCTGGTCGCTGATCTATGGGCGGCGTGCGGGAGCCAATCCATGGAACGCCACCGGGCTCGAATGGCAGACGAGTTCGCCGCCGCCGAAGGAGAACTTCCACCGTATCCCCCGCGTCGATGTCGAACCGTATGCTTATGGCGAGTTCGTTCATTTGCCGATGGCGGATGATCGCACGCCCCCCTCCCTACCCTCCCCCGCAAGCGGGGGAGGGTAGGGAGGGGGCAGGGCGAAACCGCATGAGCGACGCCGCCACCGCCTTGCGGGAACCGTGGCCCGATCTCGACCGCCAGCGTGAGGGCGTCTCGGTCGGCATCTGGCTGTTCATCGCCAGCGAGGTATTGTTTTTCGGCGCGCTCTTGCTTGGCTATGCGGTGTACCGTGCGTTATACCCCGAGGCATTCCGCATCGCCGGTGCTGAAACCGAGGTGTTCTACGGCAGCGTGAACCTGTTGTTGCTCCTCACCAGCAGCGTGACCATGACGATTGCGGTGGACGCGTCGCGGCACGGGATGCGCCGCACCGTCATCGCCTGCCTGGCGCTGACGATACTTCTCGGCGCCGCGTTCCTGATGTTCAAGGGCTTGGAATATAGCGCCGATATCGCCAAGGGCCTGCTCCCCGGTGCGCATTTCCCGCTGCAGCCGCCGCAAACCCAGCTGTTCTGGGGCCTTTACTGGGTCATGACCGGCGTGCATGCCATCCATCTTGCCATCGGTATCGCGATTGTCGGCACGTTTGCGGTGATGCTCTGGCGCCGGCTCATGCCGATCGAGTCTCCCGCCATGCTGGGCGTCGCGACTTACTGGCACTTCGTCGACACCGTTTGGATCATTCTGTTCCCACTGCTTTATCTGGTCGACCGATCATGAGTAATTCTCACCGGCGCCCCATGCACATCTGGCTACGCCCGGTCGCCGTTTGGGTCGCCCTGGTTTTGCTCGGCCTTGTGAGCCTGGGCGCGGCGTACCTGCCGCTCAACGCGTTCAACACGCCCCTGAATCTTGCGATTGCCGGGGTCATGGTGATTCTGCTGTGGCTGTTCTTGATGGATCTCATCGGCTCCGACGCTCTGATCCGGCTGATTGCCGTTGCGGGTCTGGTGTGGCTCTCGTTTATGTTCGCACTAACTTTCAGCGACTATTTCTCTCGCGCTTGCGAAGACCAACCAGGCCGGCCGGCCGCATTTTGTGTTGACCAGAAGATCAATCGGGGCGCTTTTTGAGGCGAGGTGTCGCCGTCCCGTTTGCGACGCTGTAGCCCGGGTTGAGCGGTAAAGCGAAACCCCGGGGGGCGCTGCCGTATTCATAGGCTGATCCCGGATTACGCTGCGCTCCATCCGGGCTACGGGTGCTACGGATTCCCCACCCGCAGCCGCGCCACCGCGGCCTCGTCGATCTCGACGCCAAGGCCCGCCTTGCCGGGCAGAGTGAGCTGTCCATCCACCATCGCCAATGGCGCGCGCACGATATCTTCGGCGAGATAGAAATGCGTGAGGCTGACGCCCCAATCGATGTTGTCCAGCGCGCAGGCGAGATGCACCGTTGCGGCGGCGCCGAGACTGGATTCCGCCATCTTGGCGGCGACGTTGACCGCAAGGCCAAGACGCCGGCACAGCGCGCCGGCGTTGAGCGCAGCCGCGAAGCCGCCGAGCTTGATGAGTTTGAGCGAGACGCCGCCGGCGCCGGCCGCCGCATGCGCCTCGATATCACGGAGGGAATGAATGCCCTCGTCGGCCCCGATCGGGAGCGCGGTGCGGCGCGCGAGCCCCGCAAGGCCTTTCAGGTCGCCATCCGCGAACGGCTGCTCGAGGAAAAGAAGGTCGACCTCCCGGGTCGCCGCGAGGTAACGCCGCGCCGCGTCATACGAGAAGCCGCAATTGGCATCGGCGCAGATCGACACATCCGGCCCCAGCGCCTCGCGCACCGCAAGCGCGGTGACGATCTCGCTGTCGAGCGGCTTGACGCCGACCTTGAGCTTGAGCTTGAAAAGGCGGATGCCCTCACGAGCCTTGGCCTTCGCCTCCGCCACGTCCTCGTCCGGCGTCGCATTGCCGACGAGCCACATGGGCGCGACCTCGCGGCGCAACGGGCCACCCACGAGATCGATCAACCGCACGCCCGATGCCTGGCCGGCCAGATCGAGGAGCGCCAATTCGACGGCGGAATGCGCACCGGGATTGCCATGGAGCACCGCGCGCAGCCGCTTCATCAGCGCCGGCCGCATCCAGGCATCCGTGCCGATCAGGGCGGGGCCGAGATGATCGCGCACCGCCGCCGTCAGCCCGCCGAGCGTATCGCCCGTCATGGTCGGCGCGGACGCCGCCTCGCCCCAGCCCACGGTGCCGTCGACCGCCTCGATGCGCACCAGGATGTTGCGCGCGTGCGTCACCGTCTCGGCCGCCATGCGGAGAGGCTTCCGGAGCGGCAGCGCCAGCGGGATCGCATCGACGCGGCGGATGACGAGCGCGGGGCGGTCGAGAGCGGAGGGAAGATCAGAGGCGACGATTTGCATGGCGCCTAACGGCTGGAACGGGCAAACTATAGCGCATCGGGCTTGAAGAGCCTTGAGGCGGTTTTAAGCCACACCACCAGGAGGGCGCTCATGACCAAGCTTTTCCGAATCTCCATCATCTGCGCCTTAGCAGCCCTCGCCCT
>Ga0257161_1000056_pt1 | contig 27258 bp, 24 predicted proteins | sample NR01A_FD_185954 | JGI IMG/M metagenome (GOLD analysis project Ga0257161, IMG submission 185954) | Soil microbial communities from H.J. Andrews Experimental Forest, Oregon, United States - NR-01-A | ecosystem: Environmental > Terrestrial > Soil > Temperate forest > Bulk soil | place: USA: Oregon... | reverse complement strand
CCGGCGCCGTGGCCGGTCGAGATGATCGAATTCCTGTTTCTCGGCTGCGGTTTCTACATGATGCACGGCGTCATTCAGATCTACGCCACCGAGCTTGCACCGGCCGCGCGCGGCTCCGCCGCCGCCTTACACTCCGGTTTTTTCTGCCTCGGCCTTGCCGCCGGGCCGGTCTATTTCGGCTATGGGTTGGCACACGCCGGATTGGCGCCGACCGTGGTTCTGTCGGCCACAGTGATGTTCCTCACCGGCTATGTGTGCGCGAAGGTGTTGCGGCGCAGCCGGCCGGTGTAGGCTCACTCCCGCGCGCGGTATCCACGCACGCCCTGGTCGGGCGCCCAGGCGCCGCGCGGCAGCCGCCCGGCTTGCCAGAACACGTCGATCGGCATGCCGCCGCGGGGATGGAAATAGCCGCCGATGCGCAGCCAGCGTGGCTTGAGATGGGCGTACAGGCGTTTGCCGATTCCGACCGTGCAATCTTCGTGGAACGCCGCATGATTGCGGAAGCTGTTGAGAAACAGCTTCAATGATTTCGACTCGATGAGGAAGCGGTTCGGCACATAGTCAATCACCACGATGGCGAAATCGGGCTGCCCGGTGACCGGGCACATGGTGGTGAATTCCGGAAACGTGAACCGCGCCACATAGTCGGTGTCGGGATGGGGGTTCGGCACGCGATCGAGCACGGCCTCGTCTGGAGACGCCGGAATCTTGCTCGGTTGTCCGAGGTGGATGGGCTTGTGTGACATGAGATCCGAAAGTCAGCCGGTCGATGCCGGGCTTTATAGCGCTATCGTTTCAAGTTGAATCGGATAGCGTCCTAAACGCGTTGATTTTGCGCATGATTTTGTCCGAAAGGTCGGCAGCTTTTCGGGATCATGCGCCACGATAAATACCGATTGCGTCGCACGGCGTCACGCCTGTATTTTACTGGCAACAAGGACGGGCATGGATCGGTTACGACAGGTTCGCGGGACGGCTGGCGTTCGGACGGCACCGGAGGCCTGTTATCGCGAGCAGGACGCAAATAATTGGAGTTTGGATGTCCGGCATGACGAAATTGCTAGAGCAGGCCGTGGAGCAGGCGCGCGAATTGCCCGAGGAGGATCAGGATGCGGCTGCCGAAGCTCTTTTTGTGCATATAGCGAATCGGGATCAACACCACGGCCTCACCTTTGAGCAGGCCGAAGAGGTGAAACGCATTCGCGCGCGTCTGCAGTCCGGTGAGACTCGTCTGGCGACCGATGAGGAAGTATCCGCACTTTGGAAAAAGTGCGGTGTATGAGGGTCCGTTACACCCTTGAAGCGCTCGCACATCTGGACGCGATCCACTCCTACATCGAACCTCGCAATCCTGTCGCCGCTCAGCGCGTGGTCGCGCGAATTCGTGCAGCCGTCGATCGCCTTGGCAAATTTCCCAACATCGGGCATCGAGGTCTGGTCACCGACACCTGCGAGTGGTCGGTGAAGGGGTTGCCGTACATTATCGTGCATGAGTTGAATTTCGAGGCGAACGAGGTCGTCGTCCTCGGGGTTTTTCACGGCGCACAGGATCGCGAAGGCGGCTGATTGAATTGCCGCGCCAAAAGGGACATGCCGCCCCACCTTTCCGCCCTGCGCGCGATCCTGTAGAAGCCGCGCACCAACCAACAGCCGGAGCTTCCATGACCGCCATCGTCGATATCATCGGCCGCGAAATTCTAGACAGTCGCGGCAATCCAACTGTCGAAGTCGACGTCGTGCTGGAGGACGGCAGCTTCGGCCGTGCGGAAGTGCCGTCCGGCGCCTCGACCGGCGCCCATGAGGCGGTCGAGCTGCGCGACGGCGACAAGAAGCGCTACTTCGGCAAGGGTGTCCGCAGGGCGGTCGACGCCGTCAATGGCGAGATTTTCGATGCCATCGGCGGCATGGATGCGCAAGCCCAGGTCAAGATCGACGAGACTCTGATCGGCCTTGATGGAACCCCCAACAAGGCGCGGCTCGGCGCCAATGCCATCCTGGGCGTCTCGCTCGCCACTGCCAAGGCGGCTGCGGCAGCGAGCGGACTGCCGCTCTATCGTTATGTCGGCGGGTCGTCGGCCCGCATCCTGCCGGTACCGATGATGAACATTATCAACGGCGGCGTTCACGCCGACAACCCGATCGATTTCCAGGAATTCATGATCATGCCGGTCGGCGCCGAAAATTTCGCCGAGGGCCTGCGCATGGGCGTCGAGGTGTTCCAGACGCTCAAAAAGGCGCTGCATGATGCCGGTCACAACACCAATGTGGGCGACGAGGGCGGCTTCGCCCCGAACCTGCCGTCGGCCGATGCGGCACTGGGCTTTGTCGTAAAGGCGATTGAAGCCGCCGGCTACCGGCCGGCCGAGGACGTGGTTCTGGCCCTCGACCCTGCGTCAACGGAATTTTTCAAGAATGGCGCCTATCATTATGAAGGCGAAGGAAAAGTGCGGACCAGGGACGAGCAGGTGAAATATCTTGCCGAGCTGGTGCGGCGCTATCCCATCGCGTCCATCGAGGACGGCATGGCGGAGGACGATTTCGATGGCTGGAAAGCCTTGACCGACGCGATCGGAGCGCGATGCCAGCTGGTCGGCGACGACCTGTTCGTCACCAATGTGCGACGTCTCGCCGATGGCATACAACGCGGGCTCGGCAACTCGATCCTGATCAAGGTCAATCAGATCGGGTCGCTCACCGAGGCGCTCGCGGCGGTCGAAATGGCCCACAAAGCGGCCTACAGTTGTGTGATCTCGCACCGTTCCGGCGAGACCGAAGACACCACCATTGCGGACCTCGCGGTCGCCACAAATTGCGGACAGATCAAGACCGGTTCGCTGGCCCGCTCGGACCGCACTGCGAAATACAACCAGCTGCTGCGTATCGAACAAGAACTGGGACCGCAGGCGCGATATGGCGGGCGGGCAGCCGTGAAGGGGCTCACCGTCCCTCACTGATTTCGCCCGGGATCTTCTCCGCCCGGCAACTTTTCTGGGGATCATGTGTTAGGGTTGCATTAACCGCATTGGCAGCACAAATCTGTCATGGTTATTCGTCCGCGGATTCGTGCGTTTCTGACAGCGCTTGGCCTCTACGTCGTGGCGGCGCTGTTCATCGGCTATTTCGGCGTCAACGCCTATACGGGAAAAAATGGCATCAACGCGCGCCAAGGTCTCGATCAGCAGATCGCCGACTTGGCCGGCGAAGTGGAGCGCGTCAGGGCAGAGCGGGCCCGGTGGGAACGGCGGGTCGCCCTGCTTAAAGCCGACCGCATCGATCCGGATATGCTGGACGAGCGTGCCAGGCAGCTTCTCAACTATTTGGACCCGCGTGACGTGACCATCATGGTCAAGCGTCGCTGAAAGTTGCGGTGCGGTGGCTTTAAGTTGCGGTGCGGTGGCGCTCTGAGTGTGACGTGGCAGCGCTTTCGCGGCCGTTCGTTTTAAGCTATGGGAAGGCGAACCAGCTCCCGCTCGAGGTTTTAATGGCGCTCGCAAACACTAGAAAACCGACCCCCGTCCCCGCTCCGAAAAGCCGTCCCGAGACGAGCACCAGCCGCCGGTCAGGCGAGGGTGCTCCCGATATGCCTCCCGATCTCGGCAAGGAGGTGGAACTTCGCGTCTATCGCGACATGCTGATGATCCGCCGCTTCGAGGAGAAGGCCGGCCAGATGTATGGCATGGGTCTGATCGGCGGTTTCTGCCACCTGTATATCGGGCAGGAAGCCGTAGTGGTGGGCATGCAACTCGCCCTGAAATCCGGCGATCAAGTCATCACGGGATATCGTGATCACGGACACATGCTCGCCTGCGGAATGGACCCCAAGGGCGTCATGGCCGAGCTGACCGGCCGGCGCAGCGGTTATTCCAAGGGAAAAGGCGGCTCGATGCACATGTTCAGCGTCGAGAAAAATTTCTACGGCGGTCACGGCATTGTTGGCGCCCAGGTCTCGCTCGGCACCGGCCTTGCCTTTGCCAATCGCTATCGCCAGAACGGCGACGTATGCCTGACCTATTTCGGCGACGGCGCGGCGAACCAGGGCCAAGTCTATGAAAGCTTCAACATGGCTGAGCTGTGGAAGCTTCCGGTCGTCTACATTATCGAGAACAACCGATACGCCATGGGCACCGCCGTGACGCGCGCCTCCGCTCAGGCCGATTTTTCCAAGCGCGGTCTGTCCTTCAACATTCCGGGCGAGCAGGTCGACGGCATGGATGTGCGTGCCGTGAAGGCGGCCGGCGAACGGGGCGTAAAGTGGTGTCGTGACGGCAACGGCCCCATCATTTTGGAGATGATGACCTACCGCTACCGCGGCCACTCCATGTCGGATCCGGCAAAATACCGCACCCGCGAGGAAGTCGAAAAGATCCGCACCGAGCGCGATCCGATCGAGCAAATGCGCGCGCGCCTGCTCGCGACGAATCGGGCGAACGAGGACGAGCTCAAGCGGACCGACGCGGAAGTGCGCAAGGTCATCAACGAGGCGGCCGAATTCGCCACCCATGAGCCCGAACCCGATCCAGCCGAGCTTTGGACCGACGTGGTGCGCTGAAGCCTCAAGAGAGCGATTTCGAGAACCGTCATGCCGATCCAGGTTCTGATGCCCGCGTTGTCGCCCACGATGGAGAAGGGCAACCTTGCCAAATGGATGAAAGGCGTGGGGGATCGCATCAGATCGGGCGACATCATCGCCGAGATCGAGACCGACAAGGCCACCATGGAAGTTGAGGCGACCGACGAAGGGACCTTGGGGAAGATCCTCGTTCCCGAGGGCACCGCCGACGTCGCGGTGAACACGCCGATCGCCGTGATCCTGTCCGATGGCGAAGATAGCAAAGCGCTGAATGGACCGGGTGCCGCTTCGATGTCGCCGAGAGCGGACAGCGCCGCGGAAACGAAGGGGCCGCTTAACGCGACACTGACCAAGGTCGCGCAGGCCTTCGCCGCTCCACCGCAGCCGCTGGCCGCGCTCGAAACCGACGTGCCAGCGGGCACCGAGATGGTCACCATGACGGTGCGGGAGGCGTTGCGCGACGCCATGGCGGAGGAAATGCGCCGTGACGCCGATGTGTTTGTCATCGGCGAGGAAGTCGCCGAGTACCAGGGCGCCTACAAGGTTACGCAAGGCCTGCTGCAGGAATTCGGTGCGGCGCGCGTGATCGACACGCCGATCACCGAGCACGGATTTACCGGCCTCGGCGTCGGTACCGCGATCGCCGGGCTCAAACCCATCGTCGAATTCATGACCTTCAATTTCGCCATGCAGGCGATCGATCAGATCATCAACTCCGCCGCCAAGACGCTTTACATGTCGGGTGGCCAGATGGCGTGTTCCATCGTGTTCCGCGGTCCCAATGGACCGGCGTCGCGTGTCGGCGCCCAGCACAGCCAAGACTATTCATCGTGGTACGCGCACGTGCCGGGTCTCACAGTGATCGCGCCCTTCACGGCCGCCGACGCCAAGGGTCTGCTCAAATCCGCCATCCGCTATCCTAATCCGGTGGTGTTCCTGGAAAACGAAATTCTCTACGGCCACTCCTTTCCGGTGCCGAAGCTTGACGAATATCTGGTGCCGATCGGCAAGGCGCGGATCGCGCGGCCTGGCGAGCATGTCACCATCGTAGCGTGGTCGATGGGAATGACATATGCGCTCAAGGCCGCCGAGGAACTCGAAAAGGAAAACATCAGCGCCGAGATCATCGACCTGCGCACCCTGCGGCCAATGGACACCGCAACCATCGTCCGATCGGTCGAAAAGACCGGCCGCTGCGTGGTCGTGGAGGAGGGCTGGCAGCAATCGGGCATCGCGGCCGAGATCGCCGCACGTTTGATGGAGCAGGCCTTCGACTATCTCGACGCTCCAGTCGCGCGCGTGTCGGGCAAGGACGTGCCGATGCCTTACGCGGCGAACCTCGAAAAGCTGGCGTTGCCTTCGGTCGGCGAGGTCGTCGCGGCCGCGAAGGCGATTTGTTACCGGTGATATCGCGCATTTGCCCAAAACGGGCATGTTCGCCCGCAAGTGACAAATCGATTCTGGAAGCAATGACATGTCCTGGCGTGCAACAGTACCTTTTGCCGTGACCGCGTGGCTCCTGGCCGGAGCGATATCGGCCGCGGCCTATCCGGATCGTCCCGTCACCATCGTGGTGCCGTTCGCCGCTGGCGGTCCGAGCGATATCGTGGCGCGTATTATCGGAGAACATTGGTCGCGCATCTTGGGTCAACAGTTCGTAGTCGAGAACGTCACCGGGGCCGGTGGAACCGTCGGAGCCGCCAGGGTGATGCGGGCCGCGCCCGACGGCTACACGCTATTGGCGGGCAACCTCGGCACCCAGGCCGCGAGCGTCGGGCTCTATCCCAATCTTGCCTACAATCCACGCACCGATTTCGAGCATATCATCCTGACGGCATCGACTCCGATGCTGGTGGTGGCCAAGAAGGACCTGCCGGTCAAGGATTTCCGCGAATTCATCACGTATCTGAAGGCCAATGACGCCAAGCTCAATTACGGTACCGGCGGCGTTGGCGCGACCTCGCATCTTACCTGCCTGTTCCTCGACTATCTGCTTGGCACCAAGACCACCCATGTGCCCTATCGCGGTTCGGGCCCTGCCTTGCAGGCTCTGATCGGCGGTCAGATCGACTATGTCTGCGACCAGACGGTCGGCATTGTGCCGTCGATCCAGGGCGGCCTCGTCAAAGGCCTTGTGATTGCGATTCCGGAGCGGTCACCGGTGCTGCCCAACGTGCCGACGTCGGAGGAGCAAGGCATGCCGAAATTCCAAGCTACCGGCTGGAATGTGCTGCTCGCCCCCAAGGGCACGCCGAATGCGATTGTCGATCAACTCAACGCGGCGGGCGTAGCATCTCTAAAGGACGAGGGGGTGCGACAGCGCCTGCTTGAACTTGGTGCCGAACTCCCAAGTGTTGCGGAGCAGACGCGGGCGAGCGCCGCCGAACTCGTACGCACCGAAATTGAAAAATGGGTTCCCGTCATCAAGGCGGCAGGCGTGGTTGTGAACTGAGATCCGCGATGGCGTTTATCACTGATCACGAAGTCTATGACGCGTTGCCAATTTCCAATGATGCCTTGGAAAGGGGCGGTGTGGAGTTGCTGCGCGCCGGGGTGGTCGATGAGGAACTGTTTATCACGGCGCGCCGTGTGTTCGCGGAGCCTGCGCATTGGGGCTACGTGCTCGCCGACATTACACGCCGGCTGGCAGCGCTCTATGCCGTGGAGAGCGATTTCGCCGAGGCCAAGGCAAGCGCCGCAATCGCTGGCGCACTTGCCCGATCGCTCCGCTCCAAAGCGGGCGCGGCGCGCGCCCCTCCCTACCCTCCCCCGCATGGGCGGGAGGGTAGGGAGGGGGCTAAGCCGGCCAAATCCGCGCGACCACGCGCCAAGGCGCGGGCCGCATCCAAATCCACCACCAAAGCCGTTACGCGTCGTCAGGGCGCGCGCGCCAAACCGTGAGGCGGGGCCGATGCCGATCAACATTCTCATGCCCGCGCTGTCTCCTACCATGGAGAAGGGAAACCTTGCCAAGTGGCTCAAGAAGGAGGGCGACAAGGTCAAGGCCGGCGACATTCTGGCGGAGATCGAGACCGACAAAGCCACGATGGAATATGAAGCGATCGACGAGGGCGTGATCGCGAAAATCCTGGTTCCGGAGGGCACCGCCGACATAGCGGTCAATCAACCCATTGCGGTGCTTGCCACGGAGGGCGAGGATGTGAAAGCGGCTTCGGCTGGTGCCCCTGCGGCAAAGCCGAGTGCGTCCAGCTCGCCACCGCCCGCGGCGAAGCCCGCTTCGGTGCCAACGCCACCTCCGCCTCCGGCGCAAGCCATGCCAGTGGCGGCTTCGCAGGTCGCGCCTGCACCCACCAGCAACGGTCACGGCCGCATCTTCGCCTCGCCGCTCGCTCGCCGCCTCGCCAAGGCGGCCGGCATCGACGTCGTCCGTATTGCCGGCACCGGCCCACACGGGCGCATTGTCGCGCGGGACGTGGAAGCGGCAAAATCCGGTGGCGCGACGGCGCGGGCGCCAGCACCGCAGATGCCCGCACCACAGGCGCCCGCCGTGACGCCGGTGCAGGCACCCGCAGATGACAAGATCCGTGCCCTGTTCGAGCCCGGCTCCTACGAGGTCGTTCCTCACGACAATATGCGCAAGATCATCGCCCAGCGCCTGGTGCTGGCGAAGCAAACGATCCCGCATTTCTATCTCACCATATCCTGCACCCTCGACAAGCTCTTATCCGCGCGCGAGGACATTAACGTGACGGCGCCGAACGGCCCGGACGGCAAGCCGGCGTGGAAGCTTTCCGTCAACGACTTCGTCATCAAGGCGCTGGCGCTTGCGCTCATCAAGGTTCCGGAGGCCAACGTCACCTGGACCGAGACCGGCATGCTCAAGCATAAGCACGCCGACATCGGCGTCGCGGTCGCGATCCCGGGCGGACTGATCACTCCCGTGATCCGCAAGGCCGAGACCAAGTCGCTTATTGCGATCTCCGCGGCGATGAAGGATTACGCTGCACGCGCGCGGGCGCGCAAGCTCAAGCCCGAGGAATATCAGGGCGGCTCGTCGGCGATCTCCAATCTCGGCATGTATGCCGTCGAGGAATTCGCGGCCGTGATCAACCCGCCCCATGCCACCATTCTGGCGGTCGGCGCCGGCGAACAGCGCGCCGTGGTTCGTGACAGCAAACTCGCCGTCGCGACCCAAATGAAGGTGACGCTGTCGGCCGATCACCGCGCCGTCGACGGCGCGCTCGGCGCACAGCTGATGGGTGCGTTCAAGACCTATATCGAGAGTCCGACCGCAATGCTGGTGTGAGCGGCCAGGGTATCCTATATCGTGAATAACAATTGGATTGTTGCCTGAATCAGGCTGAAACCCACTGTGCTGTCGTCGCCCGGCTTGACCGGGCGATCCAGTAACCACAGTCAATGCTTTACTGGATTGCCCGGTCAAGCCGGGCAATGACACCGGCAGGGTCATCCTGAGTAGATAATTCTCTAAAGACTTCCATGGCTCGGAGATCAGAGTGGCGGAATCCTTCGACATCATCATCGTCGGCTCGGGCCCGGGCGGTTACGTGACGGCGATCCGGGCGGCGCAGCTTGGCTTCAAGACCGCGATCGTCGAGCGCGCCTACCTCGGCGGCATCTGCCTCAATTGGGGCTGCATCCCGACCAAGGCGCTGCTGCGTTCGGCGGAAATCTTCCACTACATGCAGCATGCCAAGGACTACGGGCTCGCGGCCGAGAAGGTGTCCTACGACGCAGCCGCCGTGGTGAAGCGTTCACGCGGCGTGTCGAAGCGCCTCAATGACGGCGTCGGCTTCCTGATGAAGAAGAACAAGGTTTCGGTGATCTGGGGCGAGGCGGCGATCGACGCGCCCGGCAAGGTTACCGTCAAGCCCGCTCCCCCTCCCTACCCTCCCCCGCGAGCGGGGGAGGGTAGGGAGGGGGCGAAGGGCGCTCTTGGTCCGGGTGCGTATGAGGCAAAACATATCATCATCGCGACCGGGGCGCGGCCGCGGGTGTTGCCGGGCCTCGAGCCGGACCAGAAGCTGGTGTGGACTTATTTCGAGGCCATGATTCCGGAGCGCATGCCGAAGTCGCTGCTGGTGATCGGTTCCGGCGCCATCGGTATCGAATTCGCCTCGTTCTATCGCACGTTCGGGACAGAGGTGACGGTGGTTGAGGTGCTGCCGCAAATCCTCCCCGTCGAGGACGCTGAAATCGCCGGCCTCGCCCGCAAGGCATTCGAGAAGCAGGGCATCAAAATTCTCACCGGCGCCAAGGTGACACGGCTCGACAAAAAGGCCGACAGCGTCACCGCCGCCATCGACGATGGCAAGGGTGGCACGCAAACGCTCACCGTCGATCGCGTCATTTCGGCGGTCGGTGTCACCGGCAATGTGGAAAATCTTGGTCTCGAAAGACTTGGCGTTAAAATCGACCGCGGCAGCATCGCGATCGACGGCTATGGCCGCACCAGCGTTCCCGGCATCTATGCCATCGGCGACGTTGCCGGCCCGCCGATGCTGGCCCACAAGGCCGAGCACGAAGGCGTCATCTGCGTCGAGGCCATCAAGGGCCTCAAGCCGCATGCCATGGACAAGCTGAAAATTCCCGGCTGCACTTATTGCGCGCCGCAAATCGCATCGGTCGGCCTCACTGAAGCCGCCGCAAAAGAGCAAAAGCTCGACATCCGGGTCGGCCGCTTCCCGTTCATCGGCAACGGCAAGGCGATCGCGCTCGGTGAGGACCAGGGACTCGTCAAGGTGATCTTCGACAAGGCCACCGGGCAGTTGCTCGGCGCGCACATGATCGGCGCCGAAGTCACCGAGCTGATCCAGGGCTATGTGGTGGCGATGAATCTCGAGACCACCGAGGAAGAGCTGATGCACACGGTCTTCCCGCATCCGACGCTCTCGGAAATGATGGGTGAAGCCGTGCTCGACGCCTATGGGCGGGTGTTGAATATGTAGGGTGTAGGGTGGGCAAAGGCGCCTGGCACGGCTTCAATGGTTACCGACGCCCTCTCGCGCCGTGCCCACCGGGGCGCCCATGGTGGGCACGGCGCGAACCGCCCGTGGAGAAATTGTCTGCTTTGCCAGGCGCCTTTGCCCACCCTACGCTCAGTGAATATGTAGCGCATGTTTCGCTGAGACGGACAAAACCGTATGAGCGACCCGTTTTTCTTGCGGATCAAGGCGCGCCGACCTCTTTTTTGAGCTGAACGATATCTATCTCGCGAAGGTATCGCGGGATATTGATCCACACATCGTGAAAGCCGAAATCGCCGTTTTGCATTTCGTCCAGAGCGGCATCCTTGCTCCAGCTTTGATAGAGGATGCGATACAAGGCTGTGATCAGACCCGTGCGATCGGCACCGTGTTCACAGTGTAGCAGCGTCGGCTCCTGTAGCGTAGCAACACGCAGAGCGCGCAAGGCACCGACGACATCTTCCCGTTCGATATGCCAAGTGTGCATTGGGAAATCATACAGGCGCAGCGGCAAGCCTTTGGTAAGAGGCTCGTCCGAATGAAACGCCCGCAAACTCACGACGGTGCGCACGCCGTAGACCTTTACAATCTCCGCAAAACCTTGCGCATCAGGTTGAGCGCTCCGGTAAAAGTTCGGTGCCACCCGATGAAGGTTGGGCACGCCTGCAAGCGCAAGCGGAACCGCCCACCCGGAACGCTGGGCGGGCTGGATTCCCTGCGCCATGCCAGTCTGAGCCGACACGCAATGCGACGAGAGGTGGGTCAGGATCATCAGCGGAATGAAATATGCGCGCTTCATCAAAACCCCCATGTGAGCCGCCGGAGGTGCCAGCTACCAAGTGCCGTCCTTCAGCTTCGCACTTTCACATAACTTCCAGGCGCGTCCTCAATGGGGGCGAGCTTGCCGCCGCCAGGTGGGCGGGCTTCGACCTCTTCGGTGTCTTGCGCCTTGATCCAGGCGACCCAGTCGGGCCACCACGATCCGCGGTGTTCGGTCGCATTACGGATCCATCCCTCGAGGTCCTCGCCCTGCGGCGTGTCGCCTGTCCAGTACTGATATTTCGCCTTGACGGGCGGATTGATGACGCCGGCAATGTGGCCCGATCCCGATAGCACGTACCGCATCGGTCCGCCGAAGGATGATGAGCCGACGTAGACTGATTTGGCGGGCGCGATGTGATCCTCGCGGGTGGCGAGATTGTAGATCGGAATCCCGATCTGCTTGAGATCGATCTTGACGTTGTCGAGCGTCAGCTTGCCCTTGGTGATGTTGTTTTCAAGATAGCTGTTGCGCAAATAATACGAGTGATTGGCCGCCGGCATGCGCGTTGCATCGGCATTCCAGTACAGGAGATCGAACGGGAACGGCGTTTCGCCCTTGAGATAGTTGTTGACGACATACGGCCAGATCAGATCGTTTGAGCGCAACAGATTAAAGGCGTTCGCCATCTTGGAACCTTCGAGATAGCCGCGCTCGGCCATCTGGCGCTCGACCGTGATGACCTGCTCCTCGGTCGCTGCGAACACCTTCAGGTCGCCCGCGTAGGTGAAGTCGACCTGGGTGGTGAGGAACGTTGCCGACGCGATGCGATCGTCCCTCTTCGCCGCCATATAAGCCAGCGTGACGGCGAGCAGCGTGCCGCCGACGCAGTAGCCGACCGCGTTGACCTTGTCTTCGCCGGTGATCTTGGCGACGACATCGAGCGCTTCGAGCGGACCTTCATGCACGTAGTCGGCAAAGCTCTTCTGGGCGAGCCTCTGGTCCGGGTTGATCCAGGAAATCACGAACACCGTCAGCCCCTGATCGACGCACCATTTGATGAAGGATTTCTCCGGCGTCAGATCAAGGACATAATATTTGTTGATCCAGGGCGGAACGATGAGCAGCGGTCGCTTTAGAACGCGCTCGGTCGAGGGCGAGTACTGGATGAGCTGCATCAGGGCGCCCTGATAGATCACCTTGCCGGGTGTGATCGCGAGGTTGCGGCCGACCTCGAATTTCGACATGTCCGACTGTCGGATTTTCAATTCGCCGCCGCCCGCCGCGATGTCCTCGGCGAGCATGTGGGCGCCGCGCACGAGATTCTCGGCGCTCTCGTTCAAGGTGGCGCGCAGCAGTTCAGGATTGGTGAAGATGAAATTCGACGGCGAGACCGCATTCACGATCTGGCGCATATAGAATTCCGCCCTCCGGCGCACGGCCGGGTCGAGTTGGTCGGCGTGCTCGACGAGGTACTTCGCCCAATCGGCAACGACCAGATAGGCCTGCTTGAGGAAATCGAAATACTGGTTCGAAGACCATTCCGGATCGCTGAATCGTTTGTCGCGTGGGTCGGGCTTGACGACCGGGTCGGTCGGCTCGCCGGCAAGCCGCCGCGATGCGCTGGCAAACAGATCGAGGAAGCTCTTGCCGAGTCGTGTCTGCATCTCGACGGTTCGCTGCGGGTCCGCGTACCAGTATTCGACAACGTGGCCGAGGGTCTTGACGGCGTCGGCCACCTCGTCGGAATAGCCGATCTTCTGGGTACCGTCCTCGCGCGGCTTGAGATAGGCGGCAACAGCGCGGCCACCTTCCTCGACCAGCCGGACCAAGTTCTTGGTCAGCGCCTCTACATTGATATTGTCCGGATAGGTCGCCGCAGGCGCCAGTTGTGTTCCGGCAGCCGGATTCGGCACCACCATCGGCATTTCGATTGGTTGTGGCGATTGCCGAATCGCCATTGGCACCGTCGGCGTGACCGCGAACTGAGTCGGCGAATCAGGCAACCGATTGCGCGGCTCGCCCGCACCAGTCGATGTCGGGGGGTTCAGCTGGCGCAGCGGCGCGGAATCCGGAGGTCGGCTGCGAGGTCGGGGTGGCTGTGCCATCCTGGATTTTTCCTCCATGCTTTAGACATATTAGCTGGATAATGCGCTGCCGCTATTATATTATCTATGCAGTCCCATGATTTTACTCTGTCTGGTGAAGATGTTGAAGTCGCGAAGATGTTGAAGTCGCGAAGTTCCCGTCTGAAAATTTGCCGGACGCGGCAGCCTCTCATTGGACTGGGGCTGGTCTGCGCGGGCTCCATCTTTCTGGTCTCTTGCTCCACAATGATGTCCGAGATGCCGACCCAGGCCGGCGGGCTGCCAGCCGGAGCTCCGGATCGTCCGGCGGTCGCGCCCGAATATCCCGCCGTGCACGACATGCCGCCGCCACGCGCCACCGCGGTGTTGACGGAGGAGGAGAAAAAGAAGGTGGAGGCCGAACTCGCCGCCATGCGCGCCGCGCAGGCCAAACGAGCGAAGGCAAGAGGGGAGCCGGAGTGACCGCTGGCAGCGCGGTGAGACTCGCGTAAAATCCTGCTGTGCATCGCCGATCCCGTGATAAGAAGCCCTCACAAACAGCCGCGAGTTCCTGCGTTCCTCTCCGGTTACACCGGCAGAGGGTGCAGGCAAGGGACTGGGAAGATGGAAGAATTTCACCGCATCCGACGCCTGCCGCCCTACGTTTTCGAACAGGTCAATCGCGCCAAGGCGGCGGCGCGTAATGCGGGTGCCGACATCGTCGATCTCGGCATGGGTAATCCGGATTTGCCGACTCCGGCCCACGTGATCGAGAAACTCAAGGAGACCGTCGGCCGGCCCCGCACCGATCGCTATTCCGCCTCCAAGGGCATCCCGGGGCTGCGCCGCGCCCAGGCGGCCTACTACGCGCGCCGTTTCGGCGTGAAGCTCAACCCCGACACTCAGATCGTCGCCACCTTGGGGTCCAAGGAAGGCTTCGCTAATGTGGCGCAAGCGATTACGGCGCCCGGTGATGTCGTTCTCGTTCCCAATCCGAGCTATCCGATTCACGCGTTCGGTTTCCTGATGGCGGGCGGGGTGATTCGCTCCGTGCCGTCCGACCCGACGCCGTTATTTTTTGAAGCGCTCGAACGCGCCTGCATGCACTCGATTCCGAAGCCGCTGGCGCTGGTCGTGTGCTATCCGTCGAATCCTACCGCGACGGTCGCAAATCTCGATTTCTATCGAGACGTCATTGCGTTTGCGAAAGAGCACAATCTGATCGTGCTATCCGACCTTGCGTATGCGGAAGTCTATTTCGACGATCATCCGCCGCCCTCGATCCTGCAGGTGCCGGGCGCCATCGATGTAGCGGTCGAATTCACTTCGATGTCGAAAACCTATTCGATGCCAGGCTGGCGCATCGGCTTTGCGGTCGGTAATGATCGCGTCGTTGCGGCGCTGGCCCGGGTCAAATCCTACCTCGACTACGGCGCGTTCACGCCGATCCAGGTCGCCGCCACCGCCGCCCTGAACGGGCCCGATGACTGCATTCGCGAGATGCGCGACACCTACAAGCGACGCCGCGACGTGCTCGTCGAAAGCTTCGGCCGGGCCGGCTGGGATATTCCGGCGCCGCGCGCTTCGATGTTCGCTTGGGCGCCGTTGCCGGAGGCGTTCCGCACCCTCGATACCATTGAGTTTTCCACTTTGTTGATCGAAAAGGCCGAGGTTGCGGTTTCGCCGGGCATCGGGTTCGGCGAGCACGGCGAGGGCTTTGTGCGCATCGCCCTGGTCGAGAACGAGCAGCGCATCCGCCAAGCCGCCCGCAATCTGCGTCGCTTCCTTGAAACTGGTCCGGAAAAGTTGCACAACGTCGTTCCTCTGGCGACGCGCCGTTGAACGGCGACGCAATCCTATTTGATTTTACGCATGATTTTGTCCGAAAAATCTACAGGTTTTCGGGATCATGCGCTGGCTCCTGGCGGACGATAAATGGTTGCGCCCTTGAAAGCGGGTCTTGCCGGGCTCGGCACGGTCGGTTCCGCCGTGGTGCGCCAGATCGCGCAACAGCGCGATTTAATCGAGGCCCGCTGCGGGCGGGGAATCGAGGTCGTCGCCGCCACCGCGCGCACGCCCGACAAGAAGCGCGATCTTGACCAAACCCAAATACGTTGGGTCAGCGATCCGGCGACCCTCGCCGCCGATGGCGATATCGATGTGTTCGTGGAGTTGATTGGCGGCGATGATGATCCGGCGAAACGGGCGGTTGAAACCGCGCTCGCTGCCGGAAAATCCGTGGTGACGGCCAACAAGGCGCTACTGGCGCGGCACGGCGTCGCGCTTGCTGCTCTTGCCGAACAGCACGGCGTCGCGCTGAATTTCGAGGCCGCGGTCGGTGGCACCATTCCGATCGTGAAAACGCTGCGCGAGGGCCTGTCCGGCAACTCGTTTGCGCGCGTATACGGTATTCTCAACGGCACCTGCAATTACATCCTCACCCACATGGAGCAGAAAAAGCTCTCCTTCGCCGAATGCCTCAAGGACGCACAGCGCCTCGGCTATGCGGAGGCCGATCCGACGTTCGACGTGGACGGCTTCGATACCGCTCAAAAACTTGCCATCGTGGCAAGCTTAGCGTTCGGTACCCGCGTCAATCCGGATGCGGTGTATGTCGAAGGCATTTCCTCGATCACGCCGGAAGACCTCGACGCCGCCGATGCGCTCGGCTATCGGGTCAAGCTGCTTGGCGTCGCCGTGCGCACCGAGCAAGGAATCGAGCAGCGGGTTCACCCCACCATGGTGCCAAAGGACACCGCCATCGCTCAGGTGATGGGCGTGACCAACGCGGTCTCGCTTGATGCCGATGGCATTGCGCCGATCACGCTGGTCGGGCCGGGCGCCGGCGGCGCGGCGACGGCGGCGTCGGTGGTCGCCGATCTTTGCGACATTGCGCGGGGCGCGCGCGCGGCGGCTTTCGGACGCCCCGTAGACCTGCTCGCGGAGTGTCATCGCATTCCGATGCAGCGCCATGAAGGCGGCTACTACATACGCCTGCTTGCGCTCGACCGGCCCGGCACCTTTGCGACAATTGCAAAGCATCTGGCGGATGAGCAGATATCGCTCGAGTCGATCGTACAACGGCACCCCGGCGGCCGACCCCACGGCGGCGACGACCCGAAGAGTCCGGCGACGCCGGCACCGGTGATCCTGATCACCTATGCGACGACCGAGGACGCCGTGCGCCGTGCGTTGAACTCCATCAAGAATCAAGGCGTTATCGCCGCGCAGCCGCAAGTCATCAGAATCGAGAAAAATTGATTTGTTTTGTCGAGATTAGGGAGTTTGCACATGTCGTCGAGCCAGAGCAAATCGAGCCTTCCGCTCGATCGAATTCTGTCGCTGGAAATCGCTCGGGTGACCGAACGTGCCGCGGTAGCAGCGGCGAAACTGTGCGGTCGCGGTAACGAGAAGGCGGCGGACCAGGCGGCGGTCGATGCCATGCGCCGGGAGATGAACAATCTGTCGATTGCCGGAACCATCGTTATCGGCGAGGGCGAGCGCGACGAGGCGCCGATGCTGTTCATCGGAGAAAAGGTCGGGTCCGGGAACGGTCCCCGTGTCGACATCGCGGTCGATCCGCTCGAAGGCACCACGTTGTGCGCCAAGAACATGCCGGGAGCGATTGCCACCATGGCGATGGCCGAAGGCGGCACCCTGCTCAATGCACCTGACGTCTACATGGAAAAGATTGCCGTCGGTCCTGGTTATCAAAAGGGCGTCGTCGATCTCGACGCGCCCGCCGAAGAGAATATTCGTGCGCTTGCCACAGCCAAGGGTGTCAAGACCGAGGACATCACGGCCCTCATTCTTGATCGGCCGCGCCACGCCGACCTCATCGCCGCGGTGCGTAGGGCGGGCGCGTCGGTGCGGCTCATCACCGACGGCGACGTTGCCGGCGTCATCCACACGGCCGATCCGGAATCGACCGGGATCGATATCTATCTCGGAATCGGAGGTGCACCCGAAGGCGTACTTGCGGCCGCGGCACTCGCCTGCATCGGCGGCCAGTTCCAGGGCCGGCTGGTGCTCGACACGGAGGAAAAGCGCAGCCGCGCTGCCAAGATGGGCGTCAAGGATCCGCTCAAGAAGTACCAGATGGAAGACATGGTGACGGGTGATTGCCTCTTCGCCGCAACCGGAGTCACCACCGGTTCGATGCTCAAGGGGGTGCGGTTTCGCGAGGAACTGATCGAGACCGAGACGGTTGTGATGCGTTCGGTCACCGGCACGGTGCGCTGGATACGTGCCGAGCACCGCCAGTTCGGCAAGTTTCATTGGGAGTGAGCGTGGCTGGGAGCGCGGGCGTCCCGCCCGCCCTTTCTCAAAGAAAGAGAGCGGGCGGGACGCCCGCGCTCCCAGCCGCGTCATGATCATCCCGCAACCCCACCGCCATTTCCTTGGAGTCGAGCTCTCGGCGACCGGGCGGGCGTGGCGTGACCGCCTCGACGATCGCGGCAATACGCGTTCGCTGGCCATCGCCCAACGTCATGGCTTGCCGGATCTGCTCGCCCGCATCTTGGCGGGACGTAACGTGGATGTCGACGGCGTTGAGGGCTATCTCGATCCTACCATCAGGCAGCTGATGCCGGACCCCGAAGTCCTCACGGACATGAATCCGGCCGCGAGCCGCATTGCCGACGCAATAGTGCTTGGCGAACGGGTGGCGATCTTCGGCGACTACGATGTGGACGGTGCAACGTCTGCGGCGCTGCTCGCAAGCTTCTTGCGCATCGCCGGGGTCGGTCCCCTGATCCATATTCCGGATCGCATTTTCGAGGGCTATGGTCCGAACATCGAGGCAATCGGGTCGCTCGCCGCACGCGGCGCCAAGCTTCTCGTGACGGTCGATTGCGGTACCACCAGTATGGAACCGCTCGCCGAGGCGAAGCGGCTCGGCCTCGATACCATCGTCATCGACCATCACCAAGCCGATGAGAGCCTTCCGCCTGCGGTGGCGGTGGTCAACCCCAACCGGCTCGACGATCTGTCTGGGCTCGGTCATCTCGCGGCGGTTGGGCTCGTGTTTTTCGCCGTGGTGGCAACCAACCGCGAGCTGCGCCGACGCGGTTTCTGGAACGCAGCGCGGCCGGAACCTGACCTGATGGATTTCCTCGATCTGGTTGCGCTCGGCACCGTTGCGGACGTCGTCGCACTCAAGGGACTCAATCGCGCCTTCGTGGCCAAGGGTCTGATCGCGATGCGCCGACGCGAGCGTGTCGGCCTGACGGCATTGATGGACGTATCGCGGCTCGCCGGGCCGCCGGAACCGTGGCATCTCGGCTTCATGCTGGGGCCACGCATCAATGCAGGCGGCCGCATTGGGCGAGCCGATCTTGGTACACAGCTGCTCCTATGCGCCGATTCGACCGATGCGGCAGCGCTCGCGGCCGAGCTCGATCACCTCAACCGCGAACGCCAGGCGATCGAACTCGCGGCTGTTGCGGAGGCGGAAGCCGAAGCCATGGCGGCGCTCGGCATCGAGGAGAAAGGCGCTGTGGTGGTGACGGCATCGCCGCGCTGGCATCCGGGCGTGGTCGGGCTCGTGGCAGCACGGCTCAAGGAGCGGTTCGGCCGGCCGGCCTTCGCGATCGCGCTCGGACCTGGCGACGTGGGCACTGGTTCGGGGCGCTCCATCGCCGGCGTGGATCTGGGCCGCGCGGTGCGCCACGCCGTCGCCGAGGGGTTGCTGATGAAGGGCGGCGGGCATGCCATGGCGGCAGGCGTGACGCTCCGCAAGGATGCGCTCGGGACATTCCGGGCCTTTCTGGAAAGCCATTTGGGCACCGATGTCGAAGCGGCGCGGCGCGACGATGCCCTGCTGGTCGATGGCGCCTTGACGGCGCGGGGTGTCACCGCGGAACTGCTCGCGACGCTCGCGAGCGCAGGCCCGTTCGGCGCCGGCAATCCGGAGCCGGTGGTCGCGCTTCCGGCCCATACGGTTGCCTATGTGGAAGAGGTCGGCCAAGCCCATGTACGCGCCCGGTTGCAGTCGGGCGACGGCGCGACCATCAATGCCATTGCGTTCCGCGTTGCGGGGCAAAAGCTTGGAGCGGCCTTGCTCAAGAATCGGGGTCGCGCCATTCACGCGGCCGGCACGCTTTCGGTCGACCGCTGGCAGGGTAATGAGCGGGTCCAGCTGCGGATGATCGACGTTGCGTCAACTGACCCGACGGAGCGGCTGCGCGCGTAATTGCAGGGCAATCGCATTTGGCACGGGCGACGCTTCTCCCTCTCCCCTCCAGCGGGAAAAGGTGGTGAAGACTGCGGCCATATGCGATTGCCCTGCGCCGGAATGGGGTTGGCACCGCCACGGCTGGCACGTTATCAATTTTGTTCTTCAAGCTGGGACCCTCCATGTCCAATCTCAAACTATCCGTGGCGGTCGGCGACTATGATCGCAACCGCCCGTTGATCAACGGCGCCGTCCGCATCGACGGCGTCGATCCGGTGTTCATGACGTTGTCGCCGGAAGAAATCTTCTTCCGTGCCTTCCGCTCGGTCGATTTCGACATCTGCGAATTGTCGCTGTCGAGCTACACGGTGAAGACCGCGCTCGACGAATGCCCCTATGTGGGCATCCCGGCCTTCGTGTCGAAGGCCTTCCGCCACACTTCGATCTATGTACGTACCGACCGCATCAAGGAGCCGAAGGATCTCAAGGGCCGCAAAGTTGGTGTGCCGGAATATCAGCTCACCGCCAATGTTTGGGCGCGCGCCATTCTGGAAGGCGATTTCGGCGTGAAACCAGCCGACATTCATTGGATCCGCGGCGGCATCGAGGAGCCCGGCCGCCCGGAGAAAATCGCCGTGAACCTGCCGCGCGGCGTGCGCCTCGACAATGCGCCCGACGGCGCGACCATTTCCGGCCTGCTCGACACCGGCGAGATCGACGGCTTCATCGCGCCGCGTCCGCCGTCGTTCATCGAGCGCGGCCATCCCAATGTGGGCTGGCTGTTCCGCGATCCGATGGCGGCCGCGAAAGATTGGTACCGGCGGACCAGCATTTTCCCGATCATGCATCTGATCGGGGTTCGCCGTACGCTGGTCGACAAGCATCCGTGGCTGCCGGTCGCGGTATTCAAGGCCTTCGAGCAATCGAAGGCCATGGCGCTCGCAGCGCTGAACGATACCGCCGTCGCCAAGGTGACGTTGCCCTTTGTCGAGGAGACTTTGAAATCGGTACGCGAACTGATGGGTCATGATTTTTGGTCCTACGGCGTCGAGTCGAACCGCAAGACGTTGGAGTTTTTTCTGCATCACCATCATTCGCAGGGCTTGTCGCCGCGACTGATGAAGGTCGAGGACATGTTTCATCCGTCGGTGTATGAAACGTTCAAGTTGTGAAGTAAGGTGGGCTTATGAAGTAGGGTGGGCTAAATCGCCCGCCGCGGCTGTTGGATTTTGGACAGGCATCGCCGGCGATTTTGCCCACGCGGTCGCAACCGCGAGATTGGACCGCGTGGGCAAAGGCGGAACGAGGGCCATGCCATTTGCGCGCCGCCTCGGCCGCCTTTGCCCACCCTACGAGCCATTACGGCCGCTCACTTCATAATCTGCACCAACTCCGCCACCTGCTCCTTGCTTAGCGGCGCCGCAACGAACTTCAGCGTCACGGCTTCCGCCATCAGCGAGTCGAGGCCGTGGATTTCGTCCGGGTCAACCAGCGACTTCGGGAAGAAATCATCGCGCACGCGCTTTGCTACCACCTCGCTGACGCCGGCAAACTCGCCATAGTCCTTCATGACCTGCGGATTGTCGCCGTACATGTAGGCGATGGTCTCCCGATAGCCCTTCATGAAGCGGCCGATCGCGTCCTTGCGCTTGGTAAGCGCGTCGGCATTGGCGACGATGACCCGGATGGTCTGGCCGCGCACCAGGGCGGATTCGGTGGCGCGCGCCACCACGCGGGTCTTGCCCTCCTCGATCTCCCTGAGGCCGAACGGCGGCGAGGCCCAGCCGACATCGACCTGGTCGGTCATGACGGCGGTCAGCGTGGACGAGGGGTTGCCCGTCGCCATCGGCTTCACCTTCAGTTTGAACTCGTCGATGAAGGCGCGCACGATGCTGTTGGTCGACGAGCCGTTGGTCGAGAACGCAATGGTGTTCTTGTCGGTGAGATCGGTCAGCTTTTTCACCGGCGAGGACGTTTTGGCGTACCAGTAATCGGCCGCGCCGGTCGCCTGCGCTCCGATGATGCGCACCGGTGCGCCCTTTGCGTAGGCGGCAATCGCGCCCAGCGTGCCGACCGCAAGGCCGACGTCGACAGCACCGCCGATGATCGGCTGCAAGGTCTCGCCGCTGCCCGAGGTGTAGACCATCTCGAGTTCGATGCCGTTCTTCTTGAAGATGCCGGCCTTGGTGCCGAGTTGGGCGATGGCGGTGTCCCAATTGCCGCGCTGGCCGATGGTGAGCTTGAGGAGATCGTCGGCGTTGGCGCGGGGAGGGGAGGCGAGAGCGGCCGTTGCGGCTGCGACGGCAAGGGCGAAGCCGAAGCGCATCTTCATGGATTGCTCCTCTGCATTGTGCTCAGCTTAGAGCGCGTTTCGGTGGTATGGAAACATCGTAGGGTGGGCAAAGTCGCCTGCCGAGGCTAAGGACATGCCGCACTGGCCTCGCGCGACTTTGCCCACCCGGTCCAAACGGGAGGTGCGACAGCGTGGGCAAAGGCGCGCGTCCGTCCGTGCCAAAAAACCTGCTCTGCGCGACGCGCCTTTGCCCACCCTACGCACCATCGTCGTCATCACCGTTGCCTGATCGAGCTCAGCCCGCCCAGCCGGCCGACCAGCGCATTGGCGCCGATCGCCACCACGAACAGGATAATCAGCATGGCATACATACGCGGCATGTCGAACAGGCTGTAGGCCTGGATGATCAGGAAGCCGACGCCGCGGTTGGAGAGCTTGGTCTCCGCCAGCAGCGTGCCGATGATGGCGACGCCGAGCCCGAGCCGCACCCCGTTGATGGTCGGATGGCGCATGGCGGGCAGGTAGATTTTCGTCGCCATTTGCCAGGCATTGGCGCGAAAGCTGTGGCCGACCCGGATCAGCACCCGGTCGATCTGGCGCATGCCGGCGGCGGTCGAGAGCGCGATCGGGAAAAAGCAGGAGATTGCCCCCATCGCGACCTTCGAGCCCGGGCCGACTCCGAACCACATGATCATTACGGGAAAGAAGATGATCTTCGGTGTCGGACCTAAATAATAAAGATAGGGCTCGAAGGATTTCGACAACATGCGATTGCCGCCAAGCACCAGTCCGACCAGGAGCCCCGACAGCCCGCCGACCGCGAGGCCGGTTCCGACCTCGCTCGCCGTCACCCACAAGTGCCAGTAGTAGTCCGGCGTCGACAACAGCTTGCCGATCGCTGCTCCGATCGCGACGAGCGACGGCACCACGTCGCGATAGAGCAGGCCGGACTGCGCAATTGCCTCCCAGAACAGGAGAATGAACGCGATGATAGCGGCGCGGACTACCGTCACGGGTTCGGCCCGAATCATTGTGCGGATCTTGGGCGCCGCGGGCAGATTCAGTCGACCGGCCTCAGCCATCGCTCGATCCATTCGGTGAGAACGAAAAAGCATACGCTGACCAGGATCACGAAGCAGATCGCCGCATAAGTGCCGGGCAGATCGTAGCGTTCCGCGAGATCGTTGATGAGCTGGCCGAGCCCGCCGAAATTGATCAGGAACTCGACCCCCACAACGTTGATCAAGGTGAAGATGAGCCCCAACCGGATGCCGACGAAGATGGTCGGCAACGCCGCCGGGAACAGGATCTTGATGAACAATTGCGGGCCCGTGAGCTTGAAGCTCTTGCCCACATCAATGAGCACGCGTCGCGTCGTCGCCAGGCCCTCGATGGTCTTCAGGATCACCGGCGGCAGCCCCGCAACGAACCCCATCATGATGATGGTCCAGGCGCTGCGACCGAAAACGACCAGGAACAACGGATACATCAGCACGGTCGGCGCCGACGCCATCGCGGCAACCCAGGTCTCGGTTGCCTGGCGCAAAATATTGATCCGGAACAGCAGAAGTCCCAACGAAACGCCGACGATGGTGATCATCGCTCCGGCCGTGAATGCCTCGAAAAACGTCAGCCGGAAACGCTCTCCGATGTCTTCCTCGACGATGACGCGCTCGAACGCCATCACGATCTGCGAGGGCAGGGGGACGATGAAGCGATTGATCGCACCGACCCGGATCAGCACTTCGACGGCAAGGATCGCGACCGCCAGCGAGCCGAGCCCGAGCGCCAGCGGGAAGGTCCGCGAGCGCGTGAGGGCCGCGGCGGTCACGTCGCTTCTCCGGCGTGCAGCACGCGGGTTTCCTCGTCCTGCATGCCGCGGCTCGCCTCTTCGCGAAGATCGCTCCAGATTTGCGCCACATAGCGGCCGAACGCCTCGCTCGACACCACGTTGGATGAGCGCGGGCGCGGCAAGTCGATCGCGACGATGCGTTTCACTCGGCCGGGTCGGTAGGTCATCACCAGAATGCGGTCGGCAAGTTGCACCGCTTCCGTGATGTTGTGCGTAATCAGCAGTGTGGTCTGCTTGAGGTCCTGCTGAATCTGCAGCACCTTGTCGCCGAGCAGAAGACGCGTCTGCTCATCGAGCGAGGCGAACGGCTCGTCCATCAACAGGATCTTCGGCTCCGAAGCGAGGGTGCGAGCGATGGCGACGCGCTGGCGCATGCCGCCGGACAGCTCGGCCGGATAGCGATTTTCGAAGCCGCTGAGGCCGACCAGCGCGATGAATTTCTTTGCCTTGTCGAGGCGGTCGGTCTTTCTCATCCCGGCAATTTCGAGCGGGAAGGCGACATTCTCGATGACGGTGCGCCACGGGAAGGTCGACTCTTCCTGAAACACCATGCCGATTGCCGGATGCGGGCCGCGCACGGTTTCGCCCCCGACCGTAACGGCGCCCTGGTATCCGTCCAAGAGGCCGCCAATGACATTGAACAATGTGGATTTGCCGCAACCCGAAGGGCCAATGACCGCAAGGAACTCGCCCGGTCGCACGCTCAGCGAGACATGATCCACCGCCAGCAGCGGCCCTTCGAGCGTGTCGAACTGTTTGACGATGTCGTCGACTACCAGAATCCCGGCATCGGCGGGCGTCCGCGCGCCTGCAGCGCTTGATTTTGGCAATGTCGTTACGCTCACCATCAAAGATTCAATCAATCGTAGGGTGGGCAAAGCGAAGCGTGCCCACCGCGATATCACCACGCTTGTCGCGACGGTGGGCACGCTTCGCTTTGCCCACCCTACTCCTTCTATTCCCTCCCCCGCCTGCGGGGGAGGGAATAGCCTACCCCGACTTGCGATGCGACACTGCACCGGCGTCGCGGGCGCCGTAGCCCGGCTCGATGCGCACGTCCACCACCGCCACTTCGCCGTTCTCCACCGTCGCAACTGCCTGAGCGAACGCCGACGTCAGCTCGTCGTGTCTGGTGATCGGCCCGAAACCGCGCGCACCCTGGGCGCGTGCGAGCCCGGCCATGTCGATCTCCGGGTCGAGCATTTTCTGGCCGATCCATTTGTTGTCGACCGGCCGGTTGCGCAGGATCGCCATCCGTTCCTGGTGGACTTCGTCATTGTAGAACGAGCGATTGTTGGCCACCACGATGAGAAGGGGAATGCGGTAGTGCACCGCAGTCCAGAGCGCCGTGACGGACATCAAGAAATCGCCGTCGCCACAGATGCCGACCGGCAGCCGGCCGGATCCTTTGAGGGCAAGCGCCGCCCCGACCGATATTCCCGGGCCGCCGCCGACGCCGCCGCCGCCGTCGGAGCCAAGGAAGTCCAACGGGTGGCGGAAATGCCAGAACGAGCCCTGCCACGACAGCGGCAGGTGGGTAAGGGTTACATCGCGCTGGCCCACGGCGCCGCGCAGCGCGTGCGCCAAGTCCTCGATGCCGAGCGTGCTCTTGCCTCCGGTGGGCTGATGGAGGGCGCGCGGCGATCCCTTCGGCTTGGAGGCGGATGGACCGATCGCCTCGGCGAGCGCCGCCGTCGCCACGTCCGGATCGGCCGCGATGAACAGGTCGACCGGCGGCAGACCCTGGTAGTCCATGCTCCAGCCGTTGTGCAATTGGTGATCGAGGGAAATTTGGATCACCTTGCCGGCGGGCGGGCCGCCGAGCGCCCTCAGGGTGCCGTTGAGATCGACCCAATCGAGGCTGAGGATGACATCGGCCTCCTTGAGATGCGGCGTCAGCTCGTCCTTGGTGAAGGGCTGCGGCGCATCGAGGTGCAGGGGATGGTCGGTCGGGAACGCCGCGCCCACTTTCGGCGTGGTGCAGACGTAAGCGCTGATCGCCTCCGCGAGCGCAACGCGGTGCTTCCATGCCGTGATGTCGCGCGACACGCGGCCGGCAAGGATCACCGGATGCCTGGCGGCCCTGAGCCATTGGGCCGCCTTCGCGATCTGGTCGGCGGGCGCTGCACTGACGACCGCCGGCATGTAGCGCTTGGCCTCGATCGCCGGCAAAGGTTTTTCCAGCACGGCTTCCTGCATGTCGGCATCGAGATTGATGTAGACCGGGCCCTGCGGCGAGGCATTGGATAGCCAGGACGCACGCAGCAACGCCTCGCGCGCCGCCGCGGGAGAGGCCGGCTGATCGTCCCACTTGGTGTAATTGCGGATGATGGCGCCCTGGTCGGCGGCGGTATGGATCCAGTCGATCCACGGCCGGCGCTTGGCCGCATCCACCGGCCCGGTGGCGCCAAGGATGATAACCGGCATGCGATCGCACCAGGCGTTGAAGATCGCCATGGTGGCGTGGAACAGGCCGACATTGGAATGCACCGCCGCCGCCATTGCCTTGCCGGTTACCTTCGCATAGCCGTGCGCAATGGCGACCGCGGACTCCTCGTGCAGGCACAGCAGCATTTGCGGGCTGGCATTGCCGATATGGTTGACCAGGCTATCGTGCAGGCCGCGATAGCTCGCGCCTGGATTGAGCGCGATATATGGAATATCGAGATCGCGCAACGACCCGGCGACCACGTCGCTGCCGAAGCCCGCCACGTTGGTGCCTGACGGGATCGGGCGCTCGACGGCGGCGGTATCGACCTTGCCGACATCGACCAGCCGGGTCTCGCGTGGAGGCATTTCGCGTGTGGACATGGGGATACTTTCTACGCTGACGAGAATGATGAGAGTGGAGGTCGATCCAAGCCGATCAGGAGCCTTGACGCAACCGGGCCAGGACCTTGAGACCGGCATAGCCATCGGCGGGAGAAATGCCAGTTTTTCTCTGGAAATCCTGCACCGCACGCTGGGTATCGCGACCGACCCGGCCATCGCTGCCGTCGGTGTTGAAGCCGAGTGCGGTGAGGCGGCGCTGCAGTTCCTGCACCTCGGCAAGCGTCATCAGCCGCTCGCTTCCCGGAAACGGATGTACGAACGGACCCTCGCCGCGGATGCGATCGGCGAGATGCACGACGGCGAGGCTGTAGGAAAACGCCGGATTGTAGCTCATCACGGCGGAAAAATTCTGCCCGATCAGAAAAGCCGGACCGCCGTCAACCGGCACGGATAGCTTTGCCTTATCGTTCGGTCGGGGGAAGGCGGCACCGTCGGCGCGCATGACACCGCGTTCGCGCCACGCCGCATAGGTAAGCGGGCCGTGGTCGCCGGCATGTCCGTTCGGCAACGCAACCTCGCACCCCCAGGCTTCGCCGCGGCGATACTTGCCGCGCTCGATCAGGAAGCGTGCAGTGCCGGCAAGCGCGTCGTCCGGGGTGCCATAGGGCGAGATGCGGCCGTTGTGGTCAAAGTCGACGCCCATATGCAACCACACCTCTGGCATCCATTGGGTGTGTCCCATCGCGCCGGCCCAGGAGCCGATCATCTCCTTCGGCTCGCCCCAGCCGCGCTCGATGATGACCAGGGCGTTGAGCAACTCGG
>Ga0257161_1000055_pt1 | contig 27326 bp, 28 predicted proteins | sample NR01A_FD_185954 | JGI IMG/M metagenome (GOLD analysis project Ga0257161, IMG submission 185954) | Soil microbial communities from H.J. Andrews Experimental Forest, Oregon, United States - NR-01-A | ecosystem: Environmental > Terrestrial > Soil > Temperate forest > Bulk soil | place: USA: Oregon... | reverse complement strand
GCGTCCCAAGCGAATGCAGCCGCGGGGGATTCGGCCCATCGGAACAATCGGTGGCTTGCGGGCGTTTCGAACAGGTCGCCTTCCAAAAGGGATACCGAATATGTGTGACTACAGCCTACAAAACGTAAGCACGCGACCCGCGGCGGTTGGCGATCAACTCGTTACGCGCGACTTCCGCACCGGGACTCGTGGCTTTGCGGATGTCGCTATTCCGAGCGTGGCGATCTGCCTGCTGCCCGGCACGGAAATCGCTTTTCCGGAGGGACTTCCGGTGGCTCATCGCATCTTTCTGGGCTGGAGGCGCAAGCCGGTTCGCTACGACACCGCGATTTTCCGGCAGATCAACAAGCAGGTCCTGAATGTCCATCACGACGCGCTCGAGTTTCCCGACGGCCACGTGATGCTTCTGACAACTGTCGCGGTTGGCCAGAAGGCGACGGTGCTTCAACTCCCCGCGCTGCCCAAGACGCCTGCTGAAGCGGAATCCCAGCAGCGTGTCGCCTATGTCGGTTGATGTCCGCTGGCGTTGATCTGAGCCGCTTGCAAAGTTTGAGGCGACCCGTCGTGGCCGCCCGCCCGGGCACGGAGCCCCCGCCGGGGCACGGCGGTGCCCGGGTGGGAGCTCCGCGGGTTCATGGATTGCAAGAGGACGAGCGATCGCCTGCGGCATGATTGGCAGAGGCGAGGGCGTTGCAACACACCCCATGTCGCCTCAAGCCTTTGTCGCCTCGCCTTTGCGCGGACAAACGCCGCGGTGGCGATAGGTGATGAATTAATTCATTCCCATCGGTATTAGAGCCGCGTCAACGATCACGACCGATCGGTGCGGACGATATCCGAATTTGCCACCGCGCGCGTTTCCCGATCGGGACCGAAATCGCTGGCGCTGTCTATCGAGAGAATCTCAGCAAGCCTGCTTCTTGCACGGTTAACCCGGCTCTTGATGGTGCCGACTGCGCATCCGCAGATTTGAGCGGCCTCCTCGTAGGAAAACCCGGATGCGCCGACCAAAATCAACGATTCGCGTTGTTCCGAGGGAAGCAGCTTGAGCGCATTGCGAAACTCGACGATCTCAAGTCGGCTGTTCTGCTCCGGCAGCGAGGTGAGCGTCTCGGCATAGGAGCCATCGACATCCTCAACTTCGCGCCGACGCTTGCGATATTCCGAGCGGAATAGATTTCGCAATATGGTAAACAGCCACGCGGACATGTTGGTGCCCGGTTGAAATGATCCCATATTGGCCCACGCCCGCAGCAGCGCTTCCTGCACCAGATCATCGGCGCGATCGACATTTCCGCACAACGAGATCGCGAATGCGCGCAAGCTGGGGACGGCCTCCAGCATAGCTTCCCGTACATTCTTCCGCAGACCCATCACATGCCCTCGCAATTCGGGTCATCAAGCCGCTTAATGATTTGAACGAAACGCTCAGGCACGCCCTGATCGACGATCTCGCCGTACATCAGCCGCAGCTGCATCCCGATTTTCGCTTTGATATCGGGTCCGAGCTTAACCACAGGATTTTTTTCGGTTTTTTGTGCGTACATGGTTCTTATTCGAAGAGATGGGTTGTCCTTGTTCATCGTGCTCCTCGCGCCCGCGGCGTTATGTGTCCTCTGCATTTTCATTCCTGGAAAAAACTAACTAACGTGCGGCATATAAATCGGTTCCGCGTGCCGGAACTTTTTTCGCAGCCAGCACTTAGGGAGATAGCGCCGCGCCGATGAACGGGGAGAACAAAACAGTGTCCGAAACGGTGTCCAAATCTCAGACTGTTGCTCAGCACGTGCCGTATTTGCGCCGGTATGCTCGCGCCTTGACTGGAAACCAGGCTTTAGGGGATTCCTATGTCACAGCGACTCTCGAAGCGCTGGTCCGGGAACCGCACCTTCTTACCGAAACCTCTCAATCTAAGGTTGAGCTGTTCAGGGCATTCTCTAAGATATGGAATTCCACCAGGTTGGGCGGTGCCGCCGAGCAGGTCGTCGACTTGACGCCGGCGGACCGCCGCCTCGCTCAAATCACGGCGATGCCGCGGCAGGCATTTCTGTTGGTGTCGCTCGAATCTTTCTCGGAGGACCAGGCCGCTGCGATTCTCAATGTCGATCGGCAGACATTTAGGGAGCTGGTGGAGGAATCCGGGCGAGAACTCGCCGCCCAGATTGCCACCGACATACTGATCATTGAGGATGAAGCCCTTATAGCGCTCGACCTCGAAAACATCGTCGAAGGCCTCGGCCACCGCACCATTGGGATTGCGCGAACGCGAGCAGAGGCGATTGCACTGTCCAAGACGAGACGCCCTGGCCTCATCCTCGCCGATATTCAACTTGCGGACGGGAGTTCGGGACTGGAAGCGGTCAATGACCTCCTCACCACATTCGAGGTTCCGGTGATCTTCATCACGGCCTATCCGGAGCGCTTCCTCACCGGCGAGCGGCCGGAGCCCGCCTTTCTCGTTTCCAAGCCGTACCAGCAGTCCACGGTCTCGGCGCTCGTCAGCCAGGCGCTGTTCTTTGAACGCAATGCGGTCCAGCGCAAAAAGCGCGCGATCGGCTGACGCCGACTAAAACGGCCGGCAAACTTCGCCTTTCTTCGCCGAGATAGGACGAGTCACCAGCAAGCTGTCGGAGCATAATACTGCTCCTATAGCCGTTTAATGCTGTGTTTACTTCTTCCGGCTGAGCGAAGATGAGGCGCAACTGGCATAAAGGCCAGTTGCGCCTCGGCTGGGCCGGCCACGCGCGGGGGAGGGGGATGGCGGCCGGTTGCTGTGACAATTCGCGACCGGCAAAATCGTTCCTGATCGTCAGGCGTGCAATTGAAAATTGGTCTGAATTGAACAGCCGCCGCGGGGCATGTTCCCCTGTTCGAAGGTTCGGAATTCGTGATCGCAGTTCGATGGCCGATAACAGATATCGGCGGTCCGCACGGGCGTCGTCGCGTCAATTGGATCGCGATTTAGATCACGTTACCCGGTGCGATCGAGTCACCCCCTTGATGATCTCCCCGCCTTGATCCGGGGATTATCGCGGAGTTAAGCACGCCGGAGCGAACCCCGCCGGATTCATCAACGTCATTGCCGAGCTTTGGACCCGCGGTGAAAGAATCGTTGCCATCCTGTTTGAAGACGAAGCGCCGGTCGCTATCCAAGCGCTGGCTGCCGCCGTCGCGTTGAGCGTCGACATCGTGGAGGAGGCGACGACTGCGAGCCGCCGAAGCCCTTCGTCAGCGGCGGCCGCGCAAGTCATTGAAGGCCTGCACACGGCAATCAGCCTCGGCTTCAGGAGAGTAATCGCCGCAGTCATCTTCTTGGAGTCGACTGCCATTCACGGATTTAAGTGGGGCCAGGAAGCTCGATTGGCGTTCCGGGCTGCGCCGCTTTCCGCCACGAACGCCAAGCCCATCGCGTGTGCGTCCAAGTGGCGACAGCCAGTTGCCAAGGCCCTCTGCCGACCGCTGAGCATCGTTCAAGATGCAAACCGACTGCGTAGCCAGCCGCGCCTGCCCCGCGGCACCCGCAGCGCACACCTGCCCCCCGGGCCGAAAGCACAGCCGGAGTCTGCGGCAGGCATTTGTGTCGTCGCCGCGCGGGCATATGTCGCGCGTCAGCGACTCAACCACCCGCATAAAGGCCACATATGCCGCAAGTCCCCGGGGGCCGCGCCTCCGCCCAAACTCCTATCGCCCGGTCTGGATTTCCGCGATCGCCCTCTCCATTGCCTCATCCATGGTGCGGCGAATCTGATGGTCGGATTGCGCCACGCCTTTCTCGTCGAAGTCCTTGCGTATCGTGCTGAACACGCTGTCGCTGTTGGGTTTGTCGAGATCGGCGGCGACGATATTCGCGGCGTAAGTCTCGGCCGCTGCGCCGGTCATTCCGAGCTTCTCGGCGGCCCACAGGCCGACCAGCTTGTTGCGCCGTGCATGCGCCTTGAACCGAAGTTCCTCATCATGCGCGAACTTGCTTTCGAAGCCTTCCTCGCGCTTGTCGAACGTGCTCATAATGCTGCCCCGTTGTGTTGCGCAATTTGAGAGCCGCGCTGCTCGTCGCCTTGCATAATGACAAGCGTCCGTCAAGACAACTCAGTTGAATTCGAAAGATCGCCGTTGCGGGAAGGCGATGGTGAGGTTATGTCAATTGTACTCGACGCGTGAGTGCGCTAGCTTGCGGGTGCGGAGAGTTGAGCGCACGGTTGATTGAGTAGCGCTGCACCGATCATCCGCCGCCGCGGAACCTCGAACGGGAAAACGGAGCCACGGCACACCATGGATTTCCTCAAGCCACGGTACACTCCAATGAGCCGACGTCGCCGCATCTACGAAGGCAAGGCGAAGGTTCTTTATGAAGGACCAGAGCCGGGAACGTTGATTCAACACTTCAAGGATGACGCCACCGCCTTCAATGCGAAGAAGCATCAGGTGATCGAAGGCAAGGGCGTCCTCAACAATCGCATCTCCGAATACGTGTTCCAGCACCTCAATGATATCGGCGTGCCCACGCATTTCATCCGCCGGCTGAATATGCGCGAGCAGCTCATTCGGGAAGTTGAGATCATTCCGCTCGAAGTCGTCGTGCGCAACGTCGCCGCCGGCTCGTTGTCGCAGCGGCTCGGCATCGAGGAGGGAACGCAGCTGCCGCGCTCCATCATCGAATTCTATTACAAGAACGACGCGCTCGGCGATCCCATGGTGTCGGAGGAGCACGTCACGGCGTTCGGCTGGGCCACGCCGCAGGAGATTGACGACGTCATGGCACTCGCGGTGCGGGTCAATGATTTCCTCTCCGGCCTGTTTCTCGGCGTCGGCATTCGTCTCGTGGATTTCAAGATGGAATGCGGCCGGCTGTGGGAAAACGACATGATGCGGATCGTGGTGGCGGACGAGATATCGCCCGACTCGTGCCGGCTATGGGACATCAAGTCCAGCGAGAAGCTTGACAAGGACCGCTTCCGCCGCGATCTCGGCGGATTGCTCGAGGCCTATACGGAGGTCGCCAAGCGCCTCGGCATTCTGAGCGAAGGCGAACGGCCACAGGGCGGCGGGCCGGTTCTCGTGAAGAGCTGAAAATTTAAGAGCGCGCTCATGGCGGGCGTCCCAGTCATCGATACCGGCCCAATGACCGTGGCGGAATTCTACGCCTTCACGGACACGCGGCCGGACGAAGAGAAATGGGAGCTGGTCGACGGGGAGCCGATCTTGAATGCCGCGCCAAGCAAGATGCATCAATGGATCGTGAGGAACATCGTGGTCGCGCTCTGCAATCGGGAGCGCGAGCTTAACGCCCCTTGGGCGGTGCTGCCAGAGCTGGGCGTTCGCGTGTCGAAGACCGATCGGCCGGAGCCCGACGTCCTGGTTATTCCCTCCGATCATCGCTCGGTCGATCCGCGGGAGCGCGACGTTAGCAACGTCATCGTGGCCTTCGAGGTCCTGTCGCCGTCGACCGAGGGGCGGGATCTGCGTTGGAAACGCACGGCCTACGCCAGCCTTCTGTCGCTCACCCATTACATCGTGGTCGCGCAGGACGCCGTCGAGGTGACCGTCTTTGCCCGCGACGAAGATTTCGCCGAGAAGCGGATTCGATCGATCGACAAGGTGATCGAGCTCCGCTCGCTCGGAATTTCATTGCCGGTGGCCGAGATTTATCGCGACACTGGACTGGCTTGAGATCGCGTAGGCGCTCAACGATTAGGCAGCCGTCCAGGCTGAACTCGGCAGCCGCTTGCGGCGAGGCGAAACCACAGCCAAAGCTTCCCGCCGGATTGCATTTCGGCCGATTCGCCGCTATCGACTGGCCGTGGAGCACGCCATGAAAGCCCAGGTGACGGTGACGCTGAAATCCGGCATTCTCGATCCGCAAGGCAAGGCAATCGAGGGGGCGCTGAAATCGCTGGGCGTCGGCGGCATCGCGAGCGTGCGCCAGGGCAAGGTCTTTGACATCGAGATCGCCGATGGCGACCGCGCCGGCGTCGAGGCCAGGCTCAGGGAGGCCGCCGAGAAGCTGCTGGCGAACACCCTGATCGAGAATTACCATGTGAAGCTCATTGGTTGAGGATCAGTGAAAGCCGCCGTCATCGTCTTTCCCGGCATCAATCGCGAACGCGACATGGCGCGCACGCTCAAGCTCGTGTCGGGCCATGAGCCTGCCATGGTGTGGCATGCCGACATGGCGTTGCCGGCCGGGACCGATATCGCGGTGCTGCCGGGCGGGTTTTCCTATGGGGACTATCTGCGCTGCGGCGCCATCGCGGCACGGGCGCCGATCATGGAGGCGGTGCGGGCCTTCGCGGCGAAAGGCGGCCTCGTGCTCGGCGTCTGCAACGGATTTCAGATTCTGTGCGAGGCCGGCCTGTTGCCGGGCGTGCTGATGCGCAATGCCCGGCTCAAATTCGTCTGCCGGGACGTCTATCTGCGGGTCGAGCGTTCCGATACGGCGTTCACGCGCGGCTATAATGCCGGCCAGGTGATTTGCGTGCCGACCGCCCATGGCGAAGGCAATTATGTCGCAGACACCGAGACCATCGCGCGCCTCGAGGGCGAAGGCCGCGTGGTGTTCCGCTACACGGCGCCGGACGGCGCCCTCGCGCCGGCATGGAACTTCAACGGCGCCACCAGCGCGATTGCGGGTGTCGTCAACGCACGCGGCAACGTGCTCGGCATGATGCCGCACCCGGAAAATCACGTGGAAGCGGCGTTGGGCCCCACCGATGGGCGCGGACTCTTCCAGGGGCTTGCTGAGTACTTTGATCGCGCCGCCTAGTGTAGAGGGCGGATTTCGATCGATTGCAATCATGTGTAGGGTGGGCAAAGGCGCATTGTGACGAGCAGGGTCTTGGTACGGACCGTCACGCGCCTTTGCCCACGCTGTCCGACCTCACCGCTTGACCGCGTGGGCAAAGGCGCGTGAGGTCAGTGCACCATGTCATCAGCTGCGACAGGCGCCTTTGCCCACCCTACGCTCGTGTGCGCGGATCCGACGTCAAATGCTTCCCAACCGACCTGAAGTCACACCTGCGCTGGCCGCCGAACACGGGCTTAAGCCAGACGAGTACGAGCGAATCCTGAAGCTGATCGGCCGTGCGCCGACCCTCACCGAGCTCGGCATCTTCTCGGCCATGTGGAACGAGCACTGTTCCTACAAGTCCTCAAAGGTGCATCTGCGCACCCTGCCGACCGCTGGGCGGTGCGTCATCCAGGGACCGGGCGAGAACGCGGGCGTCGTCGACATCGGCGGCGGGCTCGCCTGCGTGTTCAAGATGGAGAGCCATAACCACCCGAGTTACATCGAGCCTTACCAAGGCGCTGCTACCGGCGTCGGCGGCATCCTGCGCGACGTCTTCACCATGGGGGCGCGGCCGATCGCCTGTCTCAACGCGCTGTCCTTCGGGGATCCGGATCACCCGATGACCCGCCACCTGGTCTCCGGCGTGGTGGCCGGCATCGGCGGCTATGGCAATTCCTTCGGGGTCCCGACGGTCGGCGGCTCGGTTCGCTTCCACAGACGCTACAACGGCAATATTTTGGTCAACGCCATGGCGGTGGGCTTGGCGGAAACCGACAAGATCTTCTACGCCGCCGCCTCCGGCGTCGGCATGCCGATCGTCTATCTCGGCTCGAAGACCGGGCGCGACGGCATCCACGGCGCCACCATGGCTTCGGCCGAGTTCGGCGAGAATTCCGAGGAGAAGCGCCCGACCGTGCAGGTCGGCGACCCGTTCGCCGAAAAGCTCTTGCTCGAGGCCTGCCTGGAAATCATGGCGAGGGGCTGCGTCATCGCGATCCAGGACATGGGAGCGGCGGGCCTCACCTGCTCGGCGGTCGAGATGGGCGCTAAAGGCGATCTTGGCGTTACCCTCGACCTCGATAAAGTGCCGTGCCGGGAAGCCGGCATGACGGCTTACGAAATGATGCTGTCGGAGAGCCAGGAGCGCATGCTCATGGTGCTTAAGCCCGAAAAGGAGGCAGAGGCCGAAGCGATCTTTCGTAAATGGGGGCTCGATTTCGCGGTCGTGGGCGAGACTACGCCGACCCGGCGCTTCATCGTGCGCCACCGCGGCGCCGTGATGGCCGACTTGCCAATCAAGGAGTTGGGCGACGAGGCGCCGGTCTATCGCCGGCCTTTCGTCGAGCCCGCGAAGCTTCCCGTCGTCGACGCCACGGCCGTCGTGCCGCCGATGCCGATTGCCGATGCGCTGGAGAAGCTGATCGGGTCGCCGGATCTCTGCTCCAAGCGCTGGGTATGGGAGCAATACGACCACATTATCCTGGGCAATACCGTGCAGCGCCCGGGCGGCGATGCCGCCGTGGTGCGGGTCAATGACGGCCCCGCCGCGCTGGCGCTCGCCACCGACGTGACGCCGCGCTATTGCGAAGCCGATCCGTTCGAGGGCGGTAAGCAGGCGGTGGCGGAGACCTGGCGCAATCTCACGGCGGTCGGCGCCACGCCGCTTGCCGTCACGGACAACCTCAACTTCGGCAATCCGGAACGGCCGGAGATTATGGGTCAGTTCGTCGGCTGCGTGCGCGGAATTTCGGAAGCCTGCCGGGCGCTCGACTTCCCGGTCGTATCCGGGAATGTGTCGCTCTACAACGAGACCAACGGCAGGGCGATCTTGCCGACCCCCACGATCGGGGGCGTCGGGCTGCTCGCAGATTTCGCCGCCTCGGCGACGCTTGCTTTCAAGGCCGCGAATGAAGCCATCCTGCTGGTCGGGTCGTCGCAAGGCTGGCTCGGCCAATCGCTCTATTTGCGCGACATTTGCGGCCGCGAGGAAGGCGCCCCGCCGCCGGTTGACCTCGCCGCGGAGAGGCGCAACGGCGATTTTGTTCGTGAGCTGATCCACCGCAAGGTGGCGACGGCGGTTCACGACGTCTCCGACGGCGGGCTCGCGGTGGCGGTCGCCGAGATGGCTATCGCAGCGGGCATCGGCGCCGATCTTCAGGCAGCATCGGAGGCGCCGTCGCGCGACGGGGCCAACGCGGGGTTGCCGGAGGCCCCTGCCCCAGTCCCGCACCCGGCATTCTGGTTCGGCGAGGACCAGGCCCGCTACGTCGTAACCGTCCGGGTAAGCGATGCGGCGGCCGCGCTCGAGCTTGCCGGCGTCAATAGGGTGCCGATGCGACGGATCGGCACCACCGGCGGCAGCGCGTTGACGCTGCCGGCCCAGCGCCACATTCCGGTGGCAAGGTTGAGGGAGCGTTTCGAAAACTGGCTTCCCGGCTACATGTCGGGCGGCAGCCAGCGATCCGGCGTATGATTTTTAAGAAAAGGTACGGCGTTTTTCGGGTAATATCACGGCAGAGCAAAACCGAACGGGGCGTGCGCAAGGCCCGCAGATAAGGGGAATCCGCAATGCCGATGCAGGCAAATGACATCGAGCGGCTGATCAAGGCGCGTATTCCGGACGCCGAGGTGACGATACGCGACCTTGCGGGCGATGGCGACCACTACTCTGCGACCGTGCTCTCGGAGACATTCCGCGGCAAGTCTCGCGTGCAGCAGCACCAGCTCGTCTATGACGCCCTCAAGGCCGAAATGGGCGGCAAGCTCCATGCGCTTGCATTGCAGACCGGCGTCCCGGGAGGGTAAGGAGGACGACGAATCCTGAGCCGCGCCCTTGCGTTTCCGTCGCAAACGAACGATTTTTGTCGCAATGCGGTTTATTCCTGATCCCCGGCGGGCCGAGTCGGCGGTGCGCCGGGGGCCACAACCCAACGAAGGTCAACCATGGGCATCGAGCAGTTCATCGACAACGAAGTGAAGGCCAACGACGTGGTGCTGTTCATGAAGGGCACCCCGCAGTTCCCGATGTGCGGTTTCTCGGGCCAGGTGGTGCAGATTCTGGACCATCTCGGCGTGTCCTATAAGGGGCTCAACGTCCTGGAGAACGACGAGCTGCGCAACGGCATCAAGGCCTACTCCAACTGGCCCACCATTCCGCAGCTCTACGTCAAGGGCGAATTTGTCGGCGGCTGCGACATCGTCCGGGAGATGTTTCAGGCCGGGGAGTTGCTGGATCTGTTGAAAGAAAAGGGCCTGGCGGTCAGGGAAAGCGCGCAGGCCTGACGGGAGCGTGGGCGCTTCGGCCGCGCCCCGTTCGCGAGTGCGGCGCAATAGCGGTAAGCGTATTGCGCCGCGGACCGGCTGGACCCTGCTGGCGCCCGACCCGCTTCTACGCGCAGGGCGGATTAGCGCAGAGCAATCCGTCGCATCACCGCGAATAGTACTCCACCACCAGATGCGGCTCCATCTGTACCGGGTACGGCACCTCCGTCAGCGTCGGCACGCGCGCGAGCTTCGCCGTCATCGTGCTGTGGTTGACCTCGATGTAGTCCGGCACGTCGCGCTCGGCGAGGCCGGTGGCCTCTAGCACCAGGGCCAGCTGCTTGGACTTGTCCTTCACCTCCACGACATCGCCGACTTTCGTCTGGAAGCTCGGGATGTTCACCCGGCGGCCGTTCACCTTGACGTGGCCGTGGTTGATGAACTGGCGCGCCGCGAACACGGTCGGCACGAACTTGGCGCGATAAATCACGGCGTCAAGCCGGCGCTCCAGAAGGCCGATGAGGTTCGCGCCGGAATCGCCTTTCAGGCGGATCGCCTCCGCATAGATGCCGCGGAACTGCTTCTCGGAAATGTTGGCGTAGTAGCCCTTGAGCTTCTGCTTGGCGCGCAACTGCACGCCGAAGTCGGAGAGCTTGCCCTTGCGGCGCTGGCCATGCTGGCCGGGCCCATATTCGCGGCGATTGACGGGGCTCTTGGGGCGGCCCCAGATGTTCTGGCCCATACGGCGATCAAGCTTGTGCTTGGCCTCAACTCGCTTTGTCATTCGCGTCCTCATTGCGGGCTTGCGCCGGAATACGCAACCCATTGATTGTATTCTGGTTTTGAGGATCGCGCCCTCCTCTGCACCCCCTCCCTACCCTCCCCCGCATGCGGGGAGGGTAGGGAGGGGGTGCCGACAGGCCTCTGCCTTAAGCGAAGGCGGAAACCACGGGTCGCGAAACGCAACACGGGCCATGAGGCCCGCATAGCGCGCTAGCTTTTAGGGGATGCCGGATCGGGTGTCAAACCGCCAATCTCGACAATACGAGCGTGGCCAGAAGGTTCGATCAAAATTGCGCCGCAGGTTTTCGGCGGTAAGGTGGGCATCGCGCGAGGTTGGCCGCAAGGGAACAGAGCGCGATAAACTGGTAAAATAGAACCGTATACGATGGGTCATTGGATGCGGGATTTTGGCAAAACGAAATACCCATTTTTTGTGGCCTCAAATCAAAGGGATACAAGGAGGGCTTGTGGCCCGTTCTCCTCGCGCTCTGCCAAAGTCTGGTCGCCCGGAGAGCCCGGATCGCCGCTGGTCATTCATTCCGCTCCACCGCCGGTGGATGAGCGACGTGGTTCATTTCGGCAAGAAGTCCCAGGTGGTCGCGGGAAACTGGACCATCAACGTTTCGCCGGTCGCCGTTGCCCGTAAATTGAGGCGCCCGCCGATCGGATGGGGTCCGATCTGGGTGAAGGCGGTCGCCCTGGCCTGCCGGAAATGGCCGGAATTGCGCACCGCCTACTTGCCGTTTCCATGGCCGCGCCTGTACCTGCATCCGCATCCCGTCGCCACGATGGTGGTGGAGCGCGCGTGGAACGGCAGGCCGGCCGTGTTTTTCGACCAGATCAAGCGCCCGGAACTGCTCAGCCTGGTGGAAATCGACGCCATTCTCCGCGGCCTGAAGCGGCGGCCGGTCGAGAGCGTGGGCGGGTATCGGCGCCTTATCCGTTTTTCCCGCCTGCCGTCGATCATCAGGCGCCCGGTGTGGAGCTTCGCGCTGCAGTGGTCCGGGCGGCTGCGATCGGAGTACTTCGGGACATACTCGGTCCATTCGTTTCCGGTGCGCCGCGCGCAGGTGATGCAGTCGACGACGCCCATCTCGTTCAGCCTCATCTACGGACTTCTCAGTCCCGACGGCGACATGCTGGTCCAGCTGCTGATGGATCATCGCATCGTCGACGGACTGACCTCACATCGAATCATGCTCGCGATCGAGGCCGCAATGAAGGAGGACATCGTTGCGGAATTAGCCGCGGCGGCTCAATCGCACCGCGAAGGCGGGAGCTTTCCCGATTGATCCCTTCGGGACAATTTGCGAAAGCCGCCCGCAGCCGTTTTCGAACAGGCTCGCAAGCGCTACCATGACCAGCCCGGTTCATTTCAAGGAGATGGCAGATGAGAAGGCAGATTGCGGCGGCCCTCTGCGTGGCGGCCTTGGGAGTCATCGCGTTGTCCTCAGCCTCGCTCGCCATTGCTCAACAAAAAACCGCAAAGGCTTGTGCAGAGGAGTGGCAAGCCGACAAAGCCGCAAATCAGGCCAATGGCGTCACCGAGAGGGCTTCCGTGGCGCGATGTCGTGCTGGCTTAAACAAAGCTGCGAGTGATCGCCAAGTCTACTCTTCCAAAGTCTACTCCTCCATCAAAGACGTCATGGAATCCATGATCGATCCGTCTGCGGACACGCTTTGGGGCGCCGCCGGAACAATTATCGATAAGCAGGGTACTCAGGATTTGTCCCCCAAGACACAAGAGCAATGGCTCGACGTGCGTCGCGCCGCTGTGCGAATAATCGAGGGGGCCAACCTGCTGATGATGCCTGGTAGAGAAGCGGCTCCCGCCGGAACCAAATCGGAGGCTCCGGGGGTGGAGTTAGAGCCTGCTGAGATAACCGCGCTGATAAAGAAGAAACGAAAGAGTTTTGATGCCTTTGCTAAGGCGTTGCAAGCTCTCGGCTTAGAAGCGCGGCAGGCTACCGAGGCCAAAAACGTCCCTTTGCTGGAAGACATTGGGGGTCGAATGGAGGATGTCTGCGAGAGCTGCCATCAGACGTTCTGGTATCCGCAGGCCAAGCAGGCCTCTACCCGCAATTAGCCGCGCGTTTCCGTCATGCCGAACCATTTCCTCGGAGTCATGGCCGCGCTCGTCCCGGGCATGACGACTGAGAGGCGATTCGATCTGAGTAGCTTCTCACTCACAAAGAAAGCGATTGACTCGTGAAAGCAGGCTGACAAGCTAACCGTGGGAGCAACGGCTGCACCGGCAGGGACATGCAGGGCGGTGGAGAGGAGGCGCAGATGGGAAATTGGTCGAGAGGCGCAAGATTTGCGGGTGCTGCAGCCGTTTTGATGACGGCGCTGCAGCTGGGCGTGATACCGACTGCGAACGGGGCCGAGGCCTATAAGGCGCCCCGTACGGCGGACGGCAAAGCGGACTTGAACGGTATCTGGCAGGCGCTCAACACCGCGAACTGGGACCTCCAGGAACATGCGGCGCGACCCGGAGTGGTGGTCGCGCTTGGCGCGGCCGGCGCAGTTCCGGCGGGGCTAAGCGTCGTGGAGGGCGATGAGATCCCATACTTGCCGGCCGCGGCGGCGAAAAAGAAAGAGAACTTTGAAAACCGTTTGACCGCCGACCCGGAAATCAAGTGCTATTTGCCGGGCGTGCCACGGGCCACGTATATGCCCTATCCGTTTCAGATCGTTCAAACTCCGCAGTTCATCCTGACGGCCTACGAGTATGCGGGAGCCGCCCGGACGATCTACATGGATAAGGCGCCCCCGAACCCTGTCGATAGCTGGATGGGGCACTCGGTCGGCCACTGGGAGGGGGACACTCTGGTCGTCGACGTGACGCGTTTGAACGAGGAGACCTGGTTTGACAGAGCCGGGAATTTCCATAGCGACGCCTTGCATGTGGTCGAACGCTACACGCCCTTGAGCGCTGACGCGCTCACCTACGACGTCACCATTGAGGACCCGAAGGTGTTTTCGCGGCCGTGGAAAATGAGCATGCCCCTCTATCGTCGGTTGGACAAGAACGCCCAGCTGATGGAGTTCAAGTGCGTGGAGTTCGTGGAAGAGCTCATGTATGGGCATCTTCGCAAGCAACCAAGCAAGTGAAAGGGAGGTTTCATATGAGCCATCGACTTCTCACTTCAATGGCTGGTCTACCGGTGGTGATCGCGGCCGCGCTGCTGGCGCCGGCGGCTGTGGCGGTCGAGACGTGGACTGTGCCGCGTACGGCGGACGCCCAGCCGGACTTGCAGGGTGTGTGGGACTTCCGGACCATCACCCCGATGGAGCGACCCGTCGCGCTCGGAACGAAGGAGTTTTTTACCGAAGAGGAGGCGGCGGCCTTCGAGAAGGAAGAAAATCGACGCCAGGATCGTGATCAGATCGATCCGGAGACGGGTGGTCTGCAGTACCCGCGGGGCGGCGTCGTCCCTTACAACGAGTTTTGGTATGACCGCGGCAACAAGGTCGTGGGGACCAGGCGCACGTCGCTGATCGTGGATCCGCCCAATGGGCGACTTCCCGCGATGACGCCGGATGGGAAGAAGAGAGCGGATCTCCGCGCGGCGGAGCAGCGCGAGACTCAGCTTGGACGTCCCCACGCCGATTCGTGGGAAGACCGGCCCCTGCAGGAGCGCTGCATTGTCGGACTGAACGCCGGACCGCCAATGACACCAGGCGCCTACAATAACAACTTTCACTTATTCCAGACCCCGCAATACGTGGTGATTCTCAACGAAATGGTTCACGACGCACGTGTTGTCCCCCTGGACGGGCGTCCCCACGGGCACAGTCGTCAATGGAAGGGCGACTCGCGCGGCCACTGGGAGGGCAACACGCTGGTTGTCGACACCATCAATTTCAAACGTGAGACCAGCCTGCCAAACTCCAGTCAGAACACGCACTTGGTCGAGCGCTTCACGCGCACCGCAGCCGACACGCTCGTCTACGAATTCACGGTCGAAGATCCGACGATGTGGACACGACCGTGGACGGCGGTGGTGCCGATGCGCAAGAGCGAGGATCTTATCTACGAATACGCGTGTCACGAGGGGAATTACGCCATGGCGAGCATCCTCGCCGGCGCGCGTGCCGCAGAGAAGGCCGCCGAGGAAGCGGCGAAGAAGGGGTCGAAGTGAGCCGCCGAAGGGCGGCTTGACGGCAGCTACCGCACGCCCACGGCCGCCCGGCCGATGCCGAACCGCGCCAGGGCCGCCGCGAGCACCGGCGGCGGCTCAAGCCCGGAGGTGAAGACGGCGCGCGCCGTGCCGCTCACTGCGTTGGCCGGCGCCGGCCCGACGAGGTCCGTCACTCGCCGCGCGATTGCCGGCGCCGGGTCGACCCAATCGACTGGCCACGGTGCTAGCAGAACCAACCGCTCCAGCAGGAGCGGATAATGGGTGCAGGCGAGCACAATGGTGTCAGTACGCCGGCCGTCGCTTGTGACGAAACAAGGCGCGATCTCCCGTGCGATGGCGTCGTCGTCGACCGCATCGTCGCGCAACGCCGCTTCAGCGAGCCCCGCGAGATGCGCCGCCCCCACCAGCGTAACGTCGCAGCCCTGGCCGAAATCCCGGATCAAGGCATGGGTGTATTCGCGCTGCACTGTCGCCTCGGTGCCGAGCACCGACACCAGGCGCGATCGCGACGCCACGCAGGCCGGCTTGACGGCCGGCACTGTGCCGACGAACGGCACGGCAAGGCGCGCCCGCAGATGCGGCAGCACCAGGGTGGAGGCGGTATTGCAGGCGATCACCACAAGATCGGGCGCGTGGGTTGCGATCAGTTCCTGCATCAACGGCACCACCCGCGCCGCCAGTTCGGTTTCGCTATGCTGCCCATAGGGAAAGAAGGCGTCGTCGGCGACATAAACGTACGCCGCCTCCGGCCGCGCCTTCGCGATCTCGCGAAAAACCGTGAGGCCGCCGAGGCCGGAATCGAAGACCAGGATGGTGGGCTTCTCGTTCATGCGCTGCCGTCAGAAGGATTCGTCGAAGGCAAGATCGAGACTGCGGCCAGCGTAAAGGATTCGCAGGATGATGACGTCCTCGCCCTTTACGGTGAAAGCGATTGTTGCGCGCCGCTCAAAACCCACTGTTCGTAAACCCGGCCTTAAGTCGTTACGCGCCGTGCCCCGTTGCGGGAATGGGGTCATCTTGCGACAGAAATGTTCGATTCTGCTTGTGTAGGCGAGCGCGACTTCCAAACCCGCATGATCAGCGATCCAGGCGAAAATATCATCGAGATCGGCTCTCGCGCTTTCGGCAAAGACGACGCGCGCCAAGGACTATCGGGCCGTTTTTTTCGATTTTCGGGGCCGATAACGCGATTCCATTCCGGAGAACACCTCGGCGGTATCAAGTAGCTTCTCTTCTCCGCTCATCACGCGATCAAATACAGGCACAACGGATTCATGAAGCCAGCGTTCGATCGCGGCATCACGGGCCTGCAGGGCGCGTAATCCATCCCGAATGACCTCGCTTTCACTCGCATAGGTGCCTGAGGCAACCTTGTCCTTGACCATTTGCGCCATGTCATGCGGCAAGGTGATGCTCAGGGACTGGGTGTTTCGCATGCGTGAATGCTCCTTTAAGAAACGCTAGCATGGAACACGATTTAATCCTACTACGCAAAAAACCTAGGGGGTCCCGAACACCCGGGCAAAGATCGTATCGACCTCCTTGAGGTGATATCCGAGGTCGAAATTCGCCGCGATCTCCGCTTCTGACAGATATTTCCGCACGTCCGGATCGGCCGCCAGCAGGCTCTGGAAATCCCCGCCCTCCTCCCACACCGTCATGGCGTTGCGCTGGACCAGGCGGTAGGCGTCCTCACGCGGCAAGCCCTTGCGGGTCAGCGCCAACAGCACGCGCTGGGAATGCACGAGGCCGCCGAGGCGCTCGAGGTTGCGGCGCATATTCTCTGGATACACCACGAGGCGGTCGATCAGCCCGGCGAGCCGGTTGAGAGCGAAATCGAGCGTCACGGTGGCGTCGGGGCCGATCATGCGCTCGACCGAAGAGTGCGAAATATCGCGCTCGTGCCACAGCACGACGTTCTCCAGCGCCGGCGTCACATAGGCCCGCACCATGCGGGCGAGGCCGGTCAGGTTTTCCGACAGCACGGGGTTGCGCTTGTGCGGCATCGCCGAGGAGCCCTTCTGGCCCGGCGAGAAATACTCCTCTGCTTCCAGCACTTCGGTGCGCTGCAGGTGGCGAATTTCAGTTGCAAGCCGCTCCATCGAGGCGGCGACGACGGCAAGCGTCGCGAAATACATGGCGTGGCGGTCGCGCGGGATCACCTGGGTCGAGATCGGCTCGACCGCAAGCCCCATGGCTTTCGCCACGTGGGCCTCGACGGCAGGCGCAACCTGCGCGAAGGTGCCGACCGCACCCGAAATCGCGCAGGTCGCAACCTCGCGGCGCGCCGCCACCAGCCGCTCGCGGCCGCGCGCAAATTCTGCGTACGCATAAGCGAGCTTGAGCCCGAACGTGGTTGGTTCGGCGTGAATGCCGTGGGAGCGGCCGACCACCGGCGTCATCTTGTATTCGAAGGCGCGCCGCTTGAGCGCGGCCAGCACCTTGTCGACATCGGCGATGATGAGATCAGCAGCGCGCACCAGCTGGACGTTGAGGCACGTATCGAGCACATCGGACGACGTCATGCCTTGGTGAACGAAGAGCGCCTCCGGGCCGACGATTTCGCCGAGGTGGGTGAGGAACGCAATGACGTCATGCTTGACCTCACGCTCGATCTCGTCGATGCGGGCGATATCGAACGTGGCGGCCTTGCCCTTGGCCCAGATCGCCTTCGCGGCCTCCTTCGGCACGACGCCGAGTTCCGCAAGCGCGTCGGTCGCGTGGGCCTCGATCTCGAACCAAATGCGAAAGCGCGTCTGCGGTTCCCAGATCGCGGCCATCTCGGGGCGGGTATAACGGGGGATCATGGGCAGCCTCGCAGAGTCGCTCCTAGTCGATCGCTTCAACCCATCTGGCAGCAATCGCTCGAACCTGCAACCGCCGAAACTTTGGTGTAAGAGATGGCCGCATTCGAAACCGGCTACTGACCCCAAGGAGGCCCCCATTCACAGCAAGGTCGTCGTCATCACCGGCGCCACGTCCGGTATCGGACAGATTGCCGCCACCCAGCTGGCCGCTCTTGGGGCACGCATCGTCCTGGTGGCGCGCGACCGCGGGCGTGCGGACGCCACCCTCGCAGCACTCCGGAAGGTCGGCCCCAACGTCGCCCATGGCGCCCATATCGCCGACCTGTCGACCCTCGCCGAGATGAAGCGGGTCGGCCGGGAGATCGCTGCCGCCGAGCCGCGCGTCGACGTGCTTATTAACAATGCCGGCAACGTATTCCCGACCCGGCAGGTGACGCCGGACGGCCTCGAATGCACGTTCGCCACCAATCATATGGCGTACTTCGTGCTGACCCATGAATTGCGCGAGCGTCTGGTCGCCTCCGCTCCGGCCCGCATCGTCAACACGGCTTCGGCCGCCCATATCGGTCGCTCGCTCGATTTCGATGACCTGCAGCTCGCCAGGAAATACCGCACCATGACGGCCTATGGCCGTTCCAAGCTCGCCAACGTCCTGTTCACCCGCGAACTTGCACGCCGCCTCGCCGGCACCGGCGTGACGGCAAACTGCCTTCATCCAGGGTTCGTGGCGACCGGCCTCGGCCAGCGCAGACGCGGGATTTTTGGATCCGTGGTCCGTTTCGTCATGCTGTTTGCGGGCCGACCGGACCCCGGAGCACAGACCATCGTGCATCTTGCCAGCTCGCCCGATGTGGCCGCCATCACCGGCGGGTATTTCGTACCCACCGGCCAGCAAGCCGAGCCGAGCCCCGCCGCCCGCGACGATCTCGCGGCGCTGCGCCTGTGGGATGAGAGCGAGCGGATTGCAGGGTTCACGGAATGAAGTGCTGTGTTGCGCGTCCTGCCGCACGCCATTTCCGCAGTTTGCCTGATCACCCCGCCGTTCCCCCGCGCGAAATCAGAGCCGGATGTCGGCCGTTATGGCGTCTGCAGTCGTCCGCACAGCACCCTGAACTCGCGCAAGCAGACCGGCCTCCTCAAGGGCTTTAACATCGGCATGAACGCGACGATACTGGCGCCCAAGCGAGCGAGCGAGTGACGATACCGATGGCTCGGGATGGGCGTGCAGATGGCGTAGTAAACGATAACGCTCGCCGGTCAGAACGCCGGCTAACGCCTCCCAGCTTTCGAAGGCAATTGCACGCTCGCGCAGCTTGCTGCCGCGTCTCGCGCGATGCCAAGCGTCCAAGAAAGCCGCTGCATCGTCTTCAAGGCTGCCACCGACGATCAACTTGACTGCCTTCATAGTTGCACCTTCAATTTGTTCGACGGCGGGCGGCTCGTACATCTGCCAGAAAGTCCAATATCAATTTCTCGGGAGTGGTGAACTGGTAGACTTCTTCTTGGCCTTCATAGTGTCGATGATCGCCCTTGCCTGCCTCATTGTCGTAGCTGACTAACCGCAAGTCGTGCCGGCCATAGAAAAGGCTGTATTTGAACGGGTGCTTTGACCCACGTACCGGTTTCGGCAAAAGCCAAAGCTTCAGTTCAACAATTGCCCCGTCATCATAAATGCGCTTGCGATGTAGTACGAGAACGGCGCGCCGCATATGACATATATTGTCATATTTCCTAACCCTGTCAACCGCGTTCGAAATCGCCCCCCTTCATCTAGATAAGTTGAGCGGAGCCCGCGACCCAAACGGCATCGCGCCCCCTACGCCGCCTCCCCTCTCGCCAGCGCAGCTGCCTGGCGTATCGCCGCGATATTCGTCCGGTAGGCGGTCGGGCCGCCTCTGAAGACGGCGGAGCCCGCCACCAGCACATTGGCTCCGGCCTGCGCCACCGCGGGCGCGGTCTGCGGTGTTATTCCGCCATCGACCTCGATGTCGAGCGGCCTTCCGCCTGCCATTGCTCGCAGGCGGGAAATCTTGTCAATTGCGGCCGGGATGAAGCTCTGGCCGCCAAACCCCGGATTGACCGACATGACCAGGATGAGATCGACGAGGTCGATCACGTATTCGATGCTCGTTGCGGGGGTGCCGGGATTGAGCGACACGCCCGCCTTCTTGCCCAAGGCCCGGATCGCCTGCAGCGAGCGATGGATGTGGGGCCCGGCCTCCACATGCACCGTGATGTGGTCAGCGCCCGCCTTGGCGAAGGCTTCGAGATAAGGATCGCACGGCGCGATCATGAGATGCACGTCGAGCGGCTTTGCGGTATGCGGCCTCAGCGCCTTGACGATGTCGGGCCCGATGGTGATGTTCGGCACGAAATGCCCGTCCATGACGTCGACATGGATCCAATCGGCACCGGCCCTGTCGACTGCGCGCACTTCGTCGCCGAGCTTGGCGAAATCGGCGGCCAGGATGGATGGAGCGACGGTAAGGACACGGTGCATCGTTATCTCCGCAACGGCGTCGACGGGATTGGCGCGGGCGTTATGAAAGCCGCCGCGTGTCGAAGCCACGTCAATCGAACGCCATCGATGACTTAAGGTTCGCCTAACACGACAACTCCGCAGCGGCAACGATCGGCTATTGTCAGTGGGTCACGCGTTTTTCACCATTGCGGCAACCGGGACGCCCGGCCTGGCCTCCTCACGCCGCTTGGCGGCCTGCACCAGCGGCGGACAGCGCTTGTCGTCGTAGTACTCGACCTGACAATCCAGGCACTGAAAGCATTCCGCCATGATGATCTTGCCGCTCGGCTCGATCGCCCGCACCGGGCATGAGCGCTCGCACAGATGGCACGGATTGCCGCATTCGGGACGGCGCTTGAGGAGGTCGATCAGGTGCAGCCGGTCGAGGGCCGCCAGCACGCCGCCGAGCGGACACAGGAAGCGGCAATAGGCGCGCTCGGAGAACAGCCCGATCGCCAGCAGCGCGCCCGCATAGAGCACATAGGGCCAGGCGCGGGTGAACTTCGAGGTGATCGCGGTCTTGAACGGCTCGATCTCGGCGGTGGCGCCCGATCCATCGATCCCGCTCAGCACCAGCGCGAGCACCGCTGCGGCGGCAATGTATTTGCCCATCCACAGGCGCTTCTCCAGGGCAGCCGGCGGGTTCCACTGCGGCACGCCGAGGGCGCGCGAGGCTTGGGCGAGGAGTTCCTGCAAGGCGCCGAACGGACATAGCCAGCCGCAGAAAACGCCGCGCCCGATCAGCACGACGGAGACGAGCGTGTAGGCGGCGATGATCACCATCAGGGGCTCGGCGAGGTAAAACCCGATGTCGAAGCCCCGGAACGGCGACTGCACATAGTTGATGACGTTGACGATCGAGAGCTGCACGCCGGCGATCCAGCCGAGCCAAACCAGCACCACCGCCAGGAAACCGTTGCGCACCAGCCGGTGGGCAATGCGGGAGCGCGCAAGCTGCGCCTGGAACACGAAGATCGCCGTCAGTGCGGTGAGAAGGACGGCGAGGATCGCGATATTCACCCGGGCGTCGCGCCAGGCTTCGACCCAGGCCGCGACGGCGGGCTCGTCCGGCATCAGAATGTGCGCAGCCGGAAGCCGGTATTCGAGCGGAAACGCGACCGTCACGGGGGTCGGCCCCGCGGCGTTGACCAGCAATTCCAGCCGCCATGGTTTTATGGGATCGAACGCAGCGTTGGCTGGCAGTGCAAATATTCCGGCATTCTGCTGCGCCCTGATGCCCTCGGCGGCGCCAGTGCCGAGCCGCTGATAGTCGTCATGCACGAACCCAAAGGTCTGCCCAGACTGGACAACGCGCAGCCGATCAAAGCGCCGGCCCTCGGATTCGCGATAGTGCTTCGTGCCGAGGAAATCGTAAGGTCCGTTGGAGGCGACAAAGATTGCTTGGGAGCCGTTCCGCATCCCGCGCCGGTATTCCTCGAAATTGCGAAGACCAAGCAGATTGCCGCCGATCGCGGGCGGCGTCAGCAGGCCGGTCATGACCTCGATGTAGAGATCGTCGGGCTTGCCGAGCGACGCATCGAGCATGGCATCGGACGCCCCTGCCCTCGCGAGCGCGGCTGCGACGTCTCCGGAGGTCACCCGCAGGCGCGCCACCGCGCCTTCGGTGACGAGCTCGTCCCAGGACATGAGCCGGAATCCCTCCGCGTCGAGGGTCGGCGCTGTCACGGTGGCCCTGGCGACGCGAGCGCGCAGCACCAGCCGCGCCGTATCGAGGATGGCGCCCCGCATGGCGCGGGCGCTGATGGTCGCGCCGGCGACGAATTCCGGCCGCAGCATCGTGGCCCCGCCGCGCAGCGGCATGCCAGCCTCGCGGGCCAGAAAGGTATCGAGCAGGGGCTGCCGCACCGCATCGCGATAGATGTACGGCTCGCGATGAAACACCACCTTGGAGCCGGTAATGCGGCCATCGAGATCGACACCCGCAATGACGTCGAACGGCGTCACCGAATAGCCCGGCGCCGCGATGATATCGAGGGTCGAGAAGATGTAGGCTACGGCCTTGTCGCCCCGATAGACGGCGATCGCCGGCGGCGACCCCTCCTCCGGCCCAAGCCGCTCCGCGCCCGGATAGACCACCGCCATCACGTCGGGCGTCAGACGTTCGCGCAACCTGCCCTTTTCCGCGTGGGCAGGGGATGCGAAGGCGAGGGCGAGAAGAGCGAGCCATGCGAGATAGAGAAGAGCGAAGCCTCTTGCTCTCCCCTCCCCCGCTTGCGGGGGAGGGTTAGGGAGGGGGGCGTCTCCGCGCGTCTGAGCCTGTGGAAAAGCCCCCTCACCCCGCAAGCGGGGAGAGGGAGCAGAAGCAAGCACTCTCATTCCTGGCGCTTTCCGTCGGGCATGATGGCGGCGTCGAAATTGGCGCCTTCGGTCAGCGCATCCGTCAAGATCGCGTTCTTCAAGTTGGCGCCTTCGAAGCTCGTGCCGCGCAAATCGGCGCCGTGCAGATTGGCGCCGAACAGGTCGACGCCGGCAAGGATCGCGCCGCGCAGGTCGGCGCCGTAGAGGTCGGCTTCGACCATGTCCGACAGCGTGAAATCGATGCCGCGCAGATCCATCTCGCGCATTTTCTGGCCGTCGAGCTTGGCGCTGCGCGCATTGGCGCCGGCGAGCCGGGCGCCCGCGAGCCGGGCGCCGCGCAAATCGGTGCCGGCAAGCACAGCGCCTTCGAGATTGGCCTGGTTGAGGCGCGCCTGGCCCATCCGGGCATTCATGAGCTTGGCGCCGGCGAGATTTGCGCTCGACAAATCGGCCTCGAACAACAGCGCGCCGGTCATGTCGGCGCCGCGGAAGTCCGCCCATTTGGCGTCGATCCGGTTGAGGTCGGCGTCGACGAGCTTCGCGCCCGAAAGATCAGCACGCTGCAGCGTGCTGCGGAACAACGTCGCCTCGCTGAGATCGGCGTCCTTCAAGATCACGCGGTCGAGCTTCATGCGCTTGAAATCGCGCGCTTTGAGATCGCGTCCCGATAGATCGCACGCGACGCAGGATTTCGTCGTGCCGGCCAAAAACGCGTCAACCTCGGCGGCGAACCCGGATGCCGCGATCCCCACCAAGACGCCGAGCGCAATGCCCAACTTCATTTTGCCGGCCGATCTGCCAGCCATCCTTAGGTCCCTCCCGACGACATCGTCCGCTGCACTATATCAGACGGACGACGCAGCGCGTAGGGCGGGCAAAGGCGCATGGCGCAGAGCAGCGTTGTTAGGCACGGACCCTCATGCGCCTTTGCCCACGCTGTCCAACCTCGCCCGCCGACCGCGTGGGCAAAGTCGCGCGAGGGCAGTGCGCCATGTCATCAGCTGCGGCAGGCGACTTTGCCCACCCTACGAGGCTGCATCATTTCGGCATATCAGACGGTCGGCGCGCTCCCCACTGTCTCAGGCTTGGGCTCCTGCTCTGGGGCAGGCTTAAGGCTCGGCAACGTTTCCAGCCATTTGATGATGGAGCTGTGGTCGGCGCCGTAGCCGAGTTTCCTTTCTGCGGCGCTCCAGGCCGCAAGGGTCGCGTCGATCAGAGGAGAACGCGTGTCGGTCGCAACCGCGAGACGCGCCGCCAGATCGAGATTGCGCCGGACAAGCCCAAGCTGCACGCCGGTTTCGAACCGCCGGGTGACCACCTCCCGGCGCAACGTTGCGTCGAGCTCGCCGCCGCCGAGCTGGTCGCCGAGATCGAGGACCGTGGCCGGCTCGAAGCCGAAGCGCTGGCCGAGCCGGATCGCCTCGCTCGCGGCCAGGAGCCTTGCGGCACGCAGATAATCCGCAATTGCGCTGGCGGCCTGGGCGGCCCCCGCGGCGTCGGCACGAAGAATTTTCGCCGCGATGGTCTCAAGCACCGGACGGCCGCGCGCGACCGCGGCTTCCGGCCCGCCGACCACGAGCGTGAGCCGTCCTTCCTTGGCCTGCGCCGGCGTCCCGAATGCCGGCGCCGCCACCAGGTCGACGCCCCCCGCCGCCAATTCATTGGCAATGTTTACGGTCTCAACCGGATCCGTATTGCCGAGGTCAATCAGGGTGCCGCCTGCCGAAAATCCCTGCGCCAAGCCTTCCCATCCGAAGCAGACTTCGCGCAGTTCGGCCGCCGAGGGCAGCGCCGCGATGACGAGATCGCAGGTCTGCGCCATCATCTTCGGCGAACCGGCTGCCATGCCGCCATAGTCGTTGGTGAACATTCGCGTCGCGACGTCGGCAACGTCGTAAATCTGCAGCGTGTGATAGCCCGACCACAGGAGCCGCAATGCGACCCGCGAGCCGAAGGCGCCGATGCCGATCACGCCGATGTTCATTTGGGTCATGCTGAGGTTCCGGAGATCAACCGCCGCTGATTTTCAGCGCCTCGTCAAGGAGAAACAGGTCGGTCAGCAGCGTGCGCAGATGAATCGAGGCGTTGAGATTGTCGATCATCTGCGAACCGATGGCGCGTTGCCCCATCACGAAACGCATGGCTGTGCGGGCGCGGGCCGCATCCTGGCGCACCATCTCGACGAATGCGGCCTCATCTCCACCGCCACCGTTCGGGGGCGCCATCGCGGCGATGAGCGCAAGCCCCGCCTCGGCGCGTCCGAGATAGTCGCGGATGTCGTCGCCCGCCTCCTCGCGCGAACGGCCCTGGGCCGCATAGGCGAGCATGAATTCGTAGGTTTCCTCGACGGCATCGATCGCATCGGGGAGCGTCTTGGGTCCGTCAGTCGCAGATGTCATTGGTATGGTCTTTCAGTTGTGGACGGACGCCGGCAGGGTGGGCAAAGGTGCTTGGCATGGCCCGCGTAGGATTACGAGGACTCTCGCGCCTTTGCCCACCCGGCTACTGGTCTAACGTTCATCAGCGGCCCAGCGCGCTTTTTCGTGATGTTCCTCGAATTCACGGCGCGTGATCCAGCCGCGGAACATCGAACGCGTCAATCGCCATTCGTCGGGACGGAGCGCGAAATAGATGTGGATCATCACCATGGTGATCAGCGCCATGGCGGCAAAGCCGTGCACGACGTAAATCCAACCCCATTGGTAATCGGCCAGCACATAGGGATTGCGGCGCCACAGCGGCGTGTCGATCTTGAGCAGCATCAGGAGTCCCGTCGCAACGATCGACAAGAGGAGGACCGCGATGCCGGCGTGATAGAGCTTCTGCGGCGCGTCGTATTTGCCCGGCTTGCCGGGCGCGGCCCCCTTGCGGCCGAGCGCCTGAGCCAAATGCCGCCAGCCGTTGCGGAGATCGGCGCCGTCGATCATCATGGCCCAGAAATCCTGCCAGATGATGGCGCGCACGATGTGAATGACCACCAGCGTGGAAAGCGCAACGCCGGTCGTCCAATGCAGACCGAGCCACTCGAACTTGTAGCCGATGATCGGCAGGAACGCGGTCGCGAGCAAGGTCAAGACGCACGCCGCCATCAGCCAGTGATAGACGCGATCCACCAGGAGATGACGCTTGACCCGGTCCGACACGGCCGCGGCCGCGGACACATTGGCTTGCGTAACTGTCATTCCCGTTCTACCCGACCGCTGTTGTCCGCTCTGTCTGTCGCACGCGCCGCCATGTCGCTAGGCCCGATCTGCTCGCCGCGATGTCACGGCCTTGATCGCCGCATGGAGGACGATGGCAACGGCGCCCGCAAGCACGAACCATTTCAATAGGTCCCACGAGGCGCCGATCAGCACGTCGCTGCCGCCGTAGATGGACGTGGAGTAGCGAAAAAGCTGCATCGCGGACACCAAGAATCTGCTTCATGTGATCAGACAACCCTCCGCCGTCATGCCCGCGCTTGTCGCGGGCACCCACGTCTTTCTTGCGGAGCGTCAGCAAGCAAGGCGTGGGTGGCCGGGACAAGCCCGGCCATGACTCGGGCGAAGCGGAAGCTGTTTTGCCCTGAGCCACACTTGTGGCGCAAGCCCTGAACTGTCATGCCCCGCGAAGGCGGGGCATCCAGTAACCACCAGTCTTGAAATTTTTCAATCGAACTCAGGTGGTTACTGGATCGTCCGCCGTCGCGGACGATGACACTCGAGGGGTCGGCCCCCACCTTCCCTCCCCCGCTTGCGGGGGAGGGTTAGGGAGGAGGCGTGCCAATCACGCCGTCGCGTCGCGCACGGCGCGCGTGACCAGATTGGCCATCAGCGGGATCTTGAACTGGTTGTAGTTCAAGGGCGAGGCGCCGCGGGTCGCCGACTGGCCGGCCAGCTTGGCGATGTCTTCGCCCGCCGGCTTGCCCTTGACGATCCCTTCGACCGCGGTGAGCCGCCGCGGCACACAACTGACGCCGCCGCAGGCGATGCGGCAGTTCTCGATCACGCCGTTCTTGACCGACATCGCCGCCGCCACGTTGACGAGCGGGAAGTCCCAGGTGTTCCGGTCGGCGACCTTCTCGAAGTAGAAATGGGCGCCGGCCCATGCGTTGGAGATCCGGATCGCGGTCAGGATTTCGTCGTGCGCCAACGAGGTCATCCGGGTGATGTCGATCTTCGGGCCGATGAAGAATTCCTCGGTGGCGATGACGCGCTCGCCCTTGGCGCTCTTGATCACGAACTTGGCGTCGAGCGCGACCAGGGCCGGCGCGGTGTCGGACGGCGACACCGCGACGCAACGGTCGCTCTCGAACAGCGCATGCTCGCGATTGACGCCCTGCGGGGTGTCGGCAAAGCAGGTATTGCCGCCGGCCCGATAGCAGGGCAGTCCTGCACGGTAGTACCAGCAGCGCGCATCCTGGGACGCGTTGCCGCCGATGGTGCCGGCATTGCGGATCTGCGGGCTCGCCACCTTGGCGGCGGCGTCCGCCAGCAGGCGGAATTTGGCCCTGATCACCGGATGGTGCTCGATTTCGGTGAGCGTCGTCAGCGCACCGATCTCGATGCCGTCTGCGGTCTCGCGAATGCCTTTCATTTCGGCGATGCCGGAAAGGTCGATGACGGCCTTCGGCTTCTTGGCGCGCTCCTTGAACCACGACAGGCTGTCGTAGCCGCCCGCCATCTTCCAGCTATCCTTGCCGTAGCGGTCGAGCAGCGCGAAAGCAT
>Ga0257161_1000054_pt1 | contig 27420 bp, 27 predicted proteins | sample NR01A_FD_185954 | JGI IMG/M metagenome (GOLD analysis project Ga0257161, IMG submission 185954) | Soil microbial communities from H.J. Andrews Experimental Forest, Oregon, United States - NR-01-A | ecosystem: Environmental > Terrestrial > Soil > Temperate forest > Bulk soil | place: USA: Oregon... | reverse complement strand
GCCACGTCCCTCGCGGATTTCGATCGTCATCGCACGGGACACCACGTCGCGCGAGGCCAAATCCTTGGCGGAAGGCGCATAGCGCTCCATGAAGCGCTCGCCTTCGGAATTGGTGAGATATCCGCCTTCGCCGCGCACGCCCTCCGTGATCAGGCAGCCGGCGCCGTAGATTCCGGTCGGATGGAACTGGACGAACTCCATGTCCTGGAGCGACAGCCCGGCCCGCAGCACCATGGCGTTGCCGTCGCCCGTGCAGGTATGCGCGGAGGTGCAGGAGAAATAGGTGCGCCCGTATCCGCCGGTGGCTAGTATCGTCATATGGGCGCGAAAGCGGTGGATGGTGCCGTCGTCGAGCTTGAGCGCCACCACGCCGCGGCAGCGGCCCTCGTCCATGATGAGATCGATCGCGAAGTACTCGATAAAAAACTCGGCCGCATGCTTGAGCGCCGCGCCGTAGAGCGTATGCAGCATGGCGTGCCCGGTGCGGTCGGCAGCCGCACAGGTACGCTGGGCGGTGCCTTTGCCATAATGGGTGGTCATGCCGCCGAACGGCCGCTGGTAAATCTTGCCTTCCTCGGTGCGCGAGAACGGCAGGCCCCAGTGCTCGAGTTCATAGACCGCCGCCGGAGCATTGCGGCACAGATATTCGATCGCATCCTGATCGCCAAGCCAGTCCGATCCCTTTACGGTGTCGTACATGTGCCAGCGCCAGTCGTCCTCACCCATATTGCCGAGCGAGGCCGCAATGCCGCCCTGCGCCGCGACCGTGTGAGAGCGGGTCGGGAACACCTTGCTGATGCAGGCTGTCCGCAGACCCGCCTCGCTGCAGCCCACCACGGCGCGCAAGCCCGAACCGCCGGCGCCGACCACGATAACGTCGTAGCTATGATCCTCGATCGGGTAGGCCCGCCCATTGATCGCAGGGGCGGCGCCGTTTCCTGATCCGTTGGTGGACATCGGCTCAAACTCCAAACGACAGCTTGAGGATCGCGTAAATCGCGGAGAATCCCGCCGCGATGGTAAAGAAGGTATTGAGGATCAAGAGCGCATACTTGGCGCGTTCCTCATGCACGTAATCCTCGATGATCGCCTGCATGCCGATTCTCATGTGGTAGAAGACCGAAATGATGAACAGCACCATGACGATCGCAACCGGGGTCGAGCCCAATATCTGGGCAACCGCCGCGTGATTGCGCCCGATTACGGAGGTCACAATCAGCACTGCCCCGATGGTGAGCGGAATGTTGGCAATCGCGGTCAACCGCTGCCGGATGAAATCGTCAGTGCCGGATTTCGCCGAGCCGTAGCCGCGTACGCGGCCGAGCGGCGTGCGCATGTTCGAGGGACGCGCGCTCATGGCGTGGACCTCCTCACCGCAATCCTCCCATCAGGTATCCGCCGACCACCCACAAAATGATCGTCAGCAGGATTGATCCGACCAAATTGGCGCGCAGCAGCCACTCGCGCTCGGCCGCCCCAAAGCCGCGGCCGGTATCCCATATCAGGTAGCGCAGCCCGCCAAGCATGTGATGGATCAGGGCCCAGGTGTAGCCGAACAGAACGATACGGCCGATGAAGCTCGCAGCCGCAGATTGAAACGCTGCGTAGGCGCCTGGACCTGAAACGGCGGCCAGCAGCCACCAGACCAACAGCAAAGTACCGATATAGAGGGCGGCGCCCGTGATCCGATGCACGATGGACATCATCATCGAGAGCATCGGCCGGTAAATCGTCAGATGCGGCGACAGCGGCCGCTCGGCGGGGACCTTGGCTTCAGCCATTTCGTCAATCCACAATCGCGACGGCACCCTTCAAGCAGATGCAGCGCATGAGCGCAATGGCGACCTTCCCGCGCTCTGCACGCATCGCGACATGCGCACCCCTGCCTGCGACCGCGGGCGTCTCGCCCGCACCAGGGAAGAGCGGGCGAGACGCCCGCGGTCCCAGGCAGGGAGGGCGTTCGGCCAGTAGATAATTCGTGTCGGGTTCGCGGGGGAGAGGCTCGAGATCTTTTTTGCACCGGTTAACCCTGCTATCACGCCGTCGCCCCGCTGACCAGGAACAACGCGATCGAAGCGCATCTACCGCGGAATCAGGGCCCAATAATCGAGGTCCAGAATCACGTCCGGATCGTAGTCCTCGCCCGATTTGTCAGGAAAGTCCGCGCAAGGCCGGTTCTTGGCGGCAACGAGACGAAGTCGCAAGGCGCCGACGTCGGTACGGTCTGGCAGTTCCGCCCGTTCGATCACCTCGGACCAGGCAAACACCGTGTCGCCGGCGAATAGCGGCGCGACGTGCCGGCCGCCATTGATGCCGGCAATATGGAACGCGTTAGCGAGGCCGTTGAAGGACAATGCGCGGGCGAGTGAAATTACGTGGCCGCCATAGATCAACCGGCGACCAAACCGCCCCTTTCCCTGGGTGAATTGGTCAAAGTGAACCCTCGCCGTGTTCTGGTAAAGGCGGGTCGCAAGCTGGTGCTCGGCTTCTTCCACCGTCATGCCATCCACGTGGTCGATGCGCTCGCCCGGCGCATAGTCGCCGAATCTTTGGGCGCTGCCGGCGAGCGCATGATCGTAGGCGGCGCCGCGAACGGGCGGGCAGGCCGCGCCAATGTTGCCGGGCGCAACGAGCTTCGGCAATGAGGGTACGTTTTTTCCAGGCGGTGGAGCGCTCTCGTCCCGTTTTCGCACCATGACCCAGCGGACGTATTCCAGAACCGCAGCGCCGGCTGCATTGAACCCAGTCGAGCGGACATAGACGACGCCGGTTTTCCGATTCGAATTCTCGTTGAGGCCGATAATTTCGGATCTGGCGGCCAGCGTATCACCCGGATAGACCGGCGCCAGAAAGCGGCCGTTCGCGTAGCCCAAGTTGGCGACGGCGTTGAGGGAGATGTCCGGGACGGTCTTGCCGAACACGATGTTGAAGACGAGAAGGTCGTCGACCGGAGCATCCCGGTAGCCGATCGCACGGGCGAAATGATCGGATGACTGCACCGCAAAACGCGAGCCGTACAGCGCCGTATAGAGCGAAACGTCGCCGGCGGTGACGGTGCGCGGCGTCGCATGCGTGATGACCTGGCCGAGGCGGAAATCCTCGAAGTAATTGCCGGGATGGTTTTTCATCATGACGATATCTCGTGCTCGAATGCTGCGGATGTGCGCGACTTCCCGGCCGCGTGAGGTTAGCATGTTCTGCAGTCATGTCGCCTTCGCATTGGCTTCGGACGAATGCGTGGAAGCGCGCGCATGTGCGCGCCATTCATTCAACTCGAAGCGCACTTTGGGTTCCGGCTCGAAATCACGAGCGCGTGAGGCGCATACCGCCGCGAAACCCTGCGATGCGCCGGGACGTAGCTTGGTGTGACGAGGAAGAATGGTCGTACCAATCGAACTCGTCGCCGAGGCGCCTCGGCCCAATCAAGTCCGTCGGAGCTGCAAATACGTGCCAACATCACGATCTTTTGGCCGCCGTCGCCTCCGGCTTGACGCCCGGTCAATCGCGCGTTGTCATTGGTTGATAGGTTAGGTATTTGCGGATACGGCCGGTCGTGTCCGGGATAAAGGACCCAGGATGTCGTCAGAAACCGCAGACGCCAAGCCCACCCACCTTCCCGGGGTGTCGTCGGGCTCCAAAATGGTGATTCACCCCCGCTGGGTTCGGATCACCCACTGGACCAACGTCGTTGCCATGTTCGTGATGATCACGTCGGGCTGGCGGATTTACAACGCTTCGCCGTTGTTCTCGTTTACGTTTCCGCCCGAGATCACCATCGGCGACGCGTTCGACGGACTTACCGGCGCATTGCTCTGGCATTTCGCCGCAATGTGGCTCCTAGCCGTGAACGGGGTCATCTATGTTGCGCTCGGCATCTTGACCGGGAGGTTCCGTCGGAAGCTGTTGCCCATCCGCCCCGCCGAGGTGGTTCGCGATTTACGTGCCGCACTGACCGGCAAGCTCTCTCATGACGATCTTTCGGTCTACAATGCGGTGCAGCGCGTCTTATACGCAGGTGTGATTTTAGCCGGCGTCGTGATCGTGCTATCGGGTGTTTCGATCTGGAAGCCGGTACAGTTCCAGGAACTCGCTGCCGTATTCGGCGGGTACGATGCGGCCCGCTTCGTCCACTTTTTCGCAATGGCGACGATCGTTGGTTTCTTAGCGATCCACGTTACTCTTGCGATCTTGGTGCCGAAGAGTCTGCGCGCCATGCTACTTGGCCGTTGAAGGGCTGACGGGAGGGGGAAAGAGGGAAGGAGAGGCCGATGCCAAAGGCTCGAAAGATTATTCCCGGCGTCGATCCGAAGCTGCTGATCAAAGACGCCGCGAAGCTCCTTCCAGATCCGTCGCGCCGGCTGTTCCTGCGCGGCGCCACCAGCCTCGGCGCTATCACGTTGTTGACGGGCTGTGACATCGTTGACCAGGACACCGCCGCCAAGGCGTTGTTGACGATTTCCCGGTTCAATGACCGCGTTCAGGCATTGATATTCAACCCCGACAAACTCGCCCCGACCTACCCGGAGAGCGCAATTACGCGGCCGTTCCCGTTCAACGGCTATTATCCCGAGGAGGACGCGCCGGAGGTCGATGGAGAAACCTACATGCTCGAGGTGGGCGGCCTCGTCGAGAACAAAAAGCCATGGACACTTGAGGAGCTATATGCATTGCCGCAGGAGAAACAGATTACGCGGCACGTCTGCGTCGAGGGCTGGAGCGCGATCGGGTCATGGACCGGCACGCCGCTGCGTGACTTCCTCCAGCGCGTCGGCGCCGACCTGACGGCGAAATATGTGTGGTTCCAATGCGCCGAGGGCTATTCCAACACTATCGACATGCCGACCGCGCTACATCCGCAGACCCAGATGACCTTCAAGTTCGATAACGAAATTCTGCCGCGCAAGTACGGATTCCCGATGAAGATCAGGATTCCGACCAAGCTCGGGTTCAAGAACCCCAAGTATGTGGTCGGCATGCATGTGATGAACCAGAATCTCGGCGGATATTGGGAAGACCGCGGGTACAACTGGTTCAGCGGCATTTAGGTCGAGCGCCTGTGACTGCCGATCCCGCCACCCGCATCTGTCCGCTGCGGCCACAGGACCACGCGGCCTGGCTTCCCTTGTGGCGCGGTTATCAGTCCTTCTACGAAGTCGATATTCCGTCGGAGGTTTCGGCGTCGACGTGGGCGCGGCTTCTTGATCCTGCCGAGCCTGTTGCCGGGGCGCTGGCTTGGAACGGGCCGGCCGCCGTGGGCCTCGTCCATCATATCCGGCACCGTTCCTGCTGGACCACCGGCGACTATTGCTATCTTCAGGATCTGTTCGTGTCCCCGGCGGTCCGCGGCTCAGGCATCGGCCGCAAACTGATCGAACACGTCTATGCCGAGGCTGCGCGTGAGGGCTGCGCACGGGTCTACTGGCTGACCCATGAAACGAACGCCACCGCAATGCGCCTCTACGACCGCGTCGCCGACCGCTCGGGCTTCGTCCAGTACCGCAAGATTCTTTAAATCGGGACTGGCTGACAACGGGGTCGTCATGCTGTTCATGGTCATCGAGCGATTTCGCGACAACGATATGATTCCGATCTATCAGCGCTTGCGGGACAACGGGCGTTCGCTGCCCGACGGCTTGGAATACCTTGATAGTTGGGTGGAGCCCAACTTTGGCCGTTGCTTCCAGCTCATGCGCTGCGGCGACATGAAGCTCCTGCAAAAATGGGTCCTGCAATGGCGGGGTTGCGGCGCGACCTTTGAAATCATTCCCGTCGTCCCGAGCAAGGAAACGAGGGAGGTCGTTGCTCCTTACCTCGAGTAGCGCCGTAGGGTGGGCAAAGGCGGCCGACGCGTTGCGGCGCTGGCACGATCTTGCTTCTGCATTTGCCCACCCGGTCCGTCCGCGCAATTGCGAAGTCGGACGGCGTGGGCAAAGGCGCGCGAGCCCGGTGCACCATGCCATCGGGCGTACCAGGCGCCTTTGCCCACCCTACCCATCCACCCGCCTTGCCAAGCGCTTCGTCGCCATCTAGCAATTCGCGCCCGCCGACAAATCGCCGGCCCCCATCACGCGAGGTTTCCGCCATGCCCACCCACAAGCTCCTCCTTCTTCCCGGCGACGGCATCGGGCCTGAGGTCATGGCCGAGGTGAAGAAGCTGATCGCCTGGATGAACGCCCGCGGATTTGGCCATTTCGAAACCGAGGAAGGCCTCGTCGGCGGCGCCGCGTACGATGCCCACAAGGTTGCGGTGACAGAGTCCACCATGGCCGAGGCGCTCGGCGCTGATGCGGTGATCTTTGGCGCGGTAGGCGGCCCCAAGTGGGACGCGGTGCCCTACGAGGCGCGGCCCGAGGCCGGATTGCTGAGGCTGCGCAAAGATCTTGTCCTGTTCGCCAACTTGCGCCCGGCCATCTGCTATCCGGCGCTGGCCGAGTCCTCAAGCCTGAAGCGCGAGGTGGTCGACGGCCTCGACCTCGTCATCGTGCGCGAGCTGACCGGCGGCGTCTATTTTGGCGAGCCCAAGACCATCACGGACCTCGGCAACGGCCAGAAACGCGCCATCGACACGCAGGTCTACGACACCTACGAGATCGAGCGCATCGCCCGCGTCGGCTTTGAACTCGCGCGCACGCGGCGCAACAAGCTCACCTCCATGGAAAAGCGCAATGTGATGAAGACCGGCGTCTTGTGGCACGAGGTCGTCAATCAAGTGCACGCGCGCGAGTTCAAGGACGTTGAGCTTGAACATCAGCTGGCGGACGCCGGGGCGATGCAGCTCGTGCGCTGGCCCAAGCAATTCGACGTCATCGTCACCGACAATCTGTTCGGCGACGTGCTGTCGGATGTCGCCGCCATGCTCACCGGCTCGCTCGGCATGCTGCCGTCGGCTTCGCTCGGCGAACTCGACGCCAAGACCCGCAAACGCAGGGCGCTCTACGAGCCCGTCCACGGCTCGGCTCCCGATATCGCCGGCAAGGGACTCGCCAACCCGATCGCCATGCTGGCGTCGTTCGCCATGGCGCTGCGCTATTCGTTCGCCATGGGTCGCGAGGCCGACCTGGTCGATCAGGCGATCGCCGCCGCTCTGGCGGCGGGTTTGCGGACCCACGACATCAAATCTGAAGGTGCGAAGGTGGTCGGTACCGCGGAAATGGGGGCTGCGGTTCTGCGGGAGTTGGACCGACTCGCGGCCTGATCGGCCCGGATTGCAGGGTGGGCAAAGCGAAGCGTGCCCACCATAGGCAGTGGTGGGCACGCTTCGCTTTGCCCACCCTACACGGGCGCTTCTCGTCGACCGAAATCGGCTCTACTGGCAGAACCCTGCCAAATCGAGACAAGTCGGGAACGGCATGCGGTCGTGAAAGAACGGCAGGGCGGGGCCGTTCTTGAACAATGTGGAATACCTGAACGGGGCGAAGCCATATTCGATCGATGGATAGGAGTAGTCCATGTAATGCTCGGCCCGCCGCTTGGTCTCGGTGCCGGGATCGAGATACGAGCGCTTTCGCACCGTGACCCTGGCGGGCTGACGAACCACGACCGCCGCACGGACGGGCCCCGGGCGCACCTCCGGCGCCGCGGTCTGGGCTTGGGACGGCGCCGTCGTAAACGCCACCACTGCGGAGGCAATAACCGCGGCCATGATGGCCGAAACTTTGTTTGCGTGCATGCAACCCCCCGTCAATTCATGAACGATTTGCTGCGGCCGACATTAACCGCAAGTAGAGCCTCACGATAGTGCGCAAATGCAACTATTTGTTGGCGTTGGCGATTGCTCATTGTTGCAGTTCGGCAACTGTCGAACACGCCGCCGTGTACGCCGCCACATAGCCGGTCCGCGCTGCCGTCGTTGAATTGCCGGGCGTTCCCGACTAGAAGCGAAGACGATCCGTGCGTTTTTGCCATGCAGCGGACCAAATGGGTTGGAGAATCGAGATGGGTTTCAAGGTCGCTGTCGTCGGCGCCACCGGCAATGTGGGCCGCGAAATGCTCAGCATCCTGGCTGAGCGCGCTTTCCCGGCTGACGAGGTGGTTCCCCTGGCCTCGCGCAAAAGTATGGGCGTGGATGTGTCCTATGGGGACCGGACCCTCAAAGTTAAGGCTCTTGATCATTACGATTTCTCCGACGTGGATATTTGCCTGATGTCCGCAGGTTCCGCGGTATCGAAGGAGTGGTCGCCGCGCATCTGGGCGCGCGGCGCGGTCGTGATCGACAATTCCTCGTGCTGGCGTTTGGACCCCGACGTCCCGTTGGTCGTGCCCGAGGTAAACGCCGACGCCGTCGCAGGGTTTCGCAAGAAGGGCATTATTGCCAATCCGAACTGCTCGACGGCCCAGCTCGTGGTCGCCCTCAAGCCCCTCCATGACCACGCGAAAATCACCCGGGTGGTGGTTTCCACCTACCAGTCGGTATCGGGCGCCGGCAAGGACGCCATGGACGAATTGTTCAGCCAGACCAAGGCCGTGTTCACGGCCGGCGAGATCAAAACCACGAAGTTTCCGAGGCGCATCGCCTTCAACCTCATTCCCCAGGTCGACGCGTTCATGGAGGACGGCTTCACCAAGGAAGAATGGAAGATGGTGGCGGAGACCAAGAAAATCCTTGACCCGAAGATCAAGCTGGTCGCCACCTGCGTACGGGTGCCGGTGTTCATCGGCCATTCGGAGGCGGTCAATATCGAGTTCGAAAGGCCGATCTCGGCGGACGAAGCGCGGGCCATCCTGCGCAGCGCGCCGGGCTGCCTGGTCATCGATAAACATGAGCCCGGCGGCTACGTCACGCCTTATGAGTGCGTCGGCGAGGACGCAACCTATATCAGCCGTGTCCGTGAAGATCCGACTGTCGACAACGGACTGGTGCTGTGGTGCGTTTCCGATAACCTGCGCAAGGGCGCGGCCCTCAACGCGATCCAGATCGCCGAGTGCCTGATCAACCGCAAGCTGATCAACGCCAAGCAGAAGGCCGCGTGAATCCGCTTTCCTCTCTTCCGCAAGCGGAGAGGGGGCAGACCAGTAGCCCGGATTGAGCCACCGGGTCCGGCCTTCGGCCGGCCCGATGATAAAATCCGCGAAATCCGGGAATGCCTGTCAGTACGGCAAAGCCGCCCCGGGTTTCGCTAGCGCTCAACCCGGGCTAGGTGTGCTAAGCAGAGATTCTCTGTTAGATCGCGATTTCGTTCTGTGTTCAAGTCGGCGACGGCACTGTGGATAGCGGCGTCGAGCGCACCCATCATGGCGACTTTCTTCGCTTGCCCGGGTGCGGGAACGCGCAAATCGGCACCCCGCTTGGCCCAGGCACGGGCGAGATAAGGATGCGTCAGAGCCTCGCTCTCGTCAGCGTAAAGCAGCACGATGTCGCCGGCCCTGGCCTGTGCCCTGCGCAGTTGCAATCTCAGGCCGACGCGGTCGATCTCGGCGGCGATCTGGCGGCCCTTCAGCGTGTGTCGCGGCCGGCGCCAGCGGAACTTTTTTTCGCAGCGCTTTGGACAGCTGCGATCTGCCAATCGCAATGCCCTCACGTGTCTTGATCTCAGCGATGAGACGCGGGATCGTCCAGTTAGGCCGGTCAGCGACGGGGGCTTCGAGCAGAGGCGTGATGACCCGAAGCGCGGCCTCGGTCTTCACAGGGACCGGGCCCGGCGCAATGCTCGCCTTCAGCGCCTCGAAGCCGCCGCGCATGAAGTCGCTCCGCCACAGGCGAACCGTGTCCTCGCGCACGGCGAACGCCTCGGCGATGCGCCGGCTGGTCCAGCCACCAAGCGTCAGCAGCACCGCCCGCGCTCGGTCAGCCTCGCCACGATCACGCGAAGCCGCGAGAGTTTCCAACCCCAGCTTCTGTTCTGCGCTGCCTTCAATGGAGATTTGCCCGCCATGCCACGCCCCCGCGAATCACTGCAAAGACGCAATCACAGCCTTGATCCGTTGGCCAGACCGCCGGAGTCTGCTTGGTCTCACGCCCAGATCGCCACCGGCAATCCGAATTCGTCGCGCAACGGCGGATCCGGAAAAGGTACCGCGATGCGAGCGAGGATGCGTCGCGCGATTGCCGCGCAAGCCAGCGAATCGAGAAGATCGTCCATGGCTGCGCCCGACGGCGCGGCCTGTTCTGTCACGGCCTTGGAAAATCCGTGGTCGGCGAGCAATGTCCGCCGCAACGCAAGACCGGCCCCGAAGGGACGGCCTTTGACCTTCTTGGGCTCTCCCAGCGCCCGGCCGCCATTGAGCCGCCAGAACGCGACCTCTGGATGAACCTCGAAGACGCGGCCGGTCAGCGCCGGCGTGTTGCGCAGCGTCTCATCCACCTCGCGAATTTTAGGCGCGATCATGAAGAGCTGCTTGGACACTTTTTTGGGCGGGTCGGACGTTGCCAAGGCGACGCGGCAGGCTGCGCCGTAGTCCTGCGCATAAACTGCCCCGCGGGACGGTACCGCGAACACCGACGATTGCCGATCGCCCAGAAGCGGCCTCACGGCGCATTCCGGTCCGCGTCCTTGCGGTCCAATATGCGCCGGCAGGCCGATCGGGATGTCCACGGCGACAAGGCAGGGCTCTTCCGGGGCGGCGAAAATATCGGTGAAACGCTCCATGACGCGAACCCGAATGTCCTCGTGGTTCGCCTCGACGAACGCCACGACCCACCCGGCCTTGCAGCCGTCCACTCCCGCCACCCATCTCGGCATCATGGCGCTTTCATTATTCCTATCGTTGGTGAAAATCGATCTCAAGGCGCAGTCATAAGACCCACACCGGCTGCGACGTCGGCGTCCAAAATTTTTCTCCTTGACGTATGTTCCGATTTTGTTCTCAAATCCATCCCAAACCGATTCCGGGATGCAGGGCCGCAATCCGTTGCCGGGTTGCTGTGAGGGGTGCCAGTGAGCGACGTCGTCCGATTGAGGACCTTCCCTGAGGCTGAGGTCCGCGCCTGGCTGCAGGCGCTGCAATCGCCTGAGTCTTACGATGACGCCACCCTTGAGTACGAAGGCATCACACTCCGGAACGTCCTCGACGGTAAGTCGGCGGTCGCCATTTCCGCGGCCAAGCCGGCCGCGCCCGTGGCCGCTCCCGCTACGATGCCTCCGTCCACCCCCGGCCACCGTCTGCACCAGCGAGATCGCGCCCCGGCCGTCGAGTATGCACTCATCGCGCCGCCACACCGCCGCGGCGCTGGCCGTATTGTCCTGGCCGCGACGCTCGGCCTCGCGGCGCTCGGCCTCGCGGTTATCGGCCTCACGGTCAACACGCGCTTCGCGGCGTCGTTCGGCCAGACCGCGGAGGCGGCACTCTTGCTCGCATCGCTCGGCATTGCCATCGATCTCCTCGCCATCGTGCTGCCGAGCGCCGCCGCCCAACTTTGGCGCGACCGCCACCCGGTCGCCGGCATCGCGGCCTGGTCGATCTGGCTCATTGCGCTGATGATGACCCTCCTCGCCTCCATGGGCTTCGCGGCCACCAATATCGGCGACGGCGTCGCCGGCCGCAGCAAGGTCGTCAGCGAGACGACCGGCCTCGCCGCCGATGTTGTGCGGCTGCGCACCGAGCGTGCCGCCATCACGGAGCTGCGCTCCGTGGCGACGATCGAGGCCGAGATTCAACGCGCGCAGCCTTCCGCCGCCGCGGTGTGGCGGCAGACGGCTGGCTGCAGCGACATCACGCTGGCGGCATCGGGCGCGGCTTGCGCCGAGATCCTGAAGCTGCGCCAGGCGCTTGGGGCGGCGCAGCGGCGCGACACCGTCGACACCGGGCTGCGCAATGCCGAAGCCCGCCTCGCTGCGCTGCCGGCGATCACGACCGGCGATCCACAAGCCGCCATGGCGGCCGATATCCTGGCCTGGGCGAGCGCCGGCTATGTCAGCCTCACGCCGCACGACATCCATCGCCTGCGCATCACCGGCCTGACGATCATCCCGGCGCTCGCCGGCATCATCTTCATGTTCGCTGTGATGCTGCTACGCGTCGGCCGTCGCAACCGGCCTGGCTCCCCCGAACGCCATCAGGGCGAGCAGATGCAGCCAGAAGGCAGAGTCGCCACCGCGCGGCCGCCGGTCGATCTGGTGCATACCTTGCATCACGGACCGGAGTGACTTGCTCTGAACCGATCTTTGCTGGGAGGCGGGCGTCCCGCCGCTCGTTTGGACTAAGAGAAATGGGTAGACCGAAAAGAGGCGGGCGGGACGCCCGCGCTCCCAGATGAACGACACGGATTCCGCCATGACCATTCGACCACGCCGCAGCGTACTCTACATGCCGGGCGCCAATGCGAGAGCCATGGAAAAGGCGAGGACGCTACCCTGCGATGCCGTCATTCTCGATCTTGAGGACGCGGTGGCGCCCGGGGCCAAGGAAACGGCCCGCGGGCAGGTCATGGCGGCGGTTGTGGCCGGCGGCTTCGGCGGCCGCGAGGTGATCGTGCGTATTAACGGTCTCGACACGGCCTGGTGGCGCGATGACCTCGCGGCTGCCGCCAAGGCCCACCCGGACGGCATCCTGGTGCCGAAAGTATCAAAGCCTGCCCATCTGCACACCATCGCGGGCCGGTTGCTCGATATTGCGGCCGACCACAAAATCAAAGTGTGGGCGATGATTGAAACGCCACTTGCCATCATTAACGCTGCCGAAATCGCCGCCACGGCGCGCGACGCGGAAACCCGACTGGCCGGCTTCGTCATGGGCACGAACGATCTGGCCAAAGAGACCCGCGCCAAGCTGCTGCACGGTCGCGCCCCGATGGTCCCGTGGCTTGCGACCGCCGTGCTGGCTGCCCATGCATACGGCATCGATATCCTGGACGGCGTCTACAACGACATCGCTGACGAGGAGGGTTTTCGCCGCGAGTGCGGCCAGGGGCGCGATATGGGCTTCGATGGCAAGACGCTGATCCACCCTAACCAGATTGCGCCCTGCAATGTGGCTTTCTCACCGAGCGAGGTCGAAATCGCTCAGGCCCGCAAGATCATTGCGGCTTTCGAACTCCCCGAAAATCAAGCCAAGGGCGTGGTCCAACTCGACGGCCGGATGGTCGAGCGCATGCATGCCGACATGGCGCGGCGCACTGTCGTGATTGCGGATGCCATCGCGGCGCGCTCGTAGGGCAGGAGCGATCCGTCGGGTTAGCGCCGCTTGAGCGTCAACTTGGTTAAGCTGGTCATTCCGGGGCGCCGTAGCGAAGCGGAGGCGAGCCCCGGAATGACGGATAAAGTCTCGCCTGCGCATGCCTCGTCGGTCCGAGGGGAGGGTAGGGTGGGGGGCAGCGACGTGCTATACTGTGTTTACAAGCATACGCGAGGCAAGTTTCCATGGGCCACACCCTCACCCCCATCGGCGCGGCGATCGCTGCCTCTCTGCTGGCCGCGGCGCCGGCCGCGGCGCAACAGGAGTTGCCGTCCGAATGGACGCTGTGCATCAACGAGGGCAACGTCTACCCGCCCGATATCGCAGCGGACGGCTGCACGGCGGTGATCCGGTCGGGCGACCGCAAGCCGCGGGAACTCGCCGTCGCCTTCACGAATCGGGGCCTTGCCTACCGGGCGCAGGGCGATCTCGAGCGCGCTGTTTCGGATTATGATTCGGCCATCAAGCTCGATCCCGGCTACGCGTTTGCGTTCAATAATCGTGGCGCCGCGTACCGCGACAAGGGCGACTACGACCGCGCCATCACGGATTACACCGAAGCGCTCCGCATCGATCCCCGCAATGCGGTGATCTTGACCAACCGCGGCGCCGCTTATCAGGACAAACGCGATCTCAACCGCGCCATTGCGGATTACGACCAGGCGCTCCGCATCGATCCCAAATACGCAACCGCCTTCACAAACCGCGGCAACGCCTATCGCGAGAAGGGCGATCTCGACCGTGCGGCTGTGGACTATGACGCCGCGATCGAGGCCGATCCGACCAACGCGGTCGCGTTTAACAATCGCGGCGCCGCCTACCTGATCAGGGGCGATGTCGAGAGGGCGCTCGCCTACTATTCGCAAGCGATCCGCATCGACCCCAACTATGCCCTTGCATTCAATAATCGCGGCATCGTCTGGCGCGACAAGGGTGACCTCGACCACGCGGTCATGGACTTCGGCGAGGCGATCAGGCTCAATCCGCGCTTCGGCGCCGCCATGGTCAACCGCGCCAACGTGTGGCGCGACAAGGGTGAGTTCGACCGTGCGCTGGCGGATTATGGCGACGCCATAAAACTCAATCCAAGGAACACCTTCGCGCTCATGAGTCGCGGCCTCGCACGTCTGCGCCGCGGCGAACTCGACGGCTCGATTGCGGATTTCGATGCCGCGATCGCCCTCAACCCGAGGCTGGCGGATTCACTTTACGGACGCGGCATTGCGAAACGCAAGAAGGGCGATCTTGAGGGCGCAGATGCCGACCTTGCGGCCGCGAAAGCGATCCGACCCGGCATCGCGCAGGAATTTGCGATATCAGAAATTCAATAGGCGCCTGCGGACGTCGTTTCCGTGCAGACTGAAGCTTTCACAGGACTCGCGCCGGGCCGCAAATCATACCGCGGCCGCCGCTGGGGCGGCCGTGGTTCAAGAGCCGCTTAAAACGAGCGGCGTAACGGCTACTGCGATTGCGCCTACTGCGCATCCTTTTCGCTGTGCTTGGCATGACGGTGATGAACCGCCGGTATCACTGTCGCCGCCGGCGTCGCCGCCGCCTTCGGGCACTCTGCCCAGTATCCGAAGAACCCAGCGTCGGTGTTTGTCGTTTTCTGGAAACAGAGGCCTTTGGCTTGGTCCACGATCGGCCCATAGTTCATATCGGCCTTGGCCGTTGTCACAGCCAAGCTTCCACCGAGCAGCATGGCAGCTGCGGTCACGATGATTCGCTGCATATTTTTGCCCCTTGAGTCTTCTACCGCGATTGACGCAAGGCGAACCTTGCGGTTTTGAGACATATCATTTTGCGGAGTCAAATCACACGAATTTTCGTAAGAAAATGAGTAGTTTATTCATAACTGTCTTTATATTATTTCCGTTATCTTGAATGTTTATTTTTCATAGCCAACATCTCAGCATATTTATGATCAAAGCAGGCACCCTACTCCCCCGCATGCGGGGAGGGTATGGTGGGGGAAAGAATGATCGGGTGGCCGGGACAAGCCGGCCACCCCGGAGGGGTGGTGTGCTTCAGCATGACCGGAATCCGCTCTAACCCAGCACTCCTGAACCCAGCACTCCTGGAGGTCGAGAATATCGAGACCTGCTATGGCCGCAGCCAAGTGCTTTTTGGCGTTTCGCTCGCCATCGCGGCAGGCGAAATGGTGAGCCTGCTGGGCCGCAACGGCATGGGCAAGACCACGACGGTGCGCTCCATCATGGGGCTGACACCGGCCAGCGCCGGCGCGATTCGGTTCGCGGGTGCGGATATCCGTCGCCTGCCGTCCTACCGCGTCGCCCGTTATGGCATCGGGCTCGTACCTGAAGGCCGCCAGGTATTTCCCAACCTGACGACCCGAGAAAATCTGGTCGCCACTGCCGCAAACCGGTGCGGCGCACCGCACCCGTGGACGCTCGAGAAGGTCGAGACGATGTTCCCGCGGCTCGCCGAACGGGCCGCCACCATGGCGCGTCAGCTGTCGGGAGGCGAGCAGCAGATGCTCGCGATCGGCCGTGCGCTCATGACCAATCCCCAGCTCATCATTCTGGACGAAGCGACCGAGGGCTTGGCGCCGCTGATCCGCGACGAGATCTGGCGGTGCCTCACGGCGCTCAAGCGGACCGGCCAGTCGATCCTGGTCATCGACAAGAACGTCGACACGCTGATCGAGATCGCGGATCGCCATTACGTCATCGAGCGCGGCCGCGTCACCTGGACCGGGACGTCCCCCGAGCTTGCCGCGGCTCCCGATGTCCAGCACCGGTATCTTGGGATATAGAGTGCGTCCCAATATGATCGAATGACTTTTCCACCGTCATGCCCGCGCTTATCGCGGGCATCCACGTCTTTCTTGCCGCGCATCAGCAAGTAACGCGTGGATGGCCGGGACAAGCCCGGCCATGACTCCGGCGAAATGATTCGAGAGACCAAAATCGGCTTGAAGGGCCGCGCGAAATGAAATTGGCCGACGACGGCTTTCTCGAGATCGGACCAAGCCGGCTCGAATACAAAATGACCGGGCCTCGTCCGGGTGAAGCCGCGACCTTCGTGCTGCTGCATGAGGGCCTGGGGTCGGTCCGGCTGTGGGGCGAGTTTCCGATGCGCCTTGCGGACGCGACCGGTCTCGGAGTGTTCGCCTACTCGCGCTCCGGTTACGGCCGCTCCAGCCCTTCGGTGTTGCCGCGGCGTGTGACCTTCATGCACGAGGAGGCGCGCGACGTGCTGCCCCGCGTGCTCGACGCCATCGGGCTGCGCCGCGCCATTCTGCTTGGCCACAGTGACGGGGCATCGATCGCCACCATCTACGTGGGCAGTGTGCAGGACCATCGCATCGGCGGCCTGGTGCTGCTCGCGCCCCATTTCTTCGGGGAGGAATTCGGTGTCGCCGAGATCGCGCGCATGTGTGAAGCCTACGAGACCACGGATTTGCGTGCGAAGCTCGCAAAGTGGCACCACGATCCCGACAATGCGTTCTACAACTGGAGCGGCCCATGGCTCGAACCGGCTTTTCGCGAATGGAACATTACCGAGGAGCTGGCCTATATTCGGGTGCCGATCCTCATCATTCAGGGCGAGGACGACCAATACGGCACGCTGCGACAGATCGAAGTCGCCAAGGAGGAGTGCTACTGTCCGGTCGAAGCCGTGGTCCTGAAAGGAATCCGTCACGTCCCGCACCGGGAGGCGCCGGAGGCGACGATGGCGGCGATCGTGGATTTTGCCCGGCGGTTGCAGGTAAGATGAGACGTATCATGGGACAAGCGTCATTGGAGTCGTGAATGGCCGAAGCCGAGCAAAAACTCGCGAACGGAACGGCGCGAATCGACTTTGCCGCCGATCCGTCACGCTATCGGCATTGGAAGCTGATCGTCGACGGCACGGTCGCGACCCTGGTGCTCGACGTCGACGAAAAGGGCTCCTTGTTCGCGGGCTATGATCTCAAGCTCAATTCCTACGACCTCGGCGTCGATATCGAGCTGGCCGACGCTTTTGAACGCATTCGGTTCGAGCATCCGCAGGTGCGCGTGGTGCTGCTGCGGTCCGGCAAGCCCAGGGTCTTCTGCGCCGGCGCCAACATCAGGATGCTGGCTGGCGCCAGCCATGCCCACAAGGTGAATTTCTGCAAGTTCACCAACGAGACCCGCAACGCCATTGAAGACGCCAGCGCCGGATCAGGCGTGCGCACCATCTGCGTGATCAGCGGGACCGCGGCCGGCGGCGGCTACGAACTTGCGCTCGCGGCCGATCACATCATTCTGGTCGACGACGGCTCGTCGTCGGTGTCGCTGCCCGAGGTACCCTTGCTCGCCGTACTACCGGGGACCGGGGGCCTCACGCGCATCACCGACAAGCGCAAGGTGAGACGCGACCGTGCGGACTCTTTCTGCACCACCGAAGAAGGCATCAAGGGTAAACGCGCCGCCGAGTGGCGCCTTGTGGACGAGATCGCGCCCCAATCCCAGCTCGAGACCGTTGTCGCGACGCGCGCGCGCGAATTCGTTGGGAACGCCGAGCAGCCCCCTCCCTACCCTCCCCCGCCGGCGGGGGAGGGTAGGGAGGGGATCGCGCTCACGCCACTGGAACGCAACCTCGCTGCGGACCGCCGCGACTACAAATATGTGTCGGTTGCATTCGATCGCGCCGCACGGGTTGCGACCATAACCTTGCGCGGCCCCGATTCCCCGCCGCCGCCGTCGGCCGAAGCGATGGTACGCCACGGCGCGGCATTCTGGCCGCTCCAGGTGGCGCGCGAACTCGACGACGCCATCCTGGATATCCGCCTCAACGAACTCGACGTGGCTGCCATCGTGTTCAAATCCGAAGGCGACCCGCGAACCGTTCTCGACTACGACCTCTTTCTCGACCGGCAGGCTAGCCACTGGCTGGCGCGCGAAATCCGCCTCAAATGGAAACGCGTGCTCAAGCGCATCGATCTGACCTCGCGCTCGCTGGTCGCACTCATCGAACCCGGTTCCTGCTTTGCCGGCACGTTCGCCGAGATTGTGTTCGCGGCCGACCGTTCCTACATGCTGATCGGCAGCCGCGACGGAGATAACCGGCCGCCGGCCAGGATCATTCTGGGAGGCGTCAATCTGTCCGGGATGCTTGCCATGAGCAACGGTCTCGACCGGCTGCGCACACGCTTTCTCGGCGAGCCCGAGGCGCACGACAACGCCCGCCAGGCGATCGGCCAAGCGCTGGACGCCAGGGCCGCCGCAGCGCTCGGCCTCATCACCTTCGCGCTTGATGACATCGATTGGGATGACGAAATCCGCCTCTTCCTCGAGGAACGCGCCAGCTTCTCGCCAGACAGCCTCACGGGCCTCGAATCCAATCTGCGCTTCGCCGGCCCGGAGACCATGGAAACCAAGATCTTCGCGCGCCTTACCGCATGGCAGAACTGGATATTCCAGCGGTCGAACGCGACCGGCGAGACCGGCGCGCTATCGCGCTACGGCACCGGCCGCAAACCGGAATTCGACACGAGACGGACGTGAGCAAGAAAGAACAATACCAGGAGTCCTCCATGGATCTCGTCAACGTCGATTATTCGACCAGGATCCCGAACAATGTCGGCCTCACCGAGGATCGCCGCATCCTGCGGGCGCTGGAAGGCTGGCACCCCGGCTATCTTGACTGGTGGCGGGACATGGGACCGGAAGGGTTCCAGGAGGCGCTGGTCTATCTGCGCACCGCCGTGTCGGTGGACCCGAAGGGCTGGGCGAAATTCGACTATGTGAAGATGCCCGAATATCGCTGGGGCATTCTGCTCGCGCCTCGCGAGGACGACCGGACAGTTCCGTTTGGGCGCCACTTCGGTGAGCCGGCGTGGCAGGACATACCGGGCGAGTACCGCGCCATGCTGCGCCGCCTGATCGTGATCCAGGGCGATACCGAGCCGGCGTCCGTCGAGCAGCAGCGTCACCTCGGCAAGACCGCGCCATCGCTCTACGATCTGCGCAACCTGTTCCAGGTCAATGTCGAGGAAGGCCGCCACCTGTGGGCGATGGTGTATCTCCTGCATAAGTATTTCGGCCGCGACGGGCGCGAGGAAGCAGACGAGCTGCTGCGCCGCCGCTCCGGCAGCGCTGACGCGCCGCGCATGCTGGGCGCTTTCAACGAACAGACGCCGGATTGGCTGTCGTTCTTCATGTTCACCACCTTCACGGATCGCGACGGCAAGATGCAGCTCGAAAGCCTCGCGCAATCGGGCTTCGATCCGCTGTCACGCACCTGCCGCTTCATGCTGACCGAGGAAGCCCACCACATGTTCGTGGGCGAGACCGGCATCGGCCGCATTATCCAGCGGACCTGCGAGGCCATGAGGGCGGCGGGCGTCGACGACCCGGACAAGATCGAAACGGTGCGCGCGCTAGGCGTCATCGACCTGCCGACCATTCAGAAAAAGCTCAATCTGCACTATTCGCTTTCCCTCGACCTGTTCGGCTCCGAGGTTTCAACCAACGCGGCGAATGCGTTCAACGCGAGCCTCAAGGGGCGTTTCCACGAGACCAGGATCGACGACGATCACCGGCTTGAGAGCGCGACCTATCCGGTGCTCAAGCTCGTCGACGGCGAGATCCAACGCGTAGACGAACCGGCGCTGACCGCGCTCAACATGCGCCTGCGCGACGATTATGCGGCCGACTGCGCCAAGAGCGTCGAGCGCTGGAACAAGGTCATCGAGAAAACCGGCGTCGCCTTCCGATTGCGGCTGCCCCATGTGGCGTTCCATCGTCAGATCGGGGAATTTCGCGACGTTCACGCGACGCCCGATGGCGACCTCATCGACTCCCAGGCCTGGAAGCACCGCAGCGACCACTGGCTGCCGTCGCAAGCCGACGGCAATTTCATCGCCGATTCGATGAAGCCGACGCGCGAGCCGGGACAATTCGCCGGCTGGATCGCGCCCCCCAAAGTCGGGATCGACAACAAGCCGGGCGATTTCGAGTATGTGAAGATTGCGGCGTGAGCTCTGAAACCAGCGTCAGCGCGCGGAGTTACCGGAACAAGGCAGCGGTTGTTGGCGGAGGGAAAAGAGGGCGAGGTCGCACGGCGTAATTCCAGTTCGCCTTTTTGGAGCGATATGCCGTATTGGGTGGTCTTTCCTGCGCTCAGGGAGCGAATTGCCGATCAAGGAGTGTCTTCATGAGCGTGAACAGACGTCTAGCACTCGTCATCGTATCCAGCATCGGCTTGGGATGCCGCGCCACGCTCGATCTCGCTCGGGCGGAGAGCCCTTCTGACTTTGATCCGGTCGCGACCGCTAAACTACGCGCCGGAGAGATTGTTCGCGAAATAGTCGGAAGCGGACGTGATGCATCTCGTCCGGAGCCGGCACGCGATGAATTATTTAACACAGGCCTGCTGTTGCAGGCCGGTTTGAGGGCGTTGCTCCCGGTTCAAGAGCGCCGAGGCGTAGCGCTGCCAGGTACGCCTGCGCCGAACGACTCAAAGGAATTGATCCTGGCCCAAGAGAATTACAAGGCCGTGTTCGAGTCGGGAATGGAGGCGACGGTGGCGCAAAGAGCAACGGCCATCGCATCCATAGAATTGGCGACGCAGCAGCTGCAAAGGGCGGGATACACAGTGTTGGCTGAAAAGGTGATTGATTGGCTGAGAGCGCAGCGGTAGAATCTAATCGATTGCGTTCGTCCCCCTGGCTCTGGAGCTACGTCAACGACGTAGAGCCCCCGACTTTGCGGGGCATATTTACGTAGCGTTGCTACTGTTTTGATTTTTCTGTCGTTGGTGCGCGGACCAAGAGTTTCTCAAAGAGGGTGGGGATCGCCTGTGAGCTTGGAAGAAATCGCAATTACTACTCTCGGAGTAGGCGGTGCTGCTTCTTTATTGTTGTGGTCGTTGCTGCGTAGGCCAAAAGCTGCCCCAAAAGGAGAGGATAGCCCTATGACTTTGGAAGAAACCGCAATTGCTCTCGGAGTCGAAGCCGTTAAGAAATTCTTCGAGAGCAAGAAGGATGATAAAGATCTGATCTCTGTCGGTCTTGCCGCCGGGTACTTTTATAATTTCCTCGATCCCATTTCCGCTGTAATTAAGCGAGATGAGGTTAAGCTATTTGATACAGCCGAAGACAAAGAGGGTCGGCATTACGATGCCGAGACGGTCGAAGTACAGGTCATTCTCCCTGGGAGGCTGGACGCGAGTGCGTACGAACGTTGCGAGAAAGATTTCAAGGCCACCAAGAAAGGCTTTATTTTCCTTAAGGACCAAAACCGGTGGTACGGAATCAACTACAATCCCGTTCAACGGGGAGACGAGACAGGAATCGTTATTACAGATTTGGCGCGTCCTTTAATGGCAGTGAAGCGCTTCTACGAGGACATCCTTGGCTACCGGACACACGACAAGACCGACGCTAAATGGCTGAAAGCGCAATTGTCGGAAATTAGGGCTTTTAGAGAAACCTTGAGGCAACTGCAAGAACGCGGTTACGGGGCGCTTGTCAACCGATTAGATTTTCGTGAAAGAGCCTAGTCTGGGCGCAGAATCACGACTTGATCCAATAGAGTCGTTTCCAAAGACCTGACTGTCGTGGATCTGTCCGCTTGTCGTCGGCGAAGTTTGGCCGGCGGCTTTGGCTGTCGGTGATCAAAAATGGTCAGTGAAATTCGTAAGCGCAGCCGCACTGGTTAAACGGATCCCGCACGACTTTCGTCACACCTTCTGCCGCACGCCAAGCCCCATCATGAACCGCTGGCGGATCTGCACCGGGTCGCGGTCAGTGGTGCCGACGCCGGGCTTGTCGTCGATGCGCACCGCGATGAAAGTCGGGCCGCCGTCGATGAGCGCCGCGTCGATGAGCCTGTTGAAGTCCTCCTCATCGCCTGCCCAGGCGCACTTGCTCAGCCCCGCGGCGCGGGCAAGCGCCACATAGTCGGCGGTCCCGGCCGCAGGGGTCGGCTGGCCGCCGGTGATCTGGTAGAGGCCGTTGTCCATGATCACCATGGTGAGATTTTTTGGCTGCTGCGCCGCGATGGTGACGAGGCAGCCAAGCTGCATGAGCAGCGAGCCGTCGCCTTCGAGCGCAATGACATGGCGCCGCGGCTGTGCCAGCGCCACGCCGAACGCGATCGGGATGGCTAATCCCATGCTGCCCAGCATGTAGAAGTTCTGCGGGCGATGTCCCGCGGACCACAAATCGAAATTGGTGTTGCCGATGCCGCCGATCACGGCTTCGTCGTTCCTCAGCCTCGCAACGAGTTGCTTGGTCAGGTCGAAACGGTTGAGCACCTTGGCATTGTCGTAGCTGGCGACGGAAGCAGCGCTGGGCATTGGGCGATCTCAGTTAGAGCGTTCGGTGACATTGAGCCATTTATTCGGAGTCATGGCCGGGCTTGTCCCGGCCATCCACGCCTTGCTTGCTGAGAGGCCGCGAGAAAGACGTGGATGCCCGCGACAAGCGCGGGCATGACGCAGGAGGAGGTGACTCGATCTCATCGGAACGTGCCTTGGTGATTTCAGGCTTCGAACACTTTGCCGCCCGTAAGGAGCGGCGACAGGATGAAGGCCACCGCCGCCTGGGTCGCAACGGCCTGCTTGATCGAGCGGTCGACGATGAATTCGAGCTCGTCATGGCGGGTGATGGTGTGGGTTTCGACGGCGAGCGACTCCAGCACCGGACGCATGGTGCGGCATACCAACGCCTGACCGAGATTGAATTCGCCGAGCGTGCCGCGCTCCGATACGAACATGATGGCTGGCACCTGGTAGGGCACGACGAGCGACGCCAATACGTTCGGGATTGTGCCGAATCCCGAGGTCTGCATCAGCACCGCCCCACGCCGCCCGCCCATCCAGGCGCCGGACACGATGCCGAGCGCCTCCTCCTCGCGCGCGGTCGGAAACGTAAGGAAGTCAGGGTCGGCGTGCAGGCTCTTGATGAGCGGGGTAAACACTTTGTCCGGCACGTAGGTGACGAGCTTCACGTCATTGCGCTTGAGGGTCTGTTGCACGATCTCGTGCCACGGCCGCGCCACGACGGGATTGGCAGTTTCCATTACGATCGATCCGACGCGCATGAAGGCGCCTCCACAGAGGATAAGGCCTGTGTTGTTTGCCACGCTCTCGCGCTTTCCTAACATGAACCGGTAGGGTGGGCAAAGTCGCGTGGCACTGCTTATGACTGATGCGCCGGCCTCGCGCGACTTTGCCCACGCGGTCGAACGGCGAGATCGGACAGCGTGGGCAAAGGCGCACAGAGGTCGCCCAAGTTGCGCCACTGATCGGTGCGCCTTTGCCCACCCTACCCGGGCCTGATATGACGTGCCCGGGAAACCGAGGAGGGCGGCGCGGCATGGCGAAACCGGCGAACTGGCTTTGGCCCAACGGCAAGCGGACCGCGGTCGTCTTCAACGTCTGCCTGGAGGCGTGGTCCGATGGCAAAGCGCCCGGCATCAGCCCGATGGGAAACCCGCTGCCGGCGGGCGTGCTCGACACCATGGCGATTTCGTGGGCGGCGTATGGGGTCAAGCGCGGTATCTATCGGCTGCTCGACGGCTTCCGGCAGCACCGGGCGGCGGCGAGCATCATGGTGAACGCGGTGATCGCCGAACGGGCGCCCGAGACCGTCAGGGCGATTGCGGATGCGGGGCACGAAGTGCTGTCCCATTCCTACGCCATGGACGTCATACCGGCACTGCTGTCGGACGAGGACGAACGCAAGAACATCGCGCGCTGCACGGCACTGCTTGAGAAAGTGTCGGGCCGCAAGATCGAAGGCTGGCTCAGCCCGCGCGGCACATCGCGCCCCGAAACGCCGCGTCTTCTCATCGAGGCCGGATACCGCTGGTACGGCGACGTGCTCGACGACGATCTCCCCTATGTGCAGACCTTCGGCAACGGGCAGATCGTCGCGATCCCGCTCGGAACCGACGTCAACGACATGCAGTTCATGAAGTACGGCAACGCGCCGAAGACGATGCTGGAATCCTTCCACGAGAACATCGTGGTCGCCAAGGAGAAGGACGAGCTGTCGATCATCGACGTCACCTGCCACGCCCACATTTTCGGCCGCCCGCGCGGCGCCTACTACTATGAAAAGATCGTCGCGGCGGCGGCCCGCGATCCCGACGTCTGGATCGGGACGCGCGCCCAGATCGCCCATCATGTGCTGGCGCAGAAGGTCTCAAGCGATGCCGATCGATTTTGACCCCGAAGACGGCGACACCCACCAGGAAATCCGCACCGGCGTGCGCAAGCTTTGCGCCCAATTCCCGGGCGAATATTGGCGCCGCCTCGACCGCGAGGCGGCCTATCCGGCGAATTTTGTGAAGGCCGTCACGGCCGCCGGCTATATGTCGGCCCTCATTCCGGAGGAGTATGGCGGCTCGGGCCTGCCGCTGTCGGCGGCGGCCGCAATCCTGGAGGAGATCCAGCGCGCCGGATGCAACGGCGCGGCCTGCCACGCACAGATGTACATCATGGGCACCCTGCTGCGGCACGGCAGCCCCGAGCAGAAGCGCAAATATTTACCCGGGGTCGCGTCGGGCGAACTGCGCCTGCAGGCCTTCGGCGTGACCGAGCCTTCAAGCGGCACCGACACATCGTCGATCAAGACCTTCGCGCAGCGCGAGGGCGATCATTATGTCGTCAACGGCCAGAAGATTTGGACCTCGCGGGCGGAATATTCCGACCTGATGTTGCTGTTGGCCCGCACCAAGCCGAAACATCAGGCGGCCAAGCGAACCGACGGCCTCTCGGTCTTCATTCTCGACATGCGCACCGCCAAGGAGGCGGGGCTTGCGATCCGGCCCATCCGCACCCTGATGAACCACTCCACCACCGAGGTGTTCTTCGATAACGTGCGCATTCCGGCCGAGAACCTCATCGGCGAGGAGGGCAAGGGCTTTCGCTACATCCTTTCCGGGATGAATGCGGAGCGCATTCTCATCGCGGCGGAATGCATCGGCGACGCCAAATGGTTCCTCGAAAGGGCCACCGACTACGCCAAGGAGCGGGTCGTATTCGATCGCCCGATCGGCAAGAACCAGGGCGTCCAGTTTCCGCTCGCCAAGGCCTATGCGCAGATGCGCGCCGCCGAGCTCATGGTGCACAAGGCGGCCGAATTGTTCGAGGCCGGGACAAACTGCGGCGCCGAAGCCAACATGGCAAAGCTGCTCGCGGCCGACGCCTCCTGGGCCGCCGGCGAAGCTTGCGTCCAGACCCACGGCGGTTTTGGCTTTGCCGAGGAATACGACATCGAGCGCAAATTCCGCGAAACGCGGCTCTACCAGGTGGCGCCGATTTCAACGAACTTGATCCTGAGCTTCTTGGCCGAGCACGTGCTCGGCCTGCCGCGGTCGTATTGACGTATCGTACTGACTTGTAGCCTGGATGGAGGGACCGTTCTTAACGGTCCCGTAATCCGGGGTCGGCAGTCCATTCGCGGCGAGGACCGTAGATGGGGCGCAATAAGCGCAGCGCATTGCGCCGCCCTCATCTCAAACACGCTAGCCCAACTTTACCAATTGGCGCACTCGAACGGCGATTTTCAAAGGGACGCAGTGGCGGCACATCTTGACGTCGTCCGATCCGGGAGACGACGTTGCGATAACCGTGACTCGACGCCATCTCCCGGGGTGCTATAACGCCGCCTTAAATTCCGGGCGTGTACATTGCGGCAATCGCATCAATCCGGCCTCGGCAGCGGATTTTGCTGGTTCATAGTCGATTTCATGATAGATCACGGCTCGATGGAGAGGTGGCAGAGTGGTTGAATGCACCGCACTCGAAATGCGGCATACGGGCAACCGTATCGGGGGTTCGAATCCCTCCCTCTCCGCCACATTTCTGTCTCTGGCCTTCCACCAATGTCTAAAAAGCCACTGAAAATCCGGCATAGTCTGCAATTCCACTGTTTCGGCTTGTCTCTGGCTTTCTTCCGATGTACCCACATCCGACGTATGCACCGACGTAGGTAGCACGCACATCGGGGGTACACAAGTGGCGCGGCAGACGGAACGGCTGTCATCAGCAAAAGTGAGGCACGCAAAGGTAGGGATGCACGCCGATGGGGGCGGCCTTTACCTCCAGGTCACCAACAGCAAGGAGGCAGGACAACTCAACAAGAGTTGGCTGTTCCGGTTTGCGTTGAAGGGTAAGGAACGCCAGAAGGGGCTGGGGTCGCTCAACGCCATCGGTCTCAGCGAGGCCCGCGACGCAGCCGAGCATTGCCGCAAGCTCCTCAAGGAAGGCAAAGACCCGATCAAGGTCCGCGACGCCGAGCGCGCTGCACAGCAGACCGCCAAGGCAAGGTCGGTCACATTCGAGTGGTGCGCGACCGAATACATGAAGGCGCACGAGACGGGATGGCGGAATGCCAAGCACCGGCAGCAGTGGCACAATACGCTTTCGACCTATGCCTACCCGATCATCGGCAAGCTCCCTATCGATGCGATCGACACCGGCCTGGTCATGCAAATCCTGCAACCGATCTGGACCGAGAAGAACGAGACCGCCAGCCGGGTTCGGGGCAGGATCGAGACCATCCTGAACTGGGCACGGGTGAACGGCCATCGCACCGCCGAGAACCCCGCCCGGTGGCAAGGGCACCTCAATCACCTGCTACCGGCCCGCGGTAAGGTCCACAAGGTCGAGAATCACCCGGCGCTGCCGTGGGAGCAGATCCCGGAGTTCATGGTCGAGCTACGCCAGCAGGAGGGCCTGGCAGCTAAGGCCCTGGAGTTCGTCATCTTGACCGGGAGCCGCAGCGGCGAGGCCCGCGGCATACCGTGGGAAGGTGAGATCAACGCCGCGGACAAAGTGTGGACAGTACCGGCCCACCGCATGAAGCGAGAGCGTGAGCACCGCGTACCCCTCACTTCACCCGCCGTAGCCGTGATCGAGTATATGCGAGGCGTCCGGCAGAACGACTACGTCTTTCCGGGTGATAAGGCCGACGATCCGCTGTCCGATATGGCGCTGACGGAAGTCATTCGGCGCATGAACGAGGCGCGCAAGAAGGCAGGGCAACCGGTTTGGGTCGATCCTAAGCAGCGCAACAGAGAAGTGGTCCCGCATGGTTTTAGGTCATCATTCAGGGACTGGGTCGATGAGGCTACCTCGTTCCCCGATTGGCTGGCGGAAGCGGCACTTGCACATGCAAAGGGCGACAAGGTGGAGGCCGCCTACAAGCGCGGAGACGCGCTGGCGAAGCGCCGGAAATTGATGGAGGCATGGGCGGAATTTTGCGGGGGGAGTGTGGCGGCCAAGGAGGCGGCCGTAGACACCCCGGCAAGCCACGACGCGCTGCAGCCAGGCCTGTGAGCCGTGGAGAAGCGGACAGTCGACATC
>Ga0257161_1000053_pt1 | contig 27571 bp, 26 predicted proteins | sample NR01A_FD_185954 | JGI IMG/M metagenome (GOLD analysis project Ga0257161, IMG submission 185954) | Soil microbial communities from H.J. Andrews Experimental Forest, Oregon, United States - NR-01-A | ecosystem: Environmental > Terrestrial > Soil > Temperate forest > Bulk soil | place: USA: Oregon... | reverse complement strand
CACCGCGCGACAGACCTTCGCATCATCGGCTGGCGACGAAGCCTATGGCGAGATCGAATATCGCTATGGCACGCGCCAGGACACCAGCCGGTCGACAAGTCCCCGCGAAATTCTGCCGCTGATCTATGGCCTCGCAAGCGTGTCGCCTCCGGTGCCAATCCCTTCCGCCGAATTTCCGGGCTATCCCCTCGTCACGGATGGCACGCTCTCCCTTCTCTGGTTTCTTGCCGTACTGCCCATCTTGGTCGTTCTCGCATGGTGGCGCAGTCGCCGCTTACCGTCCAACAACCAAATGTTCTTCAAGGAGGTCGTCATGAACAGCAGCACAAAAACCCTACTGATCATAGCCGTGAGCGTTGTTGCGGTGCTCCTGCCGGCGTTTGCCGCGCCGATCAAGGTGGACCTGACCAATGAAACGGCGGGCGCCGAGCCAAAGGGGCTGGTCCCGGTGGTCGGCATCTGGCGCGTCGAGGCCGAAGCGGGCAAGACAGTGCTGGCGGTCGACGGGCGGCAATGGAAGGAGGGCCAGTCCTCCGCCGGCATTGCCGACAAGGCGCGTGCACTCTACGGCGAGCGGTACGCGGAATTTCTCGATCGCGTGCAGGCCTATGCGTATTACCCCTATGTGGTCGCGAAAGACGTCGAGAACTTCAAGAATGGGGAAATCAGCGTACGATTCGAAGGCCTGTCGGGCCGCATCGACCAGGGCGCCGGCATCCTTTTCAATCTCAAGCCCAACGGCGACTACCTGACGATCAGGGCGAACTGCCTCGAAAACAATCTGGTCCTTTGGAAGTTCGAGAAAGGCCGGCGATCGTCGGTCGAATGGGTCAGAAACACGCCGACCGCAACCCGGCAATGGCACGACCTCAAAGTCCGCATCGCGGGCAACAAGGTGGAGGGCTATCTCGACGGCAAGCTCTATCTGCAGCACACGTTGCCGGAACCGGTCTCCGGGAAGATCGGCCTGTGGTCGAAGGCCGACAGTTACATGCATTTCGACGAATTCGCCGCCTTGGCCAGCGAATGACGATCGAGTTGCCAAGATGTTGCGCGCATCCTTTGCGGTTCGACTGGCGAGTATCTGCGGCATGTTGATGGCGCAGATACCCGCTGCAGGCGCTGACGACGGGTCCTGTCCGGCACTCACCCGCGTCACCGCGCTCGTAAACACCAAAGAGCGGTTTGCCACCATCATCGGGCAGCCGCGTGAGGGCAATTTCCTGGAAACAACGCTTCCGCTGCCCGGCTGGGGAGACTGTTCGTTCTACGGAACGCGAACCTATACCTGCGACTCCCTCCCTTTCAAAACCGCCAGCGACGCCGAACGCGCCTTTGCAACGACGCTTGACGACATCAAGGGTTGCCTGCGCGGCAGCTGGGCCGAGGACCAAAGCCGGGCCTCCCCGGGCTATGCGGTTCTTCACGACCCCCGGCAGGTTGCCTCGATCACGATCAACACCGACCAGACGGAGAAGAACGAACACGTCGTGCGCCTCATCCTGTTTCTGCGCGGCAGCCGGTAGGCGCACGCAACCCGTTCCTTGTTGTGTTGGGCAAGCTCTCATCGGAGATGGACGTCGCCCAGCCGATGCCGCGGCTTTGATCCCGTCGAACGGGAGGAACGATCATGAACGTCACGTTCAAAGCAGCCGTCGCTGCTCTCGTCCTGACGGTCGCCTTTGCCCGATCGGTCGCCGCAGGGCCGCTTGAGGGTGCATCGGACGCGGCCGAGCGCCGGGACTACGCGACCGCGATCCGATTGTGGCGCCTCCTTGCGGACAAGGGCGAAGTCGATGCCCAGTACAATCTCGGGGTCATGTACGACAAGGGCTACGGTGTCACCTGGGACTTTACGGTTGCGGTGAGCTGGTTTCGAAAGGCGGCCGATCATGGCTTTGCCGCCGCCCAATTAAGTCTGGGTGTCATGTATGAGAACGGCCTAGGCGTCCCACAGGAGTTTACGACCGCTGTGAACTGGTATCGAAGGGCGGCCGACCAAGGCAACACAGCTGCTCAATTGAACCTCGGGGTCATGTATGACAACGGCTGGGGCGTGACGCAGAACCATGTCATCGCGCACATGTGGTTCAGCTTGGCGGCCGCGATGGGGGACAGAGATGCGGCAAGAAACCGGGATATTGCCGCGGCGAAATTAACTTCGGCGCAACTCGCGGAAGCGCAGAGGCTGGCCCGCGAAAGGGAACCGAAGTCTACTCCGAGCTAATGGCGGCGCGATCTGCACGTTAACCCGCCGAAAGCGAGGAGCCGTAATCGGCCGGAAGATAATATCCGTTCGTCCTTGAAGCCAATGAGCACTCGGTAGGTTAAGATCGCGTCGCACCCCAGGGCGGTATCGCACCGCCTCCAAATTTTGACCGCGCCGCGCATGAGGGAATTCATGAGCACCGGATGGATAGTAAAAGCGCAATGCACCGCGATCGCATTTGCGCTGTTCGCTGGCGACCTTGTGCTTGCCAAGACGCCGTTCGTTCTCGCCTCTGGCCGCCGCGACCCACGAATCTATGCGATTGACCTCAATGCGGCGCTAAAACCTGAAAACAACAATACGCCGAATGCCGTCGTGAGCCGATCGTTGGTCAGTCCCCGCCGGCTCGACGGCGCGCTGCTCGGCGACCCCGCCAACATTGTGCTCAGTGACGACCAGAGCACCGCCTACGTGATGAACCATCACGGCTCCATCGTGAATGCCGAGTTTATCCAGCATGGAGGCCGCGCGAACATCTCGATCATGGATGTCAAAAAGATGCTCAGGCGGGAATTCGACAACACGGATGCCGCGGTCTTGAAAATTGTCGATGCCGGCTGGTTCGGGGGCGTCGGCCTGATCGCGCTTCCTGACCTGATCATCGCCAGCACGTCCGAGGGCTGGCTGGGCCAGGACGGCTCGAACCGCATCAGCCTGATCGATCCAAAGACCGGGGGCCTCGTCGGGCAAATCCAGATGGCGCTGGTCGGCCCCGGAACGCGCCAGCTCAACCCTTCCTGTGCCGCCTTTCCGGTGCCGTTCATATCTCCAACGCCGCCGCCTGCCACCTATTCCTATCTCGGCCCATCCCACGCTTTCGGCTGCTGGCCGAACCCGCAGTTCATCGCGCTCGGGAAAGGGAGCGACGGCAAGACCTACCTCCTGTCCGGCAATGGCGGCACCGAAGATGTATCAGTGATGGACCTGCAGAAGGCATTAGCCGGCGCTCCGGTTGTCGAAGTTGCTCCGCGCATTTCAGTTCAGGCTGGGCCCTTCGGCATCGCCGCCAGCCCAAATGGCAAGTTCGTGGCGGTGACCGCCCGCCAGAACAACAGGACCGGCGTCGAAGGCAACACTATTTCGATTATTGATGTCGATCAGGCTCGCCAGGGTCTTCCGGGAGCCGAGGCCGCACGCATGCAAGTCGGCACCGACGGCGCCGGTGCGCAAGCGCGGCCGTTCTCAGTCGCTTGGACTCCGGATGGAAAAGAAATTCTCGTTGCCAATACCCGCGTCAACAACGTGTCGATCGTCGACCTCGGCCTAGCGCTCGCCCACAAGCCCGGCGCCGAGATAGCGCGCATTGCGCTCACCCGTCCGGATGGTGCGCCAGCGCGGCCGAAGGTCGTGGCTGTCACGGCCGAAGGACGCTACGCAGTTGTAACCGGCGGAGATGATACGTTAACGGCATCTGCGACCAACCCGACCGGAATGGTCTATGTGATCGATCTTGGTTTGCGTCGCGTCGCTGCCCAGGTAACCAAGGTAGGAATCGATCCGTATGGGGTGACCGTCGTCGACGATGTTAATTGATCGTGAAGGATGGAGCTTCGTTCGAAGCTCGTGTCAAGAACACGCTCGAATTCAAAAATGGGAGGAAATTATGACAAGGCACAATCTTTCGATCCGCAATGCTCTGCTCGCAGCCAGCATGCTGGCGTCGCCGGCGTTCGCTGCCGACGTGACGCCGGAGCGGCTCCTCAATCCCGACAAGGAGCCGCAAAACTGGCTGATGAACCACCGCACCTATGACGGCCAGCGCTTCTCGCCGCTCGCCCGCATCAATAAGGATAACGTCAAGGGGCTCAAGCTCGCCTATGCAGTGCCGCTTGCCGGCACCAATGGCAGGGAATTCATCGAAGCGACCCCGCTTGCCGAGGACGGCTTCCTCTACATCACGGATTCCTGGGGCGTGCTCTACAAGATCGACGCCACGTCGGGCAACGCCGGCCGCATCGTCTGGCGGATGGAGCCCAAGCAGGAGCGGCAGGTTGCCAACCGCGGCGCCGCCTTGTGGGGCAATTTTGTCATCTCGCCCGCGAGTACACCGGCGCGCATTATCGCGACCGACAAGACCTCGGGCAAAGTCGTATGGGAAACAAACGTATCCGATGCGGAGAAGATCACGATCACGGGCGCGCCCCTCCCCATCAAAGACAAGATCATTATCGGGGCCTCTGGGGGCGACGGCGGCGCGCGCGACTGGATGGCGGCGCTCGACGCAGCGACCGGCAAGCTGCTGTGGCGCAAATACACGATCCCGGCGCCGGGCGAACCCGGCAGCGAGACCTGGAAGGACAAGAACAATGCCTGGCAGACCGGGGGCGGCGCCGTATGGGTGACGGGCACCTATGATCCGGACACCAACCAGACGCTGTGGGGCGTCGGCAACCCGGTGCCGATGATGGATGCCCGCGCCCGGCCGGGCGACAACCTGTTCACCAACAGCCTGGTTTCGTGGGATCCCGATAGCGGCAAGATGAACTGGTATTTCCAGTACACCCCGGGCGACATGTGGGATTTCGACGAGGTCGGCACCCACATTCTTTTCGAGCGCACGATCAACGGGCAGCCCCGCAAGCTCATCACCCACTCGGCGCGCAACGGCTTCGTCTACACCATGGAGCGCAACAATGGCGCAATGGTCGGCGCCAGGCCCTACATGGAAGTCAACTGGACCAAGGGCATCGACCAGAAGACCGGCAAGCCGCTGGACTATGATCCCGCCAAGGATGTCCAGACTTATTCGGGCATCGCCGATCCGACCTCGGAAAATCCGGTCAAGAAGGTCTGCCCCAATCGCACCGGCGGCAACAACTTCTGGCCGTCAGCCTACAGCCCCCGGACTCAGCTCCTCTACATCCCGGCGATGACGGCTTGCGAATTCGTAACCAACGACAAGACCATCGCAACGAAACGGGAAGAGGGTTGGTATGTACGAACTGGCGGCGGTTACAAAGTGGACGGCCGCTACGAGAGCGACCTGACCGCCGTCGATCCAATGACGTTGGAGATCAGGAAAAGCCTGCACCTCGCCTACCCGAACTATTCGGGAACACTCGCAACTGCCGGCGGGCTCGTATTCCTCGCATTGCTGGACGGCACCGTCGCGGCATTTGACGACACTACGCTCGACCAGCTGTGGAAGATCAATGTCGGCTCCGGCTTCGCGGCGCCGCCGATGACATTTGAGGTCAACGGCAAGCAATATCTCGCCATCGCATCGGGACCAAGTCCAGCATCGCAGAGCAAACTTGTCCTTACGCCGGAACTTAAGGAACAGCGCAACGCGACCGTGCTGTATGTCTTTGGCTTATAGGGCCGGCGGCTTTGGGGGGGTATTCCGAATAGATCCGGCGGGGACATCCCCGCCGTCAGCTTGACGGCTCGCCGGTCGCATCGGCTGGGTCGCGTCGGGGTTTCAATTTCAAGTGCCTCTGCGCCACGGCCCCTAAATTTTGAGACTGCTCCGAGTTCTTGACACAGGGGAGCTAAATGAAGGTAATTCTCACCGCGGCCACGCTTCTTTGCTTGATGGGGGCAACTGTCATGGCAGACATCACGGTCAGCTTCGAGACCGATCCGGTAGGCGCGGCGCCCAAAGGCTGGATAGCGACCAGCACCGGCGGAGGCAATCCCAAATGGACGATTGAACAGGACCAGACGGCGCCTTCGAGATCGAACGTAGTTAAGCAGTCCGGTCGGGCTGCTTATCCGCTCCTTCTCAAGGACGACGCCAACATCAAGGATGGCTTCATCGAGATAAAGTCCAAGGCCATTGCCGGTTCCGAGGACCGTGCGGCCGGCCTCGTCTGGCGTGCCAGAGATGCGAACAATTATTACGTGGTCCGGGCCAACGCCCTCGAGGACAACGTCGTGCTCTACAAGACTGTGGGCGGCGTCCGGAGCCCGCTTGACATTGTCGGTCGGTCGGGTGGCTACGGCATCGACATTCCGGTCCCAGCCAACCAGTGGCTTGCCCTCCGCGTCGATTTCAAAGGCAACCGCTTCAAAGTGCTTTACAACGGCAAACAGCTGTTCGAGGTTGAAGATTCGACCTTCACCAACGCCGGAAAACTGGGGTTATGGACCAAGGCCGACAGCATAACATTGTTCGACGAAATCAACTATGGCGAAACAAAATAGATCAATCGACCCCCCTGAGGGTCAGTTTTGCGATTCGACGCAGCTGCGATGGACTCAAGTCATGGTCCGCCGTACGTTGCGTGTCCTGACGCTGACTTTCGCGTTACCTGCGTCAGTTTGTGGGACGACGGCGTACACCCAGAACGGATTCAAGCTGCTCAGCGAGAAGGAAATCCACGCGAGAGTCATCGGCCAAGATATCACCGATAGCTTCCACTGGTAACGTTTCTCCGGCCCGATGGCGTCCTCCTCATAACTGATGAAATGGGTCGGAAATCGGCCGGAACTTGGAAGTTCCGGAGCAACAGGCTGTGCCTGTCGAACCCAGGGAGCAAGTCGCCGAATTGTAATGAAGTCTGGATGTCCGGCGACAGCATTAGGCTACGAGAAAATAAGCAAGAAGAAACTTTCGATGACTTGCGGGGTCATGAAAGGCGTCAGCGCAAAGCCAAGTGAGACGATGACCAGCACCTAATTACACGGTGGCGACGAAATCGGTGCGCTCCAGATAAAGTCACGAGTCGGTGGGCATTGGCCATACAATCGGTCTCGCATTTGCGCTACCGCGACCAGATGCCACAACAAGAAAGTTCTTTCCGTTGCAGCAGATAGCGACCTCCGGGCGCAGCCTCTTAAAGGCCGGGTCATGGCTTGGCAAAGTATTGATACTGCGCGGCAATCATAGCCCTACCTCCATAAAAACTGCGTTAAACATCCCCCTGTAGACTGGCGTTTCGGCAATTTACCAGCTATCCGGCGGCAGCGCATTATCCGGTTGGAAGGCGAGTTCCGAAGCCGATGGACCGGAAGCACAATGAAACGACGCAAAAATCGCGGCGGCAGCGATCGAAGCGCTTTCAATGGCGCCGTTTTGCTCGCTACCTCCCTCGCCATCTCGCTGGCGTTGCCTGTCGCCCGCGCCAATGACCTTGCTTTTGGCCGCCCACTGTTCCTCGCGAGATGAAACCAGATAAATTGGCCGCTCGGGGAAATGCAGCCTCCCCACGAGACGGGGCACCCGTCCAGGCTCTGCGCACCTGCTCTTGGAGGTGATTGCGCATGGACGGGTCTTTCCAACCGAAAGAGTTCCGCTCAGCCGGGGGCGGCTGGTGGCGTGGAATCAGGCGAAGAGCACGTAGCATCGTATCTGAGAGGAGATGGTCATGCGAGCCATTGCCATTCTGTTAGTGCTGGTTGTCTTTTTCAACACCAACGCCGAAGCGCAAGCTCAGCAAACGAAAGACTGCAAATTATGCCGCGAGTATCAGCAGGCGTGTCTGAAAAATCATACCCGGGACGCTTGCAACAATGAGTATAGCATCTGTATGAAATATTGCGGGAAGAAATAGCAACCGAGCGGGATACGGACCGCAGCTCGACGTTAGATTCAAGGCTTTTGTGGTTTCAGCGACGACGCAGCTGCTGCGATGTATCTGACGATGACTTCGACGGAGTACTCCAGCGACCTCCATGTCGCCGCAGTCGGTCGGACTGCGGACCGTTAATGAGCCGAGCATTCCAGAGCAAGCTTGTCCTCACGCCGGAACTTAAAGAACAGTGCAACGCGACCGCGCTCTATGTCTTGATTTGTAAGACCCGTCGCTTTCGATTGTATTTCTGCTCCGGATCCCGACTCGACGCGCCCGCGGGAATGCAGGCAGCTGGTGGATCGTATCAACAGGTCATATCGGAGATTTCGACTTCGAATGCGGTCGAAAGAGCGGAGTCGAAAGAGCCGAACGGCAGCTCTATTGGGCGAGTAGTCGCCAAGACGCCGGACTTCGTCAAATGCATCCCGGTATGGAAGGCCATGGAGGAGACGACGATCGTCGCCTACGAGATGAACGGCCAGCCGCTGCCGCACTTCAACGGCTTCCCGGCCCGCGTCATTGTTCCGGGTTGGACTGGCACTTACTGGATGAAGCACGTCACGTCGATTAACGCTGTGACGAAGCAGTTCAGCGGGTTCTGGATGAATCCGGCTTACCGCATCCCGCTTCACGCGTTCCCGCTGGTGGAGCGTTTCACCTCGCAGGACAGCGCAGTCAGCACGCCAATCACCGAGATGGTGATGAATTCGCTGATCACCAGTCATACGAATGGCGCATCCGTGAGGGCGGGCGCCCCCGTCACTATCGGCGGCATTGCCTGGGACGGCGGCTACGGCATTCGAACCGTCGAGATTTCGACCGACGGCGGCAAGACTTGGGTGCCTGCAATGCTCGGCGAAGACATTGGCCGGTTCGCCTTCCGCACCTTCAGCGCGAGCTTTTCGCCAAAGAGCAAGGGCAAGCACATCGTAATGGCGCGCGCCACGAACAAGATTGGCCAGTCGCAGACGGCAGAATTGATCCCCAATCCCGCCGGCTACCATCACAACATCATGCACAGCATCGCCCTTACCGTGACCTGAAGGGAGGAAACTCTGGCGAGTACAGCTGGCGTAAAATCAGCGATCCAGACGAAATATCCACGCCTCACTTGACGATTCTACGCTGTCGGCATGATTTCCGTAGATGTCGATCCCGCTCCATCTCGGATGATTCTCAATTCGCAACCCGTCGATTTTCCGGTACACTCTTCCATCAACGCGATGCTTGAACTCGCAACGGGAGGACGACATGGCAAGACGCAATCATTCCATCCGCGACGCGCTATTGGCGAGCAGCGTTCTCCTCGTATCAGGGCCGGCGTTCGCCGCCGATGTGACGTCAGAACGGCTGCTCAATCCCGACAAGGAGCCGCAGAACTGGCTGATGAACCACCGCACCTATGACGGCCAACGCTTCTCGCCGCTCGCCCGCATCAATCGCGACAACGTCAAGAATCTCAAGCTCGTTTACGCGGTGCCGCTCGGCGGCGGCGCCGGCAACGAATATTCGGTAGCGACGCCGCTTGCCGAAGACGGCTTCCTCTACGTTACGGATTCCTGGGGCGTGCTCTACAAGATCGACGGCACTTCCGGCGATGTCGGCCGCATCGTTTGGCGGATGGACCCCAAGCAGGACCGCCAGCAGCGCAATCGCGGCGCGGCCCTGTGGGGCAATCTCGTCATCACCGGTGCCGGCATCGCACCTCGGATTGTCGCCACCAACAAGGAGACCGGCAAGGTGGTGTGGGAGACCTCCTTCCCTGATACGCCGGACGTGACATTCACGTCGGCGGCGCTCCCCATCAGGGACAAGATCATCATCGGCGCCGCCAACGGCGACCAGGGCGTGCGCGACTGGATCGGCGCGCTCGATGCCGCGACCGGCAAGCTGATGTGGCGAAAATTCACCGTTCCGGCACCCGGCGAGCCCGGCAGCGAGACCTGGAAGGGCAACACCAACGCGTGGCAGACCGGCGGCGGCGCCGTGTGGGTCACTGGCACCTACGATCCGGACACCAATCAGACCATCTGGGGCACCGGCAACCCGGTGCCGATGTTCGATCCGTTCCACCGGCCAGGCGACAACCTCTATACCAACAGCGCAATTTCCTGGGACCCGGACACCGGTAAGATGAACTGGTACTTCCAGTTCACGCCCGGCGACATGTGGGACTACGATGAGGCCGGGACCCACATCATGATCGACGGCAATGTCGCCGGCCAAGCGCGCAAGCTCATCACCCATTCGGCACGCAACGGCTTCCTCTACACGTATGAGCGCAGCAACGGCCAGCCTGTGCTGGCCAAGCCCTACATGGAGGCCAATTGGACCAAGGGAATCGACCAGAAGACTGGCAAGCCCCTCGATTACGATCCCACCAAGGATATCCAGACTTATGCCGGGGTTGGCAACCTCACTCCCGGAGAGCCGCTCAAGAAGGTCTGCCCGTCGCCGTCCGGCGGCAACAATTACTGGCCGTCGTCCTACAGCCCCAATACCAAGCTCCTGTACATACCGGCGGTGACGGCCTGCGTGAGCGTTGCGATCGATCGGGAAAAGCACAACAAGGAAAGAGGCTGGAACGGCGGGCTCAGCCGAACCGACGAGCGCTATGAAAGCAATCTGACCGCCATGGATCCGACCACCGGTGAGATCAAGAAAAACGTGCATCTGCGGTACCCGAACTATTCGGGCACGCTGGCCACCGCCGGCGGCCTGGTCTTCCTCGGCCTGTTGGACGGCACGGTTGCCGCCTTCGACGACACCTCGCTTGACGAGTTATGGAAGATCAATGTCGGCTCCGGATTTTCGGCGCCGCCGATGACCTTCGAGGTGAGCGGCAGGCAATATGTTGCGATCATGTCGGGCCCCAGCACCGCGGCCAAAAACAAACTCGTCAACACCCCGGAGCTCAAGGAGCAGCGCAACGCGACCGTGCTCTATGTCTTTGGCTTATGAGACCCGGCGTTTTCGGTGGGGTTATTTGGGATTTGTTGGGGTGCGACGGGATACTCCTCGCTGCTATCTGGGTGGCTGTGCCGTGACGGCGTCACCGTGACGTTCCCCTATTTGCCGGGCGGCCTTGACGATTTTGTTGAGCACGTCATTCCGAGCTACAGCGCCGCGGCCTGTTTCAGCGCGACTACGAAGGGACGACGCTGCGCGAACAGCTCCGCCTGCCGCGCCCGCAGAATCGCTTCTTTCCCGATTGAGTGCCTCGAGAGGGCAGAGGAGGTACGCGCACGACGACCGCTCGACGTTTGTCTCATTGTTCCGAGATACCCGTGAACCTCTTGAACCCACTGACGTCGAATTTCCGCACTTTTCGAAATGCGCGTTGGCAGATCGTGCGAACTACCTGGATTTTGATATCGTTGCCAACGGCAATGACAACAGTGCGCGGTACTCAGAAGAGATCTGAGGAAGAGCCAGTGAGCTTCGCCCGTTAATCTTACGCGCAGGAACGAAGGCAATAGCGTAGGTTCGGCAGGCGTGGGGAAGGCGGTAGCCCCCTCCGCTACCAACCCCCGAAAATGGCTGATTCGAAAGCCCACCAGGGTCCTCAGTGGGCGCCGCATGCAATCTACGCCGCAGCGCGGAGAAGCAAGTAAAGCTTAGTTGCGCTCCCAGGATTTGGACCTACGGGTCCGGACATCAGCGATGATTAAGAGTGCTATCTTCGACGCCCTTCCGGTAGCGCCACGCTCTTGTCCCATCGCACGTGCAGCCGCGGCTCCGCGACCAAGCCAATCTCGAATGCTCGCGGCCTTCGAGAGCGATTCACCAAGGGCCGCGAAGACCGCGCGGACTATCGCCTGCGGCTGGCTACGGAGATGATCTTCAAGAAGCTTGTGCCGAGTGATGTAACCGGCATTCACGCCGGGAATGGCGTGGTTCATCAGAAGCCGCGCATCGAACTCCGACACGCCTGCCGCCGCTGCTATGGTTCGGAAAGTCTGTCGAAGATCATTCCCCCATTTTGACAAGCTGGCTCGATCTTCTTTTTGTTCCATAAGATGTCCTGTTGCGCTGTCAGCAGGGAATACCCACTTCCGCGCAGCTGTGGAGTGCATCGCTCGACCGAAACGCATGGCGCGAATAAGACACAGAATCATCTGGCGACAGCGGGATATCAAACGCGCGTTTTGCGCCGCCTTTGGGCCTCGGTATGTGAACCATTCGCCGTCGGAAGTCGACGTAACTGGGTTGGACTTCCTTGAGGGCGGCGGGGCGGCAGCCGGGAGGCGCCTCAAACCCTCAGCGACAAGAGTAACGAGCGCGTCCGTCTTCACGAGGTCTGGCTCCGATACAGCGCCGCGAGCGTCTTGAGCGCCCGATGCAGGGCAACGCGGACAGCGCCCTCGGTCATATGAAGCCGGTCGGCGGTCTCCCGCACGCTGCTTCCATTCATGGAAATCGATTTGACGATTTCGCGCTGTTGTACCTTCAGCTGTCCGAGAAGGCCGTCGATCTCGCCCGGAGATACGCCGTCAGCGTGATCCTCCGCACCAAGTGTGTCGATCACGTCTTCGATCGGCACAATAACATGCCGGCCGCGCCGGCGCAGGGCGTCGATGAGCTTGTTGCGGACGATCGCCGCGATCCAGGGGCCGATGGGTCTCGATTGATCCCAGGTCCCTCGCTTGAGATGGATCGCGAGGAGAACTTCCTGCACGATATCCTCCACATCCCGCTCGGGCGCGCCAGCCACGCGGCTGCGGTGACGCGCCATCAAGCGGAGATGGGGCGTCACCGAAACGAGGAACCGGTGATACGCACAGGCATCACCCGAAATCGCGGCTCGCATCCACGCCGTCCACTCCCCTTCCCGTGCCCAGCCGTTCACGTCTTGCCCTCTTACGGACTTCGCCCTGCTCTTGTTACAGCCGTGACGCCCTGAGTCACGGCTTGTTCACGCCACGATTGTCCGTCGATCCAATGGGAATCCTCATTTCGCCCCGCTCGCTTTAGATGTAGCGGTCTACAATGCGAAGGGCTCCATTCCAAGCGGACTGCCTGGCCCGCCATCTTGCGCAGTCATGCATGGTCCGCGCCAATGCGCAGGTGTAGTCGCGACGGAGTGAGAGCTAAATTTGAGCGGAGCTGGTCGATGTCGGCGGGGCTACAAACCAGAACGGAAATCGGCAGCATGCTGATTTTCGGTTGACGAGGCCGTCGATCAACGCGTGTTGGCCCGCGTGGTCGAGTTGCGCAGCCAAATTTACAGGTCCGGGACATTGTGTCGTACTTGGCGCGGCCGGGACTCAAGCCTTCGCCTAACGCGTCAAAGTCATGAAGCCCATCGGCCGAGCAAGTTGAGAGAATGATTGTCTCGCGACGAAGAGCCGGCGAAGGTGATTACCATTTCAGCAGCCGTGCCCCGGCGAGATAACCCACGGCCACGACGACGGCGATGGCAGATGAATACCAGACGGCCACGAAGAGGGGGCTGTCGTCTGGACAATGCGATGCATAGAGCAAGGCGGCGATCCCGCCCGCCGCGAGGCCTGCCACGGCGCCGGCCAGTCCGGGTCGCACCGGCGCGCTCTCCCTGAGCGCAAAGAGCAGGCACGCCAGGGGTCCCAGAGCCAGGGTCGGGATGATAGCCAGGCAATATCCGGAGTACTGACCGATCAGGCGGGTCATCCAGGCCTGCGCCGGCGTTGTAAGCAGTTCCGCGAGGACGGCCAAGCCGAGAAGAAGAGGAACCACGGCAAGCATGAAAATCCACGGACCGAGCTTCGCGCCCGGACGGCCTACGTGGGCCACGGCGCCCGCCGCCCCAGACAGCAGCGTCAGGACGAACAGGAACTTGAACTGGACCCGCACGGTGTGGGCGGCCACGGAAATATCCGGGCGGAGGCCAACTCCCAACACGAAAATAATAGCGGCAATCACGGCACCCGCGGCGAACGCCATCGCGAGGCGGCTCGACAGCTGCCATCTCACAGGCGCATCCTGCGCCAGCACGTTGATCAGGTGCGCAGTCTTCACATGTCGCCTCGACAAGCCACCGCGCGTTCGCAACGCACGATGCAGCGCTACCCTACCGCGCCTTCGCTCATATTCGGGCGGTCCACCATCTCTCGCATGTGGGATCCGCCTGCCGATATGGACCTAGACTATATCACACTGGAGATTCTTCAAGGTACTTAGTATCCCAGTCGATGTCGCGACCCTGCGACGTGTCCTGCGGCCGGGCGGCCTCCAGCACGTCCGTCAAATCCTCGATTGGCACTTTGCTATTTTGATGGTGAGCGTGCACGGCTCAGGCGAACGTCCACAGAACCAGGGCGTCGAATGCCCGCCCGCCATCACACTCTCGTGAGCATGTAACGAACCGGCGGCCTGCGCGAATACCGATCGATAGCGGTTCAACTCGATCGAGGCCAGACCCGGATGGACGAACGGACGTTTCCTTCTTTGTCGCGGCGCACCCTCGCCGCGAGCGCGCTTGGCGCGGGCGAGCCAACGACGCGCGCCCTGACCCCGGCGATCCATGTGGCGACCACCTATGTCCGCGACGCCGACAGCGGCTATGGCACGGGCTTCGTCTACGGGCGTTCAGACAACATCTCCATCCATCAGGCCGAAGCGTTGATCGCCGAGTTGGAGCATGCCAGCGAGGCGATGATGTTCAGCTCGGGCATGGCGGCGGCGACGGCGGTCTGCCTGTCTCTCGCGCCCACCCACATCGTGGCGCCGGATAGGATGTACTGGGGTCTGCAGCAATGGTTGCACGACCTCCCGCGCTACGGCCACGAGGTCACCTTCGTTGACATGTCGGACCTTTGCGCGGTCCGCGCGGCAATAATCCCCGGGAAGACGGGGCTGGTCTGGATCGAGACGCCCAGCAACCCGCTCTGGACGATTACCGACATCCGGGCAGTCTCCACCTGTGCCCATCTGGCCGGCGCTATCGTCTGCGTGGATTCAACCGCCTCGACGCCGATCCTGACCCAGCCGCTGGATTGCGGTTGCGACCTCGTGGTACATTCCGCTACCAAATATCTGAACGGCCATTCGGATGTCGTTGCCGGCGTGATTGCCACGGCGGGCAACGATGCCGCCTGGGCGCGAATCAAAGACGTCCGCCAGCGCCACGGAGCCTTCCTCAGCCCGTTCGACGCCTTCCTTCTCCTGCGGGGAATGCGGACGCTTGATCTGCGCGTCCTTGCGCAAAGCAGGACGGCGGCGCTGCTGGCCGAACGGTTGAGGGTCCATCCGGCCATCAAGACCGTGCTCTATCCGGGCCTGCCCGACCATCCCGGCCACGACATCGCCGCCCGACAGATGAGCGGCGGCTTCGGCGGGATGCTGTCAATTCGCTTAGGGGGCCGCTCTGAGGCGATCGCGGTGGCGGCCGGCGTGCGGCTGTGGCGGCGGGCGACTTCGTTCGGCGGTGTCGAGAGCCTGATCGAGCACCGCGCCTCGATCGAAGGCGAGAACTCGCCCTGCCCGGATGATCTGCTGCGCCTTTCCACCGGACTGGAGGATCCGGATGATCTCTATCGGGACCTCCTGCAGGCGCTGAGCGTAGTCAGCCTTTCGGCGAGGAGATGACGTGATGTCCTCCGTCGCCGTCGCGGTCATCTGCAAGACCCCGCGCCCTGGACATTCGAAGACCCGGTTGTCGCCGCCCCTGCGCCCCGAGGAATGCGCGGGCATCTCGGCCTGCTTCATCCAGGACATTTCCAGCACCATCGCCAGTGTTGCCGGCGACGGCCGGGCTCATGGCTATGCGGTCTATACGCCCGCCGGAACGGAAGCAGAATTGCGTGCTTTGCTCCCCGGCGGGTTCGGGCTTATTCTGCAAGGCGACGGCGATCTCGGCGCGCGTCTCGACAAGGGGATCAGCGATCTTATCGCTGCCGGCCATGCCGGCGCGATCCTCATCAATTCCGACAGCCCGACCTTGCCGCGGGCGCTTCTGGACGCGGCGGTGGAGGCCGTCCTCTGCGGCGACAATCTCGTCATCAGCCCGGCGCTCGACGGCGGCTACACGCTGATCGGGCTATCGAAGCCGCATCCGCATCTGTTTGCGGACATTCCCTGGAGCACCGAACGCGTCTACGAGCTGACCCTCCAAAGGGCGCGAGAGATCAACTTGCCCGCGATCGCACTGGACGGCTGGTACGACGTGGACGACGGCGCCGGCTACGCCATGCTGGAGCGTGAGTTGAGCGGAGCCCGACCGCCGTTCGCCAAGGGGCCGCCGCAGGACGCGCCGAAGACCCGCGCGTTCGTCCGGGGACGTCGCGAAGCCCTGGTGCTCGCATGACCTCGTTCAAGCTCCGTCCGCGCGCCACCGCGATCATCATCCCTTGCCTCAACGAGGAAGAGCCTATCTCCGATGTGGTGCGCGAAGTCCTCGCTGAAGGCATCGGCGAGGTCATCGTTGTCGACAACGGCTCCACCGACCGCACGGCAGAGCGCGCCGCGGCCGCCGGCGCGCGGGTCGTCCGCGAGCCGCTGCGTGGTTATGGCCGGGCCTGCGCAGCGGGCCTCGCGGCCGTCAAGCCAGGTACGGAGATCGTCTGCTTCCTTGACGGCGACGGCAGCGATGTCCCCTCCTTCATCGGCGCTGTCATCGCGCCAGTAGCAAACAATGAAGCGGATTTCGTCATGGGCTCCCGCCTGCGTGGCCGTCGCGAGCCGGGCAGCATGACGGCGCAGCAGATTGCGGCCGGCTGGCTCGCAGGTCTGCTTCTGCGGCTCACCTATGGTGCGCGGTTTACCGACATGTCGCCGCTCCGCGCGATACGGGCGCCGACGCTGGACGCCCTCGGCATGGCCGAGAAGACCTATGGTTGGAATCTGGAAATGCAGATGCGCGTCGCAGCGAGCGGTCTGCGCAGCCTAGAAATCCCCGTGGATCACCGCTGCCGACGCGGTGGGGAGTCCAAAGTTTCCGGCAAGCTCGTGGCGGGGCTGAACGCGGCATGGAAGATCACCACCACCTTCCTGCGCCTTGCCGCAACGCTGCGCCGCGATGTGGCCGACTCACGGCACGGCTCCCTGGCGGGAGGACGTTGACATGCATGTGCTTCTGACCGGCGGGGCAGGTTTCATCGGCCAGCATGTCCTCGCCCGCTTGCTGGCCCGTGGACACGAGGTGCGGGTGCTGGATTCCCTGCGCGCCGACGTGCATCGCGGCAAGGCCTGGACGCCGCCCAGCGGTGTAGAGTTCCTACTTGGGGACGTGCGGGATCCAGACGCCGTCGACAGGGCCGTAAAAGGAGTGGATGCCGTTCTCCACCTCGCGGCCAAGGTGGGACTCGGCGTCGATGCAGACGACCTGCCGGACTATGCCTCCTCCAACGATGGGGGCACGGCGGTCGTGCTTGCCGCCATGGCTCGAGCAGGCGTGCGGCGCCTGACGCTCGCCAGTTCCATGGTGGTCTATGGCGAAGGCGTCGGCCTCTGTTCCGAACATGGCCCAGTGACCCCGGGCCCGCGACTTGAGGCGGCCTTGGCAGCGGGCGATTTCGAGCCGCCCTGTCCCCGTTGCGGTCGCCGGCTCGATGCTGCGCTGGTCACCGAGAAAGCGACGCTCGATCCCCGCAACGCTTACGCCAGCAGCAAGGTAGCGCAGGAATTCTACGCCTCCAACTGGACACGGGTCGCCGGCGGCTCGGCAGCGATGCTGCGCTATCACAATGTCTACGGGCCGGGCATGCCGCGCGATACGCCCTACGCCGGTGTCGCCGCGATCTTCACCTCCGCGCTGCGCTACGGCCAGGCGCCGCAGGTGTTCGAGGATGGCCGCCAGCGCCGTGACTTCGTCCATGTGCGCGACGTGGCGGCGGCCACCGTGCTCGCCTGCGAAATGCACGCGCTGGGCGTCGCGGCCTTCAACGTGGGCTCCGGCACGCCGCGCACCGTGGGCGAGATGGCGCAGGCGCTGGCGATATCCTTGAAAGGCCCGTCCCCCGTCCTAACCGGCCGATACCGTGTCGGTGACGTCCGCCACATCACCGCGGATTCCTCCCGCCTGAGGACAGAGCTGAGCTGGGGGCCGACAGTCGCCTTCGAGGACGGCATGGCCGAGCTTGCTCAGGCGTAAGGCATCATGGACCGTATGTCTTTTATCGCCTTCATCCTCCCCAGCATGGTGCCGCACGTCCCGGTAGCGTTCCGCTTGCGCCCGCGACCTTGCTCCTGCCGGCAGGTCAACCTCACAATCGGGACCGCCTGATCATGCGCCCCGCTGCCTTCCCCACGCTTTTCGCGCTCCTTCTGGCAACGATTCCGGCCAATGCGGCCGGACCGGCTGGCGGCGCCCATACGCAAGAGCAGCAGGCGCCGGATCCTGACGAGCAGACGCCTGAAGAACGGATGAATGCCCGCTTCCCGCAGAAGGTGCGGGTTGGCGACCTCATTGGCATTCCGATCCAGGATTATGACGACCGCATCCTCGGCTACGTCATCGACGTGATCCGCAAGACCGACGGCAAGATCGTTCTTGTGATGCCGGAAGGCGGGTGGTTCGGGCGTGGCGGCCGGCCGGTGCCGATCCCCATCGAGACGGTGGCGATCCTGGCTCGTCACATCAACCTGCTCGATACCCCTCGTGAGGACGTACCGAAGCTGCCCACCTGGGACCGGGCCCAGGGCAGCCCCATCGACAGAAACGAAATCATCCGGATAGCGATCGGCCGGCGCTGATTTCCCGCGATTATGGATCGCACGGACACACGGCAATGAAGATGCACCCGCTCATCATACGAGTAGCCCATTGGACCAACGCCATTGCCATGATCATCATGATCATGAGCGGCTGGAAGATTTATAACGACGAGGTCCTGTTCGGCTTTCTCCACTTCCCGGAAGAGATTGTCCTCGGCATCTGGGCGCAGCACGCCTTGCAATGGCACTTCGCCTTCATGTGGGTGCTGACCCTCAACGGCCTTGGCTACCTCAGCTATGGCATCCTCTCCGGGCGCTTCCGGCGCATGCTGTGGCCTGTTCGCTTGCGCGAGGTGTTCTCGGAGCTGGTCCGGGCCCTGACCTTCCGCCTGCAGCATGCCGATCTCACCCGTTACAACGCGGTGCAGAAGCTGCTCTATGCGGGTGTGATGCTCGTCATCATCGTGCAGGTCATATCCGGGCTCGCCATATGGAAGCCCATCCAGTTCTCGTCCCTGGTCTCGATCTTCTACGATTTCCAGGGCGCCCGCCTTGCCCATTTCCTGGGAATGACAGCCATCTGTCTGTTCATGGTCGTGCACATCACGCTGGCGCTGCTGGTGCCGCGCACCATCCTCGCCATGCTCACCGGCGGCCCGCGCCTGGACGGCGGGCCCGCCTCGACCTCTCCCGTACATTGATCCGAGACCGACAATGATCCGTCCCCAGACCTTCTCACGCTTCCGCCCGAAAAACCGGCCTGACCAGTCGCTGCTGGCGGAGAACCGCAAGCTGGTCGCGGACATCGGGCGCCGCCAACTGCTGCGCGGCACGCTGAGCCTCGGCGCGCTGACCTTTCTCACCGGATGCAACGTCTCAGACCGCCAGTCGGTGCAAAGCGCGCTTCGCACCGTGTCGTCCTTCAACGACCGCGTGCAGCAACTGTTGTTCGATCCCAACAGACTCGCGCCCACCTATTCGGTCGATCAGGTGGTGAAACCGCCCCGCTTCAACGCGTATTACGAGATTGAGGAGGTCAGACCCGTCGACTTGAGCATCTGGAAGCTGGAATTCGCGGGCCTGATCGCCGACAAGCGCCCCTGGACCCTCGACCAAATCTATGCGTTCCCCGAGCAGGAAATCATCATCAAGCATATCTGCGTGGAGGGCTGGGATTATATCGGACAGTGGTCCGGTCCGAACCTGCGGCGCTTCCTCACCCAGGTCGGCGCCGATCTGACCGCCAAATACGTCGCCTTCCACGGCAATGACGATTATATGGAATGTATCGACATGGCCTCGGCGCTGCATCCGCAGACCATCCTGGCCACAAAATATGCCGGCGAGCCCATCACCGATGCTTTCGGCGCGCCGTTGCGCCTGCGCACAGCGGTGAAGCTCGGCTACAAGAACCCGAAATGGATCCGGGCGATCGAGGTCACCAACACCTATCCTGGCGGCTTCTGGGAGAACCAGGGTTTCAACTGGTTCGCCGGGCTCTGACACTGCGCCACGGGCGGCACGCCGCATCAGACGGGGTTCCGCATAGAGGATCATGGCAACTCCGTCCGCAGCGATCCTGTGCTCCCTGCTCGCGCTCCTCCTGTGGGCGCCGGTCGGCTGGCTGATCGCCCGCACGCTGCCGCTTGGACGGGACCTGCGCCTCGCGGCCGCGCCGGTTCTGGGGTGGGCCGTGCAGAACATCGTCGCGCTGCAAATCTCGATGTCCGGCGGCTTCGCACCGGTGAATGTCCTTGCCGCGACGATGCTCATTGGCCTTGCCGCGATCCTGAGTCCTGCTTCGAGCGATGGCGAAATGCCGGGCCCCTCCCTGCCGCCGTGGATCTTTGTGGCGGCGGCTCTTGTTGCGGTCGGCCCGGCGTGCGGCGTCCTGCCGAAGATCTCGCAGGAGGGTGTCGCACTTGCCGATCCGATCTACGACCATGCGAAGATCGCCCTGGTGGACGAGATCGTGCGCACGGGCGTACCGCCGGCCAATCCCTTCCTCGGAGCGGCCGGCGACCCCGGCAGCATCGCCTATTATTATTACTGGCTGTTCGGCACCGCGCAGCTGGCATTGATCTCGGGCGCGAGCGGGTGGAACGGGGACGTGGCAGCCACCTGGTTCACGGCCTTCGCCTCGCTGGCCTTCATGTGCGGCCTTGCCTTCCGCCTGTCCGGCGGCCGGACCGCGAGCGCCTTGTTCGTGCTCGTGGCCGCGTGCGGTGGATCGCTCCGCCCGGTGCTCAGGGCGCTGTTCGGGCAGGACCAAACAGATGACGCACTGGAGAGCGCGACCGGCCTTGCAGGCTGGTTTTTCCAGATCAGTTGGAGCCCTCATCACGTGGCCTCTGCTGCGGCCGTCCTCCTGTCGATCATCCTGATGGACGGGCTGGCGCGGGCGCCGTCCGTCGCCTCGACGCTCGTTCTGGGATTGCTGGTCGCGGCTGGGTTCGGAAGCTCGCTCTGGGTAGGCGGCATCACGTTCGCGCTGTGCGCCGGCGTAGCCGGGATCGTACTGCTGGCCTCAGGCAAGTCCGGCAGGCGCCTGCCGTTCCTGGCCGCACTGGCGATGGCAGGATGCATGGCCGTTGTTCTCACCTTCCCGCTCCTTGCGGCGCAGCTTGGTTCTACGATGGAGCGTGGCGCCGGAACGCCTGTTCTGATTTCCCTATTCCCGGTGCTCGGCCCGGCAGTCCCGGCCGGCTTTCGCGAGTTCCTTGATATCCCGGCCTATTGGCTGATCCTGCTGCTCATCGAATTTCCAGCCGCGTGGGTTCTGGGCGCCGTCGCCGCACTCCGGCTGAAGTCCGCGTTGATGCCGGCCCTGTCGGCCGCCGCCTTCGCCAGCCTGTGCGGCGGCTGGCTGCTGGTCAGCACGGCCGGAGAGAATAATGATCTCGGCTGGCGCGCGGTCCTTCCTGGCCTGCTGATCCTGACCGCATTCGCCGGCGCTTATTTCGCGCAGTGCCTTGCGCGGCGCCGGCTGATCGGAACGATCGCCGGCGTCGCCCTCCTGAGCCTCGCCTTGCCCGACGGGTTCGGCCTTCTTCGCCACAATATCGTCGGTCGCCTCTCCGAGGATGGCGTCCGGTTCCGCGATGCCCCCGCCCTGTGGGCCGCCGCGCGCCAGCAGACCGCTCCGGACGAACGCATAGCCAGCAATCCGCGCATGATGAGCGATCTTGCGCCGTGGCCGATCAGCCTGTCCTGGGCCTTGCTCGCTAACCGCCGCTCCTGCTTCGCCGGGAATGAGCTGACGCTCGCTTTCACCTCGCTCACGCCAGAGGCGCGTGCCAGAGTAGCCCAGTTGTTCGACCGCGTCTTCGCCGGCGCCGGCAGCGACGCCGATCTCGGATCCGTGGTGCGGGATTTTGACTGCAAGGTCATCGTGCTCACGCCGCAGGACGGGGCCTGGAGCCGCGATCGGTTCGCAGCCAGCGCGCTGTTCACCCGCATCGAGGAAGCCGCCGGCAAATGGCGGATCTACCGGGCCAGCTTCGAGTTAAACAGAGCCGCAAGATAATGATCAAGTTCCCGTTTCCGAGTGGTGACCTCCGGGCTGAGGAGACCGATCGCATCGTCCGGGATCGAGGCGCCATTCAAATTGAGGCCTAGCCTTCTCGGTGCTTCAATGAACAGCGTCTACGGCTCGGATGGCCGGGCCGCCGCGTTTGTCACCGATATGGCCGGCACTCCGTTCCACTTCACGCGCATGGCCTCGTAGGGCAGGATCCCGACCCTTCGATCCGCCTGCAGCTGGTGCGAGACGGTTGGTACGGAACCCGTTAACTACACGTGAGCTTGTTTCCTGAAGGGGGCGACGCCGGTTCGTCGCGCCCTGTTTTTTCTGTGCGCCAGCATGACGGTTGTCGCGCCGGCTCGATCGATCACCTTGGTCTTTCCTACTTGAGTTCGTTGAGATGCCTGGCGCCTGCTATGAACTTGGACCGGGCTGCATCCCAAACTTTCTAGCAATCGCGGCAAGTCCACGATGCAATGCTACGCGTACTGCGGTCTCGCTCATGCCGAGGCGTGCCGCCGTCTCACCGATCGACTGGCCCTCAACCGAAATCGCGGATACCACCGAACGCTGGCCGGATGCGAGCGTGGCCAGCGCCTTGTCAATCTCCCAGCCGCACGGCCGCTCAGGGTCGGATACCGCCGCAACCGTCTCCGCGATCTCGTCGATATCCAGGTGGACGCGCTTGCCGTGACGGCGGAAAGCATCGATCAGCTTGTAGCGTGCGATTGCGTAGAGCCAAGGCGTCACCAGGCAGTCCGATTTCCACGTACAGCGTTTCATGTGTACCGCCAGCAGCGTCTCCTGAACGATATCCTCGGGATGGAGGCCGCACTCGCCCACCCTGGGGCGAGCGAAGGCGCGAACGAGCCGGGCCGCGCCGGCGAGGAAGGCCGCGTAGGCTTTCTCATCGCCCGCAGCCGCGGCACGTAGCAACCGGGCAAGCTCAGCCTCATGCGCGCCGTAGGGCCCACTGGAAGGCCTTGGCGCGCGCCCGGTCCGTGCGCTGTCGGCGCAACCGCTCATTTGGCTGGGGTCGAGTTTTGCTTGACCAGTGCCGCAGCGCTGGCGCCCTCAAGAGTTAGTCCATACCCGACTTCACTGAGCAGTCTTTGCATAATCGGCAACGTAAAATGCACGCGGGTAAATCGGCGTGTCAGGTCGGGCTTGTTGAGCCAGCCAGCTGCAATGGCCCTCGCGCGCGCCACCGCCTGTCCACGCGGCACGATCTCGTTCACAACGCCCCACTCCTTGGCGGTATAGCGGCGCTGACTGGACGCGGATCAAGCAACATGGCTTGGGCCCGGCCAGGACCCACATAGTACGCCCACAACGTATAGACGCCGTCGCCCGGGACGATGCCGCCCTGGAAATGCGGCAGATCGTTGAAGGAGGCGCCCTCGCCTGCCACGATCACATTGGCGAGCAGGCAATACTCGCTATGCACGCAGGCCTTTCCCTCGACGGCGCAGATCACTGGCACGCGGATATTCGCGATGTTCTGTAGTATCTGCTCACCTTCATCGTGCACTTTGGCCCAGACGTCGGGATCGCCCACATTGCCGAAGCTGCCGAAGTCGATATCTCCCCTCCAGTCGCCGCCGGCGCCGGTCAGGATCACCACTCTATTGTCGCGGTCGCGCCCGATGTCATAGAAGGCATCGACAAATGTTTCGTGATCATGGGCGGTAAACTTCAATGCGGAGCCATGGCTATTCATCTCGACAACCAGGACGCCCTTGTCGCGCGCCATCTTAAGGTCGTCGTACCGCGTGAAATACGCCGGATCGGCGGCATAAGCCGACGTCGCAACAGCCATTGAAGCAAATGCCGCGACGATCATCCCACACGACGACTTCATGCAAATTCTCCTCTCGTTCGCCTCAGCAGCGCAGTTTTGAGGGCACACGATCGACCGACGGATCGCTGCAAAACCCCGCAGGGGGTGGTTAAGAAACTGATAAGAGCTGGTGCGTCGTGTTCGATCCCCAACCGCTTCATCAAAGCGCCGCCCTGCCGACGGGCGCACCGCTGTCGGCACCGCTGCGAGATCCTCCAGTCCGATCGCGCCCAGACGCTGCGGCCCGACGAGGCCGACATTGTTGACGACGCCGTCAACCGCCCGCCGCCGCGCGATATCATCCAGCGCACGCCGCGTCGCCGCGGGATCAGCCAAGTCGACTGTTACAGGTTCGCCGGGAAAGGCAGGATCGGGATGACGCGCGAGGCCGAAGACGTGGTGGCCGGCCGCTGCCACACGCGCCGAGAGAGCGCGCCCGATACCCTTTGTTGCCCCGGTGATGAGGAAGGTCTTCTCCACACGCGCCCCCAGCGCAATGACCGAGGAGCCCAGTCTCGGTCGCCCGATCGCGTATGCAACGAGTGGTAGCCGCGCGATTGCCTGCGGTCTTGCCTTAAGAAGGTGGATTGTGCGCAATTTGCGGTCAGGGAGGAGTGGGGAGTCTAGATTCGCTGTCGCCGCCGAAATTCCCGCGGAGAAACGCCAAACCGCCTCAGGAAGCTCCGGCTGAAATGGCTGTGGCTCAGCCCGACCTCGAGCGCGACCTCGGTGATGGACCGGTCGGACCCCGCAAGAAGGGTCTGCGCGCGGATGAGACGGCGCTCGGTGATGAACACGTGAGGCGATAGTCCGTGGCTCGCGTTGAAACGGCGAACGAAGTGCCACACGCTCAAATTCATCTGCGCCGCAAGCGCGGCGAGGCTGATCGGCTGATCGAGGTGCTCGTCGATAAACCTTTCGAGGCGGAGAAGCTGGGCGCTAGAGAACGGAGGCACGTTCTCCTGCGGGCGGAATCCGCCATCAGCCGCGGCACCGAGTGCAACTCGGTACGCGATCACGGTCGCTATGGCATCCGCGAAGACAATATTGGGGCCGTCGCCCGCGCCATGCGACATATTGAGTTGGGCTGCCGCGGCGGAAATGAAGGGATCGCGCAGTGTAAACGCATCGCCCAAGTGCAATTTCGGCAGGCCCGTCGCCTGGGCGATGAACCGCTCCGATACTTGGAGGGACACGATTGCGGCAGGACGTCGCCAATTGACGCTATGGGGCTGACCGACGGGAATAACCAAGACATCCCGAGCTCCAAGGTTATGAACCAGCGTGCGTCCGGTCTCCGACTGGCGCGTCACACTGTAAAGCGCGCGCTCCATGGGCACGCAGATCTGCACGGTCTCGTGCGATTCCTCGGCATACAATGTTGGTGCGGAGTGGTGGCTGTAAATCTCGAAGCGTCCAGGGTCAGCGAATGTCAAAGGTCGCTTTTTCATCGATATTTCCGCTTCCCACTGCAAATAATGTAGCTTGAAATTTTTGCTTACACGCATCGATGCTGAGTCAACTCAAGGAGGCAGAGAGGTGCGCAGAAGAGAAAGCTCATATCGACTGTCGTGCAATCATATCCATGGAATGCGCGCCGAAGGTTCGACGACAGAGCCTCAGGGAGACGCAATCGAGGTCTGCGTAGCCGACCGGCCCTCGACGGGCGTGTCCACCACGTAGGCGGCGGTTCCGCGCCCCGCATTGTTCACGAGAATGTCGAGGCGCCCGTAGCGTCCATACACGGCCTCGATCAGGTGATCGACCTCGGCCTGCTCTTTGACGTCAGTCGGCACGGCGAGCGCCTCGAAACCCCTCGCCCGGAGGTCTTCGGCGAGCACCTTCAGCTTTTCCTTGGAGCGTGCAGCCAGAACAACCTTCGCGCCACAGCAAACCCGATTCCGGACGACGCGCCGGTTACAATGACAACACTTCCTTTAATTTCCATAACGATGCTCTTTTCTTGACAAAAGGGTGTCCGTTCGGTGTGGTCGGCTCACCTGGTAGTGCTTTTCATGAAGATGCGACGACCGAGCGGCGTGCGCCTGCTTGCGCTTCCACGGAACCGTCGATGGTTTCGCCTCGTCTCGCGACGAGCTGCCAGATGATCAGGGCAAGGCTCACGATCAGCAGCGGGACGTAGAAGCCGAGGATCAGCCAGGTGACGCCGCTCGCCGCACCCATCAGATTTTCATGAATCCCGCCGCGAATGTTGAGGAAGGTGTCGATGATCGTCTCGGCAGCGAGCAGCCAAGCCAGCGGAATGGCCAGACGCACCCGATAGCGAAGCGCGGCTATCGTGGCGAAGGCGATGATCGCGCCGGCGACATCACCGACGACGATCTCCATGAGCCCACTATCGGAGATCGGAAAGCCAGCTTTTTGAGCCGAAAACGCCTGCAGGGCGACATACCGGAAGACGTGAATCCACAGCAGCACAGTGAGCGCGTCGGCTCGCCCGAGGGTCTTGAGCCGCGGCGCCGCGTACCATATCGCCAGCGTTGCGAAGACGATGAGGCTCAGCAATTGCGTGCCGGCTTGCGCGGGCTGCAAGAAGTTCATGATTGCACCTTTGATAATGGCCGCTTGAGAGCTGGTGACGCGGAAATGGTCGCCGCCGCGATGGCGCGCTTGCCGAAGAACATCCGCGTCAACAATTGGTCCTTCAGGAAGAAGCTGTGATAGAGCGCGCCGGCGACATGCAGCGCGATCAGCGCCATCAGCATTCGCGAAAACACGTAGTGAAAGACGCGCGGCGTGAAGGCCCAGAAGTCGGCCGGCAAGGAGCCATGGCCACCAAACACGATGGCCGGCAGATTGGCCTCAAAAGCCATAATGATGCCGCTGCCGGCCATGGCGAACACCAGCGGGTAGAACAGGCGGTGCGAGGCCCAGGCGAGCTTGTTCAGCAGCGCATTGCCGGACGATGCCGGAGCCGGGCGTGTGGTGCGCGTACGGACCAGCAATCGCACTAGCATTAGCGCCAGGATCAGGACGCCAGCGGTCATGTGCTGCCGCAGCGCGTCGATCTTCATCGGATCGCTGTTCGGTATATCGACCAGCACTAAGGCGCCGAGCGCCAAGGCGGCAATAACCATCAAAGCCAGCAGCCAATGCAGCCCAACCAGGAGCGGGTGATAACGAGAGACTTGGGGCATGTTCAATTCTCCTGGAGATGAGCCGCATCAGGCTCGCTACGCCATGTCCGGCGGGGCGCCGATTGAATGCAGGGCAAACGCTCCTGCTACGGCCGCAGGCTCGTCACGAATTCGGCCAGCGCCGTCCCGATTTGATGGGGCGAATCCTCTTGAAGAAAATGCCTGCCTCTAACGGTGACCTCTCGCTGGTTCGGCCAAGTTCTGCAGAATTCGCGGGTGCGACCCGTCATGATCGCGCCGGGTTCGCCCACGATGAGGAGCTTCGGAATTGCGCTGCGAGACAGAAATGCTCCCGAACTCTCGACGATCGCCGTAACATCGGCTGGTTCGCCGTCGATCGGGATTTGTCGCGGCCATATGAGGGTCGGAAGCCGAGCTTCCCGCTCGAGAAACGGGGCGCGGTAGGCAGCCATCTCTTCGTCGCTCAGCTTCCGAAGAACACTCCGCGGCAGTATCGTCTCCACGAAGAAGTTCTCGTCGAGGATCATGTGCTCGCCCTTTTCCGAGCGCAGGGCCCGGAAAATGTCGCCGGCCTCGCCGAAGTCTTGCCAGCGCCGCGGCAGCGCGATGGCCTCCATGTAGGCGATCGCCTTGACTTGGTCGGGGAAGCGGGTCGCTCGATGAAAACCGAGG
>Ga0257161_1000052_pt1 | contig 27589 bp, 27 predicted proteins | sample NR01A_FD_185954 | JGI IMG/M metagenome (GOLD analysis project Ga0257161, IMG submission 185954) | Soil microbial communities from H.J. Andrews Experimental Forest, Oregon, United States - NR-01-A | ecosystem: Environmental > Terrestrial > Soil > Temperate forest > Bulk soil | place: USA: Oregon... | reverse complement strand
AGACCACCACCGGCCCCTGATAGCCCTTTTGTGCCTGGACTTTCTCGATGCGTTTGAAACTCAATTGCAAATCGAAACGCATGCGCCCGTCGAACACCGGGAGGGTGCGCCGGCACGCCTCGGGCGAAACCGGATCGCCGCTGCCTGAAACCCGAATCAAGGCCGCACTCATGGGATCAGTGACGCCCCGCCGATGGGTATCCGTCAGAGGGACGCGGTCCGGATTGGGCGTCGTCGGCGGGTCGACCACCAGCTCCTTGACAGTCCCGGCGCTGAGCACAATCCGCAGTTCTTCGACGCGCTTGTCATTATTGATCGTCGATACAAAGATCGTAGGCGCCAGGATGTCACTGCGCACGGCGCCGCGGGAGGCGGCATTGCCCTGGCCAGTCGCAAACACCCGCAGCAAACCGGTGGTCATGCCGCTTGCCGCTGCGGTAAATTGATCATCGCCGATGTCGATAACCCAGGCTCCTTTGCCGATTGGCACGCCTGCCAATGTCGCAACGTAGCGAGCATCGAGTTTGCCCTGCGCGCTGGCGCCGCTGCCTAACAGGCAAATCGTCACGACCGCGGCGCCAGCCAGACGAAAACCAAGAGTGATCCTCGTCAGGCTCCAATGCACCACTGATCCTCTCGATCGTACGTACATGCGACAGCTATGTAGGGTAGGAGACCCTTCTCAGCGGATTGAGTCGATTGTGTGTTCCATCCTCGGACGGCCGGCAAGTCAAAAAGCAAATTTCTGCCCGCTTGGCCGAGGCGTGATCGGGTGTCAAGTTCCAGTCCCATCGGGACCCGCGAAGGTGCCGGAAAGGCCCCGGGTCCCGAACTTGACGGGCGCTACCCGAGTCATTATAGGTCCGCGGTTCAAACGAGCCAAGAGTCCAAGCTGTTCGCCATTGGCGGGAGCGCATGAGGCGAAGAGGTACGCCATGTCGCGGCGGTGCGAATTGACCGGCAAGTCGGCCCAGGTCGGCCATAAGGTCAGCCACTCGAACATCAAGACCAAGCGGCGCTTTTTGCCGAACCTGATAAATGTCACGATGATCTCCGACACCCTCGGCCGCACGGTGAAACTTCGGGTTTCGGCCAACGCGCTCCGCAGTGTCGATCACCGCGGCGGGCTCGATGCGTTCCTCACCAAGGCGCGCGCCGCCGAGCTGTCGCCGCGGGCGCTCGACCTCAAGCGACAGATTGCCAAAAAGCTTGCGCCGGCAAGCTGACGGCTGAGCGGCGCCCTTCCAGCCTTTGATGCGGACGTGACAGGATGATTGTACGGGCGACCCTTGTGGTCGCCCTGTTGCCGGCTGGCGAGGTGCCCAGACCGGGGCGAGCACAAGGGTCGCCCCCACAGCAGGCAATGAGGGGCACCGCTATTCGTAGACAAGCTTGAACTGGAGCAGCACGGTTCGCTGCAGAATCGAAAAGTTGTCGTCGGAAATCAGCGTCAGGACGGTGTCGCCGTTCGTGTCCACGTGGATGCTGAGCCCTTCCATGTTATCGATCTGGTACCCCAAGTCCGCAAAAAGCAGGTCGGTTCCGTCGACCAGCGCACGCGGTGCGATGTCGGCAATTGCGATCCGGCGCAGCCGCATGGCGATGCCGGTCCACCAGCTAAACCGACGTTCCAACAGCAGCACGTCACCTGACGGCGGCAGGGTGACGCTGTCGCTGATATCGAAATCGTCCCGCCGCTTGACGGAAAATTCTCCTGGTGCCGCGCCGCCGATCAGAAAGGCCTTAAGATTGCCGTCGGCATCGAGGCCGCGTTCCGAAAACCCTATCAAGGCTCCGGCAAGCTTGCTGTTGCGCGGCGCGAACGCGAGCGCCTCGAGACCCTTGTTATAAGGGAGATGCGAGATGGCTGGCGGAGCCTGGACCACTTCGGCGCGAGCCAGCACGCCCTGCCGCGCGAAATCGAAACGTACGATGCGGTTCACCCGCTCGATGCCGACGTAGAGCCATCCGTCCCGTTCGGCGAGAGACTCAGTGTCGAACCAGCCGCGCGCCGCGAGCGTGCGGCCGTCGGGGCCGAGCATCGGCGCCATCACGGTGTCGGCAATGCCGAGCGGCCGGCTACCCTGATAGACGATGCGGCCCGTGAGCCACCATCCCTTGTCGGTGAGAGAAACGAAATGCTCCCCGTCGGGCGCAACGCGGATTGCTGAAAATCCTCCGAATTGCGGATGGGAAGATTTCAGTTCAAGCCCGCCAAGATATTCCACCATGCCGAAGCGGCGCTGCTCGGGAGCGCGGGCGCTAAAGGCGGCGATCGGCTTGGCGTCGACCACGATCCCAACCGGCGGATCGACAGCGGTGCGCTGGGCCTCGGCAGGCATCGCGATTGCACCCGCCGCGCAGGCAACCATCGCCAACATCGAACGCCTGCTCGCTAACACAAGGTCATGAGTCCGGCCAACCGTTTCCCGCCCCCTCCCTACCCTCCCCCGCACGCGGGGGACGGTAGGGAGGGGGCGGTCCCGGCTGATCCGCTTCGGGCAATTTCCGGTCACGCGTGCAGTCGGCGCCGCGGCGGCCGAACCGGCTCAGCTTTCGGTTTTTCGTCGAACAGCTCGGCGAGTTTCTCGATCATCGCGCCGCCGAGTTCTTCGGCATCGACGATCGTGACGGCACGCTGGTAGTAGCGTGTGACGTCGTGACCAATGCCGATGGCGATGAGCTCCACCGGAGAACGCTGCTCGATGTCCTCGATGACCCAGCGCAGATGGCGCTCCAGATAGTTGCCGGCATTGACCGACAGCGTGGAATCGTCGACTGGCGCGCCGTCCGAGATCATCATCAAGATCCGGCGCTGTTCGGTGCGCGCCAGCAGGCGCTTATGAGCCCAATCAAGCGCCTCGCCGTCGATATTCTCCTTGAGCAACCCCTCCCGCATCATCAGTCCGAGGTGGCGTCGCGCCCGCCGCCATGGCGCGTCGGCGGACTTGTAGATGATGTGGCGCAGGTCGTTGAGGCGGCCGGGATTGGCGGGCTTGTTTGCGGCCAGCCAGGCCTCGCGCGACTGGCCGCCCTTCCAGGCCCGGGTGGTGAAGCCAAGAATTTCCACCTTCACGCCGCAGCGCTCGAGCGTGCGCGCCAGAATATCGGCGCAGGTCGCCGCCACCGTAATCGGACGGCCGCGCATCGAGCCGGAATTATCGAGCAGCAGCGTCACCACGGTGTCGCGAAAGTTGGTGTCCTTCTCGCGCTTGAACGACAAGGGGTGCATGGGGTCGATGATGATGCGAGAAAGCCGCGCCGGATCGAGCAACCCCTCTTCCAGATCGAATTCCCATGAGCGGTTCTGCTGCGCCATCAAGCGGCGTTGCAGACGGTTGGCGAGCCGCGCCACCACGCCCTGCAAATGGGCGAGTTGCTTGTCGAGATATCCGCGCAGGCGCTCGAGTTCCTCAGGCTCGCACAGATCTTCGGCCGCGATGGTTTCGTCGAACCGCGTGACGAACGGCTTGTAGTCGGGGCCGCGCGGTTCGTTCTTGCCACCCTGGCGCGGTCGCCACGGCTCGGCCGCGCTTTCCGAATCGCCCATTTCGGAATCGTCCGGCATATCTGCGGTCGGCGCGTCGGTTGCTTCGGCGGCGCTGTCAGGAAGATCCTCGGTGGCGGCGTCGGCCTGATCGAGGCTCATGCGCTGGCTGTCTTCGGACTCGGCGGATTCGCCGTCCTCGCCCTTTTCGTCCTGGCGCCCGTCCTCATTGCTTTCGTCGCTGTCCTCGTCTTCGTTGCTGCGGTCGTCGCCCATGTCGAGCGAATCCAGGAGATCGTGAACCGCATCGCCGAACCGGCGCTGGTCCTCGATCATGTCTTCGAGACGGTCGAGGTCGCGGCCGGCGCGGCCTTCGATCCAACTTCGCCACAACTCGACGATGCGCCGGGCGGCCGGCGGCGGCGCTTGACCAGTGAGGCGCTCGCGCACCAGCATGGCCAGCGCCTCTTCGATCGGAGCGTCGGCGCGATCGGTGATCTCGTCGAATTTGCCGCGATGGAACTTGTCGTCCAGCATGGCCGCAAGATTCTTGGCGACCCCTTGCATGCGTCGCGCCCCAATCGCCTCGACCCGGGCCTGTTCGATGGCCTCGAAAACGGCGCGCCCCTGCTGACTTCCGGGCAGCAAGCGGCGATGGATCGCGTCGTCATGGCAGGCCATGCGCAACGCAATCGCGTCGGCGTGGCCGCGCACGATCGCGGCATCGGCGGCCGTCAGCTTGCGCGGCGGCTCCGGCAGCCGCGCCTTCCCTCCCGCCATCCCGGGCCGCTCGGCCGCGAACGCCACCTCAAGCTCCGGCCGGCGCGCGATGGCGCGCAGGCATCCGGTCACGGCGCGCTTGAACGGCTCGTTCGGGGCTTCCTTGGCGGGGGTCTTGGGTTTGATGTTCGAGGACATGGATGGACGCTGCTTTATTTTCCTATCGGTAGAGCCTATGTTGTCATCGTGTTAGAGGAATCACCTGATGGCAGAGTCGGAGAACCATACCTTGCGTTTACTCCGAGAAATCCGCGGCGCAATCGGGGCGTTGGACGACAAGATCGACCGAAACCAAGAAGAACTCCAGAAACGCATTGATAGCCTGCGCCAAGCCATGCTGGGCGAGAGTGTCCTCGGCCTTACGCCACCGCCGAATTCGACGAGCGCCTTGCCCTCGAACAGCGTGTTGCCGCACTCGAAGGCCGAGGGTGATCTTCCGGCAACAGCCTCATAGGCACCTCAACTCAACGCCACATTAACCGACGATTCCGGCAATTCCTGACCAAAGCAGCGCTGATAGAACTCGGCGACCAGGGGACGTTCGAGTTCGTCGCATTTGTTGAGGAAGGTCAGCCGGAACGCAAAGCCGACATCTCTGAAGATATCGGCGTTCTCCGCCCAGGTGATGACGGTGCGCGGGCTCATTACGGTGGAGATGTCGCCGTTCATGAAGGCATTGCGGGTGAGGTCGGCGACCCGCACCATCTTGTTGACGATGTCGCGGCCCGCATCGGTGCGATAGTGCCTCGCCTTGGCGAGGACGATCTCGACCTCGTTGTCGTGGGGCAGATAATTCAGGGTGGTGACGATCGACCACCGGTCCATCTGGGCCTGGTTGATCTGCTGGGTGCCGTGGTAGAGCCCGGAGGTATCGCCGAGGCCAACCGTATTGGCGGTTGCGAACAGGCGGAATGCCGGATGCGGCTTGATGACCCGGCTCTGGTCGAGCAATGTCAGCCGCCCTGAGGATTCCAACACCCGCTGGATCACGAACATGACGTCCGGACGGCCGGCATCGTATTCGTCGAACACCAGCGCGACATTGTGTTGATATGCCCACGGCAGAATTCCGTCGCGGAATTCCGTGACCTGCTGGCCTTCCCGGATCACGATCGCATCTTTGCCGATGAGGTCGATACGGCTGATGTGGCTGTCGAGATTGACGCGCACGCACGGCCAGTTGAGCCGGGCCGCCACCTGCTCGATATGGGTCGACTTTCCGGTGCCGTGATATCCGGTCACAATGACGCGGCGATTGCGGGCAAATCCCGCGAGAATCGCAAGCGTGGTCGGCCGATCGAACCGATAATCGGAATCGATATCCGGCACATGCTCATCCGGTTTCGCGTAGCCCGGCACTTCCATGTCGGTGTCGAATCCGAACATTTGCCGGACAGATACCTTGATGTCGGGCAGCGGCGCGGTTTCGGTTACGGCAGTCATCGCTCCTCCGTGTGAGAAACCCGGCAATCTCCCGGGGTATACCTATGACCCACGGGACGGGCGCATGCCCTTGGTACAACGCCCGAAATCCCCGGATTCCGGTCAGGTTGAGGCACTTGGCCTCGCTGCGCGGTCGTGGCCGGGACAAGCCCGGCGACGACGCCAGGATGTGATTCAACGCGATCAAAATCCGCTCTAAGTCACGAATTTGGGCACCCCCGACACGCGGCATCGGCGAGGCGCGGGCGGATCGCATCCGGCGGATCGCATGTCGGCTGTCAATTTAACAGAAAGCCGATGCGGGACGGAAGCCGTGAAGACGGTTCGAGGCCTAACTTGTCGGGTCGATGTCATTAACGCAACGCCGCGATCCCCGACATCGTGCCGACGTCTCTTGTGTCATCACCATGAAACACAAGGGAATTTTCGTACGAGCCGCAAGCCGTGCGCCTCAAGGCCCCGCCGCCAGTCGAACCATGCAGATTGCGAGGGGCTTGCGCACGAGCCCGGCTCTGTCAGCAGGATCCGGTCTTCTTGAGGTAATTATAGGCTTCGATGATCTCTCGCAACTTGTCTTCCGAGGCTCGGTCACCGCCGTTGGCATCGGGATGATGGCGTTTCACCAATTCCTTGAATCGCGCCTTTATTTCAGGGCCGGACGCGCTGTCCTCCAACCCAAGTGCATGAAGCGCCTTGCGCTCGGCGTTGCGCACCGTTCGCCGCTCAGCCTCGGCGCGAGATTGTGCCGCACGGCCGTGCGGGCCACCGAACTCGCGCAGGATGTCGAACGGATCCACGGAGCCCACGCCAGCCTCAAAAAACCGGCCGACCCTTCCCTTTGCGCGTTTGTTGCCGCCGACCGTTCCCATACGCCAGGTCGGAAGGTGCCCGGTGAGCGCATCCTTCTGAAATCGCGCGACCGCGTCGTCGCTCATCCCAGCGAAAAAATTATAGGACTGGTTGTATTCACGGACGTGATCGAGGCAGAACCGCCAGTATTCGTGTTCCCGATTGCGACCCTTCGGCGCCCGGTGGCTCGCGCGTTCGGCGCAGTCCGGCCAGTCGCAGCACGGGCGCTCCGCCTGCAGACGGCGATCCTCGCCGGGCTTGACCCGGATGCGGTCATATAGGGGCGAGTCGAACTTCATCGCTCATTATGCGGAGGATTCTTGGCATCGCGCAAGCTTGACAGACGTGATGGGACATGCTTCGCGTCGACTCGAGGGTTGTCGATTGACGTGACAATAAAAACGCGCCGTCAGCGCTGTGGCGTTGGCTGCAGATGTGTGTCAGCACGGGCTCCAGATGCGTGTGCAGGAAACCATTTCAAAGAAGCTCACTGAGACCTTCGCTCCACGAAGCCTGAAGGTGCTCGACGAATCCCATCAACATGAAGGCCACGCCGGACATCGGCCGGGCGGAGAAACGCATTTCAGGATCTATATTGTGGCTGACGCGTTCCAGGGAAAGAGCCGGATCGCACGCCATCGCATGATTAACGACGCCCTCGCCCACGAACTCAAATCGGGTGTCCACGCGCTCGCCATACATGCAGCCGCGCCGGGTGAAGCGCCGACGTAGGACGACCCTTGTGGTCACCCTGTTGTCGGGGCGACGAATGGGGCCACCACAGGGTCGCCCCCATGCCATTGGCCGCAACGCGCTCCTTCTTCCCCCCAAATCGAAATCGGCTGTTGCCGATTTCGATCAGTCTTAAAGTGCCGAAGTCGGATAAACCCGACTTCGGTGGGGGAGAAGGTTGGGATGAGGGGGGCGTGCCGCGTGTCCTGAGCTTGTGGCTCGCCCCCCTCACCCCCGACCCTCCCCTTTGGGGGGAGAGGGAGTCACCCGCCGCCTACGCGCCGTACTCGACAGCTCCGTGCCGCTTCCGCCAGCTGCCGAACAACCAAGTGCCGTAGACCCCGACTAATACGCAGGCAAGGCCGAGCCAAGTCAGGGCGTAGCCGAGGTGATTGTTCGGCAGGGTCGGATGCAGGCGTCCGGTCTGAGGGAGGCCGCCTGGCGGGTCGGGGCTTTCCAGTTCCAGATAGAAGGGCGCGACGCTGACGCCCTTGGCGGCTGCGATCGCGTTGGAGTCGCGGGAAAACCAGATGTTGCGGGTCGGATCGCCTGCGGGCGTGAATAGGCCCGGCAGCTCCGGCCAACGCAGCACGCCAACCATGTTGATCGGACCCGCAACCTCGCCGTCCGGGCGAGTGCCGGGGTCCTGCTTGCCGTCCGGCACGAAGCCGCGATTGACCATCACCAGGGCGCCGTCTGCGAGCCGCGCGGGCGTGAATATCCAATAGCCCGGGCCGCTGCTCCCCTCCCGCAGGCTTGACCCGCTGGTGTAGACCGGGGCCTCCCGGTCGTTGAGAAGTTCTGCCGTCATGGCGACCCGCAGGAACTCATCGTCTGCCGCCCTGAGCCGAGGCCACGTGGCGGGCGCAGGAAGTGCAACCGGGGGCGCTGACAGCCGCTGCTCAAGCGTCGCGATCAGGCCGTCCTTCCACGCCTTGCGATCCAGTTGCCACAGCCCAAGCGAAAGCAGCACGGCAAACGCTGACGCTGCGGCGACGCTCGGGATCAGCACGCCGCGACGCAGGTTGGCGGCGCCATCCATCATCATGCGCCGGGTTTGCGTTCCAGCCGCCCCTCGGCAGCCTTGTGGTGAAACTGCAGCGCGATGAGCAGCCCCTTCATCGGACGCAGTGGCCCCAGGGTGGTGAGCAGGATCAGCGGCCCCCATAAGGCGGCATGGACCCAGAATGGGGGCTGATAGAGCGCCTCCACGATAAGGGCGCTGCCGACGACGATGAAACCCGAGAGCAGTATGACGAACACTGCCGGTCCGTCGCCGGCGTCGATGAAGCCGTAATCAAGCCCGCACACGTCGCAATGGGCCGGCAAACCGAGGAAACCACGGAACAGCTTACCCCGGCCGCAGCCCGGGCACCGGCACATCAACCCGGCAAACAGCGGCGACACCGACGGAGGGGAGGGCCGATCAGACATGATATTCCTCGCAAAAGCAGAAAAGGGGCGACCTCAGCCGCCCCTGCCCGAAATGCACGAGAAGGGTGGGTTCAGCAGAAGCGGAACCCGCCAATCGGCGTAGCCTCTGAAAGGCCTTGACGGGTTTCGCGAAGTTTGCCATCGGGCCGGCCGAAGGCCGGACCCGGTGGCTCAACCCATCCTACAGGTGTTCGACCTCAGTGTCCGGCGGCCTGTGCCGCACCGTGACCCCATACATATATGCAGGCGAACAAGAAGAGCCACACGACGTCAACGAAGTGCCAGTACCAGGCGGCAAATTCAAACCCCAGATGCTGCTTGGGCGTGAACTGCCCGGCCAGGGCACGAATGAGGCACACGATCAAGAAAATCGACCCGATGATGACATGGGCGCCGTGGAATCCGGTCGCCATGAAGAAGGTCGCGCCGTAGATATGGCCCGCATAGTGGAACGGCGCGTGCATGTATTCGTAAGCCTGGATGCAGGTGAACGAGATGCCGAGCGCGATCGTAAGAACGAGGCCCCATTTCAGGCCCTCACGGTCGTTGTGCAGCAAGGCGTGGTGCGCCCAGGTCACCGTGGTGCCGGAGGTCAACAGGATCAGGGTATTGAGCAGGGGCAGGTGCCAGGGATTGAAGGTCTCGATCCCTTTCGGCGGCCACACATGGCCGATGAAGTCGGCGCGCATCACCTGGTGGATGTCGGTCGGAAACAGCGCCGTTGAAAAATAGGCCCAGAACCATGCCACGAAGAACATCACTTCGGAGGCGATGAATAGAATCATGCCGTAGCGGTGGGAAATCTGCACCACACGGGTGTGATAGCCGCCGTGTTCGGCCTCGTTCACGACATCGCGCCACCATGCCAGCATGGTGTAGGCCACCCCGATGGCGCCGAGGCCGAACAGGTACGGAGCAGCCGTAAAGGAGTGATGCATCCAGGTGATCAGGCCAATCGCGAGAATGAAGGCCGACACCGAGCCGACCGCCGGCCAGGGGCTCGGATCGACCAGGTGGTAGTCGTGGTGAGGTCTCGCGTGGGCGTCGGCCATTTCCGTCTCCGTCTAGTGCTCCGAACGCGGCGCCGCGGGGCGCAGCGCCCGTATTGTTGCCTCGTTATGTCTTGCGCTCCCTGCCCGCCGCGCCGTCCGCTCCCACTCTGCCTTCCCCCGCTTGCGGGGGTGGGGGCAGACGCAGCGGAAAAAACGTATAGGACAGGGTGATCGTATTGAGGTCGCCCTGTTCGGAATCCTGCATCAGGACCGGATCCACGTAAAAGACGACCGCCATTTCGCGCTTCTCGCGGGGTGCGAGGCGCTGCTCGGTGAAGCAGAAGCAGTTTATTTTCGTGAAATATGTGCCGGCCGTCGGCGGCGCTACGTTATAGGCCGCCTGACCGGCGGTCTCTCGCTCCGACAGATTGGTCACCTTATAGAAGACCGTGACCACCTCACCAAGCCGGACCTCGATCGAGGTGCGCTCCGGCTCAAACCGCCACGGCAGCCCCGGCCCCACATTGGCGTCGAATCGCACTGTCATCTTGCGGTCCGACATTTGCGCCGGCGCCACACTGGCGACCTGCGGAATGCCCCCGAACCCGGTGGTCCGGCAGAACCAGCTGTAGAGCGGCACGGCCGCATAGGCCATGCCGACCATGAATGCCGCGAACACCCCGCACGCCGTCGCGATCCAGATGTCGGATTTCGGATTTCGGATGACGGACGACGGATGACGGACCGCGCCAGGATTGGCGTGTCCTCCGTCGTGTTTTGTCTGCCGTCCGATATCCGTCACGTTCTGTCGTCCGTAACTGTCGTCCGTCACAGCGGCCGCTGCATCACGCCGGGGCCAAGCTTGACGATGGTGACCACGTAGAAGAGAAGCACAAGCGCCCCGAGTGCAAGGGCGATGGCGATCGACCGGGCGCGGCGGCGGCGCTTCTGCTCGTCCGTGAGTACGATGCCGTTCTCGTTGTTATTATCGTCCATAACCAGCATCTTTGCTCCTCACAGCAGGGCGCGCCCCGGTGCACCAAGCAGGTGGTCGATCAAAAGCACCGCAAATAACACGAAGAGGCACAGGATCGAAACGCCAAACAACCGCTTGGCGGCACGCAGGCCCTCGTCTTCGTCGCCCAGAGCCATGATGTGCAAGGATAGCCCGATCATCGCGGCGCCGGCCACGATCGCGGTGACGCCATAGAGCAGGCCCGCGTAGCCGAGCAGCCACGGCGAGGCTCCGACCGGCGCCAGTATAATCGAATACAACAATATCTGCCGCCGCGTCTCCGCACGGCCGGCGACCACTGGAAGCATCGGGATCCCTGCGCGTGCGTACTCCTCCGCGCGCCATAGCGACAGCGCCCAGAAATGAGGCGGCGTCCAGAAGAATATGATCAGGAACAACAGTACGGATTCGAGGCCGATCGTGCCGGTTGCGGCGGCCCAACCGATCGTCGGCGGGAACGCGCCGGCGGCGCCGCCGATGACGATGTTCTGCGGCGTCGCCCGCTTAAGCCACATGGTGTAGACGGCAACGTAGAAGAAGATCGTGAAGGCAAGGAGCGAGGCGGCAAGCCAATTCGCAACAAGGCCCAGCACCGCAATCGAGCCGATTGCGAGCGTCACGCCGAACGCGAGCGCCTCCCGCGGTAAGACCCGACCGGCCGGTATCGGCCGCCGCGAGGTCCGCCGCATCACCGCATCGATATCGGCGTCGTACCACATATTGAGGGCGCCGGCCGCGCCGGCCCCGATCGTGATGCACAGGAGCGCGGCGAAGCCAAGCACCGGGTGGAGATGCCCCGGCGTCACCATCAGGCCGACCAGTGCGGTGAACACCACGAGCGACATAACCCGCGGCTTCATCAACGCAATGTAGTCGCCGACCGATGCTTCACTGATGGCAAAGCCTGCAGCTCGGGGATTCTGATCAACGGCAGTGATGTCTGTCATGCGCTATCTGTACGGACCTTCGCGGCGTAACGTACTTCCTGTTTTCCTTCTCCCGCATGCACCCGCCGGTGCCGACGGCATGGCTCGGGGCCACCACCCTCCCTACCCTCCGCCGCTTGCGGGGGGCACGGAAGGGGCCGACGGGCTCCCTCACTTGACCAGCGGCAGTACGTCGAACTGGTGGAACGGCGGCGGCGACGGCAGCGTCCATTCGAGGGTGGTCGCGCCCGGTCCCCATGGATTGTTGGCCGCCCTTTCCTTGCGGATGAAGGCGCGCACCATTCCGTAGAAGAAGATCAGCACGCCGATGCCGGAGATATACGATCCGAACGAGGACACCATGTTCCAGCCGTGGTAGGCATCGGGATAGTCGACGTAGCGGCGCGGCATGCCGGCGAGCCCGAGGAAGTGCTGCGGGAAGAACACCAGGTTCACGCCCACGAACGTGACCCAGAAGTGCAGCCTTCCGATCCTGTCCTCGTACATGTAGCCGGTGATCTTCGGGAACCAATAGTACCAGCCCGCGAAGATGGTGAAGACGGCGCCGAGCGACAGCACGTAGTGGAAGTGTGCCACCACGTAATAGGTGTCCTGCAGCACCCGGTCGACCGCGGCGTTCGCCAGCACGACGCCGGTCACGCCGCCGACGGTGAACAGAAAGATGAACCCGATCGCCCACAGCATGGGCGTCTTGAACTCGATCGAACCGCCCCACATGGTGGCGATCCAGGAGAATATCTTCACGCCGGTCGGCACCGCGATCACCATGGTGGCGGCTATGAAATAGGCCTGCGCTCCAGCCGACATTCCGACGGTGTACATGTGATGCGCCCACACCACGAAGCCGATGACGCCGATCGCCACCATGGCATAGGCCATGCCGAGATAGCCGAACACCGGCTTCTTGCTGAAGGTGGCGACGATCTGGCTGATCATGCCGAAGCCCGGCAGGATCAGGATGTAGACCTCCGGGTGGCCGAAGAACCAGAACAGGTGCTGGAACAGCACCGGATCGCCGCCGTAGTTGGGATCGAAGAACGCGGTGCCGAAATTGCGATCGGTCAGCAGCATGGTGATGGCGCCGGCCAGCACCGGCATCGCGAGCAGCAACAGGAACACCGTTACCAGGATCGACCACACGAACAGCGGCATCTTGTGCAGCGTCATGCCCGGCGCCCGCATGTTGAAGATCGTGGTGATGAAGTTGATGGCGCCGAGAATCGAGGAAGCGCCCGCAAGGTGCAACGACAGAATGGCGAAATCGACTGCCGGCCCCGGATGACCCGTGATGGATGACAACGGCGCATAGATTGTCCACCCGGCGCCGACTCCGTTCGAGCCGGATGCGCCTTCGACAAACGTCGAGGTGATGAGCAGCGCGAACGAGGCCGGCAGCAGCCAAAACGAGATGTTGTTCATGCGCGGAAACGCCATGTCGGGCGCCCCGATCATCAGCGGCACGATCCAGTTGCCGAATCCGCCGATCATCGCCGGCATCACCATGAAAAAGATCATGATCAGGCCGTGCGAGGTAACGAACACGTTGAAGGTCTGGGTATTGTGGAAAATCTGCAGGCCGGGGTCCTGTAACTCGATCCGCATGATGATCGACATCGCGCCGCCGATCACCCCGGCCATGATGGCGAACACCAGGTACATCGTGCCGATGTCCTTGTGATTGGTGGAATAGACGAAACGCCGCCAACCAGTCGGATGGCCATGGTCGCCGTGGGTTCCGTGCACAGTCGCGTGGGTATCCATCGTTAGTCGTCCTTGAGTCCCGTTCTCGCCAAGCCGTGGCGGCCTCGCCTACTCGGCCGAAAGATTCGCGGTTGCAACGTTGGCCGGCGGGCCGTTGCTGGCGAACTTCTTCTTCGCCTCTTCCACCCAGGCGGCGAATTCCGCTTCGCTCACCACCCGGACCGCAATCGGCATGAACGCATGGTCCTTGCCGCATAATTCCGAGCACTGGCCGTAATACCAGCCTTCCTTGGTCGCCTTGAACCAGGTTTCATTCAGACGTCCCGGAACGGCGTCGATCTTGATGCCGAATGACGGCACCGTAAAGGAGTGGATCACATCGAATCCGGTCACCTGCATCCGGACCACCTTGTTGACCGGGACCACCATCTCGTTGTCAACCGAAAGCAGCCGCGGCTGGCCAGGTTTGAGGTCCTTCTCGGGCAGCATCAAAGAATCAAACTCGAAATCGCCATTGTCCGGGTAGTCATACTTCCAGTTCCAGGTGACCCCGGTCGCCTTAATGGTGAGATCGGCCGGCGGCGTGTTGAGCTGGACGAAAAGGATGCGGAATGACGGCAGCGCGATAATGACGAGGACGACCACCGGGACGACGGTCCACAACACCTCGACCAACGTGTTATGCGTAGTGCGCGACGGCGTCGGGTGGGCCTTGGCGTTGAACCTCACCATCACGATCACGAGCAGCGCCAGGACGAACACCGTGATGCCGGTGATGATCCACAACACGAAGGTGTGGAGCCAGATCACGTCGTCCATTACGGGACTGGCCGATTCCTGGAGGCCGATCTGCCAGGGCGTTGGCTGCCCCAAACCGGCCAATGCAGCGCCCTCGGGCAGCAAAAGAGCCGCGGCCAGGGCCGCAATCGCTGTTATTCGGAAAAAGACCGGCATCGTCGTCTCAACTCCTTGGATGGCGGCCGCATGCGGCCAGCCGGCACCGCGAACTCCGCATGAAGGTGCGAGTTTGCTTTTGGCTGCGTCGGGGGACGCAGCAGGCGAACTCCCGCGCAGACATTGTCGCAGCCGGAAACGCCCAAGGCCCATCAACCACAATTCCACCGCACTCGCAACGTGCAACCACAATTCCACCGCACTCGGAATGTGCAACCACATTTCCAAGCGCAATGTGGCTGATGGGACGCTTCCGTGATCGTTTACGGCGCTCCTGCGTGCTTGACAAGGCGAATCGCCGGGCTAGGCAAAGCGGGTGAGACTGCCGCGCCGCGATTCGAACCATTCGGCAGGTCGCGGGAGATCGGAGAATAGCACCATGATGGTTGCGCACCAAACCGCTGTTCTGTCGCACGATTCGAACCTGACAGCCCGGCGGCAAGATTCCGGATGTGACGCCAGGTACGTTTGTGACGCGAGGTACGTTGCGGCGTTTGTCGCCATGTGGGTTCGCCGTTGTCGTGTTGCCGGGTGCGCATGCCTTGCGGCGCTCGCGATGGCGGCATTCTCCTCGCACGCTTTTGCCCAGGGAGCAGTAAAATCCGTGCACGGCGACTGGCAGATCCGCTGCGAAACGCCGCCGGGCGCTCAAGGCGAGCAGTGCGCCCTGTTCCAAAGCGTCGTCGCCGAGGACCGCGCCAACGTCGGCATCACGGTGCTGGTGCTCAAGACTGCGGACCAGAAATCGCGCCTGATGCGGGTTCAGGCGCCGCTCGGCGTACTGCTGCCGGCGGGGCTCGGATTGAAGATCGACAACGCGGATGTGGGCAGGGCGGGCTTTGTGCGCTGTCTGCCGCGTGGCTGCTACGCCGAGGTCGTTATGGACGATACCCTCGTCGGCAAGCTGCGCACCGGCCAGACCGCGACGTTCTTCATCTTTCAGACTCCGGAGGAAGGCATCGGTTTTCCGCTGGGCCTGAAGGGGTTCGGCGACGGCTACGACAAGCTGCCGTAAGGCGCTTCGCCGTAATATTTTGTTCCCCAATGCTGTTGCGCCCTTGTCATCGGGATAAAACCCGTCACGGACTGATGGCTCAGAGAAAATAGCGCATGATTGACCGTGTCGCGCCCGGCGGTGTCACGTCACGAAAGCCGGCGCTGCGGAACGTCGAGGGCGATCCCATGTATGTGTACAACCGCGGACCGGGAATCACCGGATAACCCTCGACGATTTGGGCGCCCTCAGTATGAGCATGGGCGACAGCCGCCTTCAGCAAGGCAAGCGTTAGTCCGCGCCGCCGGAAGCGACGATCGACAAAAAAGCAAACCACGGCCCAGACCGGCTGATCGTCAATTCGCGCGAGGGCGCCATAACGTTCGAGCCCGCCATAACTCTCTCTCGGAGCGACCGAGCACCAGCCAACCGGCTCCCCGTCCAGATAAGCAAGAACGCCGATCGGCTTACCATCGAGCACCAGGCGCTCGAGAGCAGCTACCCGGCTCTCCTTCGTCGATCGGCCGAAGTCAGTGCTCCGCATGCGCCATCGCATGCAGGAGCAATATCGAAATTTTCCGTGCTGCGAGGAAAAGCACGCCAGGTCCGAAAGCCGCTCGCAGGTGACTGGGTGGAAGCTCAGTGATGTCATGATAAGATTGCCGCCACGGGCCTCGCTACAACAGACAAATTGTGGTTCCCACTTTGGGAGGGACCGATGAACGAAGGCGAAGATGCACCGCATTGGCGCAAGGGGTTAGAAGCTCACGTCCTCGCCGCGATCGTCATTGTGGCGGCCGTCGTGCTGGTGAACGCTCCGATCGCCGCCGCGACCTATCCCGAGCGGCCGATCCGGCTCATCGTACCCTCCGCCCCAGGCGGGCCGACCGATATTCCGGCACGGCTGCTGTCGCAAATCCTGCCCAGGCTCGGCCAGCCCGTCGTGGTCGAGAACCGGCCCGGCGCCGGCGGCGCGATCGGGGCGCGCTTCGTCGCCACGGCGGCGCCAGACGGCTATACGCTCCTGATCGGTAATACCAGCGTACTGGCGGTGATACCCGCGGTGTCGGCGAGCGCCGGCTACGACCCCGACCGGCAGTTTTCCGCCATCGCCAAATTTTCCGAGAGCTATCAGATCCTGGTGGTGCATCCCTCGGTGACGGCAAAAACCGTCGGCGAGCTGATCACTTACGCGAAGGCCAATCCGGGCAGGCTCAACTTTGCCCAGACCGGCGCCGGCGGCCTGCCCCACCTCAGCGGCGAACTGTTCAAGTCCGCAGCCGGCGTCGACATCGTAGGCGTACCTTACAAGGGCGGGGGCGATTCCGTCACGGGCGTGCTCGGCGGCCAGGTCGATATGACGTTCGAGAGCATCACGGTCCTCTTACCCCTGATCCGGGAGGGACGCCTGCGAGCGCTTGCGGTTACGAGCCGCAACCGCACGCCGCTCGCCGATGACCTGCCGACCATGATCGAGGCCGGCGTTCCGGGCTACGAGGTCACCACCTTCAACGGCCTCGTCGCCCCGGCCGGCACCCCGGAGCCGATCATCGGCCTCCTCAACGCGGTCATCAACGAGGGCCTGCGCACGCGCGAGATCCAGGCCAGCATCCGCAATCTCGGCGCCGTCTCAGACCCGGTTTCGCCCGCACAGTTCGGCGCTTTTATTGCCGCGGAGCGGCGCAAATGGTCGATGGTCGCCAAGGAAGCGAGTGTGCATATTGATTGACTGGCACCGAGGCCGGCAAGCGGCCCGTATCAGGGATCAGGAGGTTGGCGGGGGCTGATGTCTGATTACTGATACCTGATTACTGATACCTGATACGGAGACGACGGGATGGCGAAGATGGTATTTGCGGCTGGGACCTCGCATACGCCCATGCTGCTGGCGGCGGACGAGACCCTGCCGCGCTTTGTCGAGACCGACCAGAAAATGCGGCACCGCGACAAGGAAGGCCGGCCGGTCACCTATGGAGACCTCTTGGAAAGGGCCGATCCCAGGCTCGCCCATCTGGTGGCGCCCGAAAATCTCATTGCCCGCCAGAACGTCGCCCGCGCGGCGGCGCGCCGTCTGCGCGACGCGGTCGGCGCGGCGGCCCTCGACGCCCTGATCGTGTTCGGCGACGACCAGAACGAAAGCTATCTCGAGGACTGCCGGCCCACTTTCGCGATCTACTGCGGCGACACCATCCGCAACGGCAACGCCCAGCACAGCACCTACTCCGGCCTGCCCGACTGGTACATTCGCAACCGCGCCGCTTTCTTCGAGCCCGTCGAGCCGCGCGACTATCCGGTCGATGCAGCGCTCGCCCTGCACCTGATCGAAACCCTGTCGGAGGCCGAGTTCGATCTCGCGGCCTCAAAAACGCTGCGGGCCGGCGAAGGCGAAGGCCACGCCATGGCCTACGTGCATCGCCACGTGATGGACGCCACGGCGCCGATCCCGATCGTGCCGGTGTTCCTCAATACCTATTTTCCGCCCAACCAGCCGAGCCCGCGCCGCTGCTACAAGCTCGGCCAGGCGGTGCGCCGGGCGATCGAGGCGTACCCTGCTGATGTGCGGGTCGGCGTGCTGGCGTCGGGAGGCTTGAGCCATTTCCTGGTGGATGAGGAACTCGACCGCGCGATCCTCAAGGCGCTCGCCGACAAGGACCACGCCTTCCTGCAGACTTTGCCCCGAAGCAAGCTCCAGGCAGGAAGCTCGGAAATTCTCAACTGGATCGCGGTCGCGGGCGTCGCCGAGGGCATCGACCTCGGCTGGTTCGAATACGTCCCGGGCTACCGCACCCCGGCCGGCACCGGAACCGGGATGAGCTTTGCGACGTGGGGGTGAAACTCTGCTGGGGCGTGGCAGGTGAGCAGCCGCGACTTGATTTCGCAGCTGTTCGATTTATACGCATAATATGTAAAAAAGTGCGCTTACTCCGGAAGCAAATACATGGGTACGATGGCAAAGATCCTGATGGAGGCGATGGAGGAGATATCCAACCTCCCGGAGGCCGATCAGGAGAAGATCGGCCGAGAACTGCTATCCCATTTGGAAAGGCTGCGGCGACTTCGTGTTGAAATCGACAAGGGAATCCGATCCCTTGATGCGGGACGCGGCAAAGCATTGGATATCGAAAGTTTTCTTCGCGACATGAACGCGCGACATGGCGGGGTCTAAACGTCCGGTTATCTGGTCTCCGCAGGCCCTCGATCTCGATGGAGAGTTGCGGGCCGCAACACCGCCGACAAGATAGGCCGGGAGATCGGCAAGGCGGTCAGCTTCCTTGAAGACTATCCGTTTGGAGGACGATCGCGTGACGAAGTGCGGCCGGGTCTCCGGTCAGTGGCGGCCAGTCCACATGTCGTATTCTATCGCGTGGTAGACGGCGCAGCCGAGATTATTCGAGTGCTTGATGGTCGTCAGGACATTGAGGCGATACTGACGAAGGATTGAAGCCGAAATACGGGCCAGTGCGGAACTTGGCGTTGCGCAACAACCTGTTCGGTGCGGCGGTGAGCAGCGCGCGGGCGAACAAGGTGCCCCGCGATAGCGCAAGCGGCCCGTTTTTAACGCCTTGCCTTGAACCTCAGTGCTGGGCCGTGCGACCACTAATCATTAGCGAATGCGGGGGAAGCAGATGCACCGACTGGCGTCGGTCTTTTTGGTCTTGTTCGCGGTCGCGGCCGGTTCGGTCACGGCACGCGCGGAAAAGCGCGTTGCGCTCGTCGTTGGCAATTCCTCGTACCAGTTTACCGCCAGCCTCGCTAATCCCGCCAATGACGCCGACGATATGGCTTTCGCCCTGAAGAAAGTCGGTTTCGAGGTCATCGCCGTAAAAAACGTCGACAAGCGCTCTCTGGAAAAGGCGATGGCGGACTTTGGGCGTCTCGCTCAGGGAGCCGATGCGGCGCTCGTTTATTACGCTGGTCACGGCATTCAGTTTCAAGGCCTCAATTATCTGATGCCCGTCGATGCCCGGCTGGAGGATGAGTACAGCATCAACTACGAATTGACACGCATTGACGACGTCCTGTTCGCGCTGTCGAAAGCGCGCGGGGTAAAAATTCTGATCTTGGACGCATGCCGCAACAATCCGCTTGCGGAGCGCCTCAGTTCGCGCGGCATGAAGCGCGATTTCATCCAAACACGGGGCCTCGCAAGAATTGAAGCGCCACGCGGCATGGTCGTAGCTTTTGCCACCCAATCCGATCAGATCGCGGCTGACGGCGCCGGCCGCAACAGCCCGTTCACGGGCGCTCTGCTGAAAGAGATCGAAGAACCGGGAATTGAAATTGCCACGCTGTTCCGCCGTGTTGCCCTCGGTGTCGATCAGGCGACCGGCGGCCGTCAGTTGCCCGAATTGTCCATTTCGATGTCCGGCGAATTTTATTTCAATACCCGCGACACCGACATCCAGGCATGGGCAAAGCTGCGAGGCTCAGGCGACCGGCGGCAATTGAGCGATTTCATAGCGCAATATCCGAATAGCCCGCTCACGAGCGACGTGCAGGAACGGCTTGTGGCGCTCGACCGCGCCGAAAAGCTGCGCCTCGAAGATGCAGCGCGCATCCAGGCGGAGCGCGAGAAGGCCGAGCGGGAACAGATGATGAAAGAACGGGCGCAACGCGAACGACTTGAAGCGCTCGATCAGGCTGAAAAGGATCGCATTGAGGGGGCCGGTGTCACCGGAAACCTGCCTGTTACGCATTTGACGTCGCTGCCACCGACTGCGCCTTTGCAGTCTCCCTCACGGCAGCCTGACACGCTTTCTGGCGGCGCGTTGGTTCAACTCATCAAAAAGGAGCTCAAGCGCCTTGGATGCTATGCGGGCCGGATCGACGATGACTGGGCCAGCAGTGAAACCAAGTCGTCGGTAACGAGATTTGTGAAATACGCGAACCTGTCCGCGGAACCGAAAAATCCCGACATCGAATTCTTCAATTCCGTTCGTGGCAGGCGCGGTCGCGTCTGCCCGCTGGATTGCGGAACGCAGAAGGTCGAGCGGAATGGCCAATGCGTCGCACGGGACAAAGAACCGGCAAAGCCGTCAGCCCGCCCAACCGAGGCGAAGGAGCTTGCACTACCGGTTAGTCCGTCTGCCGCCGTTGCGCGAGCCGACCGGGCCTGGGCGGCTCGAACGTATCAGCAATGCATGGGAGCCACTACGGGGTGCTACGAGCGTACGATCCAAATGCACCGCACGCCGGAATGGGCTAGAACCTGGTGTAGTCGCCAGCCGACCTGCTGAAGCAAATCTGAAGAGATTGGAGCATCGACCAAGGTCGCGACGTTGGAGGGGCGCGGACAAGCGGCGTCCTCCCACATTGCCGGTGTAGGGGCGACCCTTGTGGTCGCCCGCGCCGAAAACGGGGCGACCACAAGGGTCGCCCCTACATCGCCTCATCCTTGCACGTTGGCGCTACTGCGCGGCGATCTGCACCTCCGGCGCCGCAGCGCGCACATCGGCGTCGACATGGCTCTCGAACTGCACGAAATTGTCCTGGAACATCGCGACGAGCTTGCGCGCGGTGTCGTCGAACTCTGCCTTGTTCTGCCACGTCTTATGCGGATAGAGCAGATGCGGCTCGACGCCGGCGAGCTGGGTTGGCACTGAGAAGCCGAAGTACGGATCGGTGCGGAATTTGGCGTTGCGCAGCGACCCATTCAGCGCGGCGGTAAGCAGCGTGCGCGTGACCTTGATGGGCATGCGTCGTCCGACCCCGTACCGGCCGGCGGTCCAGCCGGTGTTGACGAGCCAGCAATCGACCCCATGGGCGCCGATCAGTTCGCGCAGCAGATTTCCGTACACGGACGGATGGCGCGGCAGGAACGGCGCGCCGAAGCAGGTGGAAAACTCCGGCTGGACTCCGACCAGCCCCTTCTCGGTGCCGGCGACCTTGGCGGTATAACCGGACAAGAAGTGATACATCGCCTGGGCGGGGGTGAGCTTCGCGATCGGCGGCATGACGCCATAGGCGTCCGCCGTGAGCAACACGATGTTCTTCGGCATGCCGGCGCGGCCAGTGCGCGAGGCATTCGGGATGTAATCGAGCGGATAGGCGGACCGGGTGTTCTCGGTCTTGCGGTCATCATCGAAGTCGCAGATGCGGGTCTCGGAATCGAAGATGACGTTCTCCAGAATGCTGCCGAAGCGCAGCGTCGCAGCGTGGATTTCGGGCTCGGCTTCTTTGGAGAGCCGGATGCACTTGGCATAACAGCCCCCTTCGAAGTTAAACACGCCTTGCGGTCCCCAGCCGTGCTCGTCATCGCCGATCAGGGTCCGGTTCGCATCGGCGGACAGCGTGGTCTTGCCGGTGCCGGACAGACCGAAGAACAAGGCGACGTCGCCGTCCTCGCCGACATTCGCCGAGCAGTGCATCGGCATCACGCTCTCGGCCGGCAGATAGTAGTTGAGCGTTGTAAAGACCGACTTCTTCATTTCGCCGGCGTAATAGGTGCCGCCGATTAAGATCATGCGCTTGGTGAAATCGATTGCGACGACGGTTTCGGTGCGCACGCCATGGCGTTTGGGATCGGCCTTGAAGGACGGCAGACACAGGATGGTGAAATCCGGCACGTAATTCGGAATTTCGGAGCGGTCGGGCCGGATCAGCAACGTGCGGATGAACAGCGAATGCCAAGCGAGCTCGGTGAACACGCGGGCTTTGATGCGATATTTCGAATCGGCGCCGCCATAGAGATCCTGGGCGTAAAATTGCTTGCCCTTCGCGTGTTCAAGAAAATCCTTGTGCAGCAGTTCGAACTGGGCCGGGGTCAGCTTGCCGTTCTTTTCCCACCAGATGGTCTTTTCGGTATGCTCGTCGCAGACAACGAACTTGTCCTTGGGGCTACGGCCGGTGTGGATGCCGGTTTCCGCGCACAGCGCGCCGCCCTGGACCAAATGGGCTTCTTGGTTCGCAAGCGCATGTTCGTAGAGCGGCGCCTCGGTCAAGTTCCAATGGACCGCAGCAAGGTCTGAAAATCCAAATTGGTCGGCGCCACAGGCGCTGTTGCGTAAACCTGTTTCTTTCACGGCAGCCCTCCGCGTAAAGTCTTTCCTTCATTCACCGCCCCTGCCGCGCAAGCCCCACCCGGCAGTGGTTCGGCAGTTTGAATTGCACACTCCGGATTTCGGAGTGGCGCACCTATAACGGCCCTTGATATTCCTGCCAAGATCAATCGCCTCGGAGGACTTATGATCGAAGCGCAGGGCCGAAGATTTGGCTGTCCGGTCAAACACCGCCTACTGCTCTTGAGCGTGCACCGGGAACGCCCGTGACGGTGAGAAGCGTAATGAGGCATTTGGACGCAGCCGAGGAATGATTCGGGATTACGCCTTTTCGGTGACGCAGCTCATGCCCCCAAAAGTGCACGGCAGGTTGGATGAAACGCCCGCGCGAACTAACGATTTATATCGTCATTGCGCCCGCGCTCGGGCTCCCCATTGCGCCAATGTCTTGCGCAAGGCGAGACCGTTGGTCACGCGCTCCGCGAACGGCATTCGCACAACGCGGTCACCGAGGGCGAGATCAAGGCCGTCGGGATCGACGCCTGTGACTTCCCACGCGCCGTCCGCTTCACCGAAGAGCTTCGTCGCATATAACCGCACCGCGTCAGGATGATCGGCATTCATGTGTTCGACCGCGCTTTCCTCGATCGCGACGATTTCAGCGGCGTCCTCAAGATTGGTGATGACATCGACGGCCTTGAGGTCGGCTGCGCGGGCGAAACCGCCGTTGAGATGCGCCGACACGACGCGCAGTCGCCAGAACGTGAAGTCGCCAAAGCCGGCGTAGAGCCTGGATTTCGGATGGCGGGAGAGAAAGCGCCGCCGTACCCGCGCTGCGTCCGCCGCATCTCGGGAGATGTTGGCGAAAGTACCGAGGACGGTGAGCCGCGGATGGGCGAGGGGATCGCCTTTTCCGGTGGATGCCAGCAATATGGAAGCGCGAGGATCAACCTCGATATTGGCCGTGTGGGCGGACAGTCGCGATACCAGGATCAAGGGTGAGCCGTCCGCATCGGTCGCCACGTTGACGAGGGAAGAAAACGGGTGACCGGTGTTGCGGTCGAGCGTGGCAAGGGCGCCGGCGCGGGTGCCCCGCAACAGCTGCTTTGCGATGGCTATAGGGTTAAAATCCTCAGGCGGGCTCGCAGTTTCGGGCCGACGGTCGGGCATAACTCCTGGTAAAGCCACCGTCTTTTCCGCGTCCGCCATGGTTCGCCGGCCTTCCGAATCGTTGGACACACCTCAACCCTGTGGTCTATCGCCACATTTTCGCCCCCGTGAGCGGGTTGGTAACGCGAAACCTTGCTTGGGACTCATCAATCCATGCTAGAAAGGTTCCCATGGCAACTATCGCTCTTGTGGACGATGACCGCAATATCCTGACCTCCGTCTCAATCGCGTTGGAGGCCGAGGGATACCGGATCATGACCTACACGGATGGCGCGTCCGCGCTTGAAGGCTTCAAGTCAAGCCCGCCGGATCTCGCCATACTGGATATCAAGATGCCGCGCATGGACGGTATGGAGACCCTGCGTCGTCTGCGGCAGAAATCCGATATGCCGGTGATTTTCCTCACGTCCAAGGACGAGGAAATCGATGAATTGTTCGGCCTCAAGATGGGGGCGGACGACTTCATCCGAAAGCCGTTCTCGCAACGGCTTCTGGTCGAGCGCGTCAAGGCGGTGTTGCGCCGTTCCGGCGGCAAGGACGGAGCGGTGCCAAAGGAGACCGACACTGCCAAGGTGCTGGAGCGCGGCCAGCTCCGCATGGACCCGGAACGCCACACCTGCACCTGGAAGAACGAGCCGGTCACGTTAACCGTAACGGAGTTCCTGATCCTGCAGGCGCTGGCGACCCGGCCCGGTGTGGTAAAGAGTCGTAACGCCTTGATGGATGCCGCTTACGATGACCAAGTTTACGTCGACGACCGCACGATCGATAGCCATATCAAGCGGCTGCGAAAAAAGTTCAAGCAGGCTGAAGACTCTTTCGATATGATCGAAACGCTCTATGGGGTTGGCTACCGGTTCAAGGAGTAGCTGCTTTTCAAATCCTCCGCACGATCGCCCGTCATCAGCCGGTGGGCGCCCCGGGGTGCGGCTGCGATCGAGTGCCGCCTGAAACTGGGTGGAGCTTATGAGAAGCCTCTTACGTGCTTGATAAGACAGTAAACGTCGACGACACGCAGGTCGGATCGGCCGATCCGGCAGTAGAGTACCTGCAGCGACGCCGCGGGTTTGCTGCAGCAGCGCTGCGGCGTCTTCGTCGCATCGGCATCGCTTTCGGGCATTCCCCCATCCGAATCGGCGATTTTTTTGCGCGCTCCTGGCGGGTCTTGCGGACTAAGGGCCTCCTTGGTGCGCTGCGTCACACCTGGCAGTTCTTCATCAGTCAGATTTTTGCAAGTCTCACGCGGCGCATCGTTTTTCTCAACATTGCCGGGCTGCTCGCCTTCATGCTCGGCATTATGTATCTCACCCAATTCCGGGCCGGCTTGATTGATGCGCACGTGCAAAGGCTGCTCTCCCAAGGCGAAACCATTGCCATTGCGATTGCGAGCCAGGGCACGGAGGCCGACCCGATCAACATCGACCCCGAGCGACTTTTGGAGCTGCAGGCGGGCGAAACCTACAGTCCCTCTGATAACACGCTTTTCGGCTTCGAGTTTCCGGTGAGTCCGGAGCGGGTGGCGCCGCTGCTGCGGCGCCTGATCACGCCGACCAATACCCGTGCACGAATCTACGACCGCGACGGTACGTTGATCATCGACAGCCGCAATCTCTATGGCCGCGGCGACGTGCTGCGCTTTGACTTGCCGCCGCCAACCGCCGAACGGCCTGGGATCGTCGAACGCACGTTTATCACGATCCGCAAATGGCTCAGTCGCGGAGACCTGCCGCCCTATCGCGAAATCGGTCCCGAGAATGGCAGGAGCTATCCGGAAGTCGTCCAGGCACTGGACGGCGAGAAAGCGAGCGTGGTTCGCATTAACGACCGCGGCGAGGTGATCGTCCTGGTCGCAGTCCCGATTCAGCGTCTGCGCACGATCCGCGGGGCATTGCTGCTGTCAACCCAGGGCGGCGACCTTGATCAAATCGTCGAGGCGCAGCGGCTTGCCATTCTCAAGGTGTTCCTGGTCGCGGCAGCGATCATGTCGGTGCTCTCGATGCTGCTCGCCGGCACTATCGCGGGTCCGGTGCGGCGGCTTGCAGACAGTGCCGACCGGGTGCGCCGGCGCGTGAGAGGAGGCCGTGTGGAAATCCCCGACTTCACCCAAAGGCGGGATGAAATCGGCGATTTGTCGGGCAATCTGCGCGAAATGACGAGCGCGCTCTACAGTCGAATCGAGGCGATCGAAAGCTTTGCCGCCGACGTCGCCCACGAGCTGAAAAATCCTCTCACTTCGCTGCGTTCTGCGGTCGAGACTCTGCCGCTGGCGAAAACGGAATCGAGCAGATCTCGATTGCTGGGGGTCCTCAAGCACGACGTGCAGCGGCTCGACCGGCTCATTTCCGATATTTCGGACGCAAGCCGCCTGGATGCCGAGCTGCAACGGCAGGAAGCGGCGCCCGTCGACCTGCTTAAGCTCCTGGTTGCGGTCGTCGCGGTGGCGAACGAGATCAAGCGCGAAGACGGTGTGATGGTGACCCTCGCTTTCGAGGGCTCTCCTCGCATTTTCAAGGTGCAAGGTCATGATTCCCGGCTAAGCCAGGTTATCAACAATCTGATTGACAACGGGCGCTCGTTCTCCCCACCGGGCGGCACGGTGCGGGTTACCTGTCGGCGTTCGGGCCGCGAAATATTGATCACAGTCGATGACGACGGCCCCGGCATCCGGCCGGACGCGATCGAGAAAATCTTCGAGCGGTTCTATACGGACCGGCCGCAGCAAAATTTCGGTCAGAACTCGGGTCTTGGCTTGTCGATCTCCAAGCAGATCGTGGAAGCGCATGACGGCCGGTTGTCGGCGCAGAACCGCGTTGCCCCGCGGGAGCCCGGCCACGACGCCGAGGGTGACGATCTGGTTCTCGAGGAACGGATTCTTGGCGCGCGTTTCGTGGTTCGCCTGCCGGCGATGTAGGCTTTGGTGAACACCCCACCCACCATTCACGCCTCGGCGGTTCTGGTGGGAGCACGGGCCGTCCTCATTCGCGGGCCCGCGGGTTCGGGCAAATCGCGACTGGCGCTCAACCTCATCCAGGCCGCATCGAAGAGCGGCCAGCTGATCTTTGCGCGCCTGGTGGCGGATGACCGCGTCCATGTCGAGGCCGCGCATGACCGGCTGATTGCACGGCCACCGGCCGCCCTTGCGAGCCTGCTGGAGGTGCGTGGCCTTGGAATTCAGCGCTTGCCATACGAGCCTATGGCGGTTGTCTCATGGGTGGTGGACCTCGCCGTGCCGGCACCGATGCGGATCCCCGACGACCAGGCAGCACACGCCATTGTTGCAGGAGTGAGGATCCGACGGCTGGCGGTCGCACCCGGTTGCGATCCTTTCCCAATGGTGCTTGTTGCCGTCACATCGCATCCTCTTGAGTTTGGCGATGCTCCGGTATCGGTGGTGCCCTTGTGAGTCCTCCGGAAAAGCCCTTGCGCTCGGCCTTCGGATGGTCATGATTGGAGATGACTTCGAGCGGCGCACCGCAGCGCACGCCGGGTGATTTTATGATAGGTCTTGTCCTCGTTACCCACGGGCAGCTCGCCACCGAGTTTCGTTCCGCCCTGGAACATGTTGTTGGTCCTCAAAGTCAGATTGAACCGATTACGATCGGACCTGATGACAATGTCGAACAGCGCCGTCGCGACATCATCGAGGCGGTAAAGAAAGTTGACACCGGCGATGGCGTGGTGATCTTGACCGATATGTTCGGCGGCACGCCTTCAAACCTTGCGATTTCCGTGATGAGCCGACCTAAGGTAGAGGTGCTGGCCGGGATCAACCTCCCAATGCTGATCAAACTGGTGAAGGTCCGTGACGAATGCCCGCTGGCTGAGGCGGTCGTGGCGGCACAAGAGTCCGGACGCAAATACATCACCATCGCGAGCCGGGTGTTGGCGGGCAAATGAGAGATATGCGGCTTGCCGGCGAAAACCGACGCGACACCGACCGCACAAGGGTTCCCCCGGGCGTGCTCGTTCGGGTGCTGAGAATCGTTAACCAGAAGGGCTTGCACGCCCGGGCGTCGGCTAAATTCGTGCAGACTGTGGAAAAGTTCGAGGTCGATGTGCGCGTCAGCCGGGGCAACGAAACTGTCGGCGGGAC
>Ga0257161_1000051_pt1 | contig 27718 bp, 25 predicted proteins | sample NR01A_FD_185954 | JGI IMG/M metagenome (GOLD analysis project Ga0257161, IMG submission 185954) | Soil microbial communities from H.J. Andrews Experimental Forest, Oregon, United States - NR-01-A | ecosystem: Environmental > Terrestrial > Soil > Temperate forest > Bulk soil | place: USA: Oregon... | reverse complement strand
ACGATTTGCGATCGGGCGCCGTTGATCCGACTCACGTTTTCGGGCCGGCACCCCCTGAAAATCGCCGTTCCAGTGCGCCAATTGGTAAAGTTGGGCTAAGGGCGTCGATCATGTGCTCATCGTCACGGTGCAAAACGTCGGCAACGCGACGCGGTGGATGACGGGTTGGCCCGGCACGACGGAAGCCCTGCTGCTGTTCCGGCCACTCGAGCGCATGGTGATGTTCGTCGAGTACCACAATCACCTGCCGTTGGCGCGGCAGATGTCTCGCGATACCGACGTGCGTTGGGGCGAGGAAAAGGGCATCGCCAAGGTCATCGAGGAGCTGTCGCGGCGCGAAGCGAGGCGCATCGGTGTGATCGGGCCGCTCAGCGGCCCGCGATGGAAGGCGCTGGAGGCGAAATTCGAGCTCATCAGCCTCGATGCCGATTACATCAAGCTGCGGCTCGTCAAGTCCGAGGAGGAGATCGCATGGCTGCGCATCGGCGCGGCCTTGAGCGATGCCGGAATGGCGGCGCTCGTCGCCGGCACGCGGCCCGGCATGACGGAGCACGAACTCGGCAACATGATCGAGCGCGGCTTCGTCGGCCATGGCGGCGCTCACGTCATCCACTTCATCGGCGCGACCCCGATGGCCGCGCCGGACGTCTGCGTGCCACGGCAATTCACGTCGCGGCGCCAGATCGAGCGCGGCGACTTCGTGTTCTGCGAGCTGTCGGCCGCTTGGTGGGACTATTCCGGCCAGGTGCTGCGCGGCTTCACGGTCGAAGCCGAGCCGACCTCGCTCTATCGCGACCTGCACGCCGCCGCATATGCGGCGTTCCAGGCGATCACCAAGGCGATCCGGCCGGGCGCGCTGCCGCAAAGCCTCATCGACGCGTCGGGGATCATCGAAACGAGCGGCTTCACCACCTGCGATGATCTCGTGCATGGCTATGGCGGCGGCTATCTGCCCCCGATCATCGGCTCCAGGAGCCGCCCGGCCGGACAGATGCCCACCTTCCCGCTTGCGGAGAACATGTGCCTGGTGGTGCAGCCCAATGTGATCACGCGCGACCTCAAGGCAGGCGTGCAGTTCGGCGAACTCGTCCGCGTCACTGCGACGGGGTTTGAATCCCTGCATCGCACGCCGCATGGTATGTTCCGGGCCGGTCAGGTGATTTGACACCAGGACCGCGGGCGTCCCGCCCGCCACTTAAAAAAAGAGCGGGCGGGACGCCCGCGGTCCTGGAGCAGAGAGGTCCACCATCCATGAAACTCTGCCGTTTCGACGACGACAGGATCGGCCTCGTTCGCGGCCGCGGCGTGCATGATGTGTCGGACATCCTCGACGCACTGCCGCCGCTGCGATATCCGGCGCCGTTCGGCGACCAGCTGATCGCCCATCTTGAGAGGCTGCGGCATCGGATGGAGCGGCTTGCCGACACGGCGGCGCCGCAGCCGGTCGAGCAGGTGCGGTTCTTAAGTCCCGTCGCCAATCCCTCCAAGATCATCGGCACCCCCGTGAACTATCTGGCCCATGTCGAAGAGGCGCGCCGCGATCCGCAGATCTCGGTCTTTCACGGCGACAAGCCGCGTTCGATCGAGGAGCAGGGGCTGTTCCTGAAGGCATCGAGTTCGCTGGTCGGTCCGTCCGAAGGCGTTGCCATCAGGTTTGCCGACCGCCGCACCGATCACGAGGCCGAGCTGGGCGTCGTGATCGGCCGCAGGACCGGACCAATCTCGGAGGCTGACGCGCTGACCGTCGTCGCCGGCTACGCCATCGCGCTCGACATGGTGGTGCGCGGCAAGGAGGATCGCAGTTTCCGCAAGTCGCCGGACAGCTATGCGGTGCTCGGCCCGTGGCTGGTCACGGCCGACGAGCTTCCCGACCCGGGCGGGCTCAGTTTCACGTTGCACGTCAACGGCGAACTGCGGCAGGCGGCGAATACACGCGAAATGATCATCGGCGTCGCCCGTCAGATTTCCTGGGCCTCATCGGTCTATACGCTTTACCCGGGCGACATCATTATGTCGGGAACCTGCCAGGGCGTGGCGCCGGTGAAACCCGGCGACGTGATGACTGTTGCCTTCGAGCGCATCGGCGAGATGACGGTGGCGGTGCGTTGACGCACATTACAGTATGGACACGCGGCCGTTGGTCCCTTGCAACCCATACGGCATGTCGGGCATTGTCCATTCCGTCTGCGACAATCGAGCGCCGCTCATGAAACGCAAGATCGCGGCCATTATGACCGCCGATATCGCCGGCTACAGCAAGCTGGTGGCGGAGGACGAAGAGGAGACGCTGCGGCGCCTTGAGTCCTATCGGGGCGTGTTTGCGGATTTCGTCACCCGCTTTTCAGGGCGAATTTTCAATACTGCCGGCGATGCCATTCTGGCCGAATTTCCGAGCGCCGTGGATGCGGTGCGGTGCGCAATCGACGTTCAGGAAAGCCTGCGCACCCGCAACCTCGCCTATCCGGCGAGCCGGCAGATGAGCTTCCGGATCGGAATCACGATCGGCGACGTGGTCGAGCGCGACGGCGATCTCCTGGGCGACGGCGTGAATATTGCGAGCCGCCTGAGCGGGCTCGCCGAGCCGGGCGGCCTTTGCGTGGCGCGCACCGTCCACGAGCAGGTGGCCAACAAATTGTCTGTCACGTTCGTCGACATCGGGGAGCGGGAGGTCAAGAACATCCCGACGCCGATCCACGTCTATGCATTGGTGCTCGGCGGACAGAATCCGCGTGTGCTGTCGCGGCAAAAGAAGGACCGTTCGTTGAACTGGCCGGTCGCCGTTACGGCTGCGAGCATCGCGGCTGTCGCCGTGGCGGGGCTGTCCTACTTCACGGCCGGCCGATCGGCGGGCCCGGCGGGGGCCGGCGTGTCGCCCGCGACGGTGGCGGCGGGCGAGCTGCCTGCTGCGTCGCTGTCGGCGCCGCGACCGCCGGAGATGCTGGTACCCGAAATCATCCCGTTCATCCCGGATCGGCAGCGGCAGGCGATTCGCACCGCGTATATGTCCGCGCCCGACCACAAGGCGATCGCCATCAGCTTCGTGCAGGCTGCATTCATCACCGACCAGAAGGACGACGAGACCGCCAAGGCCGCAGCACTTGAGACGTGCCATCGAGCCGCCGATCCGATCAATCCGGCTCAGCGGTGCGACATCTATGCGGTCGGAAACGATGTCGTTTATGGTCGCGGGCGGCCACCGATGCCGCCCGAGCCGTGGTTCGTGCGTGACCCATCGATTGAAATGCCCTTTGACATCGCGTCGGTCCCGCTTGCCAACGACTTTATTCGTGCCAATCTCCAGAAGCTTTATCGAAACGGCCGCAAGTCGAAGGCTTTTGCGGTATCGCCGCAGGGGCCAGGCGGCATCTTCGTGGCGCAAGGCAGCCCGGAAGAGGCGGTGCGGCGGGCGTTGGAATTGTGCGGCAGCCGTGCCGGTGTCGCCTGTGTGACCGTAGCGGTCGACGAGGTCTTTGTGGTGCCGATCCCGTCGACCATGAAGGCAGTCGGGTTATTCCGCGCCGCCGGCAACCCTGTCATCGTGCCGGAGGCGCGGGACGACGTTGCGCGCCGGCTCGGCAACGCGACGGGCGGCTGGAGCGCGGTTGCAGTCGGCGCCAGCGGCCGGCCCGGATTGATGCTGCGGGCCGCCAGCGAGCGGGCCGCGATCGACGGCGCGCTGATGGATTGCGGCCGCCTCGACCGCGCCTGCCGGGTGGTCGCGATCGGGCCGTTCACGGTCGAGCCGAAGTAGGGAGGCAATCCCCTGGGCGACTAGAACAATTGATCTGCTGTTTTTCTTCTCGCGACGCTTTTAGAATTCATAATAATGACAACGGTTCGAGCGCCACGCGTTGGACCTCGCCTCGTCACTAATTAATCCAGAAAGTGCCTCTTGCGCCATGCTGAAAGAACATTACACGATTTCCCGGCCCTTCTGCCAAGATCCATCTTTCTTGTACATTCTGAGAGTCTTGTAGCATCGCAGTCGCCGCCGCGCGGCGTGCTCAATCTTCCCGCCCTCATCAACCCATACATAATAGAGGATTTTCCAATCACTTAGGCTGCCGTATTCGAGGTTTTGAAGCCTTTTCTGTTGTCGTCGTATGTTTATGGTCGTGCCGATTTTGATGACGCGACCCGACAAAGACCCGGCGATGTATACGTAACCAGGTGCGTAGTATCTGTCTCGATAGACATCCGTTAGGGACATGGCGGACGATCCAGCGAAGACCACCCGTGGCGTCAACTTTCCTTGCCCAGCGGACGAAGGAAGAGAGCAGCTTCCGGGCACCTTCATACGCCTTCATATCACAGCAAAGCAATGAACTCCGCCACGGACAGGCCTGACTGCGCGATGATTGCGTGCAGGGTACCGCGCTTCAAATCCGTACTGTGAACAGGAATGGTCACTTTCCTCGCCGGATCGCTTCGATGAACGAGGCGACAATGGCTTCCGGATGTGCGCGATACGATGAAGCCTGCGCGTTCCAGCGCGCGGATGACTTCCTTCGCTCTCAGCGCGGGGAGTCGGCCAGTCATGCGGCGAGCGTGACGGTAACCTCACGGATGCGCGGTGCCTGTGGCGACGGAATGGGTTCGCCCCGCGCAATGCAATCCTCAAGAACGAGCCGGATGGCATCCGTTGCCATCGACAGAGCTTCCTTTTCATCCGCGCCATAGGTCACGATTTCCGGCAGCGATGGGACCCGCACCGTAAAGCCGCCCTCCGCCTCGGGTTCAAGCACGACCGGAAATCTGTGAGTTTGATCCACCATGATGTCTCTCTTCTCGCATTCTCTAATGTTGGTTCTACACCGTCTTCCTGATCCGCGTATCCAGCCCGAAAATCCGCGCCGCGTTGAGCCCGAGAATATTGCGTTTCGTCTGTTCGGAAAGGAACGGCAGGTCGATGATCTCGCTCGGCAGATCGAAGTCGTAATGCGGCCAGTCCGATGCGAACAGCAGCTGCGTTTCGGCGTTGATCATCTCCAGCGTGACTTCCAGCGCCTTGAGGTTCGTGGTCTCCATCGGCTGGGTCGTGTACCAGAAATGCTCGCGCATGTATTCGCTCGGCAGCCGGCGCAGTTGCGGGGCTTCGGACGGGCGCATCAGGTACTGGTCGTCGAGGCGCTGCATGAGGAACGGCACCCAGGCGAGCCCGCTTTCCACCCAGATCGGCTTGAGCTTGGGGAAACGCTCCGGAATGCCGTTGATGATCCAGTTGGTGGCGTGGATCATGTTCGACCAAACGAAGCCCAGCGCGTGCATGCCGAGGAAGCGGTTGATGGTCGCGAGCGAGGGGTCCTGCCAGTGATAGCCGGCGTGGAACGCGAGCGGCTTGCCGCGCTCCTCGATCATGCGGTAGAGCCGCATGTAGTGGTTGTGATGCACCGGCTTATAGCGCGTCGAGGTGATGCAATAGCCGATCACGCCGGGGACGTCGTCGAAGGCCTCGACCGTGCGCTCCGCCTCCTCCGGCGTGTTGAATGGCAGATAGATGAGCGACTTGATGCGGTCGTCGGCGGATAAAAGCTTGTCGGCGAGCCAGCGGTTATAGGCGTTGGCGAGCCACACCTCCATCTCGGGCTGCGGGTGCATGCCGAGCATCAGCATCGGGGTCGGGAACACCACCATGTAGTCGATCGACAGCGCCTCCATGGCGCGGCGCGTCAGGGTGACGTCGCGGTGGACATCGGTCTCGGCGACCGGCTCGCGCACGCCGTCCTGATGCGGAATGCGCCCGCCGACGCTCTGGTAGCGCAGGCCGAGATCGCCGTTGAGCCCGTAGGGCGGGGCGTTGATGCGATCGTTCTGGAAGTGGATCGCCTGCTCGCGCACCACCGGGTCCTCGATGTAGGTGATGATCTCCTTCCACGACACCGTCTCGACGTGATGGGCGTCGATGTCGCAGATCAGCCAATCGTGATATTTGCGCCGGATCGCATCGCGCTTGGCATGCGCGAGCAGGTCGCGCGTATCGGTGTAGACATCGGCCTGCTGCGGGGTGATGAGTTGCGGCACGGACGTGGTGGGTGCGTTCATGGTCGAGTCCTCCGATACATGTAGCCCGGATGGAGCCACCGGGTCCGGCCGGCGCCTGCCATCGGGCCGGCCAGAGGCCGGACCCGTTGGGCCGGCCCGATGATAAACTCCCCGTAATCCGGGGAAAACCTTCCGACTTGGCACCGCCGATCCCGGATTACGGGACCGCGAAGGCGCGGTCCCTCCATCCGGGCTACGCGCGGTCCTACGGCTCATCGGGCCGGCGTCGATACCATAGCGCAAGCTCCATCGGCCCGAGCCGCAGCGCACGCAGCAGCTCGGAGACGGCGGATAAGAGTTCAGTCGCTGTCAGCGGTTCGTTGTCGTCGCGAACGATCGGGCGAAAGGTACGCTCCTCGCCATCGGACTTTGCAACATAGAGGCGGATCGCGGCAGTCATGATCCGGGCCACCGCCTCGTCCGACACCCGCGCGGCCTCGCCGTCGCGCACAAGATCGCGTGCCGCGACATGCAGGTCGGCGGCGAAGCGGTCGATCCAGCCATAGGGATCTGCTCCCTCCCCCCTTGTGGGGGAGGGTTGGCGTGGGGGGTCGGGAGGTTGGGGCATGGAGGTGCCTCTCGGCTCGACCCCCACCCCCGACCCCTCCCCAGCCGAAACCGCGTCTACGCGGGTTTCGGCCAGTGAATCGAGCGACCGAAGTCGGGTAGACCCGACTTCGGCTGGGGGAGGGGAGAAGAGCGCGCCTTGCCGAATGCCCGGCAGCTTTGCAGGATCAGACGACGACATAGACGTGCCCGTCGGCAATCTCGAGCTTGGCCCTGCGCAAGGCAAAGCGTTCGCCGCCCGGATGGCGGCCGGTCCGCAGATCGAACTCCCAGCCGTGCCATGGGCAGACGATGTTCTTGCTCTTCGGGTCGTGCTGCAGCATTCGGGTTTCGCCGTTTTCATCCACCGGCTCGCGGACCTGGCGGTAGATGCGGCCCTGGCAGACCGGTCCGCCGCGATGGGCGCATTGATTGTACCACGCAACGAGCTCGCCATCGACGTTGAAGACGCCGACTTCGGTGCCGTTGCAGGAAATCACCCGCCGCTCTCCCTCGGCCAGCTCACCGACCCGCCCCACCACGAAGGATGTCATGTACCGTTTCCTTCAGCGATTGCCGTCCTCGACATCGAGGCAACCAGGTGCAAAATTCGTGGCGTCATCGCCGGGCTTGTCCCTGCCCCCACCCTACCCTCCCCCGCTTGCGGGGGAGGGTAGGGTGGGGGCAGGGCACAGTCCCCGATTATCGGGATGGCCGGGACATAAGGGCGTTTACGCCCGTCTTCGACGGGCTGCTGCCCGGCCATGACCAACTGCGGCGGCTGCGAGTTCTGCTCCTGTTACTCATCGAGGTGCGTAACACTATGTTCCTAGGCTTGCGCCCCGGTCGCTGATCGTCAAGTGGGGGTGAGCGGCGCCATGCTATATAGGGGGTGCTGTCGATTGAGGTCTGGCGGATGACAACACGCTCCTTGGCCGCACTCGCCCTGCTGGCCATCACGATGACGGCCGCCCCCGCCGCCGAATGGCCGACGCGGCCCATTCGGATCATCGCGCCCTCGACCCCGGGCGGGGCGGCCGATACGTTTGCCCGGCTGCTCGCGGAGTTCCTGCCGCCGCTCCTGCACCAGCCCCTGATCGTCGACAATCGGGCCGGCGGCGGTGGGTTGATCGGGGCGGCGGCGGCCGCCCACGCGGAGCCGGACGGCTATACCCTGGTGACCGCGAGCGTCGCGTACCACGCCATCGCGCCGGCCGTGAGCCCCAATCCGCCTTTCGATCCGATTCGCGATTTCACCCACATCGCCTTTCTGGGCGGGCCGCCCAACACGTTCGTGGTGCACCCGGCGTTCGCGGTGAGGTCGGTCAAGGAGTTGATCGCGCTCGCGCGGGGCGGTCGTGCCGTCGACTATGTGTCGCCGGGAGTTGGGACCCTCGGCCATCTGCTGGTCGAATATTTCGCCCAGAAGGCCGGGATCGCCATGCAGCACATTCCGCACAAAGGCTCGTCCCAGGCGATGGTGGATCTCATCGCCGGCAACGTCATGATCGGCTCAATGACGTGGAGTTCGGCGGTCGGGCAGGTCCGCGCCGGCACGGTGGTTCCGATCGCGGTGTCGTCGGGCGCCCGCGTGGCTGAATTTCCGCATGTGCCGACCTTGCAGGAAGAGGGGTTCGACGACCTCGTCGCGGTCACATGGTACGCCCTGTCGGGACCGGCCGGTCTGTCCAGCGATGTGGTCGAGAAGCTCAATCAGGCGGTCAATGCCGCGTGGGCAACGCCGGCCGTGCGGCGGCGGCTCGCCGACGACGCCATCGGGGCCGAGCCAATGTCGCCCCAAGCCGTGACCGCATTCGTCACGAGCGAAGTGCGTAAATGGGGCCCGATCTCAAGGCGCGTGATGACAAATCCCTGATTTGAACCTGCAACCTTGCGAGGCATGTGTGGCGACATGCGCTGCCTCATGCCAACGCCATGTCGTGCCAACGCCATAAGAGTCGGCCAGCGGATGTTCCCCCATGTGCAGCGCTCAGAATTTTCCCGACTTTAACAATTGGTTGGAACAACTCTGTTACATGGTGAATCTACTATGAAAGCCGAGCCCGCTCCCTATCTTTCCCTGCAAACGCAGGAGGCAGGGAATGGGAACCTGTGGATTTGCCGAGGAGTTACCGTTGGCTAGTCCGGACTTGTCGTCATCAGTTGGGCGGGAGTTTGTGGTGTCGCAGAAGAAGATCGCAGTGCTGTCATCAAGCGCAGGGGGCGCAAGACGGGCCAGAGGCAGGCTTGAGCTCTTGGCTGCTGCAGCCTCGCTGGGGCTTGGCTTTCTCAGCGGCATATCAACGCCGGCGGCGGCGTCTCATCACCGTCATCATCGCGGCGCCTATGCGATGGGGGATCTCGGTTCCCCGTCGCGCGGGGGGCATCGATCGCACCGGCGCAGCGGCAGTGACGAGAATGCCGAAGCCCGCAAGCCGGAGCCGGCGAAGCAGCCCTCCGGTCCGCTGCTTCTTGCGATCTCGATCGGCAGCCAGCGGGTGACCGTCTATGACGACGGCACACCGGTCGCCGTCTCTGCGGTTTCGACCGGCGTGCCCGGGCATCCGACTCCGACGGGCGTTTTCAGCGTCATCCAGAAGCAGCGGTGGCATCACTCCAATCTCTACAGCGGTGCGCCGATGCCCTACATGCAGCGAATTACCTGGTCGGGCGTCGCGCTGCACGCCGGCGTCGTGCCGGGCCATCCGGCCTCCCACGGCTGTATCCGCCTGCCCGAACGATTTGCCGTGCGCTTGTGGGGCATGACCAAGGTCGGGGCGCGCGTCGTCATCACGCGCGGCGAGGCGGCGGCGCCGTATGAGATCACACATCCGCGCCTCGCCGGGCTGGTTAAATCATCGGAGGCGGCATTTGAGCCGGGGACGTTGAACGTGCGCAGTGCGGCCGCTCCCAATCGATCCGAAGTCGCCGCCGGCGCCGTCGTCGTGGCGACGACCGGCGCGGCGGCCGGCGGAGCCGGAGCGGCGACGACGCGGGACGACTCGGCGCCATCCTCGTCTGAGATCGGCGCGTCGGCCTCGCCGCAGGTTGGGGGCGGGGACACGCCGGACAAGCCTGCCGAAGCGGGCCGACAGGCGGAGCCGTCACCGGCCGAGCCGGCCCCGGCCCCAAAGGTCGAGGACCCCTTGCTGCAGCACCCGGGTCCGATCTCATTGTTCGTTAGCCGTAAGCTCGGCAAGTTGTTCGTCCGCAAGGGTTTTGCGCCCGTGTTCGACGTCCCGGTCAAGATCGCGCGTCCGGAGGAGCCGCTCGGCACCCACGTCTTCACCGCCAGCCGGCCAATGCACGAGGGTGTCGGCATGCGCTGGCTCGCCGTTTCGCTTGGCTACGACCGCATGGCAGCCGCTCCGGCACCTGCGAAACGCAAGGGCCGCGCCACGCGCGACGAGCAGCGGCCAGTGCCGCTCACGGCGGATTCCCTGCGCCAGGCTGCCGGCGACGCGCTTGACCGTATCGAACTGCCGCCGGAAGCGCTTGAGCGCATCGGCCCGTTGGTGGCCCCGGGCACCTCTTTGCTCATCTCCGATCAGGGCCTTGGCAATGAGACCGGCCGGGACACGGATTTCATCGTGGTGACGAAGTAGGCCTATTGCGGCCTCGCGTGGCCCCCTGGGACGGCGGGCGTCCCGCCCGCTTTGCGCGTCCCGCCTGCTTCTTCAGGGCGGGCGGGACGCCCGCGGTCCCAGAATAGGAAGGGCCGCAGGCCCCCAGGTGTTGCATCGATGTCACTATTTGTCGAAAATACGACGCTGGCGACGGCTTCTTAGTGGGAAATTTGAAGGCGCCAAAAGCGCCACCACAAAGGCTTATTGGGACAGGTATTTTATAGTCAGGTGACGGAGGCAAGGCTTGGGGGCCGTCGCTTCACGGCAATATATCGCGGCGGATTTTCTTGCAGACCGAAGGGTTTAGATGCATTTTAGCGGTCCCCGCGGGGCGCGGCGGCGGGCAATTTCCGCCGAGGGATCGAAGTGGAGGCGACGGTGCAGGGCGCGCGTTGGTGTTTTTTGTGCCGAGATGATCCTTCTCAGCTATTTGAACCGAATTCATTCCCGCTGCGACAAACCCTACGAGCTGATCGTTGAGTGCGAATCTTGCAGCCTCAGACGAAGTCCTGATCGGCAGGATCGCCCAAGGCGACCGGCTCGCGATGCAGGTTCTGTTCGCCCGCCATCAGGTGCGCGTGTACCGGTTTGTGCTTCGCCTCGTCGGTAACCAGGCGGTGGCCGAGGATTTGATCAGTGAAGTGTTCCTGGACGTGTGGCGTCAAGCTGACAGGTTCGAGGGTCGAAGCGCGGTATCGACTTGGCTGCTCGCCATTGCGCGCTTCAAGGCCCTTTCCTCCATGCGGCGCAAGCCCGACGAGGAACTCGATGAGGAGACGGCGGGAGCGATCGAGGACAGGTCGGACGATCCCGAAGTGTCGGTCCAGAAGAAGGACAAGAGTGTAGCTCTACGGAAGTGCTTGGCGGTGCTTTCGCCGGAACATCGGGAAGTGATCGATCTTGTCTATTATCACGAGAAAACGGTCCAGGAAGTGGCGGAGCTCGTCGGTATTCCTGAGGCAACGGTGAAAACGCGTATGTTCTATGCGCGCAAGAGGCTTTCGGAGCTGCTCAAAACAGCAGGAATTGATCGAGGTTGGCCATGAACGAAGCGAACCAGAAGATGTCGGCGGATGACATCGAGGCGTTGCTGCCTTGGTATGCAGCCGGCACTCTCGACGCGCGCGAGGCGGATCAGGTCGAAGCGGCGGTTGCCGCCGACGCCGAACTCTCCCGCCGTCTCGATCTGGTGCGCGAGGAAATGAACGAGTCCATTCTCCTCAATGAGGCGCTCGGCGTCCCCTCGGCGCGTGTGATGGAAAACCTGTTCAAGGCAATCGACAGGGAGCGCAGACGCGCGCGCGATCCGGCCGCCGGCCGCGGATTGGGGGGCTTGCTCATGGATTTGTTCACGCCGCGCTCCTTCGCATTTGCGGCCGGGGCGGCGGTCGTTGTCATTATGTTGCAGGCGGGCGTCATCGCCAAGTTGATGCTGCAGGATCGTATCGAAGCCGGCTCGTCTTTTGAGACGGCGTCGGCGCCTCCTGCCACCACGCGCGGGATCGACATCGGCTCCTTTGCGCTGGTGAGGTTCGTGCCGCAGGCAAACATGGGGGACATCACCCGTTTCCTTGATGCGCGGGGCGCCGTGATCGTCGACGGTCCGCGCCCGGGCGGCCCGGGCGGCCTTTACCGGGTGCGCGTTGCGCGTAATTATGTGGGAAAGGAAGAGCTCGAGCGCCTGGTCAGGGAATTCCAGTCCGCCAGCAATCTTGTCAGCATGGCGGTGCCGGCCGAGTAGCCGATTTCACCAATGGCCGTTGCGGCGGTTCCAGGCGTAAAGAAGATCGGCGAAACGATCGTACTCAAAACGAGCAATCGGGCGCACGACTGGCAAACCCAGTAGTCGAGCGAGCAACGCATCCCCCGGTGTGCGCCGCCAGACCTCGATTGCGCAGTCGGCGCCTACGAACAGCCGACCTTCGGCGTCGATCCCGTACAGCCTGCGGCGCACGTCCTCGACCCCCGCACCGAAGCGAGCAAGAGCCGTGGGCTCCAGATTGATGTCGCGGAACTCGATTGCGCCGGCTTGGGCTGCGCGCACCAGTCGGCTCTGCTGCCATTTGATGCCGCCATTACAGACCGGGCATTTGGTATTGTACCAGACGATGAGCTTAGAACGCATCGACGGACCTCTCCCAACGGGCCAGTCTATCTAACGCAGGTTTCGGCCTCTTCCGCGCGACGGCTCAAGTGATGTAACCTCAGCAGAGTTGCCGATCGATCGTGCCGAAATTTTTGCGGAGCGAACGGGCAGGCGCTGTCGGCGGACGAATATTCTGGAAACCAACAAGGCGCCGGCACGGCCCGGTGCGTCTCAACTCAGGAGGTTAGCGGTGACCGGCACGCGTTCGCTTTCCGAAATTCTACCCAAGGAAATGGCGGAGCTGCGCGTCCGTCCGCTGTTCATCCTGCTGCTCAGTGTGCAGCCGGCGATCAACGTCGGCAATACACCCGGTGTCGACCGGCGCGTCGGCGTCATTACCGGCGGCCGCTTCGAAGGCGAACGCTTGCGCGGCACGCTGCTTCCCGGCGGAAGCGACTGGCAGGCGATCCGTCCAGGGGACGGCGCGTGGCTGCTTGACGTGCGCATCGTGCTCAAGACAGACGACGATGAGATCATCGGCATGACCTACCGCGGCATGCGCCATGGCCCGAAAGAGGTGCTCGACCGCATTGCCCGCGGTGAGGTGGTCAAGGCGACGGACTACTATCTGCGGATCGCGCCATTTTTCGAGACGGCGTCGGCGAAGTATGGCTGGCTCAACGGCATCATCGCAGTCGGCGTCGGGCACCGGTTGCCCGAGGGGCCGATCTACCAGGTCTTCGAGGTTCTTTAGCATCCGCAAGCCATTTCCGAGTCGCCGCCCAAACGGCCGCGCTTCGCGCGGACCCGTTGGGCTAATCCGCCCTGCGGGCGGCCCGAGCCCAAATCCCCCACCTGTCATCGTCCTCCCCGGACTTTGATCCGGGGATTGACCGGACGATCCAGTATCCACCAACTTCGCGGAATGGGCCAAACCCGTATTGGATTGATTTATTTCGAGGGATTGCCAGTCCATGGGCAGCCGTCATAATTGCAATGCCGGTGGTTACTGGATCGCCCGGTCAATCCCCGGATCAAGTCCGGGGAGGGCGATGACAGGTCTCGGCTGAAGGAACGCCCAAGGGAAGAGTTGATGCGCGCGGAGATCATCCTCCAGACCGAGGATCTCACCAAGGACTTCGCCGGGTTCGTGGCCGTAAGCGGCGTCAACCTGCAAGTCGCGCGCGGCACCATACATGCCCTGATCGGCCCGAACGGCGCCGGCAAGACCACGTGCTTCAATCTGCTCACCAAGTTTCTCAAGCCCACGCACGGCAGCATCGTCTACAAGGGCGAAGACATCACGGCCCTGGCGCCGGCCGATGTGGCGCGGCTCGGCCTCGTGCGCTCCTTTCAGATCTCGGCCGTATTCCCCCATCTCACCGTGCTGGAAAACGTGCGCATCGCGCTCCAGCGCAAACGCGGCGGCTCGTTCGACTTTTGGCGGTCGAGCCGGGTATTGGATGACCTTAACGACCGCGCCCTGGCCCTGATCGCCGATGTCGGCCTTGCTCCCTATGCGGGCGCCGCTGCAATCGAGCTGCCTTATGGCCGCAAGCGGGCGCTGGAACTCGCCACCACGCTCGCGCTCGATCCCGAGATGCTGCTGCTTGACGAGCCCACCGCCGGCATGGGGCATGAGGATATCGACCGCATCGCGACGCTCATCAAGGCAGTCGCGGTCAACCGAACCGTCCTGATGGTGGAACACAACCTGAGCGTTGTCGCAACGCTTTCCGACCGCATCACCGTGCTGACGCGCGGCCGCATTCTGGCCGAAGGCGACTACCAGGAAGTCTCCGCCAACCCGGACGTGCGCGAGGCTTACATGGGAGAGGGGCATGGCTAGTCCCCTCCTCGCGGTCAGTGACCTGCAGGCCTGGTACGGCGAGTCCCATGTGCTTCATGGCGTGAGCTTTAAGGTCAATGCGGGGGAGGTGGTCACGTTGCTCGGCCGCAACGGCGCCGGCAAAACCACGACACTCAAGTCCATCATGGGGATGGTCGCCAAGCGCAGCGGATCGGTGCAGTTTGCCGACCGCCAACTCATCGGCCTCGCATCGAATGTCATCGCCCGCACCGGCATTGCGTTCTGTCCGGAGGAGCGCGGCATCTTCGCCAGCCTTGATGTGGAGGAAAATCTCGAGCTGCCGCCCGCGGTCCAGCCAGGCGGTCTGACGCGCGAGCGCATTTTCGAACTGTTTCCGAACCTCAAAGAGCGGCTGCGCAGTCAGGGCACCAAACTGTCCGGCGGCGAACAGCAGATGCTGGCAATCGGTCGCATCCTGCGTACCGGCGCGCGCCTGCTATTGCTTGATGAGCCAACCGAGGGTCTGGCGCCGGTAATCATCCAGCAGATCGGCCGGACCATCCGGACCCTCAAGGCGCAGGGTTTCACCATCGTGCTGGTGGAGCAGAATTTCCGTTTCGCCGCGACGGTCGCGGACCGCTATTATGTGATGGAGCATGGCCGTGTGGTCGAAGGCTTCGCCCAAGGGGAATTGGACGCCAATCGAGATAAGCTGCACGACTATCTCGGCGTCTGAATGAATGCGCCATGAGCGTACGACTAATGTACCGATGCGATGAAACTGATCATATGCTGAGCTTGGTCGTTGTGGAGCGCCCCAATCAGGCGGCGAACCCGGAATCCATAACCCGGTCGGTGGTCATGGATTCCGGGTTCGCGGGCTAAAGCCCGCGCCCCGGAATGACGGTGCAAATGATGGATGAACGAGAAATACCAAGGGCCGCCGGCCCGGCATGGAGGGAAAGCATGAAGACCACACGCAACCTGATCGCGGTGGCGGCGCTGCTGGCGACGAGCTCCGCCTTTGCCCAATATACCGACGGCGTCGTCAAGATCGGCGTCTTGAGCGACATGTCGAGCCTTTACGCCGACATCGGCGGCCCCGGCTCGGTGGCGGCCGCGAAACTCGCGGTCGCCGACTTCAATGCGGCTGCCAAGGGCATCAAGGTCGAGATCGTCGGCGGCGATCATCAGAACAAGCCAGACGTCGGATCGAGCATCGCCGGCTCGTGGTTCGATGTCGACAAGGTCGACATGATCATTGACGTTCCGAACTCCGGCGTCGCGCTGGCAGTCAGCGAGGTGGCGCGTCTCAAGAACAAGGTCTTCTTGGTGTCGGGCGCGGCGGCATCGGACCTCACGGGTCCGAAATGCAACGCCAACACCATCCACTGGACCTACGACACCTGGAATCTCGCCAACGGCACCGGCAAGGCGATGGTCAAGACCGGCGGCGACACCTGGTTCTTCATGACCGCCGATTATGCCTTCGGGCTGGCGCTCGAGCGCGACACCGCTGCGGTGGTTGAAGCCAATGGCGGCAAGGTGCTGGGCAAGGTCCGTCACCCGCTCAACAGCAATGACTTCTCCTCGTTCCTGCTGCAGGCGCAGGCGTCGCGGGCCAAGGTCATCGGCCTCGCCAATGCCGGCGGCGACACCATCAACTCGATCAAGCAGGCGGCCGAATTCGGCATCACCAGGGGGGGCCAAAGCCTTGCCGGCCTTTTGGTGTTTGCCAGCGATGTGGCGGCGCTCGGCTTGCCGACGGCCCAGGGCCTGGCCCTCACCGAGACCTGGTATTGGGACATGAACGACAACAACCGCGCGTGGACCAAGCGCTGGCAGGCCGAGCGCCGCGGCAAATTCCCGACCATGGTCCAGGCCGGCGTCTATTCGGCGGTCACGCACTATCTCAAAGCCGTCGAGGCACTCAAGGCCGATGGCGACGGTCGCGCCGTCGTGGCCAAGATGAAGGAGCTTCCAACCGATGATCCCCTGTTCGGCAAGGGCACGGTGCGCCCCGACGGACGCAAGATCCACGACGCCTATCTGTTCGAGGTGAAGAAGCCTGCCGACTCCAAGTATCCGGGCGACTTCTACAAGACCCGCGCCACGATTCCTGCCGCGGAAGCCTTCCGGCCGCTGCGGGAGGGCGGCTGCCCGCTGGTCCAGGGGTGAGGCTTGCTTCACCCTCCCCGTCTTCGGGGAGGGTGGCGCCAAAGGCGCCGGGTGGGGAAAGTGGGCATGGCGGCAGCTCCGTCGCTCCGGACATCCAGTGCCGGTGAGCCCCACCTGGCCTCGCTTCGCTCGGCCACCCTCCCCGAAGACGGGGAGGGATAACGAACGGCCCTTCATGTTCGAAATCTTCGGCATTCCGTCGACGGCATTGTTCGGCCAGCTCCTGGTCGGCCTGATCAACGGCTCGTTCTATGCCCTGCTGAGCCTCGGGCTCGCGGTCATCTTCGGAATGCTCAACATCATCAATTTCGCCCACGGCGCCCAATACATGATGGGCGCGTTCGCGGCGTTCCTGCTGCTCGATAATTTCGACATCGGCTACTGGCAGGCGCTGGTGCTGGCGCCGATCATCGTCGGCGCCATCGGCGTTGCGATCGAGCGGGTGTTTCTGCAATGGCTCTACCGGCTCGATCATCTCTACGGCCTGCTGCTGACGTTCGGGCTTGCCCTCATCATCGAGGGCGTGTTCCGGCATCGCTTCGGCTCGTCGGGGCTGCCTTATAGGGTGCCGGAATCCTTGCAGGGCGCACAGAACCTCGGATTCATGTTCCTGCCCAACTACCGCGCCTGGGTGATCGTGTTCTCGATCGTCGTGTGTTTTGGTACCTGGTTTGTCATCGAGCGCACCAAGCTCGGTTCATATTTGCGAGCCGCAACCGAGAACCCGACGCTGGTGCGCGCCTTCGGCATCAATGTGCCGCGCATGATCATGCTGACCTACGGCTTTGGCGTCGCCCTGGCGGCGCTCGCCGGCGTGCTGGCGGCGCCGATCTACAATGTCAGCCCGCAGATGGGCTCCGAGCTTATCATCGTGGTGTTCGCCGTGGTCGTGATCGGCGGCATGGGATCGATCCTGGGGGCAATCCTCACCGGCTTCGGCCTCGGAATCATCGAAGGGCTCACCAAGGTGTTCTTTCCGGAGGCGTCGAATACGGTGATCTTCGTCATCATGGCGATCGTGCTCATGATCCGCCCGGCCGGGCTGTTCGGACGGGGCGCCTGACATGATTGCCGAGAACGCCGCCATTGCGGCGAAGCCCGCACGGTTCGGCAGCACCGGGATTGCCTTCGCGGTCTTGGTCGCCGTACTTGTTGTGGGGCCGCTGCCGCCGTTGAGCCTTTATCCGGTCGACCTGATGCGGGCGCTGTGCCTGGCGCTGTTCGCTTGCGCGTTCAATCTCCTGATCGGCTATGGCGGGCTGTTGTCGTTTGGACATGCGATGTTTTTCGGCTGGGCGGCCTATGTGGCGGCGCATCTCGCCAAGGTCGGCGCCGTCAGCCTGCCGTATTGGGCGGGTACGTGGAACTTCCTCGTCATCCCGCTGCCGCCGCTCACGCCTGAACTCGCCATTCTGGCCGGCGCGGCGTTTGCGGGCCTGCTCGGCGTCGTCGCCGGCAGCCTTGCGATCCGCCGTCAGGGCATTTACTTCGCCATGATCACGCTGGCGCTCGCCCAGATGATGTACTTCTTCGCCCTGCAGGCGAAATTCACCGGCGGCGAGGACGGCATCCAGGCGGTGCCGCGGGGGCGGCTGTTCGGCGTGATCGACCTCACCCACAATGTGGCCATGTATGTGTTTGTCGCGGCGGTATTTCTCGCTGCGTTCATCCTCATCTATCGCATCGTCCATTCGCCGTTCGGCGAAGTCCTCAAGGCGATCCGGGAGAACGAGCCGCGCGCGATTTCGCTCGGCTATAAGACGGAGCGCTACAAGCTCGTCGCCTTCGTGCTGTCGGCAACGCTCGCCGGGCTCGCGGGCGCCACCAAGGCGGTCGCGATCGGGCTCGCCTCGCTCAGCGACGTGCAGTGGCAAATGTCCGGCGAGGTGGTCCTGATGACACTCGTCGGCGGTCTCGGCACGATCTTTGGGCCGGTGGTGGGCGCTGCCATCATCGTTGCCATGCAGACCCAGCTGGTCAGTTTCGGCCAGTGGGTGACCATCATTCAGGGCGTCATCTTCGTGGCATGCGTTCTGTTGTTCCGGCGAGGCGTCGTTGGCGAACTGGCCGCGCTGCTGCGCATCAAGTTGTGAGGCTGGCCTCGCTTAATCTTGCGTGCCACGCGCTGTGATCCCGCACCATCTGCTGGTTCGGCTACGATTTCTGGAAACGAAACGTCCGTGTCGGCCATGTGATCGAATAGGGCCGCGCACTCCAAAACAAGGCACTCGCTAGAAAAACGCGAGTGTGCGAATTTCGATGCTCTCCCGCGGCCGCGCATGGGGCGGCGAGGTCGGATCGTGGAAGGCCGTGTGGGCGGTCCACCGGGCGCGGCCGTCGGTCAGTGAATCGTAGACCTTGAAGACCAGCGCTTCGTCGCGCCGCATCCGCGGGAACCAATACCAGCGGTGCTCCGGATTGTAAGTGATGGCGTAGGTTTGGCCGATGCGGTGCGGATAGCGCCGCTCCGATACCACCAAATTCTCAGGCGAGAGGCTGCGGGCATCGCAGATCGCCAGCGGAAAAGTCTCGACCGGATGCCGGATCGGACGCCACACCTGGATAATGGCGAAGCGTCGGCGCAGCAGCTCGGCGGCCTCGTCCGGCAAAAGGTCGCGCACCCGTTGCGGGCCCGACCATTCAGTATAGTCGTTGTGCACCCGCGGCACGACCTCGCGAATCTTGCGCTCGGCGCGCATCTCGTCGTCGGCCGTGCGCAGCGTATGATCGAACACGACCACGCGCGACGCCCCGCTCTCGGCCTTTACCAGCGCTTCCATCTCGGCGTAGTACGTGCGGCGCAGGTCCGCTTCATCGAAGAAGTCGCCGACCGCGGTGTCATGGCGGACGAAATGAAAGCCGTTGCGCTCGAGCGTAAATTCGCCCGGGTAACGCCGGCCATTGCGGATCGTGACGCGGCGGGGATCGGGCTTGCCGCCGGTGCGTGCGTCGGTCGCCCCGGGCGCTGCGGTCTCGGTGAAGACCTTGGTGCCGTCATCCACGATGTAGTTGAGGGTCGCCTCGATCGCATCGGGGGCGGTCTCCGGTTCGAGGACTTGATCGACGACTTGATCGACGACTTGGACCATGGGGATCTCCTTTGTCCGCGGCGGCGGGCTTCCACGACCAGCCACCAAGAGAATAGTAGCGGCGCGCGATCATGGAAGGTGGCAGGACAGGAACTTTCGGCGACGCCGCAGCAATGCAGGCATGCGGGGGAGGGGGGTAGCTCCGACGGACGCCTTGCCCAACCTGCGACGTTAGTGCATCGCCGGCGACCGGGGCGGCCCTGCCATTCGTCTCGCTCTTTCCTTGCCAAGCCGCGATCGTTCAATGTATTCGTGTACCAAAAGGGGAGGGCGCGAGATGGCTCAGATCAACGTCAAGGTCAACGGGCGTGGCGTGTCGAGGCAGGTCGAAGATCGGACCCTCCTGGTCGAGTTCCTGCGCGAGACGCTGGGCCTGACCGGGACGCATGTGGGGTGCGATACCGGGCAATGCGGGGCCTGCGTGGTCCATTTGGACGGCCGCGCCATTAAGTCGTGCACCATGATGGCCGCGCAGGCGTCCGGCGCCGAGATCACGACCATCGAGGGGCTGGCCAATGGAGATGACCTTCATCCCATGCAGGCCGCGTTTCACCAGCATCACGCGCTGCAGTGCGGGTTCTGTACGCCCGGCATGATCATGACGGCGGTCGATCTGCTCAGGCGCATCCCGCATCCCGATGAGGCCACCATCCGGGCGAATCTCGACGGCAATCTGTGCCGCTGTACCGGCTATCACAACATCGTCAAGGCGATTGCGGCCGCGGCCCAGAGCGGCGCCGGCGCTTGAACCGGGGAGGAGCGCAGATGGCACATGAAGGCATCGGGGCGCGAGTCCCCCGGAAAGAAGATCGCCGCTTCATCACCGGCCAGGGCAACTACACCGATGATATTCCGGTGAAGAACGCCGCCTATGCGGAGTTCGTCCGCAGCCCCCACGCCCATGCCCGGATCGTGCGGGTCGACGCCTCCGCGGCGCGCGGTGCGCCGGGTGTGATCGGCGTGCTCAGCGGCGCAGAGCTCGCGGACGACAAGGTCGGCGGCCTGATCTGCGGCTGGATGATCCATTCGAAGGACGGCTCGCCGATGCGGGCCGCCCCCTATGCGCCGCTGGCCCGGGACGCGGTGAGATACGTCGGCAATGCGGTCGCGATCGTGGTGGCGGAGACCAAGAATCAGGCCCGCGACGCCGCCGAGCTGGTCGAGGTCGAGTACGAAGAGCTTGCGTCCGTGGTCGATCCGGCCGCCACGCAGGCGCCGGGCGCGCCGCAGATCCACGCTGAGGCTCCGGGCAATACCATCTATCAGTGGGCCCTCGGGGACAAGGGCGCGGTCGATCGCGCGTTCGCGGGCGCTGCGCACCGCGTCGCGATCGACCTCGTCAACAATCGGCTGGTGCCGAATGCGATCGAGCCGCGCGCCGCGACCGCGATCTACGACCGTGCCGAAGGTCGTTTCACGCTCTACACCACCTCGCAGAATCCCCACGTGGCGCGCCTTGTCCTGTCGGCATTCGTCGGGATCGCACCCGAGCACAAGCTTCGCGTGGTGGCGCCCGACGTGGGCGGCGGATTCGGATCGAAGATCTTCATCTATCCGGAGGAGACCGTATGCCTGTGGGCGGCGCGGCGGCTCGGGGTACCGGTGAGATGGACGGCCGACCGCCGGGAGAGTTTTCTCACCGACGCCCATGGCCGTGACCACGTCACCCATGCCGAAATGGCATTCGACTCCAATCACAAAATCGTCGGGCTGTGGGTCAAGACGATCGCCAATCTCGGCGCCTACATGTCGACCTTCTCATCGAGCGTGCCGACCTATCTCTACGCGACCCTGCTGTCCGGTCAGTACGATATTCCGGCCATCTATGCCGAGGTCGATGCCGTCTACACCAACACCACGCCGGTCGATGCCTACCGGGGTGCGGGACGGCCGGAAGCCACCTACGTGGTCGAGCGCCTGATGGACATCGCGGCAACCCGCCTTGGCGTCGACGCTGCCGAGATCCGGCGAACGAACTTCATCCGCAGCTTCCCGCATCAGACGCCGGTGATCATGAACTACGACACCGGCGACTACGAGGCGAGCCTTGATGTCGCGCTCAACGCTGCCCGCTATGCCGAGTTCCCCGCCCGGCGCCGGGAGGCGCATGCGCGCGGCAAGCTGCGCGGCATCGGCCTTTCCTGTTACATCGAGGCGTGCGGCATCGCACCGAGCCAGGCGGTCGGCTCGCTCGGCGCCGGCGTCGGCTTGTGGGAGTCCGCCGAGGTTCGCGTCAATCCGGTCGGGACTATTGAGGTGTTGACCGGATGTCACAGCCACGGCCAGGGGCACGAAACCACGTTCGCCCAGCTCGTCGCCGAGCGGTTCGGCGTGCCGACCGATCAGGTCAGTATCGTTCACGGCGATACCGACAAGGTGCAGTTCGGCATGGGCACCTATGGGTCGCGCTCCGGCGCGGTCGGCATGTCGGCGATCAACAAGGCCCTTGAGCGGGTGGAAGCCAAGGCCAAGCGCATCGCCGCGCATCTCATGGAAGCCGCCGAATCCGACGTCGAGCTCAAGGGCGGCGAGTTCGTCGTCGTCGGGACCGACAAGAAGATTGCGTTCGCCAATGTGGCGCTCGCCGCCTATACGGCGCACAACCTTCCTCCCGGCACTGAACCGGGCTTGAAAGAGGGCGCGTTTTACGATCCCCAGAACTTCACGTTTCCGGCCGGGACCTACGTCTGCGAGGTCGAGGTGGATCCGAAGACCGGCCGGGTCGAGATCATCCAGTTCACCGCCGCGGACGACTTCGGGACCATTGTTAATCCAATGATCGTCGAAGGCCAGGTGCATGGCGGCCTCGCCCAAGGAATCGGCCAGGCCCTGCTCGAAGGTTGCAGATACGACCGCGACAGCGGCCAGCTCGTGACCGCGACCTTCATGGATTACGCGCTGCCGCGAGCGAGCGACCTGGTGTCGTTTAATGTCAGCACGACGGTCACGCCCTGCAAGACCAATCCGTTGGGAATAAAAGGTTGCGGGGAGGCGGGCGCGATCGGGTCGCCCGCTGCCGTCATCAATGCCATCGCCAATGCAGTCGGCGTCGAGCGGCTCGATATGCCGGCGAGCGCGCAGCGGGTTTGGGAGGCCTGCCGCGCAGCGCGGACTCCGGTCGCAGCCGAATAGGGGACGGGAACGATGTACCAGACGACCTACGTCAGAGCCGGCAGTCTCGCCGAGGCGGCGAACCTGCTCCGTGACAATCCGGAGGCGAAGCTGATCTCCGGCGGACAGACCCTCGTTCCGACGCTGCGGCAGCGTCTCGCGCGTCCGAGCCATCTCGTCGACATCGCCCATCTTGCGCAGCTGCGCGGCATTGCCTTGGAGGGAGACCGGGTGGTGATCGGCGCCACGACTACGCACGCCGAAGTCGCCGCGAGTGACCTTGTGCGCAGTAAGATTCCGGGCCTCGCCGATCTCGCCGGTCTCATCGGAGATCCGCCGGTGCGCCATCTCGGGACCATCGGCGGATCGATTGCCAACAACGACCCGGCCGCCGACTATCCGGCCGCCGTGCTGGCTTTGAACGCTGCTATACAGACCTCGAAGCGCACGATCGCGGCCGATGATTTCTTCACCAGCCTGTTCGAAACGGCGCTCGACGCGAGCGAGATCGTGCTGCGCGTTTCGTTTCCGGTTCCGCGGCGCGCTGCTTACGAGAAATTCCACCAGAGCGCTTCGCGCTTCGCGCTCGTCGGCGTGTTCGTCGCGGTCCTCGCCGATGGATCGATTCGCGTCGCCGTCACGGGCGCGGGCCCTCGCGTCTTTCGGGCGACGTCGATTGAGGCGGCGCTGGCCGGGAATTTCACCGCCGAGGCCGCGGAGTCTGCCTCCATCAGCGCCGAAGGGTTGAACTCCGACATTCATGGGTCGGCGGAATTCCGCGCCCATCTGGTGCCGGTCCTGGCTGGGCGGGCGGTCGCTGGCGCACGGTAGTAATTTGCGATTGGCTGGGTCCCGCCCGTGTCATTGCCCGGCTTGGCCGGGCAATCTAGTATCCGCGGAATGATGCGCAGCTGCGCAGGGCGGATTAGCCAACGGGTCCGGCCTTTGGCCGGCCCGACGGTAAACTCCGCGTAATCCGCCATCCGTCGCGTGGTGTGGCGGCGGGTTACGCCGGAGCCTGCCATCGGGCCGGCCAAAGGCCGGACCCGTTGGGCTAACCCGCCCTACGGGCTGCGCAATGGAATCACCCAGTTCTAAGCGAGAGTGAAAAATCCATGGACATGACCGGAACCCAACACATCGAGGCGCCGCGCGACGTGGTGTGGGCGGCGCTCAACGATATCGAGGTGTTGCGTCAATCGATTCCCGGCTGCCAGTCGATCGAGAAGGTCTCCGACACCGAGATGAACGCCAAAGTGATTCTCAAGGTCGGTCCCGTGAAGGCGACTTTCACCGGCAAGGTGACGCTGTCCGACCTCGATCCTCCCAACGGCTACACCATCACCGGCGACGGGTCGGGCGGGCCAGCCGGTTTCGCCAAGGGCAGCGCCGTCGTGCGTCTGGTTGAGAACACCGGCTCGACCACCCTGAACTACGAGGTGAAGGCGCAGATCGGCGGCAAGCTTGCCCAGCTCGGCTCGCGCCTGATCGATGCCACTTCGAAAAAGCTCGCCGGCGAGTTTTTCGAGAAATTCGGCGAGGCAGTTGCCCCGCCCGCGGAGACGGCTGCGGCCGAGACCGCGGCAGCAGAAAAGAAAAAGGGCTGGTTCCGCACGCTGATCAAGAAATAGCCGGAAGGCTTGCGGGCTAAGAGGATTTCGACCGCGTTGAATCACCAGTCGGCGTCGTCGCCGGGCTTGTCCCGGCGACCCCGGACATGAAGGCGCAGGGCGAGAATAACCGGGGTGGCCGGGACAAGCCCGGCCACGACCTGGGAGGGGCGCTGGGGCGAACAGGACTCCATCATGACGGCGGACGTGACCGTGCCAGCGCCGATCCGGCGCATTCTCGTCGCCAACCGGAGCGAGATCGCGATTCGGGTGTTTCGCGCCGCATCCGAGCTTGGCCTTGCGACCGTCGCCATCTATGCGGAGGAGGACAAGCTTTCGCTGCACCGATTCAAGGCCGACGAGGCCTATCGGGTCGGGCGCGGCGTCGCCGGCGAGCTGCAACTCGGTCCGCTGGAATCCTACCTGTCGATTGCCGAGGTCATCCGCGTTGCCGTGGCGGCGAAAGTGGACGCGATCCATCCGGGATATGGCTTCCTGTCGGAAAGTCCGGAATTCGCCGAGGCCTGTGCGGCGAACGGCATCGTGTTCATCGGACCCAAGCCGGAGACGATGCGCACGCTCGGCAATAAGGTCGCGGCACGAAACCTCGCGGTGTCGGTGGGCGTGCCGGTGATGCCGGCAACCGACGCGCTTCCCGATGACGCCGAGCAAATCAAGCGCCTCGCCCGCACCATCGGCTTTCCGGTCATGCTCAAGGCGTCCTGGGGCGGCGGCGGGCGCGGCATGCGCCCGATCGAAAATGAGCGCAAGCTCGCGGACACGGTCTTGACCGCGAAGCGCGAGGCGAAATCCGCGTTCGGCAAGGACGATGTCTATCTGGAGAAGCTCGTGCGCAATGCGCGCCATGTCGAAGTGCAAATCCTCGGCGACACCCACGGCAACCTCGTTCATCTCTTCGAGCGCGACTGCTCGATTCAAAGGCGTCACCAGAAGGTGATCGAACGCGCGCCGGCGCCTTATGTCGACCAGAGGACGCGCGAAGCCCTGTGCGAGGCCGCTCTCGCCATCGGCAAGGCCACGAATTACGTCGGTGCTGGCACGGTCGAGTTCCTGATGGATGTCGACACCGGCGCCTTCTACTTCATCGAAGTCAATCCGCGCATCCAGGTGGAACATACCGTCACCGAGCAGGTGACGGGGCTTGATATCGTCAAGGCGCAGATCAGGATTCATCAGGGTGGCCGCCTTGGCCGGATCGAGGAAACCGGCATTCCGCCGCAAGGCCGGATCGCACTCAACGGCCATGCGCTCCAGTGCCGGATCACGACCGAGAACCCGGAAGACAACTTCATCCCCGACTATGGACGCATCACCGCCTATCGCGGCGCCTTCGGCTTCGGTATCCGGGTCGATGGCGGGACCGCGTATTCGGGCGCGGTCGTCACCCGCTATTACGACCCGCTGCTGGAGAAGGTGACGGCGTGGGCGCCATCCGCAGACGAGGTCATCGCCCGCATGGACCGGGCGCTGCGGGAATACCGAATCCGCGGCGTCGCCACCAACCTGACCTTCCTCGAAGCGGTCCTCAATCACCCGAAATTCCGGGCGAACGCGTACACCACCCGCTTCATCGACGAGACCCCGGAGCTCTTCGCCACCAAGAAGCGTCGCGATCGCGCTACCAAATTGCTGACCTACATCGCGGATGTCACGGTCAACGGCCATCCGGAGACCAGAGGACGGGCAAGGCCGCCGGCGCAGGCCGCCAAGCCGGAACCGCCAGTCTTCGCCGGCCCTCCTGGGAGCGCGGGCGTCCCGCCCGCTCTTTCCCCTCCCCCGCACGCGAGGGAGGGTAGGGAAGTGGCGGGCGGGACGCCCGCGCTCCCAGTGGGGTCCGTGCCGAATGCTAGGTTTGTGCCGCCAGGCGCCAAGCAGCACCTCGACCGGATCGGGCCTGAGAAGTTCGCGGCCTGGATGCGCGACCACAAGCGTGTGCTCGTCACCGACACCACGATGCGCGACGCCCATCAGTCGCTGCTCGCGACCCGGATGCGGACCTACGACATTGCGGCGGTCGCCCAATCTTATGCCGCCGGGCTGCCGCAGCTCCTCTCGCTCGAGTGCTGGGGCGGTGCCACGTTCGACGTGTCGATGCGCTTCCTGACGGAGGACCCTTGGGAGCGCCTCGCCCTGGTGCGCGAGAAGGTCCCGAATATCCTGACGCAGATGCTTCTGCGCGGCGCCAACGGCGTCGGCTACACAAACTACCCCGACAATGTTGTGCGCCATTTCGTGCAGCAGGCCGCGGATGCCGGCATGGATGTTTTCCGCATCTTCGACTGCCTGAACTGGGTCGAGAACATGCGTGTCGCCATCGACGCGGTCCGGGACGCCGGCAAGCTCGCCGAGGGCGCCATCTGCTACACCGGCGACATCCTTGATCCGGACCGAGCGAAATATTCCCTCACCTACTATCTCGCCCTCGCCAGGGAGGTGGAAAACGCAGGCTGCCATATCCTCGGCCTGAAAGACATGGCGGGCCTTCTAAAACCCGCAGCGGCCCGCGTCCTCGTCAAAGCACTGAAGGATGAGGTGGGGCTGCCCATCCATCTCCACACCCACGACACCTCGGGAATATCCGGCGCAACGGTGCTGGCTGCCGTCGAAGCTGGCGTCGATGCGATCGATGCCGCCATGGACTCGATGTCGGGTGCGACGTCGCAGCCCTGCCTCGGCTCGCTCGTCGAAGCGCTGCGGCACACCGAGCGCGATACCGGTCTCGACCCCGAGGCGATCCGCCGGATCAGCTTCTATTGGGAGGCGGTGCGCACGCAGTACGCCGCCTTCGAGAGCGATCTGAAGTCGGGCGCCTCAGAGGTCTATCTGCACGAAATGCCCGGCGGCCAGTTCACCAATCTCAAGGAGCAGGCGCGCGCTTTCGGCCTCGAGTCCCGCTGGCACGAGGTCGCCAAAGCCTACCGGGCTGCCAACGACATGTTCGGCGACATCATCAAGGTCACGCCGTCGTCCAAGGTGGTCGGCGACATGGCGCTGATGATGGTGACACAGGGGCTCACTCCGGCCGATGTCGTCGATCCGCACCGGGAGATTTCCTTTCCGGCCTCGGTCGTCGAGATGCTGCGCGGCGATCTCGGCCAGCCGCCCGGGGGCTGGCCCGCGGAACTTCAGAGCAAGGTGCTGAAGGGCGCGAAGCCGTCGACGGCGCGTCCCGCTTCGCTGCTCAAGGATGCCGATCTCGCGGTCGAGCGGGCGAATGCCGAAAAGCGCTCGGGACGGCACATCGACGACCAGGAACTGGCGTCCTTTCTGATGTATCCGAAGGTCTTTGCGGATTTCGCCGCGGCCGATCGCAAATACGGACCGGTCTCTGCCCTGCCGACGCCGATCTATTTCTATGGAATGCAGGCCGGCGAAGAGACGAGCGTCGCGATCGAAAAGGGCAAATCGCTGGTGGTGCGCCTCCAGGCCGTCGGCGAGACCGACGAGGAGGGCCAGGTGCGGGTCTTTTTCGAACTCAATGGCCAACCCCGCATGGTGAAGGTGCCCAACCGCGCCGTCGCAAGCGCGCTGCCGGTCCGCCGCAAAGCCGAGGAGGAAAACGACGCCCATGTGGCAGCCCCGATGCCGGGTGCCATCGC
>Ga0257161_1000050_pt1 | contig 27799 bp, 16 predicted proteins | sample NR01A_FD_185954 | JGI IMG/M metagenome (GOLD analysis project Ga0257161, IMG submission 185954) | Soil microbial communities from H.J. Andrews Experimental Forest, Oregon, United States - NR-01-A | ecosystem: Environmental > Terrestrial > Soil > Temperate forest > Bulk soil | place: USA: Oregon... | reverse complement strand
ATCCGGACCCGGAGGACCCCGTATGCGTTGATGCTGCCAGCGTACAGAGATGATCCGATGCACTTCGCGACCGGAACCGACTCGCCGGTGACCGGCGCTTCGTCTACCTCGGACTCGCCTTCGATCACCTCGCCATCTGAGGGCACCCGGTCGCCGGGGCGGACCAACACGATATCGCCGATCTGAAGTCGCTCGATCGGCACCTCACGCGTTTGGCCACGCTCTTCCACCTGCGCCACGCGGGGCACCAGGTTCATGAGAGTCTTGATGCCGGCGCGGGCGCGGCCGGCCGCGACGTTCTCCAGGAGCTCGCCGACCGCAAAAAGAAAGATGACTACGGCCGCCTCCTCGGTAGCCCCGATTGCGATTGCGCCAATGACAGCGATGCTCATCAGCGTTTCAATGGTGAATGGCGTCCCGGACGTAGCGCCGGTGACGGCTCGGCGTGCGATCGGCACCAGGCCGATCACCGCGGCCACCAGATAAGCCCAGAAAGACAAAGGGGGCGCAATCTCGGCAATTCCGAGCGCGAGGAGGAGCAGGCCGGCAGTAGCGGCCACGAGCCGGCCCTTTCGCGTCCGCCACCACGACGCCTCGCTCGCCGCGTTGGCGGCTTCCCCGGCGAGCTTTTCCGTGGCAAGCCGCGAAGCTCCCGGCAGGGGCCGGGGCGTGTAGCCGAGCGCGCGAATCTTGTTCTCGATCGCCGTCCGTGAGTTGCGATCCTCGTCGAGGCTGAGCGTCAGCGACTCAGCGCTGTAATTGACGCTAATGTCGCTGACGCCGGGCAAGCGCCTCAGCGCGTTCTCGATCTTCAGGGCGCAGGCGCCGCAGTCCATGCCCTCTACGCGCATCTTCAGCGCGCCAGGTGCCGCCGAGCTTGCCTTGTCAATGACTGTCACCGCGTCACCTCGAATTCTTGGACATAAGACCCCATATGGACCCTGTAGTAACTATAGGGTCAATCCCAATGGTCTCAGGAATCCTCAAGATCGGCGATCTGGCCAAGGCGACGGACACCAAGGTGGAGACAATCCGCTACTACGAGCATGTCGGATTGCTCGCGGCCCCCGCACGAACCGCCGGCAATTATCGAGCCTACCGCGCCGAGCACCTCAACAGGCTCAGCTTCATTCGCCGGGCGCGCGATCTGGGCTTTTCGATCGATCAGGTGCGAACACTGCTCAACCTCAGCGATCAAAAACAACGCTCTTGTGAGGCCGTGGATGCAATTGCACGTGAGCATCTGGCGGAAGTCGAGCGCAAGATCGCCGATCTCACCGTTCTGCGCCGGGAGTTGAAAGAACTGATCGATCAGTGCAGACAGGGCACGATCGCCGAGTGCCGCATCGTCGAGGCGCTCGCTCCGTAGTGGCGAGGCCGGCTCCAACACGCAAGCGTACCGCGTGCCTCAGCGATTTCCCTGTTCGACGCCTCCGTGCACACGGGAGCGCACATGCCGTCTCGACCTTCCGAGGGCGGACCATCGGTCGCGTGTCGCGAGGCGAAGAAATTCGGAGACCTCATTTACTCGCCCGGAGGCGATCGGGCTCCCGCTTCATTGATAGTGAATCGCGAGCCAGACGGTCGGCACTGCGTGGTCGGTCCACGCAACGCGATGACGCACATGGGCGTCGATGTGAACGTAGCTGCCTGGTTCAAGCAGAAGCGGCTCGCTCTCACCTTCGAAAATCAAGCCGGCTGACCCGGCGAGGAGGAGTATCCACTCAGCCCGGTCCTGGTCATACCATTTGTCAAGCGCGCTCGCATGCCCGGTCGACACGATTCGCTCAATCCTGACATTGCGGGCCGACAGCAATTCCACAATCTGTTCGTCGGGAAGCTGGCGAGCGACATTGGCGAACACGTTGCCTGCAATCATTGTGAAACGCCCTCTGGCATGAATACCGTGAGGCCGCCCTCGACTTGCGACCCCGCATCGTCAGAACAGGGTTTATCACCTCGATGCGAGGCGGGTCGCGGCGGGGATGTGGCTCGTAGCCCGGATGGAGCGCAGCGTAATCCGGGGACGGCCTATCCCGGATTACGCTGCGCTCCATCCGGGCCACCGCCTCTCAGCGGCCAAATGGCCGGCGCCGCATCGGGGTTTATGCCCAAGGCCGGCGTTGACCCCAGCGGACCCAGGCGGAGCGAACCACGCCCATCTGCGCTGCGAGCTGCTCCAAGGCCGCGATTCGATTTTCGGTCGATGGATGAGTAGAGAACAGATTGTCCATTCGCTCCCCAGACAGGGGATTGATAATGAACAGATGCGCAGTTGCGGGATTCTGCTCGGCCGGAACATTCTCGATCCGGCGTGCAGCGACGTCGATCTTTGCCAGCGCGGAAGCAAGTGATTCAGGGTTTCCGCTGATGCGTGCGCCCATATCGTCGGCGGCGTATTCGCGCGTGCGGCTGATCGCCATCTGCACCAGCATGGCGGCGAGAGGCGCCAGCACGATCATCGCCAGCGTCCCAATCGCGCCCATGCCGCCATGGCCATTGCGGTCGCGGTGGCCGCCACCGAAATACATTCCGAACTGCGCCAGCATCGAGATGGCGCCGGCGATGGTCGCGGTGACCGTCATGAGGAGCGTATCGCGATTCTTGACGTGGGCGAGTTCGTGGGAAAGGACGCCCGCCACCTCTTCGCGCGAGAGCATGTTCAAGAGCCCGGTCGTCGCTGCGACGGCGGCATGATCCGGATTGCGCCCGGTTGCGAACGCGTTCGGCTGCGGGTTGTCCATGAGATAGACGCGTAGCCTCGGCAGCCCGGCGCGGCTGGCGAGCTCGGCCACGATATGAACGAACTCCGGCGCCGTGCGCTCGTCGACCTCCCGGGCGCCGTGCATCGAGAGCACGAGCCGGTCGGCATTCCAGTAGGTAATGAAATTCATCGCAGCAGCGACGAAGAACGCAACCACCGCGCCGCTCGACCCGGCGAGCAGATAGCCGACCGCCATGAACAAAGCCGTCAGCCCAGCAAGCAGAATTGCCGTGCGCAAGTAGCTCATCACAGTCACCTACGCCTGCGGCGGGCCGAATCTCATGATCGGCAGGCCGAATCTCATGCGGCGTCCACGTGGGGAGGTCAAAAAGCGCGTTCAAGGACGCCGCGTCGCAATACCGCAATGAGGCTGTCGGGGCAGACGGGATGCGATGGGACCTGTGGGCGAGCCCATGCACGTCGCCGGCGAGCCGATCAGCGCACCACCGGGACGGTCATATACGCGCCGCCGGCCACTTGACCACCCATGTCGCCAGCGGCCGCCATCTACGATTTTGAACCATGCCCACTGAAGGAATTCGTGCTGGTTGCGCCCCGTCCTGATGTTCCCGCGGTCCTGGAACTCGCGTCCTAATTTAATGGTTTCAACTCCGATGCCATTCGAATTCCTGCACGGTCGCCCCCTCAGCCCGGAGGAACTCGAAATGATCCACCGCGAGATTGAGGCTTTCGACGACATCGGCGCGCCGTCGACGACGAAATACGCGGCATCGTGGCTCGCCACTGGCCGCACTTGCTGTCCAAGCTTCTGCCCGAAGACGAATGAGAGCCGACGTGACGCTGTCTGTTGACGAGGTCGGCAATCGGACGAGACAACGCGCGAGTCAAGCTGCTGGCCTCGCCGCCGTGATAATTGCCGCCGTGGTGCTCATCGGCGGGGGGGCCGGGCTGCCGCTGCTGGCGAGCTGGGGCGCGGGCTTCCCCCCTGTGAGACCGTCGGCAGCTCTGTGCATAGCGGCCCTTGGCCTCGCGCTCATTCACCCCGGCAAGGACCTGCGCTTCGCCTTCGCGGTCGGCCTCGCCGTGGTTGCCGCCGCCGCGGTCGGCCTGGGCCTGATCCTGTTCAACATCGATCCTGGCATCGACCCCTGGCTGGCGCCGTGGGTTGTCGGTGAGGAACCGGGGGCGGTCTCATTCCGGGTCGCAAAAGTGACGGCGTTGGCACTTGGGTTCGCGGGCGGCGCGCTCGCGTTCAGCCGTTTCGAGCGGCACCGCCTCGCCGCGACCATGCTTGGCGGCATCGCCGGCGCCTTTGCGGTGTTCGCCCTGCTCGGCTACGTGACCGGCATCGACACGCTCTACGGCTCGGCGTCGGTCAGCTCGCCCGCGCTGCCGGCGACCGTTGGCCTGCTCTGCGTCGCCGCCGGGATCATCTTGCGGATTGGAACGATGCCCGTGCTCCGCAAGCCCCGGCCGTTGTGGCACCTTTTGGCCATGCTCGGATGCGCGATCGTTGCCCCGCTCCTGCTGTACGGCGCATATGCGGGATTTCGCATGGCCGAGGCCCAGCTCCACGACGTTCGGGAAGACCTGGCGATTGAAGCACGCACCTTGTCTGCGAACATTGATCGCTACGTCATGGGTGAGATCGAGAGACTGCAGGCGTTGGCGGCCTCGCCGTCGCTGCGCCAAGGGGATTTCGCCGCGTTCCAGGAGCAGGCGGAGGCCTCGCTGACCCTGCGTCGGAGCGGCGCCATCGTGCTCATCGACCGCAACATGCAGCAGCTCGTCAATACCCGGGTGCCCTACGGCAACATCCTGCCAAAGGCGTCCGTTCCGGAAGCTATGGAGAGGGTCCTCGCGACAGGCAAGCCGGAAGTGGCCGGCCTGTTCTGGTCTCTCGTCGCCAAACAGCTTTTGGTCACCATCATCGTGCCCGTAACGATCGACGGCGAGAACCGCTACGCGCTCGCCAGGTCGCCCGATCAGCACACCATCGCACGCCTCGTCGCCGCAACTGAACTGCCGGCAGGTTGGCGGGCGCAGGCGGTGGTCTCCGACGCCGCACATCTGATCATCGCATCATCGGAGCAGGCCGATCCGTTCATCGGGAAGGAGCTGCCGTCGGCCCAGCGGTACGGCGCAGGACCCGAAGGCGTATTCGAGTTCATCGACTCCGAAGGGCGACCGTCGCTGGAAGCATCCACGAGGTCGGAATTGACCGGGTGGGAAACCGCCGTGTGGGCGCCCAAGGCTCTGCTCGAGGCCCCGGTTCGGGCGCAGTGGCGGACCCTCGGCGTTTCGGCGTTGCTGGCGATTGCGCTGGTGGTTGGCCTAGCCTTATGGCTGGGCCGGATAATCGCGCACTCGGTCGGCCACGCGGCTCGCGCTGCAATTGCGGCGGGCGAGGGCAGCCCGCTGTTGCCGAGCGCAACCCCCATCGCCGAGGTCAACACGCTCATGGCGGAGCTTCGAGAGACCACCGATTTGCTGCGCGAGAGCAAAGACCGTCTCCAGCTTGCCCTCAACGCCGCCCAGCTCGGGTCGTGGCAGTACGATCCGCTCACCCGCATGGTCACGGGGGATGAGCGCTGTCAGGAAATTTTCGATGTCGCCAAGAATGAGGCGGCGATCGAAGAGCTCCTGAAACCGGTGCATCCGGACGACGTGGAAAGACTTTGGGCAGCCATCGCGGCGTCGCTCGATCCGGTCAATCCGAAGCGTTCCGCGACCGAGTTCCGGCTCCGGCGGAGAAGCGGCGAGGTCCGTTGGGTGGAGACGCTGGGGCTTGGTCATTTCGAGGGCGCCGGGCGTGAGCGACGGGCCGTCAGCATGGCCGGCACCGCTCAGGACATCACCGAACGCAAGGAGCGCGAGGAAAAGGAGCACCTCCTCATGCGCGAAATCAATCATCGCGCCAAGAACATGCTCAGCGTCGTCGACTCGATCGCGCACCAGACCGCCACCAGAAATCCCGAAGATTTCGTCGAGCGCTTCTCCGAGCGCATCCAGGCGCTTTCGGCCAATCAGGACCTGCTCGTCCGCAACGAATGGAACGGGGTCGAGATCGCGGACCTGGTTCGCGCCCAGCTCGCGCATTTCGCCGATCTCATTGGCTCGCGTATTGCCATGCACGGCCCCAAGCTGCGCTTGAACCCGGCTTCCGCGCAAGCGATCGGGCTCGCGCTCCACGAGCTCGCCACCAATGCCGGAAAATACGGGGCGCTGTCCACGGATGCGGGCCATGTCGATGTCAGCTGGGGGAGCGACGGCGGCACTCTCACCATGAGCTGGACCGAGCGCGAGGGCCCGCCCGTGTCTGCGCCGCAGCGGCGCGGGTTCGGCACCATTGTCATGGAAACGATGGCGGAGCGCAGCGTGGACGGCAAAGTCGACCTCGATTATGCGCCCTCAGGCCTCACCTGGCGCCTGACCTGCCCGGCCGCGAATGCGCTGGAGCCCTGGGAGCGTGAGCAAATCTGAGGTGAAGAGGAAGGTCGAACCGACGGCGCGGCTGGAAAAGTCAAGGTTGGCCAGATTCGCTAAAAAGTCCGGCGGCGACAGCGGGAGCCGTGATTCGAAACGATCGAAATCCGCTGTAGGCGACCGTTTCGTAATTGCATACGTCCTCTCGATCAGAATTCCGGCTTGTCCGCCATTCGGACCGCGGAGGGCGTTCCGGGGTACCATGGTCGCAGACCAGGGTATCGTGGAAGCGCCTTCATCCTCAACGGTGACTTGGATTTGCAACCCTGTGCCCTTGCAGTTGGGATCGACTGCCGGCCCGTTATCAGGATTTGCGAGTGGAAATGATCCTATGGCCCGAAACTTGCGTCGAAAAAGGCTGCCGTCCCGCCAGTTCTGGATTCAAGGCAAAAGGAGATCATCATGCGCGAGAAATTCTCAGGCTCGATGATAAGGGTCGCCATTGCGGTGGCGGCTGCGAGCGCCGCCATTTCGGCGCCGACGATACGGGCCTCGGCTCAGGCTCCAGCGGCTTCCGGCACGACGCCGGCCACATCCCCATCGCCGAAAACACCTTGGGGTGAACCCGACCTGCAAGGCATTTGGACCGACGAAACAGCCACGCCCCTGCAGCGACCCACAAGGTACGCGAACCAGGATGTTTTCACGGAGGCAGAGCGAGCCGAATTGGATAGAGTTCGATCGGAAGTGCTCGGTCGCGACAGGCGTGCGGAGCGCGGCACCGAGCGCGACGTCTCCGGCTCCTATAACAACGTGTTCGTGTCCTTCAAGCGTACCGGCGCGCGCACGTCGCTGATCGCCGATCCGCCCAACGGCCGGATTCCGCCGCTGACGCCGGAAGCTCAGAAATTTGCCGGCGCCGAGCGGGAGTTTCGTCTTGCCCTGTTGCGATCGACCGAGACCTGCAAGAACAAAGAGGCCGCCTGCAGCGGCGGGACATACGATCCGACGCGCTCGCCGCGATTTGCCGATCCTCCTCCGCGCTACAATACCACGCGCATGAATCGCAACGACGGTCCAGAGGACAGTTCGTTGGCGGAGCGCTGCATGACCGGCGGGCTGCCCGAGTTTGGCGGCCCGACTGGAAGCTTCCGCCGGATTGTGCAGACGCCAGGCGGCATCTCGATCTTCTACGACGTCGGTCAGGGCCAAGGGTGGCAGCGCAACATCGTCATGGACGCTAGCCCGCATTTACCCGCCAACATCCGTCAGTGGTATGGCGACTCGCGCGGCCATTGGGAGGGCAATACGCTGGTGATCGACGTGACGAACTTCAGCCCCAAGACCGATTTTCAGGGCGCCCGCGAGAACTTGCATCTCGTCGAGCGCTGGACCCGTACCGGGCCGAGCACGCTCGAATATGAAGTCACGATCGAAGATCCGACGGTGTGGGCGCGGCCATGGACGGTCAGGGAAGAGTTCACCAGGCAGAGCGACCAGGACAACAGACTCTATACCGAGCCGCGTTGCGTCGAGGGAAACTACGGTCTCCCTGGGATCATTCATGGACGGCGCATGGAAGAGCGCGCCTTTGCGGACGGACGAGGTCCTGATCCGGCAACCCGGGACGCCATGAAGGACGGCTTTATATTCGATGACGAGCCGTTGCGGTAACACGATCAACGTATAACGGCGTGGCGGCCGCCTGCGTCCGATTGACAAAGGTCGAGTTGCCGCGCCCAACGCCCGCGGCGCGCAGCTTTCGCGTGGCCCCGTCGGCGTCGCGTTGCGCGCAGCCCTGAGCGCATCCCGTCGCACAAGCTTGGACTGGATTGCTGTCGGACCAGCGGTTACATGAGTGTGCGATCGAGGTTTGACAGCGAGCGCCCTCACCATCAACGAAATGAGCAATCTGTGACCGTGAAATTTCCTTCGGCCCGCGGTCGGGGTCAGCAGAGCCTTGCAGATCCGGTATCGTCGGCAAGGGGGATGCGGGCGGACGATCGGCGGTTAGGGATGGACCGGCCGATCGCTCGGCGCGATTTCCTCAATGGCGCCGCCATCGCGGCCGGCGCGATCGTCGGCGGGATGTTGCCCGGCGTGGTGACGGACGGCTTCGCGAACGAAGCGGCCGCGCGGGGTCAGCAGAGCGACTATCCGCCAAGGTTGACCGGCCTGCGGGGCAGCCATCCGGGGTCGTTCGAACTGGCGCACAAGCTCCGCGGCGGCGATCTCCCGCTCCAGGCGCCGGACCTGACCGAGACCTACGACCTTGTGATCGTTGGCGGCGGCATCAGCGGTCTCTCAGCCGCTTATTTCTATCGCGAGCGCAAGCCGTCGGCGCGCATTCTCATCCTTGACAATCACGACGACTTTGGCGGGCATGCCAAGCGCAACGAGTTCGAGCTGGGCGGCCGCATCGAGCTGATAAACGGGGGAACGCTGGAGATCGATAGTCCGCGACCCTACGGCGTTGTTGCGGCGAGGCTCCTGCGCAAACTCGGCGTCGACCCGGTAAGGCTCGACGCCGCCTGCGCCAGACATGATTTCTACGGGTCGATCGGGTTGCGTCGCGGCATCTTCTTCGATCGCGAGACTTTCGGGTCCGACAAGCTTGTGGTTGGTGTCAACGCCAGGCCGTGGGCCGACCTCTTGGCCGACGCGCCGCTCACGCCCGCGGTAGGCGCCGACATCGCGCGACTTTACGAAACCAAAATCGACTACATGCCCGGCCTCTCCTCGAAGGAGAAGAAAGACCGCCTCGCCCGGATGAGCTATCGCGATTTCCTGGTGAATGTCGCCAAGGTTGATCCAGGCGTGGTGCCCGTCCTCCAGGCGAGGACGCACGGCGAGTGGGGGGTCGGGATCGACGCGGTGAGCGCGCTCGATGTGTGGCCGTACCGGTTCCCGGGCTTCCAAGGGCTTGACCTCGAACCAGGCGCGGCGCCGCATATGGGGTTCAGCGCCTCGGGCTATGCGGCGACTGGCGGCTCGTACAAGTTCCATTTTCCCGACGGCAACGCCTCCATTGCGCGCCTCTTGGTGCGCAGCCTCGTCCCCTCTTCGATTCCGGGCCGGTCGGCGGAGGACATCGTCACGGCGACGGCCGATTATGGCGAGCTCGATCGCCCTGGGGCGCCGGTGCGCATCCGCCTGCGCAGCATAGCGCTCTCAGTGCGCAATGTCGGGGAGCCAGGCTCGGCGCCCGAGGCCGAGGTCATTTATTCGCGCAACGGTACGCTGGCCGCTGCGCGCGGCAAGGCCGTGGTGCTTGCCTGTTGGAACATGATGATCCCTTATCTCTGCCCCGACCTGCCCGCCGCGCAGAAGGACGCGCTCCACGACCTGGTCAAGACGCCGCTCGTCTACACCAGCGTGGCGATCCGCAACTGGCGCGCCTTCACGGCATTGGGGGTGCACGAGATCTACGCGCCCGGCTCCTATCATTCGAGCATCCGGCTCAACCAGACAGTCGATATCGGCGCCTACGCGAGCGTGCGGTCGCCGGATGATCCGATCCTCGTCCACATGATGCGCGCGCCCTGCAAACCCGGCCTGGACGAACGAGAGCAGCATCGCGTTGGCCGCGCCGAACTGCTGGGCACGGGCTTCGAGGTCTTCGAGCGCAACATCCGCGACCAGCTCGCGCGCACCTTGGGCCCGGGCGGCTTCGATCCGGCCGCCGACATCATCGCCATCACGGTCAATCGCTGGCCTCACGGCTACGCGTACGAATACAATCCGCTGTTCGACCCCGACTGGAACGAGCACGAGCAGCCGCACGTGATCGGACGGGCGCCATTCGGGCGGATCACCATCGCCAACTCCGATTCAGGGGCCGGGGCGTATACGGATTGCGCGATCGAGCAGGCACACCGCGCTATCGAGGAAGTGATCGCGATCATGGACTGACAAACTATTTTACGACGAAGTTCGTGGCGCTCCCACTCGGCAACGCCTGACTGCCAAGGATGCGCGCCAAGCATGTCGAGGCTGGTAGCCCGGATGGAGCGAAGCGAAATCCGGGGACGGTCTATCCCGGATTTCACTACGCTCCATCCGGGCTACAAGGGGAGTGCGAGGGCTTCCTAGCAGAGCGACGGCTCAAGCGTTATCTCCTTGCTGCCCCCGCAGCTGAGACCGAAGCGTTGATCCTTCGAGGAGGCGACCATGGCAGAAACATTATCGGCAGATGAACAATTTCCGGTCATCGCTCGTTTTGAGATTCGCCGCCGCGCGTACCTTGCGCCCGACGGCGCAGGCCTGAGACGGCTGCCGAGTTTCGCCTCCGATACGGCGCTTCTCGTGTCCTTCTATCGCGCGATGGTGCTGGCGCGCGCCTTTGACTTGAAGGCGGTCTCGCTTCAGCGCACCGGGCGCCTTGGCACCTACGCGGTGGGGCTCGGCCAGGAGGCGGTCGGGGTCGGGATCGCAAGCGCGATGCGACAGGAAGATGCCCTGCTGCCGTCCTACCGCGACAACGCCGCCCTGCTTTGGCGCGGGGTGAAGATGGAGGAGATCCTGCTCTACTGGGGTGGCGACGAGCGCGGCAACAACTCCTCCGGTCCGGCTCATGATTTTCCATATTGCATTCCGGTCGGTTCGCAGGCGCCGCATGCTGCGGGGGTCGCTTACGCGTTCAAGTTCCGAAAACAGCCCCGGGTTGCGGTTTGCTTGTTCGGCGACGGCGCCACATCGAAGGGCGACTTGTGGGAAGCAATGAATTTCGCCGGCGTGCAGAAGCTCCCCCTGGTGTTCGTCGCCAACAACAATCAATGGGCCATATCGGTGCCGCTTAGGTTGCAGACGGCTGCCGAAACGCTGGCGCAGAAGGCGATCGCCGCCGGCTTTGCGGGGGAACAGGTGGACGGCAACGACGTCATCGCGGTGCGCGCCGCCGCCGCGGAGGCAATTGCGGCTGCCCGCAACGGCCAGGGCCCTCGCTTCATCGAGGCGATGACCTACCGGCTCGGCGACCACACCACCGCGGATGACGCGGGGCGCTATCGCCCGCCCGAGGAGGTTCAGGGGCGCTGGAAGGAGGAGCCGATTGCGCGGCTGCGTGCGTATCTCGTCGGCCAGAGGGCATGGGGCAAGGCGCAGGAGGAACAGCTCGTGAGCGAGTGTCAGGAGCAAGTCGACGCGGCGGCGGAACGGTACCTGACGATCGGGCCACGTGCGCCGGAGACGATGTTCGATCACCTCTATGCGGAACTTCCCAAGGCCTACGCTTCCCAGCGCGACGAATTGAAGGGAGGCTCCCATGCCTGAGTCGACGCTGGTCGAAGCCGTCAATCTGGCGCTCGCCCGCGCGATGCAGGATGACCCGAACGTGATCGTGCTCGGTGAAGATGTCGGCGTGAATGGCGGCGTATTCCGGGCGACGGTCGGGTTGCAACAGCGCTTCGGGCCCGAGCGCGTGATCGACATGCCGCTATCGGAGCTCTTGATCGGCGGCGTCTGCGTCGGCATGGCGGCGCAGGGGCTCAAGCCGGTCGGCGAAATCCAGTTCATGGGTTTCCTGTACCCTTGCATCGACCAGCTGGTGAACCATGCCTCCCGGCTTCGCCGGCGAACGCAGGGACGGCTGAGCTGTCCGATGGTTCTGCGCACGCCTCATGGCGCCGGCATCCGCGCCCCCGAGCATCACTCCGAATCAACCGAGGCCATGCTCGCTCATATCCCCGGCCTGCGTGTGGTGATGCCCTCCTCGCCGGAGCGCGCCTACGGTCTCCTCCTCGCTGCGATCCGCGATCCTGATCCGGTCGTGTTCCTCGAGCCGACGCGCCTTTATCGCGCCGCGAAAGGTCGCGTCGAGGACGATGGCGAGGCGTTGCCGCTCGACGTCGCTTTTGTTCTTAAGGAAGGTCGAGACCTGACGCTGATCAGCTGGGGGGCGATGGTGAAGGAGACGCTCGCCGCCGCGGACGAACTTGCTGCCGACGGGATCGAGGCCGAGGTGATCGACCTCGCCACGCTCAAACCCTATGACGAGGAGACCGTGCTCGCTTCAGTCTCAAAGACGGGGCGCTGCGTCATTGTGCACGAGGCAGCGCGCACCGGGGGGTTTGGGGCCGAGATTGCGGCGCTCATGGCCGAGCGCGCGCTGCTGTCGCTGCTCGCTCCGGTGGCCCGCGTCACCGGCTACGACACGATCATCCCGCTGCCGCGGCTGGAGCAGTATTACATGCCGTCGGTCGGCCGCATCGCTGCGGCCGCACGCAAGGTCTGTCGGTTCGGTTGACCCGTGGGAGTGCGCTCATGCGCCAGTTCAACTTGCCCGATCTTGGTGAAGGCCTCGAAGAGGCCGAGATCGTCGCCTGGCATGTCAACCAGGGCGATCACGTGGTCGCGGACCAGCCCCTCGTTTCCGTGGAGACCGACAAGGCCGTGGTCGAGGTGCCCTCCCCCTGGAGCGGCCGCATCGCACGCCTATTCGGTACGAAAGGCGATCTGGTCAAGGTCGGCGCCCCGCTGGCCGAATTCGCGGAGGACGCCGGACAAGACACCGGCACAGTGGTTGGCGAGATTGAGCGGGCCGAGGCGCTCCCCGACGAGACCAAGGCAGCTCCAGACCTGACGCAGCCGCGCGCCCTGCAAGTGCTTCCCGCAATTCGCGCGCTGGCGCGCAAGCTCGACGTCGATCTTAATCTCGTGCAAGCCACCGGGGCCGGCGGGATGGTGACGCGGGCGGACGTTGAGCGCGCCGCCAAAAGCCTCACCGACGCCGGTCCGGCGGAACCGCTGAAAGGCATGCGCCGCGCGATGGCGCAACGTATGGCGTCCGCGCACGCCGAAGTCGTTCCGACGACGGTCATCGATGAAGCCGACATCGGCGATTGGCCCGCGGCCGAAGACATTACGATCCGGCTGGTCGGCGCCATTGCGGCGGCTTCCCGGGCTGAGCCCTCGCTCAACGTCTGGTACAACGCGCGGGCGGGCGAGCGGCGGCTTATCGGGCGCATCGACATCGGCATCGCGATCGATACTGACGGCGGGCTGATCGTGCCGGTCCTGCGCAATGTGGGCGAGCGCGACGCCGCAGACCTACGTGCCGGTCTAGACCGCATGCTGGCCGACGCCAAGGCGCGCGCGATCCCGCCGGAGGAGCTGCGCGGCGCGACCATCACATTGTCTAACTTCGGCATGATCGGCGGCCGTTTCGCCAGTCTCGTGGTGGTGCCACCCCAGGTGGCGATCGTGGGTGCCGGTCGCGCCGATCTGCGCGTGAGGGTGCGCCGCGGCGAGGTGGCGGTGCGCCGCATCCTCCCGCTGTCGCTGACCTTCGATCATCGCGTGGTGACCGGCGGCGAGGCGGCCCGTTTCCTGGTGGCGCTAAAGTCGGATCTCGAGCGCGCGTGAAGGGGCAAAGTCGTGGCTGCATCCGGGACGGCCAGCCTGGATTTCACGGCGCTCAATCCGGGCTACCAAGCCGCCACAAGTCTCGCCTCCGTTGTGCACAGAAACCGGACGGCATTGATTTCGCTAGGAATTACAAAATTAGTTCGTTTTGCACGAATCCGCCCCCCAACAGATCTATATCTTACATACGTGGTACTATGACACCTTCTACGGTTCCGCGCCCACTTTGCCCGTGTGCGAATGGTCGGTCGCGAGACGTGAGGCGGGCTCGAAATGATCCCGCCGTTCCATGCCCCCGGTTGGGCCGTAAGTTGCTGCCCCGCCAATTTCATGTCATCGGCGTCGAGCTCGCGGGCTGCGGCCACCAAGCGGGATCTGGTCGGCAAGCTGGGCCGGCTGTCGAAACGGCCTGATCCCTAAGCGCCCCCCGTTTTTTTCGCGACGGCTTGGTCGATGTCGGTGATGATGCGTTCGGTATCTTGGATGTCAGCAGCGGCGCGGTCGCCGAAGGTCCGGAAGTTGGCGAGCGCGGCCTCGGCGTAAGCACGCGCGTCAGTGAGCCGGTCGGCCTGGAGTAGCGCGATTGCGACGTTGAAGCGCATCACCCCGGCACTGAAGATGTCGCCGACTTTGTCGGCGTATTGAACGCACTGCCGGTAGTGATGCAGCGCGCGGTCCACGTCGCCGGCGTCACAGTAGATGAGGCCGAGCTGATTGTGAGCGATCCCGCGGTCGGTGACCGCGGTTGCCGGCATCATGTCGAGCGCCTGCTCGTATAGTCGCGCTGCTTCGGCGATGTGGCGCACCAGTTCCTCGACCGGACGCTTGGCAGTCCGCGCGTCCCGGAAGCGTTCATAGGCGACCAGACCAAGCTGGCCAACGCTATAGCTGCGGCCGAGCCCGTCGTCCGGCGCGCGCAGATCGAGGCTCTTCCGATACCAGCGCTCCGCCTCGTCAAGGTTGCGCAGGTCGGCGATATCTTTGTACACATGACCGAGGTTGAACGCGTAGACGGTTTGCCCGACGGTGTCGCCGATGGCGCTGGCAAGGTCGAGCGCCTCGCGAAAGGTCGCGGCGCAAGTCGGGCTGCCCTGTTCCAGCTGGATATGCGCGAGCAATTGGAGAGATGTCGCTAGCGCGTCGATGGCGTGACGCTGCCTTGCATCTCGCCGGTCGGGGGCGGCCGCTAATGCTGACCGGGCACGTTGCCGGTTCCAATCGATAGCGAGCTGCTGCAGGCGCTCGGCCTCGGCCCAGTTGCGCTCCTCCATGACGAGGCGAACGCGATATTCCGTCGCCAGGCTCCATTGATCCTCGCGGCCTGCCAACGGTCCCTCGCTCGCGGGGTCGATAAAGTCCGGCACCACGTCATCCACCAGCCGGCGCCACGCCGCGCCGCGGCTGGTCGCACTGTACAAAGTCCGCAGACCCTGCATCGCGGAGATGACCCGGCGCCACCAGCCGTGGGCGCGGGCGAGGCGCCAAGCCGCGAGCAGATTGTCTTCCTCCGCCATGACGGCCGACAAGACTTCGCGGCCGCCTTCCTCGTATTTGCCGTGATAAAAGGAGCCGAGTTGCCCCATCGCCTCGACGAAGGCGCGACGGGCGCGGTTCGCGTCGCCGGTCTCCTCCGGGAAATCGCGCGCAAACAATGTGCGAAAATACCAGGGCAGCGCCGGGTGGATGCCGTAATAGCCGCCGCCATGGGCGTGGAGCAGGCCGATCTCGGCGGCCTGGTCGAGCAGCGCGATGCCGCGTTCACGGGTCAGCCCGCGCATCGCCGCAAGACACCATTCGGCCTCGGGGTTGCCCATATACCGCAGCGCGTCAACATCGACGAAACCCTGGAACAGGTGCAGCAGCGCCAAAACCTTGCGCTCTTCGTCGGTGAACGCGGTGCCGAAGCCGTAGGATAGCGACGCGCCGAGAGATTTGGAGCGGCCCTCGCTCGCCTCGTCCTCGAACTCGACTTCGCCGCGGTGCAAGGCGGCGACAAAAGCGTCGAGCCGTGCGGGCGTATCGATGCCCGCGCGCAGCGCCTCGCCCAAGGTGACCAGAATGGTCAGGGGGTTGCCGCGCGTGAACCTTAGTAGCGGCGTCAGCTCAGGCAGGTCGGCAAGCCGCTTGCCGCGCCGTTCCACGATGGCGCCGGCAAGCTGCAGGCTCTCCTGCATCGGCATCGCCGGCACCCTAACGCGCCGCGGCAGCTCGCCGAGCCACGCCGCTTCGTCGCGGCGCGAGGTCAGCAGGAATTTGGCCTTGGTCTCGCGCGCCGCGCTCAGGAACGCGCGCAACTCCTGCTGCTCGGCGGCGCTCCAGTCGGATGCGGTGCCAGCCGGAAAGCCGGTGACCGGCTCGACATTGTCCCAGATCCACAGCACCGGCACCTGTTGCAGCACCTGCAGGGCGATGCTTCGCCGCTGCGCCGGATCGGTGATGGCGTTCCAGTGGATGCCGCTGGCCTCCAACGCCTGGCCGAACACCGCGCCGATCTTGTCGAGCACGCGGGCGAGCGGCAGGTGGCGCTCGAAGCTCGAAAACAACACCGGCCCCTCGACCCCGCCCGTCAGCGCATACCAACGCGCGAACTCCGCCGCAGTCGAGGTCTTGCCGCTGCCCGCAAAGGCGTGCAGCAGCACGATCCGGTGGGTGTCGAAGGCGCGGTCGAGCGCATAGAGGGTCTCGTCGCGGCCGAAGAAGCCAACATCCGGCCGCGCCGGCAGCGCCTCATCAAGCGCGCCCGGCGTGGCGCCCGCGCCGTCGTCGAGGGCGAACTTCAGCGACGGAGCGTCGGGCTTCTGCGGCCACAGCCGCAGCGGCGCGCGCTCCCACACCACCGGCACCGACCAATCCTGCAACGGCCGCGCCGCATAGGCGATGCGGCGCTCGGGCTGGTCATGCAGGTTCTTGCGCGCCCATGTCACCGCCTCGCCCAGCCCGCGGCCGCGCGCGAGCGCACCGTAAAGCTCTGCCACAAATTGCGCGGCGGTCACGACATAGACTGAATAGCGCATGGCGACCACGCCGGCGGCACCCGCCTCCACCACCGCCTGCGCCAGCGAGCCGTAGGCTTCGATCTCCGCGCGCGCCGCTTCGGGCCTGGCCTGATCTGGTATGGCCGGCGCCTCCGCAAAGGCGGATTGGCAGGCGTTGAGGACGAGAACAGGAACACCTGATGCCTTGAGCAGTGCCCCCAGTCGAAAGCCATCGACGAACTTGCTGTTCTCCTTGTTCGCTGGGTCTTCGAACGCCAGGAAGCCACGCGGGCCAGGGGGGCCGTCGCCCTTGAGCTTCAGGTTGTTGAGAACCTTGCCGGCCGCGACGAGGTCTTCTTCCTCGGCATAAACGCCATGGCCATCGAAATGGACGATGTGGTAGGGCCGCCCGCGCTCCTTGGCCAGCCCCAGCGTCTCGGCAAGTTGCTCGTAGGTCGGTGGACGCAGCACGTCGAGGTCGAAGGCATTGCGGGCATCGTCGTTGAGCCGCGTCACCAGACGGCCGGCCACGGACCGAAACGGCACGTCCTCACCACCCTGCGGCCGACAGATCACCAGCAGGATGCGAACCTTCTCCGCTTCGCCAGCTGGCGCGAGCGTGATCTGGGTCTCGCGCTGCGTGCGCACAAAGGATGCGGCGGAGAGGGCAAGGAACGTTCCGGTGTGCGGGTTGCGGATCAGTTCCCACGGGATTGCGGTTGCCTCGGAGGTGCCGGTCGTGATCTCGACCCGGGCTGCAGAGAGATGCGGCTCGATCATCGTCCAAAGCTGGATGCCCTGGTGCGCGCCTTCGAAGAGGCTACGAAACAGCCCGTCGCCGCATGCGGCCATCAACGCTTCGACACCTCTCGCGATTCGCGGCGCCGGGTCTTCGTCGAATTGGAGATAGTCCTCAAGATACCAGCGGATGCGCTCGCCATCCTGCGGCGTGAGCTCGAAGGCGATGTCGCGGCCGAACTGCAGCGGCGCAAAATTTGGAATATCGGTTGCCGTGATCTCGATCCGATAGCGATGAGGCGCATCGCCATGCTGTTGATTGATCCGCAGGACCGGCATGAAATCTACCCGCACCGCAAAGCATTTCACGAAATAATCTACTGAAAGTAGAAATTCTTGAGTCTACGTTGTAATTCTTGGGTCTGCGTTGTCAAGCCACCCCGGCGAAATGGCAGCTGGGGTCAAAACCGGCTGTGCGCTGGCGTTCTCATTCCGACTGACACATGCAAGGCAGTCCGCTCGGACAATTCGTCGAAACCTCTGTGCCGAGGTACTAGCGAGCCTGCACATCAGCAAGTTCCTTGCCCACTTTGCCGGTGCGCGAATGATCGGTCGCGATCAGCAGATAGACGGCCGGAACGACGAACAGCGTGAACAGCGTCCCGACCGCCAGTCCGGACGCGATCACGAGCCCCATGTTGAACCGCGACACGGCGCCGGCGCCGGTCGCGGTGATCAGCGGGATGACGCCGAGCACCATGGCGGCGGTCGTCATCAGGATCGGGCGCAGGCGGATGCCGCTCGCAAGCTCGATGGCCTCGCGCTTCGACTTGCCTTGCATTTGCAGCTCATTGGCAAATTCGACGATCAGAATGCCGTGCTTGCTGATGAGCCCCATCAGCGTCACGAGGCCGACCTCGGTGTAGATGTTGAGGGTCGCACTGCCGATGCCGAGGCTGATGAAGATCAGCGCGCCTGCAATCGACATCGGCACCGAAACCAGAATGATCATCGGATCGCGGAAACTCTCGAACAGCGCCGCAAGAGCGAGAAAGATAATGATCAGCGCGAAACCGAATGTGGCGGCAAATCCGCTCGATTCCTGTACATACTGGCGCGACAAGCCGGCATAATCGACGCTGTAGCCTTGCGGCAGCGTTCGCGCCGCCAGGTCCTTCAAAAATTCAATGGCGTCGCCGGCGGCGACGAACGGCATGGCAACGCCTTGAATCGTGGCGCTGTTGAGCTGCTGGAAGTGATTGAGCGATTCCGGAACCGTCTTGGTGGTGATGGTGGCGACCGTCGACAGCGGCACCGCGGCGCCGCTCGCGGTACGGATATTGTAGTCGAGCAACTGCTGCGTATTGAGCCGATAGCGCTGCTGGACCTGCGGGATCACCTTGTAGGAGCGTCCCGCCAGGCTGAAGTAATTGACGTAGCCGCCCCCCAGCATAGCTGCCAGGTTGCCGCCAACATCGCTCATTTTGAGGCCTAATTGCGCGGTCTTGTCGCGATCGATGGTGACGACCGCCTGCGGCAGGTCGAGCTTGAGATCGGTATCGAGGAAAATGAACATGCCGCTCTTCACCGCCCCATCGAGGAATTCGTGGGCGACGTCGTTGAGCCGCTCGAACGGATCGGTGGTCTGGATCACGAACTGGACCGGCAGGCCGAAGCTGCCCGGCAGCGGCGGCGGCTGAAATACCACGGTGCGGGCGCCCGCGACCTCGGCCAGCTCCTGCTGCAGCATCGGCTGGAGCTGGACAGTCGTCAGCTTGCGCTGGTCCCATGGCTTGAAGACGTCGCCGCCAATGTTCTGCCCGGGGACGTCGAGCTGGAAGACATGGGCGGTTTCTGGGTGCTTGGCGAAGATTTCGAAGATCTGCCGTCCATACATCCGCCGCTGCTGCAGCGTCGAATCGGGCGATGTCAAGGATGAGGTGATGATCACGCCCTGGTCCTCCATCGGCGCGAGCTCCGTCTTGGCGCTGGCATAGAGGAAGTAGATGCTGCCGAGCACGATCGCGGCGAAGACGGACGTGACCGGCAGGTAGTTCAGGCTGCCATGCAGCATCGACAGATAGCGCCGGTGCAGCCGCTCGAATTGGCGATCGACGAACGCGACCAGCCGGCCTTTACGGGCCTCGCCCGTGAGCAGCCGCGAGCTCATCATCGGCGACAACGTCAAGGCGATCACGCCGGAGACCGTTACGGCGCCGACCAGCGAGAACGCGAACTCGGCAAACAACGCACCGGTCAAGCCGCTCTGAAATCCGATCGGCACATACACGGCAACCAGCACCACGGTCATGGCGATGATCGGCCCGCCCAGCTCGCGTGCGGCTACGATCGCGGCGGGGATCGGCGCCATCCCGGCCGCCAGATGCCGGTTCACATTTTCGACGACGATGATCGCATCGTCCACCACGAGGCCGATGCCAAGCACCAGCGCCAGCAGGGTCAGGAGGTTGATCGAATAGCCAAGCGCCAGCATGACCGTGAATGTACCGACCAGCGACAGCGGGATGGCGATCGTCGGTATCAATGCCGATCGTACCGAGCCCAGGAACGCAAACACCACGAGCGTTACGATCACCAGCGCCTGCAGCAGGCTGCTGACGACTTCATTGATGGCGCTGTTCACAAATTCGGTCGAGTCGTAGACGATCTCGCCGGAGAGCCCCTGCGGCAATTGCGACACGATGCCCGGAAAGACGTCGCGCACACCTTTGATGACATCGAGCAGGTTCGCGGCCGGCGCAACCTGGATGCCGACATAAACGGCCCTCTTGCCGTCGAAGCCGACCTCCGATTCGTAGTCTTCAGCGCCGAGCACGACGTTGGCGATGTCGCGCAGGCGCACCAGGGCGGTGTCGGTCTGCTTGACGACCAGGTTTTTGAATTCCTCGACCGAATGCACGCTCGTCGAGGCGGTGAGGCTGACCTGGACCATCTGGCCCTTGGTGGTGCCGATCCCCGAAATGTAGTCGTTGCCGACAAGCGCCTGGGTGACATCGGCGCCGGTCAAGCCGTAGGCCGTCAGCTTGTTGGGATCGAGCCACGCCCGTAGTGCGAAAACCTTCGCGCCGAGGAGTTCCGCGGTCTGCACGCCCGGCACCGCCTGCAATTTCGGCTGCACGACGCGGATGAGGTAGTCGGTAATCTTGTTGGCGCCAAGCACGTCGCTGCTGAAGCCGATATACATGGCGTCGATGGTCTGGCCGACCTTTACGGTGAATGTCGGTTGTTGCGATCCGGGCGGAAGCTGGTTGAGCACCGAGCTGACCTTGGTGCTGATCTCGGTCAGCGCCTTGTCGCCATCGTAGTTAAGCCGGAGGTTGACGGTGATGATGCTCACCCCCGGCGTACTGTTCGAGGTCATGTAATCGATGCCGTTCGCCTGGGCGATGGCGTTCTCAAGCGGCGTCGTGATGAATCCCGCGATGACATCGGGATCGGCGCCGTAAAACGTCGTCGTCACGGTGACCACTGTATTTTGGGTGCGGGGGAATTGGAGAACGGGGAGCGAGTAATAGGACCGCACCCCAAGGACAAGGATCATCAAGCTGACGACGGATGCCAGCACAGGGCGCCGGACGAAGATGTCGGTGAAGCGCATCGGATTGCTATTGGTCTATCGGAGTTGGGTTGGCGTCCGCTGTCGGTCGAATCGTGTTGTCGATCACGAGCGGCGAGCCGTTGCGAAGCTTCATCTGGCCGGCGGTGACGACGGTTTGGCCTTCCTCGACGCCGGAGAGGATCGCCACCTGGTCTCCGCGCTTCAAACCGGCGGTAACGAAGACCTGCCGCGCGATCAACTGTGGCCGGCCTTGCGGGTCGTGCCCCTTGTCATCCACCACGTAGATCGTCTCCCCATAGGGATTGTAGGTCACGGCGGTCTGCGGAAGGGTGAGGTAGCGTTGCTTGCCGCCGGCCGCGACGTTGACGCTTGCATACATTCCAGGGAGCAGGAGCCGGTCTGGATTTTTCAACGTGGCGCGGACCTGGACGTTGCGGGTTGCCGGGTCGACCTTGGGGTTGATCGCCGTGATGGTCCCAGCGAAATCTCCGTTCGGATAGGTGTCGATCTTGATGGTCACGACCTGCTCAAGCCGGATTTGGTTGAGCGCCTGCTGCGGCAGAAAGAAGTCGGCATAGATCGGGTCGAGCGCCTGCAGGGTCACGACCGCAGTCCCGGCGCTGATATATTGACCGATATCGACGACACGCACGCCGAGGTGGCCCGCGAACGGCGCCCGCAGCGTCTTTTTGTCGACGACGGCTTGCTGCTCGGCGACCTGAGCCTTGGCGTTCTTCAGGTTTGCCCCGTCAGCATCGAGCGTCGCCTGGCTGACCGCCTTGATCTTGAACTGCTCCTGGTCGCGCTGATGGACGATTTCGCTGAGAGCGGCGGTGGCCTTGAGCGCTTCGAGCTTGGCGATATCGTCGTCGGCGCGCAGCGTCAGGAGAATGTCGCCGGCGGCGACGTCGTCTCCCGACTTGAAATGCAGCTCCTTGACGATCCCCGACACCTCGAAGGCGAGGTCGGCGCCGTTGACGGCGCGCAGGCTTCCGACCGCCTCGATCTGTGGCTGCCACTCTTGCACCGCCGCCGTGACGGTGGAGACGGTCTGCGGCGGCTGCGGCATGGCGGACATGAACTTCTTGATCATGGCGTTCTTGAAAATCTGAAAGCCAAAGACCCCTCCGAACACCAGTCCAACCGCAATCAACATGATGATCATGCGTTTGGTCATTCCACCCTCTCCTTGCGCGACCTACGTCCCACCATACCGGCTCCCCCGCTTCTCGCCCTCTCCTCCCTACGCTCCCGGCATTGGCGCGACGTAGGGTCCTTCATCCTTGGCCCGCCGCGACGGTTGCATCCTTCGATGGCACGTCGCGTCGATTCCACCAGCCGCCGCCCAGCGCCTGAAACAGGGCCGCGGTATCGGCGTAGCGAGCGGCCTGCGCCTGCGCGAGTCCGATCAATGCCTGCTGCTGGGTACGTTGAGCGTTCAAGAGCGTCAGGTAGGTAATGGCGCCAGCTTTGAACTGCTCGCGCGCCAAAGCAAGGCTGTCATTCGCCGTGCGCGCGGCACGCTCCTGGGCGCGGAGCGTGACGGCGTCGGTCTGGATCGCCCGCAATGAATCCGAGACGTTGCGGACGGCGTTGAGCACGGTATCGCGATATTGCGCCTTCGCGGCCTCGAAGGCGGCGATGGCCGCCTGCTTCTGATGCAATAACGTGCCGCCATGGAAGAGGGGTTGCGCCACGCTCCCGCCTATGCTCCAGACCGCGGTGCCGGGCGAGAACAGGCTCCCAAACTTGAGCGCCGTGCTGCCGTAGTCGCCGGTGATATTGAACTGGGGCAGCAGATTGGCGGTCGCCACTCCCACATTTGCGCTCGCTTGATGCAGCTGCTCCTGAGCGGCCCGAATATCGGGGCGTTGCTCGACCAGACGGGAGGGCAGGCTCACCGGCAGGTTCCGCGGCAGCGTCAGAGAGGCAATCGTGAACGCCTCGCGGTCGGCCGCATTGGGAAACCGCCCCGTCAAGGTCGCCAGCAGGCTGCGCTGCTGCTCAAGCTGCTTCTCGAGCGGCGGCAAGGTCGCCTGAGTCGCCGCAAGGTCCGCCTCCTGCGCGAGCACGTCCGACCGCGGCACGCCGCCGAGGTTGAATTGCCCGCGCAATACTTCAAGCTGCTCACTCTGGCCCTTGATGATGTCCTGCGTTGCCTTGATCTGGCCGCGAAGCGACGCCTCCTGGACCGCTGTGGTGACGACATTGGCGGTCAGCGTCAGAAAGGTGGCTTCAACCTGGAACCGCTGATAATCGGCCTGTGCCTGGCTCGCCTCCAGGGCACGCCGCTTTCCTCCCCAGACGTCGAGTGCATAGGAAACATTCACCGTCGTGTTGAACAAGCTGAAGAGGAGCGGCGCCCCGCTCCCCCCGAATTGGGCGGGCGATATCTGCTGGCGGGCGCCTGACCCGTTCGCATCGACTGTCGGGAGCAGCGTGCCGGCCTGGGCGGCGGCGTTTTCCTGCGCTTGCCGCAACGTCAATTGCGCGGCCTGCAGATTGGCATTCTCCGCAATGGCCCGCTCGATCAGCCGATTGAGGTGGCGCGAATGGAAGAGCGTCCACCATTCGCCGGGAAGGTCGCGGCCGAACGAGAAATACTGAGCTTCGCCGCCCCTGGTCTCCGACGAGACAGTGGCCGCCGGAAATGTGGCGTCGGTATAGCGGGCGATGTCCGGCGGCGGCGGCGGTTCGAAATCCGGACCGACCGCGCAGCCGGAGACAAGGACCGCAGCAAGCATGCCGACCCCCTTGGCGTGGCGCGGCGCGACGCCCGCGGCCAACCGCAGACGATGACGAAATCCCCCTCGATACATGAGCCCCATCCTACATGACCGCAACACGAATCACCGCGCAACTAAACTAAACCGTTCAGTTTTTCTGTTGCAATCGAGGCAATAGCGTGGCAAGAGAAAGCGATTGGGGATTCGCCGTAGAAATGGTCACACATGCACAGCTGACGCGTGCTGGCGGCGTGCCTCAACATGGAGGCGTCCGCGACACCGGCAATGCCCGCGGCGATCGCATCCTCGCGGCCGCACGCACGCTGTTCCTGAAGCTCGGGTACGGCGACACGAGCATGGACGCAATCGCACGGCACGCCGCCGTGTCGAAAGCGACGCTCTATTCGCATTTCGCCGGCAAGGACGCGCTGTTCGCTGCTCTCGTTGTAACGGAATGCCGGCATTTGTCCGATGAGATCGGCCGGCGCGCGCTCGATGAGCCTGACATTCGCGACGCGTTGCTGCGGGTGGCTCACGATTTCAACAACCTGCTGTGCACCGGCTACGGCCTGACGATGTATCGCATCGTGGTCGCTGAAGTGCCGCGCTTTCCGGAACTCGGGCGAATTTTCTACGATAGCGGGCCGACGGTCATGATCGACCGCATCGCCACCATCTTGCGTCGAGCGACAGAACGCGGGCTTTTGAAGGTCCGCGATCCGCGCATCGCGGCCATCCAATTCATCAGCCTCGTCCGCGGCGAGCTCCACCTGACGCGCGTGTTGGGCCTGAAGAAGGCATCAAAAAATCCAGCCGACTATATCGAGGCGAGCGTTGACCTCTTTTTGGCGGGCTACCGCGCAGGTAAAACACGCAAATAGCCTCTGACGGTCGTTTGATTCTCAGTGTTGTCATCGCCCGCGAAAGCGGCGATCCCGTAATCCCGGCTGCTGCGACGAACGCTGCGAGGATTAGCTTGAGTCTCAAGGCGAGGCCTCCCGAGAACTTCTACGGCGAGCTGCGGACTGCCGGGATGCCAGCGGTACCGGCGGAATTCTCTGTGGTACCACGACATCAGGTCATCCCCGGCGCCATGCTCGCCGAGATATCCCATTTCATTCGCGCCTTTGACCGTGTCACGGCCCGCGGGGCCTGGCAGGCGGCAGCCTTGCGCGAGGCGCCGCCGATCGTGCAGCCCAGGCGGCCGGAGATTTGCTTCTTCAGTGCTTGGGATTTTCATCTTCCCCCAGGGGACAGATGGCAGCTTATCGAGTTCAACGACAACGGGTCGGGTTTCCTATTTGCCGCGATCATCAATGCCCTGTACTACGAGACAGCAGGACTAAAGCGGGAGAAACGAATAGCGCCGCCTCTCCATCTGCCCGTGTTCAAACAACGCATTAGAGACTTCGTGGAGCGCGAGGCGAGAGCATTCGTTGGCGAATGCCCTGGGCGTGTGTGTCTCATTCTCGATGATCCCGAATCGCTGCAGCAAGGCAAATTCCGCAGCGAGCTCCAACTTCTCTGCGATTTGTTGCGCGCGGGCGGCTGGCGCGCCGAAACCGGATGTCCTGCGGAGACCAGCTGGGATGGACGTCGACTACTGTTCAAGGAACAGGCGGTGACTTTCATCGTCAACCGCTCGACCGATTTCTTCTGGCAGTCCGAGGACTTCTCCGCTTTGCGGATGGCCTATCAGGCCGGCGGCGTCTATGTCGCGCCGAATCCTTTCAGCTATGCCACGCGCAGCGATAAGCGGCTGATGGAATGGCTATCGCTGCCGGATTGGGACAAGGAATTGGAGATAGAGCCGGCAGAACGACAAATCTTGAGCAACCACGTGCCGGAGACCCATCTCGTGCGCACCGGAAATTTGGAAGACCTGGCGGAAAGAAAGCAGGAATTTGTGTTCAAGCCTCTGCATGGATACGCCGGACGTGGGCTCATTGACAGCGCTGCGGTCGGGCGGGCGCGTCTGCGCCGCCTGGTGACGCATGGAGAGGGTTATGTGGCGCAGAGAAGGGTTGCGAAGCGCTGCCTGGAAATCGATGGCGAACCCTTATGGACGGATCTCCGCGTGTGGGCTTACCGCGGGGAGATCTTTCATCTTTCCGGCCGGGCGTCACGGCGGCCAGAGCGGCTTGACTTGACGCCGCCTGGCGGATGGATGCCGACATATGCGTCGCTTTAGCTGTGCTCAAGCCACGGTTGGCGTCTCGTCACTAGATGCAGCCTCCGACGAATGGAACGATGGTCGCCGGCCGGCATTGATTCTCTGCCCGAGCGACCTGCTGCGGGCCGTTGGCAGGCCTTGTGCCCTTGACAATCGACAGGAGAGTAAATGGCCACGCCCAAGCGAGAAGCACTTCCGGAACACCCCCGCCGAAGCAGCCAGCCGCGGCTCCATCAGCGCAGTCAGGAGATCCAGAGCTTCGGCGCCGTGCGACAATTTCCGTTGGGGCTTACCTATAATGCCCGCCTGCTATCGTGCGGGCGCCTGAACCAGATCCTGTCTGACTCGCAGATCCTTCATGCGCTCTACAAGAAATATCATTGGCTCATGCGCGGACCGACTTTCTACCAGCTCCATCTCTTGCTGGACAAACACGCCGGCGAGCAGATCAAGCTGATCGATGAAATCGCCGAACGGGTCCAGACGCTCGGCGGAATCGCGGTCGGAGATCCGCGTCATGTGGCCGAAATCACGCGCGTGCCGCGGCCGCCGAACGGCTGCGAAGAAGTGCCGGCCATGTTGTCCCGGCTGCTCGAAGCGCACGAGCTTATCCTCGTCGACGCGCACGATGCTGCCAGAAGGACGGCCGAGTTAGGAGATGACGGAACAAACGATCTCATCGTCTCCGACGTGATCCGAACCAATGAGTTGCAGGCCTGGTTCCTGGTTGAGCATCTGGTCGATACGCCGCTTGTGCGGGCGTGACAGGCCGTACCAAGCCGGCGGCCGGCATTCCGGTCGCCGGTCTTCAAGCGCTTCGCTGCCGGCGCTCCGAGTCAAAACGCGCTCATGGTTGGCTTGTCGGCGATCGTCCCATCGTTGCGCGCGCCAGACCTGATACTTCTTCAGCCGCTCCCAATACCGCCTGGGCCATCCCCCCTTCGGCTTCCTCGCCATTGAGATGCGCGCGCCGGGCTTGATAAAATCCGATCTTCCGGGTGCGCCGCCGCGGTCCCAGCCGCATGTGGGCGCTGCCGTCTGGATCGTGCCCCCCACTTGCCCTAAACTTTGCCGTGAGCGCGGGAAAATTCTCTCAGCGGAGGACGTGACTTGCGGTTGATCTGGCCATGGCAGGATAGAAGTCGCAGATTTTCCTGGCTCAAGGCGGGCGCATTCGCGCTCGTTTTGCTACCGGCGATCCGGTTTGCCTATCAGTTCGGAACCGGAGAATATGGAATCCTTCCGATAGCGCTCGGCGGCATGACGTATTGGTCGGGCGTGTGGGCGACGGCAGTCTTGCTCATGGCTCTGGCCGTGACGCCGGCGCTGACGATATTGCGCTGGCCGGCGCTCGTCGACGTGCGTCGCATGGTCGGCGTGACGGCGCTGGCCTACACGCTCGCCCACATCGTCATCTATTTCGCCCTGCGGTCGTGGAACTTCGGATTCATCGTCAATGAGATGGCGACGAGACTAAGTATGATCGTCGCCACCCTCTCCACCATCGGTCTGATCGTGCTGGGCGCAACGTCCCTGGACGCCGCGATCCGGCGCATGGGCGCGAAAGGCTGGCAGCGGCTGCACAATGCGAACTACGTGATCACCGGCCTGGCGGTCCTCCACGTTGTATTGGCGCGAGGCACCTACGCGGAGCAATACATGCTGGCCGGAATATTTGTCTGGCTCATGGTCTGGAGGGTGCTGGTCCGCTATGGGCTGGGCGCCGATGCGAAAGCGTTGACGCTTCTCACGGCGGCCACCTGCGTTCTTACGGCGTTGCTCGAAGCGGGCCTGATTTGGGGCCGCCGCGGCTATGAGCTGTCCTGGACGCTCGGCAATAATTTCTCCCTGGCCGCTCTGGACGTCGGCGTACCGCCGGCCTGGCAGGTGCTCGCGTTCGGGCTCGTGTTCGCGTTCGGCGCGTTCGGCCGCGAAGCTTTCCGCGTCCGGGCGCTCCGCGTCGAGCCGCGCCGAGTCGGGTCGTGAAGCCTAGAGCGGGATGACTTTCTTCGAATCGTCATCCCGCTCTACCTTATTGTTGGAGCATGATCTTTTCCGAAAACCGTTCCCACTTTTCGGGATCATGCTCTAAAA